>Ga0364901_10002_pt1 | contig 117122 bp, 180 predicted proteins | sample ExccelJu500002D4_FD_206968 | JGI IMG/M metagenome (GOLD analysis project Ga0364901, IMG submission 206968) | Enriched cells from Trout Bog Lake Hypolimnion, Wisconsin, USA - BchlTB.July09.5000.02.D4 | ecosystem: Environmental > Aquatic > Freshwater > Lake > Hypolimnion/Profundal zone | place...
AGCCGCTAAAGAATATATGAGAGTTCGTGGAGGGGTAGCCGCTCCCATTATTTTTATTGGCTCCGGAATGGCTCTTCGAGAAATGGGAAGAATCGAGGACGCTATTGCCTGTTTTGATGCCGTAACGAAGATAGATCCAAATAATTTGATGGCCATTAAACAAAAAGAAGTCACTTTGAATGTAAAACAAAAATAAAAAGGACTTCTCATCCCTAAGATATAAGGGAGGCTTTCACCTATGTCACTTACTGCCTACAATCTCGTTACGGTTGTCCATTTCTCTAACAAATCCAGCAATTACGCTGGAGATGTTGACGGATTCATTGGAGATGTTCTAATCGTTGATTCCGTTGCTAATACCGGAACTGTTTATACTGCTGGAGTCATGAATGGTTCTTCATTCCCATTCACACTAGCTCAGGCAACTGCTCTAGTTACTGCTGGCTGGCTATCTGCTGACACCTCTTTCTCTGGTGTTCCTGCATCTAAGGCCCCAGGCACTGGCTGGACTGCTGTCACTGGCTGGACCGCATTGGCTAAGCAGGCTTTCACCTCTGCCACCTCTGCCACTCTTCTACAAGTCTCTGAGGCTCTAGCTGCTTTGATCTCCGATCTAACCGCTATGGGTCACATCGGCCAGTAATCAAAATCGTAAAAGGATAACAAACCCCCGCTCGGATGGTGGGGGTTTTTGCATAGGAGAAATTATGCATATCCTTAATCAAGCAATATCCATTGTAAGAGAACATGTTGTAAAGGGCCTTATTACAAGGTCAGGTGAATGGCCTACAGTAAGAAAACATTTCTTAGCCACTAACCCTAAATGTGCAGCATGTGGGGGAACCTCCCATCTTCAAGTACATCATAAAATGCCTTTTCACGATGACCCATCCTTGGAGTTGCATCCTGATAATCTTATTTCCCTGTGTATGGGGGACAACGAATGTCATCTAAAAATAGGCCATGGTGGGTCTTTTAAACAGTACAACCCTAATGTGGCCGTTGATGCTGCTGAAGTTTTGGCTTCCCCAGAGCATATGGAAGCTGTAGATAAACGAGCCGAAGAAGCTAGAAAACCTAATCAGCCTGGGGATTAACTTTTTGACTATCTAATTCTCTAGTGGAGAATGAAAATGAGCGAAGTATATCCTACTCCCCCTGAAGTCCTAGACGCCTTACAAGTTGCCTTAAACGCCTTTCTATCCTTATCTAATAGGACTCAAGAGGCTCACTGGAATGTAAAGGGTCCTAGTTTTAACCCCCTTCATGAACTTTTTGGAGCTTTCTATGATTTCTTAATCGAAGGCGGGGATCTTATTGCTGAACGCATTGTTCAACTCAATGGCCAAGCAGTAGCGGCTCCATCTGGTGGTCCTTTATTCGGAGATGAGCAAACCTTAATCCAAGCTCTAGTAGACATGTCGTTAGAATTATCGGCTGAATTGAAGGCGGGGATGGTATTATTCAATGAGGAACTAAAAGATGAGGTTACCGGCGATATCTGCATTGAGTTAGGCAGAGAACTGGAAAAGTGGATTTGGAAGATTCAATCTCATATTCAACAGATAGTTCAAGTTGCCCAAGGATAAGATGAGAATCAAAAAACAGTCAGACCTCTTAACCAAAGATATCGCCAGCCAGTTATTGACTAACTTGGATGGTGCTTTGCAGTTTAAGAATATGAATAAAATTCAATGGAACAATCTATCAACAGAAGATAGAGCAACATTCTTCATGAACAATGTGTTTCATGATGGGGTAGATCCTCGTATCAAGGACCATATTAATGGCCTGATAGATGGTAAAATAGATACCCAACGCGAAGATTTATTGAGGAAGATGGACACCGAACTCAGAAATGAGACCATGACCGGTGTGATAACCCAACTAGTGGAACATCTTAACTTCAATGAAATCTAAAGTTACCTTTTTATAGGTACAAACTGAGGCTAACCTCAGTATAATGTAGGTGTGGGGTCTTCCCGCACCGATTTCTATTTCCAAGGAGGAAATTTTGAGTAATGAAAATGATAAGCCTTTCCACGCACCAGCTTGGATGAACAAGATTCTGGGGTCCTCTGTGATCCTCCTGAGTCTTGTGGTTCTGGCAGTGGTTGGAGTGGCCGGATTTTTCGGTCATCAACTTCTGAAAAATCAGAACGAGTTCAAGAACACCCAGGAGATGATGTTGTCAAATCTCCGTGTTATCAACGAACAACAGATTATCCGCGACATCATCGAAGAGAAGATTGGCAATAAACTCCCCGCTGATGTGAAGTCTCGCATGAGTTTTGAACTTTATAACGGTTGCCGTAAGTATGATATCCGTCCAGAACTAGTCATGGGCCTCATCGAACAGGAGTCTAGCTGGAATCCCTTTGCCAAGAATGCTTCTGGAGCAACAGGACTCATGCAGCTTATGTATGATACTGCGATCAGATATTATAAGGCTAGGGGGCTTACGCTTACACCTGAATCTCTCGCTGATCCAGTTCTTAATTTAGCCATCGGTATTGAAGTTCTTGCTGACAAGCATGAAGCGGCCATGATTCAAGGTAAGACCACAAAGGATGATTACATGTGGGCCTTGTATTACTATTGTGGTAAGGGTGACAGTTATGCCCGAGAGGTTATGGTTAGAACCGTAGGCTATAAGAGGCGTTTAGACGCACCTCTTCAGGAAATGCTTAAAAAGCGCCAGGATGAGGAGATTGTTGCCTCCGCCACTAAGATCGTTGCCGAACAAAAAAGCGTCAAACCTGTAAAGAAGTAATTTCTAAAGGCCCTCTTCTTAGTAATAAAAGAAGAGGGCCTTTTTATGCTTGCTATTATCCTAACCCCCGAACAACATGAGTACCTGACCTACGTTTTCCAAGAGTATTGTAAGGCCGGTGTTCCACCAGAAGAGCTAGGCTTTGCCGCAAACGCCTGGAAAGCCCTCTCTAGCCCTCAGAAATTTGAATTACCCCCACCCACTCAGGTTATTGAAGGTCCCGTGTCCGTGGAGGTTAAGGGTGATATGACTATGCCTTTATCTGCCTTTTTGGATAAATCAGACTCAGACCCTGATGATATTTAAACTTTTCACCTCTTTAGTGAGGTGAAATTATGTCTAAAGAGTTACTGGATACCTGCTTATCCATCACAGGTGCTTATGAAAATGGCACTCTAGCTTACGATGGGATTTCAGGTAATTTTGATGGGGAAGGAATCTCTGTCGGCGCTCTTCAGTGGAATCCTGGTACGGGCTCATTAGGGGAACACCTTATTGCCAAAGTCATTGAGTTATCCGGATCAAATGCTGTAGACTCATTCTTTAGTGTCCCTGTATCCTCTTTAGCTACTATGAATGCTGCCGACCAACTAGCTTTTGTGACTAGTAATTTTTTAAATGGTAAAAATCTCACACCTGATGGCAAAACACAATGGAAAGCATTCTTGTCTTCTGACTCTTGTGTAAATGCTCAGGTCGCCTTAGCTGTAAATGGGGTGCTTGGAACTGCTATAACCCTAGCTTCTCAATATGTAGCAAACGGTGAGACTAATGTTAGATCAATTGCTTTTTTCTTTGATGTAGTCACTCAGTCCGGAGGGATGAAGAATAGCCGTGGTGCTGTTCTACCCTATGTAGAAGGAGATACTCTGACTTCTTCTTTGGCTATAGCGATGGCACAAACAAGTTACCCTAAAACGGCTAGCTTGTGGTCTACTGTCATTGAATCCGATCCACTAGCTAATTTGCTTCTTCATTACGCTTACCAAAGAGCAATGTTGAGTCGCCCCGATTATATTTGGGATGCGCTATCAAGAAGAGGTGCTATTGCTTGCAGGGGTGGTATGGTGCATGGAGTTATGCATGATTTCACTAATATCTTACCTTAATGAAACTTCTTAAAGGGAAATTGAATGGCTTCTCCAACTAAAAAATTTACTCAAAAATCTAGAGATTCTATATTTGGTGATTTAGTCCAACACCATATCACAGATAACAGCAACTTATTGGATGCCCTTGACTTTGTTGAATCTCCCCAAGGTTTAGACATCAAATTATACCCGGTGCAGAGAGTTCTTCTTAAACTCATTTTTGGTGTCCCTATGGATAAAGATGAGAGAGAAGTTCCAGTATACGACATTTTCTGTGAAAACCTATTATACACTTTCAAAGAGACCGAATACATTAAATATGTGTATGAACAAGGCCGTATAAATATATCTTCTTGGGAAGAAGCACAACCTGAAGGTTATAATGAAATTGTTGCTATTGTTGGTAGAAGAGGTGGCAAGAGTCAACTTGTATCTGCTATTGCTGCTTATAAGCTATATCGTCTTCTCAATATTCACTCTCCTCAGGAATATTATGGTCTTGTTCACGGATCACCTATCGACTTTACTTTCATGGCCCAGGACTCTGAAGGATCTTCTCGTTTATTTGATAAAATGAAAGAAGATATTAATAAAGCTCCGTTCTTCTCCCCTTTCTTGAAATCTATGAATACCGAAGAAATGACTTTCGTATCAGAGGCGGATAGACATAAGAGAGATATTACTCCATCTATTAAAGTAGCCTCTTACCCTTGTACAACTGGCGCTGTTCGTGGTCCTAGCTCTTTCGTTCTAGCCCTAGATGAGTTTGCTTTTTATAGAACTCAAATTGGGGCTAACTCCGATGAAATTTACAAAGCTGCCTCCCCCGCCACCATGCAGTTTAAAGCTGGTGGAACAAGAGATGGTAAGCGAGAATCCATGATTCTTATTATTACTTCCCCAAATGGGAAAATTGGTAAGTATTATAGTCTATATCAATCCGGTATGAAGATGGGGAATGAATCGGATATCCTATCTTTTAGATGCTCTACCGCTGAAATGAACCCTCGTTCTGATGTGGCTTTCTTGAAAAAAGAGCATAGAGAAAACCCTGATGTGTTTAGAGCAGAATATGGTGGAGACTTCCTAGAAGCCGCTGAATCTTATGTTAAATTAACCACTATTGAAAGCTGCATAGAGATCGGAAGACAAAATGCTGAAAGTTTTGAACCTAGGATGATGGGTCAAAAATTCTTCTGGGGCCTTGATCTTGGAATGCAACATGATGGAACCGCATTGTCTATCTGCCATTGGGAACCACTTCAGGAGTTAGGCGCTAAGCTGGTATTCGATTATATAGATCGTATGATGGTTGGAGAAGGTAAATATGAACAAGGATTTAAAGAGCTACCCTTAGAGGATGTGCTAGATTGGCTAAAGACTAAAAATGATCTTCTTCCCTGTTTTAGAGGTGCTACTGACCAACATGGTGGTTCTATGCTTGTTCAGCTTTTACAAACTTATGGTATTAATGGGTTAGACCTAGTTCATTTAACTTCTGGCATTAATTCTCAGATGTACTTAGTTTTAAAAGGTCTTATGCAGCAGAAAAAGGTTACTTTTCCTGATGTTAAAAAATTTCATGATGAGATTAAACTAGTAGAAGCAAATTATATAGGAAAATACCAAATAAAAGTTCAAGCTCCCGCTGAAAAGGACGCTCATGACGATATGTGTGACTCTACAGCTTTAGCTTCTTGGGTAGCACAACAATGGGCCACAGGAGAAGGGGCTAGGGAATTTGCTGATATAATGAATGGATGGAACCCAGCCAACTTTGTGAACGGCTTACCTAAAAATGGCCTGGATCTACAGACTTCTTCGATGTCCGAATTACGATCATATGAAAGGCAATTAGCCATAATGCAAAAAGTAAATGGAGGAGTTCAAAATCCGTTTAAGAGAAGATAAAACTTATTTCGTGATTCTATATAGGGGGCAACACCTTGGATCAGGATATTTTTCTACACAGATTAGGGGAGATTCAAATCCGACTCGATGCCATGGAGACCATTCTCCACACACTTCTTAACCAACTCAAGCACCTATCAGACGAAGTAGACGAAATAACACACAAATTAGGATAATTATGACTGGTCCGGAGAAACAAGGGAGAAGAATGGTAGATGGAGCCGCATCTTACCTATCTGGATCTGCCTCTGTAAAAGATGATCTTCAGGCTATTTACACTCTCAATAAAGAGATTGGGGCTGCTTTATGGACCGTACTCACTCATTTAGAGGCTTTAAAATCTACTTTAACTGGCTTAATCCCAGAATTCCATGTAGATGTAAACGCTAAGCTAGAGGACATTTCTAGAAGTTTAGATGCTCTGAAAAATGAGCATGTCAATCTGTCTAAACGTCTTGAAACTCTAGATGCTCTGAAAACTTCATTACAATCAAATTCTTCGATGCTAGAAGATCAAGAACTTCTCCAATCAGATAGACAGGTTCATTTTGATAAAATAGTCAAGATTTTGTATACAACTAACGGATATGATGAAAATGGTGTTAGAATCCCAGAGGCCATAATGCGCTTTGATCGCTGGTCAAAAATTCTCCATAACGCCTTTTGGAGTTTCGTTGTAACTGCGGTATTATCAGGCATATTTTATAGCTATGCGAAGGGAAGGGAACAGGCTTCAGAAGAAAAAGCAAAAGCCATCATTGACCTCATTGAAAAAACTAAAGAAGTTATTAATAATACAAAAACAAACAATGATGAGCAAGAAAGACGCGATAAGATAGTTGCTGATCATGATGATGCCATGGCTGCTCAAGTCCGTCGTACTAAGGACACTGTAGAGAAACATGGGAAGAACATAAAACGTAATGAAACTGCCATTGGAGAGCTAGAAAAAAAATAATGGCATGAACCCCGCACAATCCTAGTATAGTTGATATGAGGGACTTTCAAAGGAGCCGTATGCAAGAAGAGCTAGATGGACTGCCAGAGGTGTCGGTAAATGAGGATTACTACCCCCACCAGAAGTATCTAAGCAGCCTAGATGTAAAGGGTTATACTGGAGACCCTTTCACTAATGCCGAAGGTCATTTCATTGGACAGGATGGGTTTATTGTGCCTAATTCCTTCGATGAGATGGAGCAGCTATACCCAAATTATGTGCGTAGTTGGGTTAGCCGCCGCATTAAACGCTCCCCCTTTGACCCTATTGTAGAGGATTGGGCCTCAGAGCTATCAATTCATATGAGAACCCTTCCAGAAACCTCCAAGTGGCGTGATCGTGGGTTCAAGGATGTCATTGATGTTTTTAACCCTTGGAGCAGCTATGGGGCTTCAGCAAGAAGGTTCTTTGGCTACGTTAATCGTTGCCTTAGCAATAAATACATGACCCTAGGGGTCAAACAGAGCAAGGATGCTCTAGCTAACGTGTCTTTCAGCTTAGACCTAGCTGCTGATCAAACTGAAGGTGAGCAGATCGTAGAGTCTTTTGAATCCTATATTCACGATAACTCTAAGCAATTGAGAGATAATCGTGATAGACAGGAAGAGGCCCTATATCATAAACTATTTGCTGACCACTTTGTCAGCTTTGTCAAGGATCAATCTCCTGAGCTTATGCCTACTCTAGAGGCTATCATGTATCTAGATAAGGTAAAAGAAATGACTCATGAGCTATCTGTGAGCCCCTCTGAGTTCCAAAAGAATCGTAGGGCTCTGGTGGCTCTAGGAAAGCAGTATTTGGAGTCGAAGTGAGAATTACTGTTTCTCCAACCCATCCTGTGGCTAGATTTCAAATTACCACCTATGATATCAACATGAACTATCATGATATTGGAGACTTCTTTGTTCTATTGACTCAGGGACCACCTGAGTTGAGAAACGAGGTCTTAAGCTACAACGGGATTGTGAGTGTTAACTGGGAAAAGCCTAATGGTTTCACTACTTTGGTGTCCGTTCTTCAGTTTACTTTTGTAACCCGAGAGATCATGTTTAGATATTTGAAAGGAGAAGGGCCGTTAGGGAAGGCTCATCTAACCTCTCATATCAATGCCAAGTTAAAGGAATTTTTTGATGCCAGAGACAGAGAAGAAGCCAAACCCACAGAACCTGTCATCTGCTGATGATATTGAGTGGGTTCAATCTGAGGTAGACAAGCTCTATAGGGCCTCTACGGATATCCCTATAGAGCGATGGGACCGTGTTAGATGGGAGATTGATTTCTATGATCTGACCATTCAACTCTTGGAAGAAACCGGGAACATGAAGGGTAAGCCTAGCGGGGGTAAGATTTCATGCCCCTTTCATGGAAGAGATAGTACCCCTAGCTTTACCTTCTATCGAGGTTCGAATTCCGCTTTTTGCTTTGGCTGTGAACCACCTGTAACCAATCAATTTTATGACAATGTAAGATTAGTGGCCTCAATTTTTGGTATCTCGAAACGAGATGCTTTAAAATGGTTAGAAAAACGCTATAAACTCCCGGCCATGGCTGTGGAGAGGGAAGCTATTGTAACTCCGGAAGAAGCCGAAGAAGAGATTGTAAAATTAAATTTTGATGATCTTAAGGAGCCTTTCTTGGCCTTGGCGACAGTATTAGCTAAGGACACTGGAACCCAGGAGCTACTGGATATTTATTTCAAGGCACAGCATGAGCAAGACCCGCTCCCCTTGGCTAAACTTCTAGGAAAAGACAGGGTTCAAAGGATTCTAAGGCACAAAGCGAATGGAAACAAGTGAAGTAACTCTAAGTGATCTAGAGCTTAAAGTAAAGAAACCCAAAAAAGCCAAAGTAGTCAAAGTCAAAAAAGATATCAAAACTATCTTTTCTGAACACATTGCTGCTTTGACTGTTGATGACCTTAAAAAGCCATGGATGGCTGAAAAAAGCTTCCGCCTAATCACTGATGCTAAAGAGCTTAGTGATTGGGTTGATAGTATTTTGGCTGATGTACACAGGCATCATACTTTTGAGGGTAGAACTTGCCCTGCAATTGCTGTGGATACTGAGACTGATGGTCTAGATACTCGTATCGTATGCGGGGAGAAGGCCATCACTCTAGCTGGCGTTTGTTTGTCCGCTGATGGCATCGAGGGCTTGTACATCCCAGTCAACCATGAAGATGGCAACAATATTGACTCCGTGGCTTTAAGGGCCATCCTACAGCGTTTATTTGATGCTTCTCACCTAATTTTCTACAATGCTAAGTTCGATAGAGAAGTCTTGTCTCTGACTCTCGGCATTACTTTTAAGGACTATCCAAATTACGAGGATTTGCAAGTTTTAGCCTATTTGGAAGACCCCAAAGCTTCGGTAGAGGACTCCGGTAAGGGGGGTCTTCAGATTGGTGGTTTAAAAGCTTTCTCGAAGACCCGATTAGGTATTGAACAGGTTGAATTGGGGGACATTGCCAAAGTTCGTGCCTCTGTATGGAACGAAGAGCTTGGTAAAGATACTATGAGAGTAGTGGTTGCTCCATTTACTTGGGTTCCTACTGGATTGGCTCTTTGGTATGCCGCTGGAGATGCTATTACAACATGGCTTGGTTGGGATTTAGTTAAAGACAAAGCTCGTGCTTTAGGTTCCATTCATAGAGTAGATCATCTTCTTATTGAAACTATAGCTTGGATTGAACGTCAAAGAATTGATGTGGATGTTGACCTACTCAAAGAGACTATCGAATGGCATAAAGGCCGCTTACTTCAATTAGTTCAAGAATTAGGCGAGTTGGCTGGCTGGAATCCTGAAGAGGAAAAGGGAGAAATATTCAATCCTGGCTCCCCTCCTCAGTTGCGTAAGATTCTATTTGGAAAGCGTGGAATGCAGCCTTTAGCATTATCCGAAAAGACTGGCGAGGCTTCCACTGCTGTTGCTGTTCTGACAGAGCTTAAGAAACAATACCCAGATGACATATTCTTGGATAAGCTGATGTCTTTCCGTGAGTATGCTGCTCTGCACCCTGATAACCTTAAGTACGATCCAAGAGACAATTCAGCTAGATTCTACTTCAAACAAAATGTTGTAGCTGGTGGTCGTTTAGCGGCTGCTGGTGGGGACTTTGAAAAAGATGGTGGCTGTGGAGTTAATATTCAAGCCATTAAGAAGGTTGGTGGGAACTGGTGGGTAAAGGGCCGTAAACTGGCTGATCAAACTGGTGATCCTAAAATGACAGAGACATATATAGAGGATCAACTCGATCCTTCTTGTTGGAACAAAGATAAAGAAAAAGCTCCAAATATTATCAATAACCACATTGGAGTCTACTTTGGGAAACAATACTGTCTTGTTCCTTCCTGCCCTATTTGCGAAGGGGAAAAGACTAAGGTTGATGCTAATGAAGTATTGAATCTCCGCTCTCTATTTAGAGCTAAAAAGGGTTGGACTTTATACTCAATCGACTTCAGCAATATTGAAATGAGAGTAGCTGCCAATATCTCTAAGGAGCCTTTGTTTATTAAGGAGTTCCTTGAGGGATCTGGAGATTTTCACTCTCTTACTGCCATTGCTTTGTTCCCTGAATTCACTGATCCTACAGTGGATAAGGCAAGAAAGAAAGCTCTTAGATCGCTTGCCAAAATCATTAACTTCGCGCTACTATATGGCGGAACTGCCTACACTATTTTCGAAAATATGATAAGAGAAGGGCACGAAATCACTTTTGAGGGCGCTCAAAGATTAGTAGAAAAGTATTGGGAATCAGTGCCGACTTTCGCTGCTTGGTGTTCCACTAAGCGTGAAATTGCAAGAACTAAGCTTCTATGCAAAACCCCCACTGGTCGCGTTATCAGTTTCTTATCAGCTATGAACCAATTTCACATAACCATTCCGAAGCCTGAAGACAAAGATAACTTCTTCTTGTATAAGAAGCTGAATAAGGCAGCGGAGAACTTTAAAAAAGCTAATCAATTGGATGACTACAAAGCCACCAAAATGCAAGCAGACGCTCTCTATAATAACAAGACTACTGGTGTCAAAAACTATACAGAATACAACCGTTTCTTAGGTAAAGCGGAGCGTGTATCCATCAATATTCCGCTTCAGGGAACTGCTGGTGATTTAATGCGCTCGGCCTTAAACAAAATCAGAATTTGGGCTACAACTACTCCTCACGTTGAAGAGGTATTTAAACTTCATTGCACTGTTCACGATGAAATTGACTTCTCTGTGAAAAATGAATTTGCTCCTTATATCCTCCCTCGTTTGAATAGATTTATGAAACTTCGTAAACTTCATGAATCCAAAAAATGGACTGTTCCTATCGAAACTGATTGCGAATACGGCCAGAGTTGGGATGTAGATTTCCATTTAACTGGAGATGATAGTCACAAGCCTTCAGGTTGGTATGATATTGAAGGCATGGACACTTACATCCCTGGAGATTTTGATCCTTCTATCGTTGATAGTATGGTAAATTCGCTTAAAAATGGTAAAATGGAAAAGGTCACTAAATGGCTTACCGATAATCTTCATATTAGAACTCACGGTATTCTCAAGCACATTAAAGAAGCAACCACTGAGGTTGATTGGAAAAGATTTATCACTATTATGCTACAGTTGGACGAATTCTGGAAGCTCGATGAAGATGAAGCTGGAGTATTGGAAGAGTCTATTGAAGATTTTATGGCAAGAACTGGAGCTAAGTTGCCAGAGAAGGAAGTTTTCATCCCTAAAGTAGAGGTAGCGGAGGTGAAGCTTGAGCAAGAAATTGAAGAAGCCCAAGAAGACAGCGAAAGTGGAGAAGAGCCATCTTCTGAAACTGCTTACGATGAAGAAGAAGACCCTTTCTACGAGCCAAAAAAAGTTGAAATCAAAGTTACCCCAGGAGTAACCGTTACTGTTACTGTAGACCCCCCACCAGTTCAAGAAGAACCTGAACCTGCTTATATTCCTGAAGTTAGACCCCTCCTTGATACCGAATTTGGAGATTTTATAAAAGCTCTGGGTATTGGTAAATTATCTGTTCAGTTCAAGTATAAGGGAATTTTAATGAAGTTGTCTAATATTGAACAGCTTCCCAAGGAGTATATGTTATGACTATAATTATATCACGAAACAAAAAACATATGGCTCTCGGTAGACTCATGACTCAAGCTTCCAATACGAGAAGTCATTTGATGAGAGTGAGGCAGAACTTAATGGCCTCATTAATGGTGCTTACTAATTTGGATGAATCCTATAATGTTTTCAAAGAATATGGTAAAGACATTCCCAAAAATGTTGTAGCTTCTGTAGAGGAAGAGCAAGGAGAAGTTACAAGAATATCCAAAGCCATTTTAATGACTCTTGGGAGCGTGGATAAAGAGCTAAAACTTCAAGCTTCAAAATTAGATGATTTTAGCAAAGAACTCGAAAAAGCCGAAAAACAATATGAAAAGGACTTAAAAAAGGCCCAAAAACCCAAAAAATTGTCTAAAGAAGAGGCGATTCAAGCCGCTACTAGGGAAATTATCGCGGCCAAGAAAGACCAGCTAGAGAAGAAATGAAACTTTTAGACACTATTTTGAAGGTTACTCATGGCAACTAGAAGAAACAAATCAGGGACTAAACCCAACGCACCTTTTTCGGCAGGTAAATATACTAGCCATAATGCAGCTAGTGGAAGAGCCGAAGACCCTGCAATTGAAGAAAAGGTTAGATTAGCGCGAAAAGCTGGCGGAATTCAAAAGACCGCAGACTTCTTCGCCGGTCCAACTAATAATGCTGCTAATATTACTGACTCCAACAATATTGGCTATTACAGCTACGAATTTCCTGTTGACTCCTTAGAGCTACCTCAGTCTAGGGCTCAAGAATTACGCTATTATCGTCTAGCTTATGACCGTGATCCCATCGTTGGTCGCGGAATCGACTTGCACACAGAAATTCCTATGAGCAAGATCACCTTAGAGAGACCTAAGTGTTCCTCTGAGGCTTTTGGTGACTATGTTTACGACTTTTTCCAATCTTTAGTTACTAATTCTCGTTTATTTGAAACTCTTCTCCACGCTTCCAGAGAATATTGGACAATTGGAGAGGCTTTCTTATATGTCGAAGATGATCCAGATATAGAGCCTTCTCCAGTTGCCAATAACTTTGTCAATGGAAAAACAAAAGACGAAAAGAGAAATGCAGGAACCGGTTTTAATGGTGTTGAAGCCTATAACCAATCTTGGGGCAGTGAAGACCTAGCTGTGATGTCCGCACTAGAACCCGGTAAACGTTCTTCCATCAATAAGTTATCTAAAATAGCTACTACTCTTGCCAGCATGACTAAAACTCCATTGGAGAATAGTGAACAAATCAATGCAGAGATTAAGAAAATCTCAGCCATAATCAAAAAGGCCAAGGTTGTCACTAGGAAGATTGCTGAAGATCCCCCTGCCGATGCTCCAGCCGGAGATATCCCTGAAGGTGATGTAGGGGGTAATGGCGAGGGTGAAGACACTATGGGGGCTGGTGGAGAGGGCGATCCTATGGATGTTGGTGGAGGTATGGGCTCTTCTGGTGGAGGAGGATTAATGCCTCTTCCTGACCCTAATGCTGACTTCGGCATGGAGGGAGAGGGAGGGGAGCAACCTATCATCGAGGATAAAGAAACTCGTGATATGAAGAAGTACCTATCTTTACTAAAGAAGAAGAAAGAGTTATTAGAAGAACTAAAAAGCCTAAGAGAGACTAGGGCTAATGATATTGAGTTGTTCAAACATATCTGTAATAAGGACTATACCGGATTTGATAGAATCCAGCTACTTCCACCTGAAAACATCGAAATTAAGAAATCTGAAGTATTTGGTGAACAAGCCACTATTTTCTATAAGCCACCTGAAGATCAAAAGGCTGGCTATATACAGAGCCCAGATACCCCTGATGAGGTCAAGGAGTCCCTGCAAACTGATGGCCTCATCCCATTGAACGATGACCCATTCAAGGGCTCCTACTGCGTTCAATTCGCTCGTAAGAAGGCACCATTCGAAGATCATGGCCGCTCCATTCTTCAACGCTGCATGAGAACTATTATTTATCGTGAAAAGCTCAGACAGGTTCAGACTACACTAGCTAGTCGTAATATGACGCCTAAGACCTTCATTGTAGCCCCAGGAATTAGCCCTAATGAAGTCCTAGTTCTTCGTGCCCATGCCGATGAAGCTAAGAGCGATCCAGATTATACCATTGTTGTTAACTACGAAGCTAGATGGGATGAGATTGGCTCAGAAGGCCGCTTGCTCCAGCTTGATACCGAATGGCAGCATACTGCTAATGATCTGGCCATCGGATTAGGCTTCTCCCCCGATATTCTTAATGGGGAAGGACTCTACTCTGGAACAAAGATCCAATTAGAAATCCTAAGCACCACTTATCTCCAGTATCGTGATTTGATCAATTTTATTGTTCAAGAGCTAATTTTCAAGCCCATTGCCATGAAAAAAGGCTTCTATGAATTAGATAAATATGGTCGCCCTCGCTGGATTTATCCTACTGTAACTTTCGGCAGAATGGCTCTAAGAAATTCTGGCGATACCTATCAGATGTTATTCGATCTATACCAAAAGGGCTCTTTGCCTGTGTCGATCATTCTAGAGCTATTGGATGTCGATCCTGAAGCATGTAAGAAGGCTCTTGAGGCTGATCTATTCTCAGTTAATGATTCTAAGTTCAATTCTTTCTTGGAGAGCTTGTATGCCTCTATCGGTTCTGATGAAAATCTAAAGAAAGCTACTGATCTTATGGATCGTATTCGTAAGACGTTAGGATTAAAGGAGAAGGATGTTGAGGATGCCGAGATAGAAGGCTCTGGCGAAGGTCTCTAATGATCACTCCCGTATCCCCCCTTAACCAACCTTGGACCAGGGAAGATTTAACTGGTAACTCATCTTTTATTCAGACAGATAGTGTTACCATATTTGTTATTTCTAACTCTCAGACTGACAATACTTTCCACATATACAAATCTTCTGACAATGGTGTCACTTTTACCACAGTAAAATCCTATCAGTTTGCTTTACCCAATCCTGAATTTGACCCTGTATCTTATTATGATGGAACCAATATCTACATTATTGGAATGCAACCTAATTTAATTAATAATGCTCTATCTGATTTAGTTGCGTTTGAATTTAATCCTTCTACCTACATTCTATCTACCCCAGTTCCTCTTGTTATAGGTAGTAGAACCCGTTCTGCTTATGACATTACCCAGCTAGCTGATTCCTCTTTTGTTATTATAGTGGCAGCAGTAGATCCGATTAATCCTAAAATTGATGGCAATGCTATTTTAGAATTGCATTTAAATTCTTCTTTTAATGCAGTGTTACATGTCCTTACATTGGATCAATCCCCATCGCTTTCTGGTAATATGTTTGGCGCTGTAAGTTTAAGCACACTTAATGGTGTAACCGAACTGCTTTATACTAGTCATCAAAAAGAAGTAGTGCCAAATAAGACCCTGCATTATATCTACTCTACAACAAGGGACAACTCACTTGGAGTGTGGGGGACTCCAGTTCCGGTGTACAATTACATTGGAGATTTGATTGATGATAAATTAACCGTAGTCGGCTACCATGCCTCTTCTACTATAAAAATGTTTACTCATCTCTATTACAATCGAGTAGGATTTACTCTCCAGTCTGTTCTGGTCTTAGGTTATTATAACGGAACGGTTTGGACTATTAAAACTCTCACTGATGAAAATATAGCAGAGCCAACTCTATGTCTAGATACCGCTTTTAACTGGAGATTGGCTTACATAAGAAAAATAAATGTAACTGATTCTTATGGAAGTATGCATGTATTTGATTTAAATCCAGCAACTTTTATTTTAACAGATCGTCCTGGCCACTTCAATCTTCTTTCTGTGACATGGATAAGAGGGACAAAGTATCAAGTAGGTACAGACTCTAAATGGATGGTGATAGTAGAAGATTGGACCTCTACTCCTGGCTCATTTAATCCTTATTTCGTTTCTGAAAAGAACGTTCCCCCTAACGGAGCCATAGCCCCAGCTACTGCTACAATTCAAAGAAATACACCTACCATATTTGACGCTTCTGGGTCTTTTGACCAAGATTATGATACTCTGGCTTTTTCTTGGAATATTACTAATCTAAACCCTTCTATTAGTCCAAATCACATTACTATTCTTTCAACAGGTAGTGCTAGTCCCATAGCCCTAGTTACTGTGGATAAAGCAATAGGCCCTCTGGCCAGGACTTTCCAAGTGCAAGTATCTGTCCAAGATTTGAATACTTTTTCTTCACCAATTAATCCCCCATCTGTAGTTTCAGCTTTGGTCTCTCTTCCATTTAAAGCGGCTCCAGTAGTAACATGGCCTTCTGATCTATCTGGTAACCCTTTACCGGTACCCGGTACAAGAAATGAGACCCTTTTGTTAATCCCCACTATCATTGACTCGATTGGTGATTTAACCTATTCTTGGACTCAAATAAAGGGCACTCCCGTAGAGGTTATAGGCTATTCTAACGGACCTATTTTAGAGGTGGGTCTATTCGGCACTAAAGTTTTGGGGGAGACTCTTGAATTTCAACTAATTGTTAATGATGGGGTTAATTCTCCTGTAGTATCCGTTATTAGCGTGACAGTCCCTTCGGTTGTTCTTACTTACTTGGACGTAAATAGGACTTCTAGAATGTTCTGGGTCAACAATACCGGCGCTAAGATGACTATTGCTAACAGAAATAGCTCAGAAGTCTGGACCTCATCCTACCCTAGTTACTCATCTGATTTTTTCAGACTCAGAACTTCTCTTACCAGTTCAGGCTCCGATAGACAAACCGCCATATCTACTAGTTCCATTCTAGTTACAGGTCAGAATGAAATGTACTACAGAAAGAGACTGCTACCTAACGCATCTCCTAATATCCTTGATGGCTGGCAAACTGAAAATGATTATACTCTAGTTTTGGATAACACTGGGTTACTCAGTCGTTATGAGCAAGCTGGACCAGATAATTGTTCTGATTATCCTCAGCATACCATCAATGTTGGGGCCTATTTAGGGCCAAATAACATCACTAAAATGACGGTTAATGGCTTATTTAATAACAAGCGAGTTATAGCAATCCACTCTACAGTAGGTTTGCTCTTAATTCAAATTAATGAAACTACATTTGAAATCGAAGAAGATTTAATGCTATCTCTTGCCTCTTTCTCAATGTATGGGGCAAACAATGTTCAATTCGTTAAATTCAGTGGTGTAGAGAGCTTGCACTTGGGTAAATTACTAGTAGGAACCACTAACGGCACTGACACCTTTGAGACCTTATTCGATTTACCAGTTGATACTGCTACTGGTGCTTGGGATAGAACTAATAGAATAAATACAAATGTGCATACTGGAGAAATTCTTACTGGTAATACAATAAATTATTCTGGTCTTCCCCCAACTCCCGTAGCCTCAGTCTCTGCCCCAACTGTGAATACTTACCCCGTAAGCTGGACAGAACTAAGGCCAGACCTAATCTCCTCCTATGAGATGGTGGGGGAAACCTATGGAGACCCCGCTTTTGTTTTAATACAAAAAATTAATTCGGGTGCTATTCAAACTGCTTATATTACTCCCCCCACCACTGAAGCTTATCTTATCAAAATTAGGGCACTTAACCCAGATGGGGCATCACCTTATTCTAACGTTGTATATTTAGGAGTTCCCCCAGCACCTATTTTGGATCTAACATATGAGGGAACTGATCCTAGTAACACGGATAATACCTTATATACTGTATCTTGGACTCAAGACCTCCCTGAGATGGTAACTGGCTTTGTTATACAACAGCAACTACAAGGAGCGACTGATTTCAGTTTATTAAAATCAGTAAATAGTGGAGTTTACACAACATCAATATCTGTTCCTTCTTCCATATCAGGTAGTGTAGTGATGTTCGCTAGTGGAATTTTTGGAAATTCGGATTATTCAAATTACGGAGCTTACTACACACCGGGCTAAATAGAGTATTAGCTACAGAGGGTAGCTATGTCCATGCTTGAACTAAGAGCCAAGAAAAAAGAGGCTGAATCTCTTCTCGGTTACCACATATCTAATATAGCCAAGAACAAGGCGAAATTAGTATCTATTGAGGCCGATAAAATACTACATACAAAAGCTATTGGGGTAATGGATAAGGCTATTCAAGTCATTTCAGCCAATGGCATAGGTAAAATTGAATCGGTAGTTTCTGATGGGTTGAAACTCATTTTTGATGACGATTACAAGCTAATCATTGAAAGAAAAGAAGGAGTTCGCGGGGAGTCTTATAAAATTCTTGTGGAAAAACGAGGATTCGCGGCTCCTCCCATAGAGACAGTTGGTGGAGGGGTGGTCAATGTTATCTCCTTCCTCCTTCGTGTCATTATGATTCAAAGATTCAAACTAGCCAAGTTAATCGTTTTGGATGAATCTATGAATAATGTATCACCAGAATTTATTCCTAAAGTTTCTGAAATGATGAAAACGCTTTGTGATGAACATGGGTATTGTATATTAGCTATCACTCAGCAAGCGGCCTTGGCTACCTCTGCTGATAAAGTGTTTGTTGTAGAAAACGGGCCGCTTCTTAGAGAGCTTCGCCAGGAAGAACTAGATGAACTTAAATCCGGAAGTAAAAATTAAGGTCAAGACCGAGAAAGAGATTCTTGACCGCTTGAAGGAACTTATAACTAGGCATAAAAAAAGGTTCTTCAAGAATAAAATGAAGCCTAAGGGGGAGAACTGTGCCTTTGTCAGATACGATGAAGCCACTGGTGCTTACAAGTGCCTAAAATGTGGTACTGATGACCCTGATAATTGCTTAAACCAAAAACTATTTCAGCCATCCAGAACAAAGGAAGAGCTATCTCAAGATTTTTCTGATGATATTCACAATACACAAAGAATGCTGAGAGAGTATAGAGATATTGCAACCTTACTTTGGGTACTTGGCCAATTTGATGATCCTGAAGCTTACGAACAGTCTAAGGAGCAGTTGATTTCTAATGTTGAGCAACGTAAAATTCCTGATACTTTGGAGAATAAAGACAATGGAAGTTAGCCGTTATGATCCTACTAATTTGAAAGATACGGAAATATTTAAATTCAAAGTTTATGAGAATTTTGAAATTGCTCATATTGAAGAGTCTAAAGATCATATCAGAGGCTATGATGCTCAAGGCAGATTACTATTTAGAGCCCATAAAGACAGTATTATGAAGATTGAGGGATTGGATGAACGCTCTGAAACTAAAGGCTGATGAAGGCTGGTGGCAGGATGTAGGTAAACTTATTGAGCGATCTGTTGGGATTTACAATAAACTAGAGCGAAATCCTATTCAAGTTACGGCCCAAAAAATCATAGAACATAGAAAATGGATTGTAACAGAAGAAGAATTATTCGAACCCATTAAAGACCTTAATTTCCTTTATATTCCTAAAAAACTATTTCCAGGGCCTATGTTTGTATTTCCTGAGATTGACACTGAAGGAAAAATTAGGGCTCAAACTAAACCCTTGCACACCATGTTCGGGCCTTCTAAATATTTTTCTATTGGAACTAGTAAAGAAGACTTCTTAGGGCCTATCTGGTTAGGTAATTCTCCCGAGACTTTGGCGAAAATTATTCAATGCGGCTATGTTATTCTAGTGGAAGGCCCATTCGATATCCTTGCTGCCAAAGCTATGGCCCCCGATCTTCCTATCATGTCTTCCTTGACCAAAAACATTGGAAAGAAGCATGAAGAATATCTAAGACTACTGGGGGTCAAGACCATTTACTTGATGTATGATAATGACGAAGCTGGCAATAAATCCATGCAAATTTTATCTTATACGGTTAAGTCTATGAAAGTGGTACCCTTAACTTGTCCTGACTCTGATCCTTCAGATTGTTTGAAGACCAGAGTGAAAAAAGAAGCCCTGCAACGAGTATTGGAGGGAGTGGAGTAACCTATGCAACAATCAGTTATGTTTCCAGTAGCACCAGAAGTTTTTCTACTAGCTAAAATTGAAGAGCCGACCATCTTAAATGAAGAAGAGTTAGAATCTCTGATATCCCAACTCAAACTAGCCTATGAAGACCCTGATTATTCAGTCGTAACTAATTATAATTTTTCCGTGGAGGTAATTAATGACAATGTTTGCTAAGGGGACATGGACAGTCCTATCCCTAATATCTGAAGAAGAAGCTTTTAAGATCAAGCTTGAAGCTGATGGCTGGGATTTTATGCCATTCAAGGCACAGGCACAGGCTCTCAATACCCATGATCATTCCATTGGTCTAGCCCCATTTGATCAACCTCGCCTTGGTGACGTAGAAGAAATTGTGGCTAACAAGGCCGGTAAAGCAGATGTGCTAGACCCCCAAGCTCTTCGTCTTATCTTCACAGACAAGCCTTGGGTCTATAATGCTGAAGATGACACCCTAGAGGACCCAGGTGTAGGGACTATTGATCTTCAAGATAACAAACTGTGGGATAATAATCCCGAAAACTGGAAAATTGCTGAAGGCGTATACGCTTTCTGGATGATTGGGTTCGATTGGGAAGATGTCCATGATATGAATTCTAAGAAGGAGTCTTTGGCCTACTCCTATGGTTCCCCCTTCAAATATCAGCCTTCTGACATTAAGGCGCAAATTACTGCTGATGTCGAGGAATTGGATACTATTACTCGCAAGCAGTTCCAAGTGGTAGTAGACTTCAATCTCAAGCGTGTGTGGATCAATTCTCCCTCTAAGAATGTGGTTGGAGACCTTCTTCTTACTCTGGGCTCTCTAGATGTTGCTACTGAAGCCTGGAGACCTGAAGAGGAATACCTCATGGGTCCTCAGTGGACAGAGACCTTCCTCCGTAAGCTAGTAGACGCCTCTGAGTTCCATGATGACTTCAATGCTCGTGCTGCTGAAATTCGTATGCATGGGGTTAATGGTGTAGAACCAAATGAACAATCCTATATGGAAAAGATCCTCAAGAACTACTTCGCCTTTACTGAAAATGGTGGCGGGGAAGACTACCTTGCCTTTGGTGGTCCTCTTTCAGTTCGCCTTGCCCCAACCGTGGCATCCACAGTAACGCTCAAGACCCCATACGAGGCCACAGAGATGCTGAACGATGACAACCATACCCTGCTCCTCTCCGGCGCTCCTATGACCTTCTGTCGCCTATTTGAGAAGGTTTCAGGTAGTAATTCTAGGATGATCTTAATCAAGGACTTCTCTATTGAAGTTACTTCAAATACCTTAGCCCCTGATAATCCAGGCTTTATCGTGAAAGGCATCAATCTAGACAACTTCAAGAAGACTCTTAAAGAGTTCATCAAGGCTACTGGAAGCATCACCGTTAAGGATTACTGGAATCTTTGGTATTATGGAATGAACTCTTCCTTGTTCCGTTATTTCAATCTTGTTAAAGAAACCATGGAGAGTTAAGAAGTAGACTGGAGACTGATCTTGTTTTACAAGCCGCAATCTTTAAACGACATCGCTGGAAATAAAATAGCCCTTCAAAATTTAGGGGCTATTTTATTGAAAAAAGAACTAGCTCCTAGGGCCTATATCATAGATGGCCCTAGCGGAGTTGGCAAAACTACTGTTGCTAAAATTTTCCTTAGTCACTTCGGGGAAGTAGCTGTAATCAGACCCGATGAGCTAGATATTGCTGATATTCCTGAATGCCTAATTCTAGAAAATATAGCGGATATTAATCATTCCACAACTGAACAAATTGCGAAACTGATTGACTCTGACAAGCATTTTGTAGTCATTACAACTCAAAATTATTACAGACTTCCTCAGACCCTTAAGACAAGAGCTTATAGAATCCAGCTTGGTCTGTTAAATGAGGAGAGCCTTCGTGGGCTTATATGCAAAGTAGCACAAGAAAAATCTATACACTATGACCTAAATGGGTTATACCAGCTTTGTATAAGAGCCGAAGGCAATCCCGGTAAAGTATTAACCCTGCTTCATGGTGCCTCTTTAACTGCCATGAGAGGGGAGATCAATGGGTCTGTCAGATTTGAACCTCTAGAACTGGACAATCGAGTTAAAGAGTTATTTAGTTTGTCACTCCCTGAAGCTATAAAATTGGTTAGAACCATTGAGGCTAGTGCTGATGATATAGTAGATCAGTTATTTACCTCTTATTCTTTAATGTATTTTAATAATGCAATTCCCCAACATCTCAGTAATTATAAGAATGTGACCTCCATTTTTCTAAAATGGAAAGGAGCTAGGGATTTACCATCTGAAAGCCTACCGCTTTTATTAAAAGAACTAGCTAATTCTGAAGAAGCTACTGATATGAAATTCCATGAAATATCTATGGTTAAAGAACCGGTAAATCCTAGATGTGTAATCGTTCAACCTCGTGAACTTGGCCCCAGCGAACTATCTGGTATGCTTGGTGCAGAAATTATAGGAGAAGTATGATATTAGTTTATGGGGATGTAAGTCAATTAGTAGGTCAAAAATGGTTTTTAATGGAAATTCGATCTGAAAAGACCGCTGAAAACATTATCCGTAGAATAGGTAATGCCCTAAAGGATATTATTAAAGGTGGTGCCTGCGAGGTATTTATTCCTGTTGGAGAAAGAGACCTAAATGTATACACACTGCAAACATCTTCTTATGTATTTATTAGAACGAATGTTAAGAAGGAGCTAACCAAGTTCAGAACTATTACTGGAGTTCTGGGTATTCTATGTGAAGGTGAACAACAAAGAATTGATAAGGCTCTAGCGGTAGAAGATGACTATGTTCAAGGGCTAATTAAAGACTGTGAAGATAGGTTCCGTATGGACCCAACAACTATAGTTATTGGTTCATTTGTGCGTATTCTAGATGGCTTGGACCGTGGCTTTTGTGGCACAGTAATTAACATGGAGAGAGATTATGCCCTTATCTCTATTGATTTAAAGACTAGAAGACTCTTCATTGAGACCCCCATCCACAATCTAAAAGATTTATCCTACGTCCCCACCGAGCAAAGAGTTTTCTATTATTCAGATGTGGTGAAGGAATATGTTGAGGAATTCACTGAAGAAGCTCTCATGACTCTTCAGAAAGATATTGTCTATAGTCCTCCTCATGTAGTAGAAGAGGACAATCATGGCGAAAATGAAGAGAAAAAAGTCAAGTTTGGTAGGCAAAAAACTATTACCGCTGTAGCCAAACGCCTAATGTATAGTGGAGTCCGAGACCCTAAAGATATGATAACTACCATATTAAAAGAAATTAAGGATGAGAATATAAAGAAGCCTAAGAGCATTTTTATTCTGTATTTCGTTCTTAAGCAAATTATCATGGAGGTCTTATTCAAGGATGATCCTGAAATTAAATCGTATAAAGATGTAATTTTAAAGCACGGAGAGCAATGGAGAATCTCTCCGAAGAGTATTAAGGAACTAGACACGGATGATATGATTCCTCTGAAGTCTGATAATGACCCCAAGCAAGACAAACGAAAGCGTAAGGATTCAGTAATCAAAATGGAAATAAAAGACGGTGTAGTAATTTCTTCAAAGGAGAAGTAAGAAATGGCTGATAACAAAGAATTCAACGGATGCGGAGTGGATATTGGAACTGCGTATATCGTATCTGCAAAATCCGACCAAGGAAAGACGGTAGACCTATCTTCCGTTAGAGACTGCTTCCTAGCTCTCTCCCTTGATAATGCTCCAACTCTTGACATTTCTGGTGTTGAGTACATTGAAGGCTCCAACGAACTCTATGTTGTTGGTAATGATGCCATCAACCTAGTTGGTGTTCTAGGAGGAGAGCTTCGTAGACCGCTTTCCAAGGGCTTTATTAGCCCCAAGGAAGAAGATGGTAAGGAAATCCTCAAGCTTATCCTATCTCAAATTCTAGGCAAGCCTGCGGTTGAGAAAGAGCTAGTGGCTTTCTCTGTCCCCGGTCCTCTCTTTGATGCAGACAAGCCTGCTAATTTCAAACCCTCCCAGGATATTGGACTAACTTTCCATACAGGATTTTTCAAGAATCTAATCACTGATCTTGGCTTCACAGCTAAGCCTTTGAATGAGGCCGCTGCCATTGGTTATGCTGAAACCATTACTCCCAAGAAAGGGGAACTACCACTTACCGGCTTATTTATTAGCTTTGGTGCCGGTATGACTAACGTAGCCCTAGTCTATAAGGGCCTACCTGTTCGCGTATTCTCTTTGCCTTTTGGCGGGGATTTTATTGATAATGCTGCCGCTGATCAGACTAGTTCTCTGGTGTCTCACATTACCCTTTTGAAAGAGCGTGGTGTTAATGTAACTTCTGGTCTAGTGCTGGACAAGCAGGACTCTGATGATACCAAGACAGAACGCCAAGCTGAGGCTATTAGCATGATGTATCGTGATCTTCTAACTAAGCTGGTTCACGCCACAAACGTATTCTTCGGTATGAATGAACATCGTACTGAAATTGCCGAGACCATCCCTGTAGTAATCTCAGGTGGAACTACTAAGGCAGTTGGTTTCATGGACTTATTTAATGAAGTCTTCATGGGTAACTTGGATGTGAGATTCAAGGTTGGTGAAGCTAGAGCATCGGCTAACCCCCTAGATTCCACCGCTACCGGCTGCTTGAATTACGTTAGAATTCTTGGCCAAAGGAGATAAAATGGCGCTATTGGATGGAGTAACTGCTGGATTAAACAAAGCAGGCATGGTAATTAAGCAATATCTCATCATTATCTGCATTTGTGTCTTCCTTGCTGTTGCATGGCAAGGGTGGAGAGCTTGGTGTGGGTACAAAGATAAACAAGAGGCCGCTGAAAAGGCTAAGGACAATGAGTTCAAGAAGCAGCTTCAAGTCCTTAATGACAAGGCTGCGGCTGATCAGAAAGATAAAGACGCTCTCACTGCCTCCAATGTTGTCCTAAAGAATCAAGTAGAGATGTGGAAGGGCAAAGTTGCCAATAATCCACCACCCGCTCCTGTCACGGCTCCACCTACAGATGTTAATGTTGCTGTAACAGATATTGCTTCTTCCGGAGTTAGATTCACACTTACTGTGCCAAAACCTAGAACAGATCCTATGCTCGGATCAGCTACTACCCCAACTAAGAATGTACCCACAATTTGGACTTGGTATAAGGAAAGCCTCCGTATTCCTCAGTTGGAGACCGCTTATACTACTCAAGTTGGGCTCACTGGAGCTTTAACTAAACAAGTGGATGGGCTGAATCTTGAAGTTCAAAAAGGTAATCAGATATCTACAGAGAAAGATGCCATTAATGCAGAGCATGTCGCCAGAGAAGCTAATTTAAATGGATTAGTCAAAGATGCTGATGCTAGGGTTAAACGTGAAAGGCTCAATGGTTGGTTGAAAACAGGTGCGGCTTTCGTTATAGCCTATGAAGCTGGAAAGAAAATGAAATGAAAATTGTAGAGTTCTGTTTTGATACTACGGATCTTATTCTGTCAAAGCACCCCATTTTAACTGGTAAAGTGTCTGTGGAAAAAAGAGTGCATGTTACAGAAACAGATGAAAATGGGTCCAAAACTCTTCTAGGCACCGATGTATTTTTAACAATCATTGAAGCAATTACCGAATTAAAAGAAGATGTAACTTTACCAACTCAGTTTAGTGAAAATACTCATTTTCATAAAGTGTACAAAAATGGCTGGATAGTATCCTATTTTGAGGCAGTATGATAGTTGGTGGCCCTCGCCGCATTATAGAGTCAAGTTATATAGAAAAAGAGCCACAATTTAAAATCGGAGATACCTATAAAACTGGAGGAAAGCCCTATAAGATAGCAAGCATTGGATGGGATAAAACTCTTACTCTCAGAGAATTAACATGGCTAGAGATGTCCCTTTACAGGCTTTATCATTGGATGTCAGATTGGATGTTTACATGAGTCACTTAATTTGTCCTACCCACGGAACTCCCATGTTTGTAGATAATAACTTAAATGCATGGTGCCCTGATTGTCTAAAAAGTGCCTATAGTCCAACTCAAGGCGTACTAACTCAATACCATCATGATAGGTTAGCGTCTAATAATTCCAATTTGCCTATCTAGTATGAAGGCTTATCTTGGTGAGTGATGCTAGAATTTGAATCAAAACTGGCTGCGGCTGTCGGCAATACTATAAAAGTCAAAGTCACGGACAAAGAGGTTAACCCTAAATTCCTATACTATTGGGTTCAGCATCTCTATAATTCCGGAAAAATTAAAGAAATTGTGGAGGGGTCTGTATCCCCTCAAATAGTCATATCTAGAGTTAAACAACTACCTTTCTACAACAAGACTCTAGGTGACGTAGCTAGCTTTTCCACCGAAGGAGAAGATTTCGATTTTGAGATTCAAAGGACTGGACAGAACGCTGGTAAAGTGGCCGCTGCTTCAGATTCCAAGAAAGATGCTCTAGCCAATAAGTATAAACTGGATAGAGTCGTTCTTGATAAAATTGCAGATGTTGATCCAACCCCTAATGGTGTCTACACCGAATGGCTAACGAAAGCCTATAAAGCTGGTGGCAGAACCATAGAAGATTTGACTACTGATTTTAAAGACAGGCTGGCAGTATTTGAACGTCTTAAAAACAGTCCTCAATTCAGGCTTAACAACTCTACTGATATTAACTCCTATCCCCCCGCTTATTTTATAACGATGATTGATAATATCACTAGAGAAGACCTGTCTAAAAAAGACCAATTGAAAGATATCGAAAAAAATAAAGCAAAATATTTAAGGGACGGAGTTGAATACCTGGGAAGAATGGGTCACTTCGACTTCTACCGAGTCACCACAGTAGAAGCCTCTATGCTGATGTCAACGGGAACTCATTGGTGTACTCAAGGTGAGAGTCATGCTAGGAATTATCTATCCAAAGCTCCTCTATATGTTATCACTACCCATGATGAAACCTATCAGGGTGACGAAGAGGAATATATGGGTAGTGATAAATTTGCTCAATATTATGTTCCCCCTAACTCACAAAGAATTGAATGCCAGGACATTGATGGGAATGATGTTGGGGAATACTACGGGGATACTGATGAAGCTTATGTAGTAACAGATGATCAGTATTGGTCACTCTTTGCGTTTCTTGCTAAATACGATAAAAGAATTTCTAGCTACATGGATGATGGTATTATTATTCCAAGTGAAAGTGACTATGAATCTCACCGCATTGAATGTGATCAATGTGGGACTGATTTTGACGAACACGAGGCTATTTACAGCGATATTACAAATGGAAGCTACTGTGATTTAGATTGCTTTAAAACAGCACATGAGGATTATATCAAAGAGCAGATGGACGAACTCTTACCGCCCATTGATGATACAGAAGAATTAGCAGCTAAAGCGAAACTAAACGAATTTATTAATTCTCCTGATTCTCCTGAAGCTCATGTATTCAATGTAATCCGCGAAGCTGTCGAGAAAATGAATGAAAAAACCAAAGAAGGCAACCCCAATGCCACTATCACCGCTCCTGCCGATCTTACTCCAGAGTGGCATTTAGGAAATCTAACCTCCTCTCAGCGATGCACCCAATCTTCGTTTGACAGGGTTTTTGGTGGAGTAGTAACTAGGGAACAAATGGCTAGAACTTTGGAGCAGTTCAAACCCCTATACGATGCATCTAAATCTAGTGAAGAAAAATTTGAAGATATGGTAGAAGAAGTCACGGACAATTTTAATCCCCATCATACTGATGTAAGAGCTATATTAGTTGATCTTGGCCTTCTTGACCCAAATTATGTAAAAAAGAGTAGTGGGTGGAATAACACTTTACTTCATAAAAAACTGTGAGTTAAATCAACTTTTAAATCATATTTAAGATGAGGTCACAGACCTCCCCTCTCCCCCTCTATTCGGTAATCTTAAGGAAACTCTAAGATGTTAATGGTTAAAAAGAATGGTAAAGATTTTCTAGCTTTCCTTACTCCTTCAGGTGAAATTGAACTACGAGATTCTAAGTTTAATCCTGAGTCATTTGAACAATTAGATGGTAATGTGGAAATGATGGACATGAAAACATTCAATTGGAATGTTGTTCCGGTAGATAACTTCAAAAATCTGTTAAGATTGCGTATCAGCCAGTGTGATTCTGGGCTAAGACGCCAAGCAGTTTAAGGAAATATTGTAACGTATGGTAGTGTAATTACTTTAATACTTTATAATCACAAAGTCCGACCAATATTGGATCTTCGTGCATCATAAGTATGAGGTTAGATTATGCAATCCGCCGAATCAAAGGCCATCCAAATTTTGGAAAGGGTAAGAGACTTCTACCCTAACGGAATTAAAGAATCTAAACTCCCGTATGATGATGAACTTGTCATGCACCGCTTAACAAATAGAAAATTTTTGAGAACAATAGATGTCATTCTGGAAACCGGCGAAAGCATTTTTGAAATCACTGCTGAGGGTCTTAAAGAGGCCCAAAAGGGAAGGACCCATTGAAATGGCCGTTCCTGTTAACCTTCGAGTCTGCGGAATAGAGTTTGATAGGATCGAACTCAAAAAATCTTTAGACAAGACCATGGTAGAGGTCACAGATAGTAGATTTGGAGCCTTTACTTTAGACCATCATATGAAATTAGAAATCAAAGAAAACGGAAGATCATCCTCCTTGAATCTTTCATCAGTCACCTCCTCCTTGCTAGAATGTGCTAAGAAGCAGTAATAGCTCATAGGAGATGAACGGTGATAGCTGAAGAGGAAGAGGCTTGTCCTTTAATCACAGACTATACAGACAAAATGGGTCTTTCTCACAAGACCCTTGAGTTACTGTACCGAATCAGATGTCATGATCCTGAAGAGGGTCCAATTCCAATTCAGATCCCCCCAACTATTCGAAAGATAACTAAAACCGGTAAGCCCTTTGATATTCGTAATTACCAAACTCAATCTATAGCCCACATGATCAAGATGCATCGTTACATTGATGGTCATGCAGTAGGGTTAGGTAAAACCATTTCAGCAATTGTAGGATCAGCCTATCATTTACACAAACGTCCAGGGATGAAGGTGATCGTCTTCGGGACTAAATCTACTACCTATCAATGGCAGAGTGAGTATGAGAACTTTTCCACTTTAAAAGTTGAAGTACTTCAAGATAAGTATAAGAAGAAGAAGGGGTCTGAAGCTAGACTAGAACAAATTGAGGACCTATTTAATGGTGATACAGATGTCCTAGTTTGCAAATATTCCTCTCTAGTGGGCCGAAGAAGGACTATAGAGGGAGAATTTGACCAAGATGGTAATCCTGTAAACGAAGGCCAAAAAGAAGAGACTTCTCCAGAAGTATTAGCTCTAGTAGCCTTAATGAAAAAATATGGGGATAGGCTCATTTTAATCACAGATGAGTGCCAAAAATTTAAATCAACCACCTCTCAAAATAGAAAGATGATTCTTAAAATTCAGCCTTATATTGCTGCTATTTGGGCCATGACCGCTACTGTCATTCAAAATTCTCTAGATGAATTTTACTCTATTGCAGTAGCAATTGGCATTCGTCCCTTTGGCCCCATGAAACCATTTAGGTCAGAATTCTGTATCTATAGACAAGTTCATGTTGGTAAGGGTATTTACAAAGATCAGCTAGAGGGTTATAAAAATGTTAAAAAATTCAAAGAGGGAATGAGACCCTTTTATTATGGTAGATCCCAAGCTCAGGTTAAAGAGCCGCTACCAAAATTGTCTACTATTTATCATCCAGTGGACCTCGATAAGTATCAATCTAAGCTTATTTTGCACGATATCCCTCTTGGGGAATACATTCTCCCGCCTATGGTGAAAAAGGATGTTCATGGGGATCTTTATGAGAAAGAGCGTGATCCTGATAATGCCATGACTATGTTAGCTGTCACTCAAATGATTGCTAACCACCCATGTCTTCTAGAAAAACATGATTTAAAGGCGTTCCACACTAAGAATTTATCCCCTAAAGAGGAGGTTTTATTAGATTTACTAGAAGGTGATCTAGCAGGAGAGAAAGTTATTGTATTTACCAAATTCAGGACTTGGATTGACCGTTTCGAAGCCATTACCAAGAACGGCCATTTCACGGATCGCAAATTCCTCCGTATCACTGGAGCCGAGAATGAGAAACAACGTGAAATAAATAAACAATTATTCCAGAATGACCCTAATTACAACCTACTATTTATCAATACCGCTGCTGCTGAGGGGGTTAATCTACAGCAAGCGGCTCACATGGTTCTTCTAGACGCTCCTTGGAGTTGGGGAGTGCTTATTCAGCTAGTTGGTCGTATGGTTAGAATGGCAAGCCCCCATAGTGCCTGTACGCTTCATGTAGTCCCCGCCAAAGGAACCATAGATGAATATGCCATTGACACCTTAAAGGGCAAGGGAGAGCTATTTGAGACTATCCTGGGAGAGTCCTATTCCGCAGGGCTACTCAATGACTCCAATGATTTGGACCTTGCATCAGGTATGGAAATGGTTAATGATGACTCTGAATTCCTAAAGCTTCTAAAGGCACATGTTAAGAATATAAAGATGGGGGATTTCATTAGTGGCAAGCAGATTAAAGAGGCTGAATTAGAAGGTTCTGATTACAAAATGTCCTTTGATCAACCAGAGAGTAAAAAGAAAGAGAAAAAGAGAGTATCAGTGAGTGAGGCTGACCTTGCTAAGTGGGAGTTTTAATGGTTATATCAGTCTTCTCGGCGGAGACCTCAGTTTGTCCTAAGTGTCATGGCAACAAAACAATTGCCATAGGGGAGAATCTCAGGGAGCCCTGCACCTGTATCGGTATCGCCCTATTAAAAGAGTACACTAGTCCTCTTAAGGACTTTCATTTCTTAAAGTCAACTAAGCTCTTAGAACCACTTAAAGCTCGTACCAATTTATGCATTGAATGTGAGGACAATGGTATTTGGCAGGCTCATCTTAGGACCGCGCTAATAAGGCGCAAAATGCCTGAAAAGAGTTGGAAGATTGTATCCCCCACAGAACTAATGTCTCATGCAGTTCCCAGTGGGGATAATGCCCAACAAATGGCGGCTTTATACTCTGTAGACCTTCTTATTATCAATGCTCCAGTTTTCTTGCATTATGAGAAGGCTTCGCAGTGGCACGAATTCGTAATAAGTAACAGGCAATCTGCGGGTCATCCAACCTGGATTGTAGTAAAATCTAGGCCACAGTTTATTGATCAACATCCATCAATGACTTCAAGTTTTAGACAATTAGTTTTAAATCTCCCCACTATGAAATTGACTAGAGCTAATACAGTTGACTTAATAGTGAAAAGCAAAACCCCTCAAGTAAAATTAGCCTCAGGTAACGGAATCCCAGGTGTGGATGTAACACTGTTGGACTTCCTACCAGAGATGGATGACAGAATTAATTATTTAAAGGAGCATGTTAATGAGTGGAAACGAAAGGCGTCTATCAATAACGGGAATGACCTTGAGTCTTGACATTAAAGATGTCAGTTATGGTGCAGGCCAAAGTCGTTTTTTCAACATGAAGGCTGAAGTTCCGGAGGGAACTGAAGGTGTGGGCTTCGACAATATTGAGGAAGTAGTTAATCAAAGTTTAGACATGCACTTAGCTATGTGGGAATCCCTCAATATTGCTAAGTACGCAGCAGGAGAGATGAGTGGGACTGATGCTGCCGCTGCCATCACTAAGGCAAAGGCTCGTGTAAAAAAGATGAGAGAACATCTCGCTTCTCTCAGTAATAATTCAGAGACACCGGAGAGCTAATGCAATTATTGAATGAACTAAAAGCAGAAGTGGTTTTAAAAGATACCGCTATTCTTGGCCAGATCACAAACCTTAAGACTAGCCTCACTTACAAAACCGATTCCAATTCTTATCAATTTGAAGACTATTTCAATATCCTGAACAAAGAGATTAAAGGCATTGATCGAATTGAATTGATGGCCGCTATTCCTCCAGGTGGGGCACAGTCTTATCTAGTAGAACTATCTACAGCCTTACAGCAAGTGACGGATAAGATTGAAGTAGCACAGATGAAGGCTATCTATTTCCAGGGAAAGCTTAAATCTGCCCTCCACTTAAGCAACAACCTACTTGCAACTTTTTCTGCATGGTATCAAATCGCTATCTCAGAAAAGCTGAAAGAGGCAGGAGTCAAGATTCCAGCCTCCACTCAAAAAGCCTTGGCAGAATCTGAATTCTCTAGACTAATTGGAGACACTGATCTTAATATTGACGGACTTTTATCCGCCGTTGAGGTCATGGTGGTTCATCTAAAAGAAATGAGGAAGATCGCTCAAGAGAAGTACAAGCTAGGCACTGATCAAGCTAATGCATCTATTGTAAATTTACCCTTTAATGGGGTAGGATCGGCTGGTGATAACAGCTTCCCTCTGCTTAAGAAACATTGGAGTTTTACTGAGGACTCTGAACCTGTAGAGTCTCCTGATAATGGCTTTGATGATTTAGATGAAGACCCCGCTTATGTTGAAAGACGTAGGGCTGATCAAGTAGAGGTCCCTGAAGGCATTCATAAGATCATTGAATCCTCCTCTCCTGCTGTTATAGTAGCAGAAGAAGTCTCCGAAGAGGATTTAGGTAAATTTATCACCATTAACGGGATAACGGCTGAAGAATTAACGGATTTAGTAAAAGACAGAGAGGCATTCATGGCCGCTTATCAAGGGGATTTCACCCCTTTACCACCCGTAGAGGCTGAAGAAATAGTCATGCAAGAACCTGATTCTTTTGTAGCTGAGAGCCATGCTCCTGCTGAAACTACTACACTTCATGATGACTTCGCTGGAGATATTTTAGTAAAAGCCGGTAAAGCCACTCTTGTCCCCTTGTCAAAGAAAAAGATTACTTTTGATGATGACGATGATGCAGAAATTCCAGTAGTAGTAAAGGAAGAAGTTAAGGTAGAAAAGACTGAAACTAAGCCAAAGAAAAAGGTAGTTACCTTTGATGATGACGAAGAGGAAGAGATTCCTTTCTAGACAATCGTTGTCAAATTTAAAGTTCAAAAAACCAGTATTATCTAACAAGGAGGCCATAAATGGCGCAGAAGTTTGAAGACGAAGAGGAAGTTGTAGTTCAAAAGGGTAAGGGTAAGAAGCCTATCGAAGATGATGATGATTTCTCTTCTAAGGACAAGAAAAAGGTTGACGTTGTTGTTAGTGATGACGATGACTGCGAGTTTGGTGATGAAAAGCTCATGTATCGTGGGGATGGTCTAGACCGTCTTCGTCCTGAGAAGGGTTCAGCCTCTCGTTTTGCCATCGTCCCTTTCTTGAAGACCAAGAAAGCACACAATCACTACATTGACAAGAAGGGCACTTTCCGTTGCACTACTTCTGATGAGGGTGAGGGACTTTGCTGCAAGTCATTGGGCAAGCCAAACCTCCAGTTCGTAGCTGTGGTGGTTCACTACACTAACGCGAACTCCAAGACCGGAAAGTACACCAAGGAAGTTGAAGCTACTGAGTATGAGATCAAGTATGTTAATCTCTCTCAGACCAATTTCTCGGATATCTCCGCTCTAGTGCAGGAAGATGAGCATGTCACTGGTTTTGATATTGTTATGACCCATCGTGAGAATGGCATTGGCTACAAGTTTAGCCGTGCTTCCTCTGAGGCTCGTTGGAAGAAGAAGGGCCTTACCGATGAAATTAAGGCAGCTTGTGCCAAGTTTGAAGATGGTGTGCTATTGACCAAAAAGCTTGGTAAGAGACTATCGCCGCTTGAATGGAAGGCTTTGATTTCTTCCATTGGTAGCGATGGCGATGAAGATGGGGATAATCAAGATTTGTAATTCCCATAATAGTGCTGAGGCTATTGGATGACGTTTATCCAATAGCCTCAATTTTTTGAGGTAATCATGGCCAAAGTAGCAAAGCCAAAACCAAGTGTAAAAGATAGAATAAAGTTACCACCAGAATTCGATGAAATCTCCTGGACTATTGTAGGGATTGATCCCTCTCTTAGTAGGACAGGGCTAGCTATTATGGATAATAATAAAGATACCTATACTTGGACTGCAATTAACTCTTTAAAGCCTGATGACTCAAAGGCTCCATCTTGGATTAGATCCGTTATGATGGCCAATTACATCACTGAGTCTGTCCTGAAAAACGGGGCTATGGATGCTGGCTTAATCATAGTCATGGAGGCTCCAACACCTGGGAATGACTACTTAAATACCATTAATAAAATCATCCATGCTAAGGTGTTGTCAGAAATAAGGGATCGTTCTGATTATTCTAAAATTTGTGTCATGCATGTAAACGCCATGACCATGAGGTCATGCTTAGGTCTGACCGCTAAAGGAAATAACAAACACGAAAATATAGCAAAATCCCATGATTATGCTCCAGCCGATGACTTCCCAGGTATTGACTCAGATGCCTGTGATGCTATCCTTCTAGCCCAATTCGGCAGATATTTATCAGATATGTTAATGGGTAAAGAAATTGATGATGTGCCGGATAAAATTTCCGCTGCTCTATTTGATTTCACAGATGTTAAAAAGGGTAAAGGCAGGAATGAAAGAATGGTCAAGAAGGGGATTATTTACAATCCTGCTTATTGGTTTGTATTTGCTCCTACCGTTTACAGTATTAGTGTTAAAGATGCACGAGTCCCACCCAAGAAAAGACTAACTAAAATCACCGTAACCATCTAAGGAGTAGATATGGCAAAGAAGACTTTAAGAAACGCAACATTTGATTCAAAAGATGTTAAGTCCTCATTTCTAGAGGCTTTGAGCATCATGGGGGAGGATGGCCCAACTGTCCTAAAGTGCGATGTTGATGAGAGATTCACTCCCACTAACTCAATCGTATTTGATAACGTACTCCGCTTAAAGGGCCTTCCTCGTGGTGGTCGTGTTTATCATATTCATGGTAAGGAACACGGCGGTAAGTCCACACTCTGCTACTCATTCGTTAAGGCTTATCAAAAGTCCGAGGATGAGCCTGTTGTTATCTTCGATTTTGAGGGAACTTGCACAGGTAATTATCTTCGTGACATCGGAGTAGACACTAGTCGCTCTGCTCTGGCTGTCTACAGACCTAATAGCATGGATGAGGCTATCAAGCAAACCATCGTGTTTATGAAGGCCGGAGTTAAGCTATTCGTATTTGATTCTATTCCTCGTATGAAGTCTATGGTGGATGAAAAAGACATCATGAGTGGTCAGGCTATGAAGGCTCAGGTTGGTGAACATGCTAGAGGTATGCAGAAGTTCTTTGATATTCTCATGCCCTATGCTATGAAGTACGATTGCTTGTTCCTCATGGTTAACCAGATTCGTGCTAGAATTGAGATGACCCAAGAAGCAATGCAAGCCGTTAAATACCCTTCTATCACCAATCTAGCTTATACTATGCCTGGAGGCAATTCAGTTCGTTTTATCCCTTCCGTGTCTATTGAAGTTAATGTAGCTAAGGCTTATAGGGCCGGTGGTTACAAGAGTGCTACGGGAACTCCAGATCCTTTTATTCTAGAACCGGGTGATAATAAGGGTGACTATGTTGCCACTAAGGTTAAAGTTCGTATAATCAAGAACAAGGCCACCACTGGTGGTTATCGTGAGTATCATCTTTGGCTTCGTCCTGGGTTCGGCCTAGATGACTGGATTTCTGTTCGTGAGCTAGCTCGTAACTATGGCCTTATCAAAAATAAGGGTAAGAAGTATATTGTGGGTAATGAGGACAAGCCTATTGCTACCTACGACTCTCAGGATGAAGCTATTCGTAATCTAGTAACCGAGCCTGATTTTGAAGTTTTGGCTCGTTTAAAGGTTCTTGTAGCCGCCGCAATTGAAGAGGATAAGGGTGGTTATTCAACTGAAATTACTCAAAATGATAAATTCTTAGCTGGTGACTCTGAAAGCGTTGAAGAAGAAGAAAATGTAGTTCGCGTCACCGCTTTTGACGATGATGACCTATAAGGGGGACTCATGTTAGAGTCTAGTGTTAGAATTAAAATAAGAGCCAGTGAGTATATCCTTACTGTTACTAGTGGAGAAAATCTCACTGTTACCATAGATGTCCAGGATAAGGCTGTAGGGCCTATCCTGGCTTCTACTGGTAGACTTCCCGCCTTTGATATCCAGGAGGCCATCAGAAGGGCTCCAGCGGGGAATGGACACCAGTACAGCGTAGAGCAATACATTGTAGGTAATGATGATCCTCCGGGTAAGTTGATTATTGTTACTGATCAAACTGGCCAGAATACTTTAGTAATTGGAGATACGGCATTTGTTTTTGATACTAATATTTTAAGTGACGCTATTACTAGTTGCACTAAACTTCCTGAAATCAAATGGGTTCCTACTCCACTTCGCTCTGGTGTAATTGTGTATCCTGAAACTAAAGGAACTCAAGGTATTCCTGGCACTCAATTATATGTTAATGGTCAGAGAGTCAGATGAGCAATCCTAATCCCTCTCATTTAAATGTATATAGCCAAGTAAAGGACGTATATAATAGTCCTGTTCTTGGCTCAACTATTAAGGCTCGTTCTTCTTTTGCTGTAGATTCAGATGATATTCAATTAAATGAAAGAGCAAGAGGCTGGTCTTGCAATAAGATGCCATTCAAAACAATATTGAATGGCGGTTTTATTCTTCGTATTATTGATCTTGAATCTAGAGAAGAAGGTGGAAAAGCTTATAAAGTAGTGGATCAATATGGTCATATATACGATCTTCGTGAACGTGTTATGTTGGATATTTTCAAAAGAAAAACTATTAGCCCTGGTGGAGAAATTTCAGGAACTTTTCGTTTTGTGAGAGATGGAAGTCAGAATCTTTTAGTCCCTGAAGACTCCGAATGGGTAGAAAAAGCTAATAGAATGTCTAATAAGACACCAATTAAGAAACCTATCCCTTATACCCTTTACTCCACAAAAAGAGAAAACGAATTCTTTTTCTGTCTCCCCAAGGGTTATTGCTTAGCTTTTGGACATAGCTTCTTGTCAAATGATAGAACTAAGGCTAATCCCTTGGCTTCTGCTTATAGGACGGACCTACCCAAAACTATTTATCTGTCCTCCATACAATTTGATCTGGGTCCAGATCCCGCTGTCGGTTTGCTCCACGCCTTAATGCTTGGGGATAAGAATTATACTAGATGGACTATTGGAACGTTAGAGCCTCTTGCTCATCTGGTAGATAGGTACGAAGAATTCAAAAAGCTTGAGGCTAACCCCAGTTTGCTCAAACTTCCAAACACTTGGAGCAATTAATGCTGGGAAAGTCATTTAAGCTATCTGGTAGACATTTCCAGTCTTGGAAGAGTTTCCATCTATCCGTTAAAGGTTTCACAGTTATTGTGGGGCCTTCGGATCGTGGAAAGTCGGCCATTCTACGTTCTCTTAGAGGGATTCTAAGGAATGAAGTAGGAGCTAATCATATCACCTATGGGGAGAAAGAGGTTAATATAACCCTGGAACCAGAAGAAGGTGAAGTTATAGCCCTATCCAGAAACGCTAAGACCACTAATTACACTATTGGAGATGCTGAATTTTCTAAATTAGCTGGCGGAATTCCTCCTGCTATGGAGGATCTTAAGTGTGGCTCTGTGGATATAGGCGGGGTAAAATTGGACCCTATTTTTGCTGGCCAATTTGGTCAACAATTCATGTTGGAACTAAGCCCCAATGAGCTTAACGCAATCTTCGGTTTATTCTCTTCTACTGAGAAATTGAACTCCGGTAAGAAGCAAGCCTCTTTGAAGAATGCAGAACTCACTTCTACTGCTAAATATATAGCCACAGATATTCAAGAATCTGAACTTAAAAGAGCATTGTTAGCCTCATTAGTAACGGAATTTGATGAAGCCACAAAGCCCCTAGAGGCCCTATCAGAACAGTGTGATACTTTAGAAGCCACTCTAAATAGTTTAGAGCATCTTGCTCTTGTTAAACGTAAAGTGGGGGCTCTTAGCGGAATCAAGCGACCTATCCCATCTCTTGATGAACTAGAGAGTGCTTTATATCATGCCAGACTTATTAGAAATTACATAAGATCAGCCAATTCTAGAAATAACTACCTAAATGGGGCCTCTATTGAAATTCCTCGTACAGCTAGTATTATTAAATTAATGGAGTTAATTCCAAAAGTTAATAAGTATACTACATCAGTCAATAAAGCCAAATCTTTTAGAGCAATAACTAAAGTTAATAGTGATAAATGGATTCAAAATATAGAAAAACTTCAAGGCATCAAGACCTTGTTAACTATGGTAACTAATTACCTTGAATCTATGGAGTCCCAGAAAAATTTGAAAATTAAGATATCTGAGTTCAATAGTGAGTATCAGCTATTGACTGACCGTTTAGTCGAGTTACAAAACGATGGTGTCCAATGTCCTAATTGCGGTCACTATTTCAACACAGGAGAAAAACATGGGCATCAATGAAGAAATCGCTGACCTCAATAAAAAGGTCCTAACTCTCACTAAAAAGCAAGATGAATTTAAAAAACTTCTTGCTGTAGAAGAACATAAAGTAACAGAAATACTCGATAGCCTCAAAGGTGAGGGTTATGATGTTGCCACTATGTCTGAAGAAGAGCTAAACGAATTATCAAAGAAGCTCTTAGCCGAACTAGAGAGTAAAAAGAATAAATTATCAGAAGGGCTCTCTGAAGTAGAGAGCTTATTCACAAAATTGGAGGCTCTACGATGAACGAGTATGTTGTTGGATTTGTATTTAATGAGACCATGAATTCTGTGTTACTCATTAGAAAGAATCACCCTGAATGGCAATCAGGATTACTCAATGGTATTGGTGGAAAAATTGAAGAGGGGGAAACCCCTGTTCAAGCTATGTCCAGAGAGTTTGTTGAAGAGGCGGGTGTCTTTGTTTCTGAAGATGGTTGGAGACCCCTTGGAATTCTAGGTAGTGAAGATTTTGTTGTTCATTGCTTTTCTCTGATAAGTCAATCTGCGTTTAAATCCGCTCGTACTACCACTGATGAAGAATTAGAATGGTGGACAGTAGGGGCTCCAGAGCTAGAAATTGAATCCGTTCCATCTGTGCCTTGGCTACTACTTCTAGCTAAAGACTCTAATTTTCTTAAGGGGCAGCTAACTGTTGTAGCCTCCTATATGAATCTAAATGGCGACTAAACTTGTAGTTAACTTCAGGCGCGGGAAGCGTGATATTAATTTCTCCACTTCCTCCGATGAAGCTTTGTGTGACTCCGCTGAAGTAGAGATTCATTTTGATAAAAAGAATCTAGTAACCGAAGAAGAGTTCTTAAAAACCGTGGCACAATTAAGATACCTCTTAAACAAAATGGGATCTTCAATTTTAGAAGAAACATATAAGGGGGCCGATAAACTTATTGCTTCTGCCACAAAAGCCCTGGAGAAAAAACATGCAGATCAGAATGAAGATGCTAACTGACCTTAATGCAGAGCATAAGGCTATGATGGGTTTACTTGATACTTTGCCTATGTGCGAAGCTAGCAGAGCTAAGGCTATGTCAGATTTTGTGGCCCATTTAACCACCAATTTCGAGGATGAGGAATCCTACATGCGAATTTGTGGTTTCCCAGAGGCCAAAGAACATGAGGGTATCCATGAGGGTATTCAAGACTATTTTGGAAAGATCCTGTCATCCTCAACTCCTGTGTTTTGCCAAGATTTATCCGAATTAAAAAATTTGCTACAAGTTCATATTAACGAAGAAGATGAAAAATTTGCAAAATTTCTAACAACTGAACAGGAATCAAATGAATTACAGGGTTATAAAACTACCTAATTCTAGTGTAGTTTTCACATGGATTACTGATATTCATTTGTCTGCGGTTGCTCCCGGTAGACGATCTGATGCTTATCGTAGTCAAATATTCAGGAAGCTAGATTTTGTAAGAGAACTTACTGAAAAAGTAAATGGTGTGTGCCTATGTGGTGGGGATATATTCCATATCAAAGGTAGTCATTCTAAGGCTAATAGCCTAAATATGATTAATGAGACCATTCGTATGTTTGGGTCCTACCCAACTGGCAAAATTTACTCTGCTGCGGGTAACCATGACATCCAGTTTGATAGGATGGACACAATTCCTAGCCAGCCTCTCGGCGTCTTGATTGAGGCCGGAGTATGTCATCTCCTTAATCACGAGCCTGTTATTTTTACCAATGAGGATGAAAGTGTAAAGGTCAGTGTAGAGACATTTGATTACGCAGGAGGAGTGGAGACTATGGCTGCTCTCTTGAACTCAGGCGATAGGCATCCTGATGTGGATTATAGACTAGGTATTGTCCATGCTTCAGGAGTTCCTGGGGACTCAAGGGAACGTTTTGGAGAATGGACCGTTGGATACAATCAATTGAAAGACATAGACTTCGACCTATTGCTATGGGGACATGACCATACTAGAACTGAGACAGCTACAGTTGGAAATGTTACACATATTAATCTTGGTTCATTAGCTAGAGCCGCTCTGTCTAGTGATGAGACAGAGCGAAAAATTGTAACTTCAATTCTTACATTTACTGCTGAAAAAGCCCGTATTAAAGAAGTAGAGGTGCCCTGTTTACCAATTGCTCAAGCATTTAGAACTGAGGATAAAGTGATTGAAAAATCAAAAGACAATTCTGAAGTTCGAAAATTTTTTAGTGATATGAACGAATCTGTGGATGAGATTATTAGCGATGATCCAATTGTCGTAATTGAATCATTATGCAAAGATGAGCCTATCTTGGCTTCCTTGATCAAAGAATTGTGCGAGTATTAAATGCAAACTATGAAAGCTATAATGCTAGAATGCCCCGATAACCAGTTAGATCCCAGTATCAAAGAAGACATCAAAAAGAACTGGAATGATGAGCCATCTGCTCTTCAAATTCTTCGTATTCTAGATAGTTGTGTTGCCTCCGGCCAGGGGCCATTGGCTGTTAAAGCACTAGAGTTGCTGCTAAACCAAGCTATTGATGAAGAGGCTACTACTTACGAAGCTCTTGTTAAACGAGCAGCTTGGAGAATTTAATGGCTGATATTGTTAAAGCACCAGGAAAATATACTAAAGACAAATTCACTATCTTTCTAGCTGGTGCGATTGATATGGGTTCGGCTGAGGATTGGCAAGTCAAGGTATCTGAAGCCCTTAAAGATTTTGAGGTCTTGATCTTAAATCCCCGTAGAGATGACTGGGATTCTTCATGGAAGCAGGAGAAATCTGATCCTCAGTTCTCTGAACAAGTTAATTGGGAACAAGATGGACTTGAAGCCAGCGATTTAGTCCTGGTGGTATTCACTAAGGATAGCAAAGCACCCATCACTTTTCTTGAACTAGGTATGCATATCAACAATGATATCATGGTGTGCTGTCCTGAAGGTTTCTATCGTAAGGGCAATGTGGATATCTGCTGTGGCCGTAAGGGTGTCACAGTATGGGGGGATCTAGATAGTATGATCGAGGATCTGAAAGTTCTACTTCACCAAGAGGGACTATGAGTTTTACTTCTACTCAGCCAGTTCCTGGATTGGTTCACTTGGATTTTGATTCATTTACACAATTAGGAAAAGCTTTGGTACGCCCTCAAGAGTATGCGGAATCCCCTAAATTTCAAGACACTATATTTACCACTTCTCGTCTTAAAAAGTATATGAGATCATTCCCCTCTACTCATGGAGGCAGAGCTAACCCTTATTGGTCTTTCACTGGCTTTAATATTCCAGGTCATTATGTTGATGGATTTTATGATAAATTTCCATCTATCACCTCCGCTGAATTGAAGGTTTATGAGCATCTAAAGAGCCTTAAATTGCCTGGACGTTACTATCTTATTGGATCAGCCGATAATGCCGCTAAAAAGGCATCGTGGAAGGCCGGAGACCATGAATTAGCCCATGCTCTATGGTATTTAAACGAGAGCTACAAGGCTAATCAACAAGCTATTATTGCACAGTTACCAGAAGAATATCGTAGTTCAGTGCATAATAGGCTTTTAAGCTGGGGGTGTTATGGTCCTAGTGTGATAGAAGATGAAGTTCATGCCTATCTTGCTACAGATACTCTGAGTAAGTTAGCCCAAAGATTTCGTTGGCATATTTTACCTCATGAAGTAGAAATTTGTCATGAAAAGTTAAATCTACAACTACAATTCGCTCTTGGGAGATACTAATGGAAATCTATACTACTGCGGCTGCTGTTCTATCCAAGCTAATTGAAGAGGTCTGGAAAGATGAAGAAAGTATGGTGAAGTGGTTTAAAGAGAAGGTCTTTATTGATCTTGATCGCACCACTAGAGCCAAGATGTTTGTAACAAAACTTGTGGATGAGGCCCTAGTTGCTGCTGGCATGAATTCAGGATCTATTTTGCCCAATGATCGTAAGAGAGTAGCCGCCGTGCTTTCCACTATTCTCAAGGATTTCAATTTAGTCACACAGATCGCTTTGAACCTACAGACTGGCAGTCTCTCCTTTGATCTAGATAAAATGCAGGAAGATTTAAAACCTATTGAATCTAGTTACCCCTCTTTAGAAGAATCCCCATTAGCTAAAAAGGCAAAATACAAGCCTGGAGTGGAAGAATCAGAAAAGAAGTATAATCTGGATTTGGCTCTTATCAAGAACGCTAAAATTGTGGGAGAAATGCAGCGTGGGACTAGCTCTTATAGAATTTCCCCCTTAGGTAAGACTCCGGCATTAGCCGATATCAACAATCTATCCAATTTATCCCCCTTGGCAATTCAATCATATTTGGATGGGGAGCTTTTCATGTTCGATACTTCTCTTGTTTGTAACAAGGCAGGAGTGGCAGAAGAGGGAAATGGGAAATGGACTTCTTCTAGACTAAAATGGCCCATTCAATCAGAGTCCGGTGGTGACATTGTAAAGAAGGCTTTGGCCTCTCGCTATATTGTCTCAAGATTAATTTTTGATCCTGCTATTCTACACTTAGTTCCTCGTTATGAGTCAGTAATAATCCTTAGAGATGCTAAATCAGATGCTCTCGATGAGTTGATTCACGAAGGCTTGGTAACTAAATATGTTAGAACTTAAGAGACTACTAAAAGTTAGATTTGCTTCTAGAAAAGAAAGTGGTTGGAAGGAGATGTGCTTTGAAAAAGGCCCTTCCAATGTTCGAAAAGCTTTTTTTGAACAAATAGGTGATGTCATAAGTGCCGGTAAAAATCCAGAAAAAGCCAGAAAAGTGGCCAATGATATGCTTTTCAACGGTGTAGATGTTTTAGATATAGATATTTTGATGAGGTTAAAATAATGGCCGAGCCCTGTGAATATAAGAATCCTCTGGAGTTCCTAGAGAGTAAACTAGCAGAAGATAAATCCCAGCTATTCTACAATTGGGATACTTTGGAAGTTATAACCCCATCTGTAGAGCTAATTGGGATGGCCCCTGATGGAGAGATGATTATGCGTCATTTGGAGGCTGCAATCCGAACTGCCTACAAGAGCGAGGATAAAATTGGCCCAGACTCCCACTTAAAGATCCTGAAGCACATTCTCAGTCTAAAGCATGAAAGCACATTGGAGCATATCTCCCTATCATTTAGGATTGTCACTTCTAGAGGTGTAACTCATGAATTGGTTAGACATAGAATTGCAAGCTACACTCAAGAGTCTACTAGATATGTAAATTATGGGAAAAAGGCTCCTAAGGTCATCCTTCCCTTCCACCTAGCTACCCGTGATGACAAAGATAAAAATTTTTGGTATTATGCTCAGGTGGAGAGCATCGCTAAATACAATGAAGCCCTAGCTAGAGGATGGAAGCCCCAAGAGGCTAGAGGGATTCTGACCAATGACCTGAAAACTGAGATCGTCACCACCATGAATCTTAGATCACTCAGAAACTTTGCTTCCCTGAGGACCCCAAGCTCTGCTCACCCAGATATGCAGGTAGTGGCAAGAGAAGTTTTGCGTCTTTTATACAACTTGGTGCCATTGCTATTCCAGGATATTCAGGATAAAGTAGAAGCAGTAGCATGGGTTTAATAGTAAACAAATAACTGACTACCAAATGCCTCTTGTATGGAGGTATTTGTTTTGGATATTAAAAATCAAAAATTCGGGTATTTAACAGTTTTATGCCAAGGAGAACCTTACCCTAGTGGCCCAGCTAGGTGGTGGTGCAGTTGTGAGTTATGCGGGAAAGAGAAACTTATTGGGCAAGGAGCTTTGATCAGCGGCTCAAATGTAAGCTGTGGCTGTAAAAGGCAAACTAGGTTACCAGGCAAAGTGTGTCCAAAATGTGGTACCACTTGTGTTAAAAGAGTGTGCCCCCCAAGAGGATACCTTTGCCCCAAATGTAACAACGAACATAGAAGAAACAAATATCATTCTGATAGCCGTTCAATTATGTTGAATAGTGCCCGTAGTAGGGCCAACAAACTTAAAGTGCCGTATAGTCTAGTGAAAGAAGATATCATAATTCCAGAAATCTGCCCTGTTCTTGGGATTAAACTTGAAGTTGGTGATAGGTACTTCCACGACAACTCACCCAGTCTAGACAGGCTTCTGCCCGACATAGGTTATGTTCCAGGGAATATCCGAGTTATATCCTGGAGAGCTAACAGAATTAAGTGTAACGGCACTCTGGAAGAGCTTGAAAAGATTGTTGCTTATATGAAGGTAAATGGACTTTAAGAATCTTGATAGGAGACTATCATGACTTCAACTTTTTTTATCATAGAGGCATCCCATCTCTTCAGAGCGGGTGAGTTATTCTCTGCTCAACTGTACGTAGTGAATGTGATAACCTACCTAGCAAACGAAATATTTGCACCTAGTAGCGGAAGCTGGGTTCTATTTGGCTCTACTAAAGACTCCCAAGCAGAAAAGTATACCGCCGCAGTTGAGAAGACTGGTACCACCGTAATTAGAATGACTCCAATTGATTCAAGACTAAACATTGGAAGCAAGTTCTATAAGCCAGCTACCTACCTTCACGAGATTTTTAAAGACCTACCAAGTGGGTCCAATATTGTTCTAATCGGATTCCACAACACCAGATTTGAAGATATTTTGTTAAAATACAAAAATAAATTCTCCATTTCCATGTGCGCCTTTACCACAAAATCCAAAAATGGCATGGATATGAAAATCCCAGAACATTTTTATCCCTTGTTAAATAAGGCTATTTCCCTTGACAATCATGTAAATGGTATTAAGGGAGAATATGAAAAACAGAAGGAATCAATCGAGGAAGCAATTTAGTATTATCAAGTGAGGAATGCAATAACGGTTCCTATAATAAGGGAGTTGCTACCATGTATTACATCAACGTATCCTCCGAGCAAATTGAGGATTTGAGGCCAGCGATTGACCTCCTAATTCAATTGTGGGGAGAGGATCTTGATAAAGGAGCCCTATATCTCTACGGAATGGTAGATGGCAATTCTCCCATTGTCCCCAGCATGGAAGCCTCAGCAGAAGCTAATAATATTACTTACGGAGTAGTCGCTATTCCGGTTAACTCTGATTCTCTGTATTTTCTAACTGGTTCAGGCTATTCCCTTAAACATGAAGCTTTCGTATACGTCAGTAATGGAGAGATCAGATCCGGTAATTTTGGAGATGCACAAACAGAATCAGTAGTAACCTTGTCATCCTTTACCAAGTTAGCTATTTCCAGTTCAAATACCTTCCTTGATCGTTTCCTAAAACTAGAGAATCCAGAAGCACTTTCATCTGAAAAGCACGGTCCAGATACCAAAGCCGAGAGAAGTGAAGCCGGGACAAACGTTGAACATGGTGGATTAATCCATGAAGAACCAGAACTCCCCGAAGAAAAAATGAGTAGTGTTGAAGGTTCAGTAATGGATATTTGGGCTGAATCCAACATTGAAGACTGGTCTGTATCCGAGCTTTATAAACTACTTCACGGACTCCAAGCAGAGGGGGCAGATAGCGAATCCACCTCTTTCTTTCTCTGGAATGCCTCTGATACTGAGGGCTACTTGATTGAGATTGCTGGTTCACCTGATGCCGCCGCTAAATTGATTGGATCTAAGCTTGGCCTACAACCCCAAGAAATCATAGAAGAAGGCTCTACCATTACAGGAAGAGAATTAGCCTCAGCTATTGAGGCTCTACTTGGTGGGGAGTAACCAATGGCTACTGCAACACTTACTGTTCCAGGGATTGTAATTAACCTTGATATCGCTGAAAAATTTCAACAAGCAGCAACTATGCATGGTCGAATTAAGGTTGAGTTGTGGTATGAAACCGAGAAACCTAAACATTTAAGTTCATTCCTACTACGAGATACCTTTGCCTTTGATGGTAAATTTGTGGAATCTGTATCTGTTCTGATGAGACCAGAAGATGTATTTGATATGTCAGAAGCCTATTGGGATACGCTGGAGAGACTAAAGGATAGTGGTATTGTAACTGCTGATTCTGAGTTCTTTGGCTATGAAATTCGCCTTGAAGATAAACAAACTCTAGCCTGGGTGGTATAAGGGTCCGATAATATTCAGGAGTAAACGCCTTCTAGTTAAGTATAATAGAAGTGACAGACGATTCTGTCCAGCAGCCGCTGGAGGAAGGAACGAGATGAAATGCTCAGAATGTGCCGGAACCGACCACGACAAGCCTTCACAGGTTGATGACTCTTGCCATGAAACACTCAAAGCCCGTGTCGCGGATCTAGAGAACGACCTACGGTCCCTTCTGGACTACGCCGAGCATGGCGACATAACGGGTCGAGGTTGCAGCATCCATCAGGTCAAAGCTGATGCCAGAGAAACCCTCAACCGCAAGTAATGTCCAGGAGTCCCATGAATGCCTACGAATCCCACCCGATCATGATTGACCGTGGCACCTTTTGGCGTTGTGACCACGGCTGTACCTTTGCCATTCCCTGCTGGCGCTGTGGGTTGAAACACCCTATCAAGTTCCTTAGTCACCTTCGCGTTAAGCGTTGATCCTGCCCAGGAGCCACGATGGACTCTGACCTCATCCCCTTTGATTGGTCTTCCGATGCCCATGAACGCAAGTGCCCAACTTGTGGCGCAGAGCCAGGTCAATGCTGTTCCTCCCCGGAGCCGGATCGTCCTGGGTTTGCCGAGGAACACGGCAGACTCATTCACTACAGCCGCGAATAGTTTTTGCCCAAGAGCCAGACAAGGAACTCTAACAACGCACAAAGGAAGTTAAATGAAGACCCTGTTTAAATGTCTATACGGCTCTCACCTTTATGGTGTGGCTCAGCCTACCTCCGATAAGGATTTCAAGGGTGTGTTCACTCAGTCTTTGGATGAGCTTGTCAGTCTTGCCCCCACTAATATCCAGTGGAAGGATGAGGAAAAAAACGAAGAGCATGAAATGTATTACATCAAGGCTTTTGCTGACCTGATGGCTTCTGGTCAGACTGTGGCTTATTCTATGTTATTTGCTCCCCAGAATATGTGGCTGGAGTCTACTCCTGAATGGGAGGAGTTGGTTCTCAACAAGGACAAGGTAGTCTCCAAGGCTCTGAAGCCCTTTGTTGGGTATGCCCGAGATCAAGCTGTCAAATACTCCCTCAAAGGTGAGAAGCTCCAGCTTTTAGATGAAGTGATCTTCTTCCTTAGTGGCTATCCCCCCAACTTCCTCCCTCGACTTTGCTGGGATCAACTTACGGTGGCTTTTACTGGTCGCCCAACGGTTAGATTCTGGACAGATGTCAAGGGTGAGGTGGAGACCCGTTTGATGGAAATCTGTGGTAAATCCTTTGGGGAGACCACCACTGTTAAGCTGTGGTTGGATGCCCTGGTCAAACTTCGCAAAACCTACGGGACTCGCGCCGTGAAAGCCAAGGAGAACGATGGTAAGGACTTGAAGGCCCTATATCATGCGGTACGCATTATAAGCGAAATGAACGAAATCCTTGAGTATGGGACGGTAACTTACCCTCGTCCTGAAAAGGAACTCCTGCTTGACATCCGTAATGGTAAGCTCACTAATGGAGAAGTCAGCAACCTCATTGACGAACTGATGGCAAAGGGAGATAGGTTGTTTGAAACCTCCACTCTCCGAGAGAAGCCAGATTATGAATGGCTGAATCAATGGTATAAGAACACACAAATAAACGCAGTTAGACATGAAATTTTGAAAGTCAAAAATAAGGAGCAGTCATGCACGAATTTTTTAATGTCATGGGTAAAAAAGCTTGGTTCGCTGTTAAAGTCGTTTTTTGGATTGTAACGATTGACATAGCTCTTGGAGCCACCTCTCATGTTATCAAAGACTTTTTCATGATTGGTTGGAGGGCATTTTGATTCCTCCTTGGATCGACATCAAACCTAATGTTCTAGTGGCAAAGCATAGTCTTAGAGTTTCCCGAATTATGGGGATTTCAGGACTGGGTTCTTATTCTACTTTACCTCATAGAAAAATGGACTCTGAAAGCCGAGAGCCTGTACCTATAGTGAACGAGGCGATAGGGCAAAACATTGACACCTTCGCGTAAAAGCCGCTACTCAGCGGCTTTTTTAATTTTAGCACATCTTAGTTTATGAGCTTCTGATATCTTTTTTCTATGTTCTTCTGACTTCGGCTTGCCCTTTGACCCTTCTGATATCTTTTTTCTATGTTCTTCTGACAGGGCTACACCCTTCCTTTTCCTACTCATTTCCGCCCTCTCTTCTTCTGTCCAAATATGCCTAAAACTCACCTTCAGTTGTTCTAATCGTTTAGCATATTTTTCTGGATCGGACTTAATTGCCGCCCACCCTTGCTTAGATCCCTCACTTTTTGCAAGCCTAAGTGTATCGGAATCAATCCTGGTTTTTGCTAATTCTTTCAAAGAGTTGCTCATTTTTTCAATGCTTTCTTTTTTCCACACTCTTTTTGAATTTGCTTCCCCTATTTTCTTCTTCTCTTCCTCAGTATGCCTCCTCAGTTTTCCTCGCTCACTCATTTTTTGTTTTGTATCTGCACTGTGCTTTTTCCCACTCATTGGAGATCCGGCTATCCTTGATATGTTATAACCCCCTTCTTCACTAGACTTAAAGAAATCTAAGAAAAACTGTTCTCTTGTAAGGAGGTCTTCTTTGCCTACAAGTTCTAAAATTTTACAATCGAATGCGTTTGCTCCATGTTTATTCCACGAATTTTGGAGTTTTAAAGAGTGATGGCCTCCTTTTTCTAGGAAATCAAAATGCTTCAGCAGTCGCTTTCTGAGATCCACAGAACTTCCAATGTAGCTTTTTCCAGTATTAGTGTTTAGAATGGCATAAACTCCTGAGACCCCCAAAGCCTTTGGAGTAGATAAGAACGGCATGAACTACCTCCATCAGTATACTTGAAAGTTTGTTTTTACGGGAGTTATATGGATTTCGAAGAAGCAGGTAAAAACCTAATCATAGAAACTAATAAAAAATTAATGGAAGCTAGTAAAGCCTACTACGCTAAGGCCCAGCCCATCATGACTGATGAGCATTACGATTTGCTAGAAAAAGACCTAAAAAGTATGGTGTCTAAACTTCCACAATTTACTGGACTTGCCACGGTTTTAACTAAGGTGGGATCTGACATTGTGGACGATAAGGGTAGAGTTCGTCATTCTAGGCCAATGTTATCTTTAGAAAATCAGTATACTTTTGATAATGTAGAAGCTTTTGTTGACAAATTTCCTGAGGGGGCCGCTTTTGTGGTTGAACCAAAAATTGATGGCGCGAGTTTAGCGGTTCAATACCTGAACCGTCAGCTAGTTAAAGCTGTGACTCGCGGAGATGGGGAATACGGGGAAGATGTGACTCGCCAGATGGTGGCCTCTGATGCCATTGAAGTTACCCTAAATCCCGAATTTTATCCTGACAGTCTTATTGAAGTCCGTGGGGAGGTCTACATGACCACCCAGCAATTTGATGCCATCAACGCAGAATCTGAAAAGAAGTATGCTTCTCCTCGTAACTTAGCGGCTGGGTCTATGAAACTTCAGGATCTTGCTGCGGTTAAGGCCAGAGGTCTGAAGTTCTACCCATGGGATGTCAGCGGGATTCCAGCGGAGTATCTAGCCAAGAAACATCTTAGTGCTGATTTTGCTCATCACCAGATTGTCTACTTCTCCAGAACCATTACAAAAAACTTCAATCCTGACTTTTCTGTCTTCCATACTGCCAGTGAGATGAATAAAGCACTGGATGGACATCTCAGAATCTACCGTGATACTGCTATGCATAAGGGCCGAGGTATCCTCACTGATGGGTATGTCATCAAGGTGGCTTCTCCTACTCTTCGTAAGGAAGTGGGAGTTGGCTCAAAGTGCCCTAATTGGGCCGTAGCGTTCAAATACCCCTCTCAGGGGGCTGTGACCACTTTAATCTCTGTCACTTGGCAGGTAGGTCGTAGCGGAGGACTAACCCCCGTTGGAGAGTTGGTCCCGGTAAACATCGGAGGAGTAATGGTAAGTCGTGCTAACTTGAATAATTGGTCTTGGATGTTGGATAAAGGTATTAAAGAGGTTCCTTGTCAGGTAGAGGTAGCAAGAGGTGGAGAGGTTATTCCTCAGATTGTGCGTGTTTTGCCTTAGCCGCTCTCATCTTCGCTTTTGTTTCTTCCGTGTGCTTCGTTCCTCTACGAAGACTTGGTTTACCTATCTTAGCCGCTCTCATTTTGGCTCTGGTTTCGTCTGATACCAACCCTCCAGTCCTATTCCCCGGCTTACCAATTTTGGCCTCTGATAGTTTCTTCTTATGCTCTTCAGAAAACTTCTTACCTTTTTTGGATCTAGATATATTAATTTTTTTCTCTTCACTGCATGGGCCGTATTTATGACCAAGTTTTGAAGCCGATATTTTCCTACGAGCCTCCTCAGAATGAGGATGCCCCATTAATTTTTTACTTATTAGTGCTTTTGTTTCGGGACTACGAGGACCAGTACCCTGGGCTAGTCTATCAAGGTTATACCCCCTATCACTTTTCCAAGATTCCAGAAATTCTATCCAGAAATTTTCTCGCTCATTTAACTGAGCAAAGTGACACACTTCAAGAATAGAAAATTCAAACATAGAATCACCATATTTGTTCCAAGCAGATTGCAAATGAGGGTTGGAGTGCTTGACCGTCTTTAACGCTGAAATATGCTGATCCTTTCTATGATGTAAATTTACCGTCTGCCCCACATAAATCTTGCCATTCACAAGATTACATATTTTGTAAATTCCAGATGTGAGGTTGTTCATGTTCATATTCTCCTTTATCAAGGGACCAAAAGTCAGTATTTTTAACGGAGGTTACTTTTATGCCAACAATTCTAACTCCCCCAACTGAGTGTCCTTCTTGCGGAGAGCCCATCAAAGAAGAGGCTGACCCAAAGTCCGGAGTGCTTTCCCACACTTGCTATAATGCAAGCTGTCCTGGACGTTTAGCGGCTTATTTGGCCTACATTGCTGGTAGAGATATTCTGGAGATTGATGAACTAGGCCCTGAGACCATCACTAAATTAGTGGAAGATGGCTATATTACTTCTCTCCCCGATCTATTTGAGTTTTCTGATGGTATCGTTAAAGGTATTGAAACCAAAGGCGAAGAGGTTATATCAGCTAAGTTAAACAAGATGGGTTATTCTGGCGCTTTGCTGATTAAGATGGCAAACTCACTTGAGAAAGTCAAGACTCGGGATTGGGATCGTTGGCTAGCTGCTTTGGGTATCCCTGGTATCGCTAAATCCCTCTCCAAGATGCTTTCTATGCAGTTCCGTCTTGGTCCTAACGATATGGATATTCTACCCTCCCTGTTGTCCAAGGGTGACTACTCCATGATTGACGGAATTGGAGAGAAGAAAGAGGCTGAGATTCGTAAGGCTCTCCCTACTCTTGAGCCTATATGCAAAGCTCTGTATGAAGCTGGGGTAAGACCTAAATCCCTTATTCTGCTACAGTCAGATCCAACCAAAGTGCTACCTCTAGCCGGGTATGTGATGTGCATTACTGGTGAGTTCTTGCCGACTGAACGTGAAACTCTGTCTAAGATGCTGACTGCTCTTGGTGCAACAATGAAGACAGGTGTAAGCAAAAAGTTAACTCATCTCTTAGTAGGTGAAGGAGCCGGTCAATCCAAGCTATCCAAGGCTAAGGAGTTGAATCTCCCCCTGCTTAAACGCGACTGGCTAGTTAAGACTCTGGAAGCAAACGGCATGGGCCTAAAAAACGATAGCAAGTTTGAAACAGAATGGGATGACCTATGAGAATATTAGAACATATGGGACATAATTGGGCAGTTGAAGACAGAGAAGAAGTAGCCATAGATATATGGCAAAAAGATATTAGATATCTTTTGCATGACATTCGTATGTATTGTGAAACCCTTCATGGAAGAGTGCATAGCAGATCCCTATTTATGGGTGAAATTAAATTAATTATGGCAGAGGGCAAAGAGTTTGAGATTATTGGAATTGATGAGAAATTTCCCTCTTCTAACACTCCTCTGTACTACAGTGAAGGTGTGGTAAATGAAATAGCTTTCAACTCTAAAGCCAGAACTTGGCTCATGAGAAAATTGCAAAATCAATTAACTGCTCTCAAAGAAGAGTATGCCACATACCTCACCAATCTAAATCTCTTAATTGAAACTACCTCAAGTACAAAACAACCAATTTTATCAACGGAATAAGGAGAAATAAATGAATCCTGTAGTGCTAGCAAGACTCAAGACTAATCTCATATGGGAACATTCGGAAGAAGCCCAAGCGGAAGCCATTGGGATGCTCTGTATCCCCTTTCGTAACGAGAGCAAAGAGGGAGCCGATGAACTATTTCAGGAGCTAAAACGTTTAGTTGAAAGAGTCTAAGGTAAGAAATAATAAACTTTTCGACTCTTTGATGAACATGGAGCTTACTCAATGGCCGTTTCTATTACCTCTTTCGCCGCCGCTTCAGGGACTATTTCCCTAGCCGCTTCCACTACCCTAACTGGTGTATTTGCTGGAGGTGGAGGCTTTATCCTACCCGGTAACATTCCTATCTCTAGTGGAGTGCCTTTTACAGTTACTCCTCCAGTTACTACTACTTACACCCTATACGTCACTGATGGCCAGCCAGTTCCTACCCATGCAACTGCAACCGCTACAGTAACGGTTACTATCCCAGCTACTAGAAAACTAACTATAAGTGGTGGTGGGGGAGTTTTGGTAGGGGTCAATAATTACTTCTACAACGGACCAGTCTGGAACATCATTGTAAATCCAGATCCGTTCTGTGAAACCGACCACATTGCTCATACTAATGAGAACACCATCTTATACGATGTGACTATCAACAATTCTGAAAACCTACAGATTCTGGGTATGACTGATTTAAATACACTATTAGCACAGTTCGGCCTTTCTTGGGCCTAATTTGTCAGTAATAGGAAGTTAAAGGAGTTTTAATGAGTTCGTTTGAAATCCGAAATCTGCTCGGACTTAGGGATGGTAAGAGAATCTACATGATTGATCAAAATCATGTGTCCCAGGAAGAGTACGAATACTGCCAAGTGCTGAATCAAGTACTGTGGGGAGACAAAGGCATGGTGGAGACACTAGGGCCTACTTGGAATATGATTCTTGATCCTCGTTTTGAGACCATTGAAAACCAGTTTGTCATTGATAGGGCCGCTGTTTTCGGTGGTGATGCTAGACTAGGCAAGCAATATGTAGATAGCAACTCCATCATGAGTCATTCGATGGCCGAGCTAGAGACCTATTCTGAGATTCTAGGAGAAGGTCGCCACTTCCGCAAAATGATTATGGTTGACGGTCTAGATCCTCAAGAATTTCATAAGCAGCCTTCTGAGGTTCTGTGGAAATATATCCATCAAGAATGCCCCAACTATTTTGATAATGTAAAGGGAGAACCTAATAAAGTTGCCCTTAGGTTATTCTCTTTGTTTAGGTCTGATCTAGTTGGACTAGTGGATGATTATGCAGAACTACCTCTTCTGAATGAATGGGTGAAAGTGGAGACCGGTGAAGTAGCTAAAGAAGCTGACTTCAACCAGACCCACGAAGAGCCCTTGGTATTCGCAGAAATTGACATGCTTGAAAGAGCGTTGACAATGCGCTCCTCGCTTCGTGTTACGGCTGTTAAAATTCTAGATAAGAGTGGCATCATGAAGATGCTTGAGAAGAAGTATGAATTAACTGATTATGAAGTTGATCACGTTCTTAAGATCATCTATACTCTACCCTATGATAAGCTCTATGAAGCCCCTGCTAAAGTGATGGATTATGTTAACAAAATTTCTGTAGTCCCTTACAAGACTCGTGTAGAAACAGAGAAGACCACATTCTCCGCTATTTCAAAAGACACAATTGCTAAACTAAAAAGTGGGGAATTGTCTACTATTTCTCTGAATGAACAAGAGGAAATTCATCGTGACCTCACCCCTGAAGAGAAGCAAATTGTGGCCATTAAGGAAAATCCTCAGCGTCTAGAACTATTCATGCTGTTGGTTGAAGCAGAGATGCACAAGGATATAGCTACTATTGCCCTACTACAGCCCATCATTGATGACGTAGATATTGTTGTAACCGATGAAACAGTTGCAAGTATAAAAGCACAATCACTGAAGAACCGCACTGCAAGTGCAATAAAGAATGTAATTGGCCTAAATTAGCGGGTTGCCCTGCTATGCCAAAACCGATTTTTGGAATCTAGAAGTGAGGGGCGCATTAGTGCCCACTTAACAGGAGAACCTCTTGGTAGAACTACAGAAAGAAAAGAAGCTAGGATTTAGCGAGGTAGCTCTGCTATCTGAAAGATCCAAAAAGTATGACCCCACTGCCACCATAGCAGAAATCGTTACCGACATCAGGAGACTTCAAGAAGAATTCCCGACTAGGACGATTTCTCGTGATTTTTACAGAGTATATGGCAAGTATTCCGATGCAACATGGAATCGTCACTTCGGCACTTGGTTAGAAGCCAGAAGGCAAGCAGGTATTGAGCTTAATCGTTTTCAGCATACTCTTGAAAGAGATATTGCCAAACACGCCCACCTAGACATTTATAGACAATTTCAAAAAGAGCAAGTAGACCCTTGGATTGGCAAGTATGAAGTTCCGGATAACGGTCAGAGATTTAAGAAGATCATGATGTGTTCCGATCTTCATGATAAGGAGCTAGACCCCTTCTGCTGGTCTGTTTTCTTAGACACTTGCGCGAGAGTAAAGCCTGATATTATTGTACTTGCAGGCGATGTCTTCGATCAGGGGGAATTTTCTAGGTTCGATCAAGATCCGCGTAACTTCAGCCTCAAAGAAGCTTTTGAGTTTGTGAAGACCAAAATCTTCAAGCCCCTCAGAGAGACATGCCCTGATGCACAAATTGATTTTATCATAGGAAATCATGATTGGAGAATCATCAAGTTCATAGCTAACAAGAGCCCCAATCTAAAGGTAATTCTCTCTGATGTAATGGGCCTAACACTAGCCGATATTTTTGGTCTTCCAGAATTTAAGATCAATCTAGTATCAAGACTTGACCTATCAGCATTCTCAGCCTCTGAGACTCGTAGTGAGATTAAGAATAACTTCAAGATTTATTATGACTGTCTTGTAGTAGATCACCATGGGCAACAGACTTTTGGTATGTCCGGATGCTCTGGCCACACTCATAGAACTAATATGACCTCTTCTGCTAATCTAGTCAGAGGCCCCATTCATTGGATCACCATGGGATGCCTAAGTAACATCGACTTTGAATACCAGGAACGTATGAATAAATCTCATCAATCCTTCTGCCTGTGGCACATTGACACTAAGACCAAGCAGTGCCAACCTGAACATTTCATTTTCACTGATGAGATGATCGTGGTTGCTGGTAAATATTACACGAGGAACTAATGACTTGTATTGTAGGAATAGCCGCTAAAGGCAAAGTATGGATGGGAGGAGACTCCTGTGCCTCTGATGGGTCTGAGAAGGTCATTAGAAAAGATCCAAAGGTCTTCATCAAAGAGGATTTTCTTATCGGCTATTCTGGTTCATTTCGTTTGGGTCAAATTTTAAAATATAGATTTGATCCTCCAGTTAAGCGAGATGAGCAAGAAGATTTTGAATACCTTGTAACTGATTGGCTAGACGCCCTAAGACATACCTGCAAGGGATCGGGTCTGACTAAAATAGATGATAATGAGGAAAGTGTTCCTGGGGGAGCTTTGATTGGCTACAACGGAAGGCTGTATGTTTTAGAAGAAGATTTTCAGATTGGAGAACCAAAATGCAACTATTATGCTATAGGCTGTGGCTCTGGTGTCGCGTTTGGTTCATTATACACTACAATGCTACTAACAAAGAGAATGTTGCCGAGAAGAAAAATACAGCAAGCTCTTGAGGCTGCAACTACATATGCGATGGGTGTAGAGCCCCCCTTCACTATTTTATCTAACTAAATGGCTTTTCATCTCCTTTGTATATGATAACGTCCTCTTACACCCTAGATATAAGTGAGTTCCGAGAAGAAGGGGCCACTGTCCATGTTCGATGCGTGGCAAATAAAGTTAAGAACAGATGGGAGTGCTACTTGGATCAAGTAGATGATCTGCATCCAAGAGAGTTGAAGGCTGTAAAAAAGACTTTAAAACCCATATTCTTTAAGGAATTAGAGGATAAAGGTATAACTGACTATCACTGGCAGGGGGACAAAGAGTCTTCCTTATTGCAATATAACATTGGAGACCCAGTTAAATATAACGGGGAAGACTGTATTATCGTATATATACTGCCAGAAAAAGAAAAATGTGGGTTAAAGAGTAATAGTGGTAGGCTTCTTAATAATGTATGCTTCTCTGAAATAGGGGAAGAGCTATTAAAGAAAAAGTAGGAGTGAACCTACTACCAGCTTAGTATAATGGGATTGAAGGAGATTTATTTTGATTTGGGCTACCGCAGATACTCATTTTGGACACGAGAGGATTATTGAATTGGCCGATAGGCCATTTCGATCTGTGGAAGAGATGAATGAGAAGCTCATCGAAAACTACAATGCAGTTGTTGGCCCTAGGGATACTTGCTATCACCTTGGAGATGCCTGTATGGGTAAGTTGGCTGATTCTCTTCCCCTCCTCCAGCGGCTAAATGGCAATAAGATACTGATCCTGGGTAACCATGATCGTCCCTCTGTTGCCTATCACCACAAGAAGCCTGAAGCTAGGGAGAAGTGGTTGAGGAGTTACCACGAGTATTTCTTGGTTATCCAGGAGACACTCACCCTTCCCCTCTGCTCTGGAGAAGATGTTTTGCTTTGTCATTACCCTTATCTTGATCCTGAGTTCACTGATCATGCCTATGAAGGCCGTTATGAGGCTTTACAGCCTGTTAACGAGGGTAAGTGGCTCATTCATGGCCATGTTCATGGTCAATGGAAGTTCAAAGGCAAGCAAATTAATGTCGGGGTAGATGTGTGGCAGTACGCACCCGTAGCATTAGATACTGTGCTAGATATCATAAGGGATAACCCAAATGGAGTCAGCTAGACGCTGCACAAAATGTAAGGAACTTAAATCCCTTACTGACTTTTATAGTAACAAACATCGTGCTGATGGGTTATGTCATTGGTGTAAAATATGTTTGGGTGTTTATGCAAAAAGCAAATATCACAAAATAAAGGCAATGGACAAGCCAGATCCTGGCGTCAAGCAGTGTAGGGCTTGCAGAGAGACCTTAGCTACCACTAATTTCAACAAATTAAAATGCAGAAAAGATGGATTTAACGATTATTGCCGCTATTGCATGAGAGTAAACCATGCGGTTAAAATGTATGGAGAAGAGACTAGAGATTTTTTCAAAATTGAAAACCGTCAATGTAAAATTTGTCATATTGCTATTACCCCGGATACTTGGCATATTGATCATGATCACCAAACAAACAAGGTCCGAGGTATCCTTTGTGCCAAGTGTAATAGGGGCTTAGGGGCTTTTGGTGATGATTTAAACCTAATTAAAAGTGCAGTTACCTATTTAGAGAATTCTACAGTATTGAACATCATAAAGGAAAATCCAAATGGATGCCCAAGTTAATACCCGAAGAACTGATTCAAGTGCCGTAAGTGGTTGCGTTACATTCCCCATAGAGGGTGAGTATAGAAATACGGCGCTTGGTGGCATGTATGTTCAATTAGTAGCCATTGAGAAGAGGTCCGAAGCTGAAAACTGGTGGGATGACGCTTTCCTTATCTGCTTCGGTGGGTCCAACACTACCTTGGACTACCAAGAATTTATGGCTGGCACAGACACGCTTGTTGATACTTATGTTCCTTACACAGAGGAAAATAAGGAAAAGTGGTATGAATTACGAGCTAAAGTAGCCGATGCCACTAATCTTATCTACCCCCGTTTCTTCACTGAAAAAGCAAAGGGTCAATATCAATCAGTTCCAGTATTGGCGGCTGTTATTCTAGGATCTACTGGTGCTACATGGATGAAGGATCTGAACTACTGGAGATGCACTTACGATGATCTTGATCTTCAAGGTAGAGCCCTCTATGATAGTATCAAGGGACTGTATGGGGATAAAGCTGAACTACATCTAATCACTTGGGTTGATGAGGGATAAAATGACTCTTATTTGCTATACTTCTCAGGATGTGGTTTACCCTGATAGGACTTTTGAAGCCGGGTCAGTGGTTAAGGTGCTTTCGAGGGCTGCTGCTTTTGATAAGAATCCCCTTCTGGCTCAAAAGGAGCTTTTCTCAGATGGGGTATTCGTAGTTTTCTACGCTGACCCCAAACATAAGTTGAGGACCATGACTCTTGGTAAGGATGGGACGTTAACTATGATCAAGCCTTTTTCTTACTGGCTCTGTATTAAATCTGCCGCTAAATGGGTGTTCAGTTCACCCAGAACCTATCTGCTTTTTCCTATAATTCCAATTATTGCTGCCGTAGATTACTACGAAGCACAAGACCCCGCGCTTTTCTAAGGAGAAATACCCCGTGACTCACACCCTTATCACCTCAGCCAACGTTTGGGGTCATAGGTATCAGCTAGCTTTTATCCAAGTCATGAAGGCTTGGGAGGAATATAGGATGGCTCACAAGAGTCAGTTCAGGGGCGATGATTATGCCCGAGCCGTGGAGTTCATGAGGGATAAAAATTATCGCCCTCTCGTAGCTGCTATGGTTTATCATATTCAGGACTCCAAATTGGACGAAACTGATGTAGAGGATATGCTTGTGGAACTAGCGGAGACTGATAATGTCGGTTAGAGAAGTAGAATCTGAAGCACGATATATTGAACTGGAAAATCTGATCGCCTCTACTAGTCCAGATGATATGGATGGGGTCTTAGAGGAAATGTATCGTTGTTGGGGGGATATGACTGATGAGGCTTGCGATAGGGCTAAGACCAGAGCTTCCATAAAGAAAAATAAGACTAGAATTACTCCTCCCACAGTATAATATCAGAAGGAGGGCTAATTTGAGTCGAATTAAATACATTAACCTTGAAGATACCGGTATTGTGATTTTTGGAAATCACATCCAGCATTCTTCGATGGCTGGTATGTTCAGTCACGAAAAGGTAATTGGGGCCGGATTTGTTACTTTTGGTGATGAGCCAGAAGTTTATGGGGAGTCTGTTAGTTTGAATATCGCTTCAACTCCCAATTGTCAGGTACGCTTGGACAGAATGGTAAAAGGACATTAAATGAAGTATTTATTGATTCTATCTCTTTTAGTAGTTGCTGTGTCATTGGCTGCTTTGTGGGTCATTTCCCATTTGATGCTAGTCCTGACAATCTTAATCCCCGCTGGTATGGTTGCCAGTTTTTGTGCTGGGCTTATTATTGGTAAGAGGGGTAAATGAAACTCGTGGGTAAAGAAAAAGCCGCTTATGAGAAACTCAAAGAGCTTGGGGTTTTCGATATAAAAGGAAAGTTATTTATCAATGGCATTCTGGTTAAGCCTATGGACTGGGATGGATTGGCGTTCCCAAAAGGTATTAAAAAGATGACCATTAGAGGTATAACTGTAGCTCCCCGTTTCATTCCAATGATGATTCGTAATCTTCATATTGAACTTGCAGGCGGTTCAGAAGTGAGAATTTACACAAAGGGCTACTAATGCAACTTCAGACTAAAATCGTGGCTGCTGCCGTTCTATACAAAGATGTGATCTTCTCTATGCCAAAACCGGCTAGGCATCACACTATTATCCACGCTATGCATTTTATGGGGCTCCCTCCAGGGATTCAAGGAAACCAAGGGTTTCTTTTAGATAACGGTCACTATATTAGCAGAGATTTGGCCGCTGCCCTAGCCCTTTCAAATGGTCAAGTGGAGAAATTGTCAGCCCCTCCCCTTCTTTACAGCGAGGATTTATGGTAGAAAAATTTATGAGGCTCAATGTAGACTACAGTCCTTTTTTGACTGAACAGATTCATGCCGAAAAATTTGCTGATATTGCTCCTAAGAATTGGCATCCTAACCAAAATCTCAGCTATATAGCCCAACTCACAACTAAAGACATTGGCACTAAAATTAGACCAGGATACAGAGATGGAGTGCTTAGAATTACTTTGCCCCCCGCTGGTTGGAAATCGCGTACAGTAGTCGTTAATGAGGATACTATCTTTCAAACCACTATGGAGTCCAGAGTAGTTGGAGAAACGCCTAGAAAGACTACCAGAGCCATCGTAGAAAGTCTCCCAGATGCTGCTTTAGTGGAAGCTATTCTCTATAATCGTTCTGTTCTGGAGGAGAAGGACGAACCCCGCTCTGGGGCCGAATGGGACTTTATCACTATTTTGACTCACCCTACTGACTTCCCTGCACCTATGAACGTGGGTACTTTGATGGCTAATCATTTTGGGGCTGATGGTGGCTCCAATACTCTTATGTCCCCCGAAGCCTTTGAGAAGGCCCTGAAAGAGTCTTATGACTACTGGAAGGACAAGGCCCTGGCTACGGTTAATACCAGAGCTTTCAAGTCTACCACTATTTGGGCCAGATTAGAATCTGCTGGAATCCAAACTAATGTGCTTGCAGATGCTTATGACTGGGCCATTGATGTTGAGGGTGAACTCTATGGGCTCATCGCAGGGGATCAAGGTTACGAGAAAACTGGCATTAAACTGAATGAGACCGATACTAAGATTTGGAATATGGGAGTTAATCAATATCTCCATAGTGATAAATACTTAGACTGAAATCAGTACTGCCTTAGTATAATAGAGGTGAGGCAGTAAAATGAACCCTGAAACCGTAATAGAATATACAATTGAAGATGTAAAGCCTGATTTAAAGGCAATGTTAGCTGATCTTTGCGAAGCCACTGCCATTGATATGCGCCAGACCCGCCTAGAAGCCATTCTCCGTAAGCGTTTCCCCACTCGTTTGATTATCGAGCGTAAAGTTTGGCCCTCTTTCACTGCTGATGCCTGGGAGACTGTGAATTTCCTGGTGGTCTTTGGTGAGCAAAAGGACCATTTGCTCATCGGGGCTCATTACGATGCTGTCCCCAATTGCCCTGGTGCCAACGATAATGGTGCAGCAGTCATCCAGCTTATTGAAGCGGCTAGCCAATTGCAGGACTCTGGTAAAGAGCCTAATATCACCTTTTGCTTCTTTGATCATGAGGAGATTTTTGGTTCTGAATGCATGGGATCTAAAGTCTACACTCAGATGCACAAGGACAATCTGCCCCTCCAGTCTATCATCTTTGATGTCACTGGAATTGGGACCACCTTCTTCGTTTCTGGTTATGACGATACTGGGCTGGTCTATGATCTTCCTAGCCGCAAGACCCCTCCGTCTGACAACTTGAATATGATTCGTATGCAGATTCCCACTGCTTTAGTCTGCGCTCTTCCTGAAGAGGAGTTCTATGACAAGCACCCTGTTACTTGGAACACTCTCCACACCCAGAACGATAGTCCTGAGGATGTATGGGATGACGCTCTGGATGGTGGTGTGGAATTGCTGGGCCGTATCGTCAATCGTTTCACCAAGCAGCAAGCTGGGTATTTTGCCGTAGTAAATCTGGTCCGTGACGCAGTATAATAACCTTGGAGGCGTTTCTATGTCCACTCAACGCGAATGTATTTCCGCTTATCTGAAAGCCAATGGCTGGAGGGAAATTCCTTCTCGCAGCACTAAGTATCTGGTCTTTGCAGAAGACCACGCCGCCCACCTTATTCACTATTTCGTTGGCAAATCTGGTGGACTTCGCCATGGTAAGACTATTGCCGATTCCTTCTCTGTCCCCGATACCCGCAGGAATTTGTGGATTAACGAGGGCCGAAAGATTCTAGCAGAAAAGCCCTGAGCCCCAGTATAATAGCAGCAGGAGAACTCATGCAAGTTCCGCAACACATCATTGACCACATGAAAGAACTGAATGACCGAGCCGCAGGGTTTGGTGGTCATGTCTATCTAGTTGGCGGGGCTGTTCGTGATCTAATGTTGGGGAAGACCCCCAAGGACTTCGACTTTGTAACCAACATGGACCCTGATCGTGTTGAGGGTATGGGCTATGAGAAGGTCGGTAAAGCTTTCCCTGTCTTCCACACCGGAGTTGGTGAACTGGCTTGCACTCGCACAGAGCGCAAGACTGGTGTAGGCTATACTGGGTTTGAAACCAGCTACACTCCCTCCTTCAAGGAGGACTGTCTGCGCCGTGACCTGACTATCAATGCAATGCTGTGGCACCCTGATATGGGTCTGGTTTGCCCTATTGAGAGGTCTGCTCATGATATGGCTAACTTGCTGCTCCACGCTTGTTCTGAAGCATTTGCTGAAGACCCAGTTCGTGTTTTGAGGGTAGCTCGTTTTGCTTCTTCCGGAAACTGGACTGTTACCCATGAGACTTATAAGCTGATGGCTGTGGCCTCTAAGGAATTGTATGCAGTTCCGGCTGACCGTATCCGTGGAGAACTGGAAAAGGCCAAGAATCTGAGAACGTTCATGTGGGTGCTGAACCAGAATATTGAGGTGGCTAGAGCAATTAAGGAATGGCTCCCCATTGGTCCCTTTTTTGTGGAGGGCCGAGATTACTCTTGGAACATGTATATGGTTGAGTTTTTCTGTGCTATCCCCAAGAGTATCCGTGCCCAGGCACTGAAAAAATTGGGTTATAGTGACTCTTATAATAATGCTTGTAGCCTGTTTGATATGATCACTCGCTGGAAAAAAGAAGGCCCCGAAGCTGATGATTTGATCAGTATTAGCAAGGGTATCAAACGTGGTATGCCTTTGGATTGGCTCATGGTCATGCCACGAGACCTGACTAATTTGGTAGTGGACTTGGATTTCTTCATCAAGCAAAACATCAAAGAGGGCATGTCCGGAACTCAAATCAATTTTATGATTAGTCAAGCTGCTCGTAGTCTCATCCCATAGGAGAAATAATGATTTGGATCGTAGTTGCTATCGTTGGACTGGCTGCAATTGCGGCTGGAGTTTGGTATCAGGTTCATAAGACTGATCAGCCTATTACTGATCTAATGGCTCCAGTTTACCCGGAGATTATCAGTTCCTATGATACCCCAGATAAGCCAACTGTGCTAGTCGTTCCAGTGAGCAAGGATATTCCTCCTTACGCTGCTGCCACGCTGGGCAGGAAGCAGTCTTTTTGGGGGACTCCTAAGACAAATGTAGTAGTAGAAGAGGATGCTGGCTCAGATGATTTGATGGATCTGGCTATCGGAGTTACTGCTGCCGCTTTAGTGAGTGATATTCTTACTGATTCCTCTACTCCCGATCCAACACCAGATCCCACTCCTGAGCCCTATGTCCCCATTTCCATTGAGTCTCATAGTGATTGGGGAGAGCAGTCTTCAAGTTCTAGTGATTGGGGGGACTCCTCAAGCTCTAGTGACTCCTCAAGTTCTAGTTGTGGGGGCAGCGATGACTAGAACGATTATCATTGCAACTGAAAAAGAATTGGGGTCTCTCCCCTTAACCCAAACTCACAATGCTTCTTTAATCGTTGTGACTGAAGGTGGCCGCTATAGAGTTCTAAAGAGTCGTTTTACTAAATCAGGCCAAGATTTGAATCGTGAAGGATTTAAAGATTTCATGACTTCTTTCTTGGATTATATTTAAAAGGATCAATTTCCCCCTATCCCTGGTATAATAGAGGTAGGGGGATTTCTCCGTTGACTTGGAAAATAGTAGCTATTACTGATACGCATAATCAGCACGAGGTTCTGGACGGTAAGCTGCCAGAGGGGGATGTGATTGTCCATGCGGGTGATGCTACAGATAAGGGGACTCTTGATGAATTAATCCCCTTCTTCGATTGGTATGGTTACCTCCCTTACAAACACAAGATTTATGTGCCGGGTAATCACGATTACCACATTGACAGGGAGATCATTCAGATCCTCTGTAGAGAAAATAACATCATCTATTTGCAAAATGATGGACGGTTCCTTCAAGAAGATGGCAAGAAAGACCTATTTGTCTATGGAGCCCCCGTTCATCCTAACTTTACAGATGATACCAAGGATCTTCAGGATCTTCATCAAGAAATCCCAGATGAATTGGATCTTTTGATTACCCATGTTCCTCCGTACGGAATGTTTGATGAGGTCTGTGAAGATTTTAAACAGAAATGTCTGGGTAACTACCAACTCCTGCAAGCGGTTCAGAATAAGAAACCGAAGTATCATGTATTTGGTCACGTTCATCCAGGTTATGGTCGCGGAAGGCGGGGGGATACAGTATTTGTAAATGCCTGCATTTGCGATAATCGTTTGAGGCCGATCAATGCACCAATCATTTTTGAAATTTAAGGAGAAAGTATGACTAAAATTGACTACAGTAAGTCAGAAAGCTTCATTGTTGAATATCCTGGCCGAGAGCCCTTCTATATCAATCCCAATCTGTGTAAGAAGCAGAAGATTACCCTAGAAGGATTGGGGGAACTCAGGACTCTTCACCTGGGGGTACAAAATATTCTAAATGCTATGGAGCATACTGATGACGTAGGAACTCTAAAAGTTCTTAATATGGAATGGAAGAGGCTTCAGTTTGAACTCCAGCAAGTTTGGGGTTTTGAACAGAATGCCAATTTCCATCACTGGTATACTGTGCCTAAATGCCGTTGCCCTAAGATAGACAATGCAGAACGTTGGGGGACTGGCTATGGGATTGTCAGTGGTGCTTGCCCTATTCATGGAAATTCTGACTAATCATTTCTAATGTGTAGGTGATTATGAATATGGACCGCTCCAAAGTAATGGCCGCTCTAGAAGCCGTAAATGCCGTTTTAAAGGCCAAGAACCAGAAAGCTACTGTGGTTATCACTGGTGGTGCTGCCATCATGTTCCAGTTCCCAGACTTCCCCAGAGAGGTCAAGGATCTAGATGCTGGGTATATGTCACCCGAGTTGCAAGCTGCTGTGGAACAAGTGACCTGGGAAATGGATCTATCTGATGACTGGTTCAATGATACCAGTAAAGATTACTATGCTCCCAAGAAAGGCCAGACAGTTCCAGGCCCTCAATTTTCAAATCTCAGTATAGAATTACCCTCAAAGGAATATCTTCTATGTTTGAAGATCATGTCAGGAAGGCCAGAGGAAAAGGCCAACGATCCTGTTGATGTTGGCTTCTTGGTTACGCATATGCCTAATATCAAATCAGAAAAGGATTGGCAGGATTTATATGTCAAGTTCTTTGGAAAGAAGGATTGGAAGCCCTACACGGCTGAAGCTGCTAGATTGGCCATCGAAGCTAAGGGTGGATCTAAGACCTCTGATTTAAAAACAGAAAAAGGGACTCCTATTAGAAGATCCTATTTAGGGGTGGGTAAGGACATTGGGGGCGCTATCTATCTCCATAGGAACTATAAAGGTTCGCTTCCAAACCAAGAAGCCTTGGCTAAAGCAGAGGAGATTGCACTAGTCAGTCTTCCCAATTATAACGTCATTAAGTGGAATAAAGATGGAACTTACACCTTTTTCGAGTCCCCTGATTTTGATACCGCTGATGAACCTGTAGCTGGTAACTACGTTGTAGTTAAGTCAAATGGTGATCATAAAAATGGTAGCACGGCTGCTATTTGGCATCACAAATGGTTATGGGTAAAAGATGATTACACAGGATTTGATGTCAATGCCGCGAAAGAACATAGCAAGAAATGGCTGGCTATTCCAGGGATTGACTTCAATAGGATTGGGAACAAAGAATATTGGGAAACCAATGTAGTTCCTAAGATTGGGAAAATCGCTAAGGCTCCGTATAAGCTTCAGGATTTTGAGGGCTTCCAGATTCTTATCGGACGTTCTGCCATTGAAAACGACATTTTATCTCTTGAAGTAGCTAATTCTAATGATTTTTGGTTCCATGTCGCAGGGGCTCCAGGCTCTCATATCGTAGTTCGTAATCCAGATAACCTCAAGGAGCTACCTGGGCCAGTCATGCAGCAAGTCAAACAATTAGCTATACATAACTCCAAAGCTAGAGGAACTGATGCTGAGGTTCATTGGGGATTTGCCAAAGATGTGAGCAAGCCTGAGGGCTCTGCTGATGGGGAAGTCAACATCGCCAATTGGAAAAAGGCCGCTTTAGATATGCCGCCTGAACCTCCAGCTATGGTTCAGCAATCTCTACCTACTTGGGTAAAGAGCCCCACAACTCCCACATCTTTGGGGTTTGTCGCTCAAGAAGCAGCTAACTCTCTTGGAGATGTGGGGTTCCAGAGGAAAGCTTTAGCAAATTCAGGTCCAATTGAATTTGCTAATAATTTAGTAGATGGCTTTAAGAAGAAGGGCATTTCAGGTTTTGACCATAATCAAGTTGTCAATTGGCTTGTTAAACATATTAGTATAACAGAGTATTATACTAATAAAACAGATGGAATTATGTATGCTCACTTAGAATTAGAGAAAAAGTATTATGATGGGCTCGTAAAAATATTGGAGAAGAAGTAGGCAGAGCCGCAGTATAATAGGTCTATGAGCGAGACTTTCTTCAAGTCCGTGGGGACTCTCCACTACGACCATGTACCTGGCTACGGGTACCGACTCGTTTTGAATATTGATAAGGGTATCGGTCTCTTTTACAAGTCCCTCATTCCCAAGTGGTTCAAGGCCAATGGACAGCGTTACGATCCCCACATCACTGTGGTCCGTTACGAGAAGCCCAAAAATCTCAAGGCTTGGGGTAAGTATGAGGGTGAGCGGGTAGAATTCACCTACAGCAACTACATCTTCCAGGGTAAAGTCTATTGGTGGCTGGATTGCTTCTCCACTCGCCTTGAAGAAATCCGAGCAGAACTTGGACTTCACAACGCTCCATTGTCCCCGGAATATCATGATCCCATTGAGGGTTTTGAAAAAACATTCCATAGCACAATAGCAAACAGCAAAGATATTGCATGAAAACATCTGGCATCTATAAAATAACAAACTTCGTAACCAATAAGGTGTATATTGGGTCATCTAAAAATATTCCTCGCAGATGGGCTTACCACAAAACAGGACTTAAGCACAATAAACACGCTAATCCACATCTTCAGGATTCTTACAATAGGTATGGAGACACATTTAGTTACGAGGTAGTTTTATATTGTGACGAAAGGGATCTGCTGTTATTTGAACAACGCTGCTTGGATGTGTATTGGGATGGTGGGGTGCAGTGCTATAACATAAGTAAAGACGCCCTAGCCCCAATGTCAGGTAGGAAACACTCTGAAGCTACTAAATTGCGGTATTCGATTGAGAGGAAAGGAAAACAAAAATCTGAAGAGGCTAGGGAAAACATAGCAATAGGTCAAATAGGCCATACCCTGTCAGCGGAAAGTAGGCAAAAGATATCCGATGCTAACAGCGGAAGCAATCATCCACGATTTGGCAAAACCATCTCAGATCAGAACAGGCTGAGCCTCACACTAGCCGTGCAGGGAATGGCTTCCTATGCGGCTAAACTTACCGATGATCAAGTTAGAGAAATTTTTATTAGTGAAGAGCCTGGAGTTGCCTTAGCAAAAAAGTATGGTATCAGCCCTAGTATTGTCTGTTGCATCCGAAAAGGTAAACGCTGGAAGCATGTAACCCAAAGGAGGAAGCGATGAAGTTCAAGAAAAAGCACATTGGAATCAGAATCGAACCCCGCAAATGCACTGCCTGTAGTGGTTCTGGAATCTACGATGTCACTGGAAGTCCTAAGTGTGGCTGGTGTAACGGAACTGGCCTAGAACCCATCCCAAATAAAGGAGGTAAGCGATGAAAAAGAAAACGCTTAAGGCCCATAAGAATGCGGCTCGTTTGTCGCTTTTGGGTGTTATCATTAATACCTCTACCCAGGTGCTGAAGAATAAGAAAAAGATTGTGAAACCCTTTGTCCTGAAATCCTTTCAAGACTAGTATAATACCATTGGAGGCAATAACATGACAACCATTCTTGGACTTAATACGGCAGCTTTTGCTCTTTTGACTCTCTGCTGGTCTAGCCGGGGTTGGAATACGCTGATCAAGTTCATCCTGGGGACTCTCGCCGTTGTCAATGGCGTCCAGTTTCTCATGGCTCTCGGCTATATCGTTAGGAGCTAGTTATGTGGACAAAGATTTGGGCCTTCCCCGCTCTCGCTACCTTACTCTTCCTATGGGGTTATATGACCATCGGCTACTTTGATGCCGAGATTCGCCCCACTTATGATAAGCATGGAGGATTCTTTCCCATGTTCTTGTTCTGTATTCCAGTAGCGGCCATTTGGCCCTACACTCTGGTCAACCTGCTCTATTTCATCAGAAAGACGGAAAAAGAAAATGAAAAAGTCAACTAAGCTGTATTTGACAAGTGTGGGTATTGGGTCCGCTGGGATTTTTATTGTTAGTTTTCTTCTTGGTCCACACGCTCTTCTGAAGTCCATAGCTTGGTTTACAGCCATGCAGTGTGCAGCTTTCAATGTGTATTATGGCATGAAGTGGGCAAATTCGAATACGGAGGAAAAGTGCGAAAAGTCATCTTGATGGTCGGAGCGCCGGGTTCTGGAAAGTCCACCTGGGTCAAAGATCATATTAAGGATATTAAGGAAGAGAACCGAGCCATTGTCTCGGCGGATCACTATTTTGAGGTGGATGGAAACTATGTCTTTGATCGAGCTAAGTTGTATATGGCGCACCAAACTTGCCAAAGCCTTTATGTGGATGCTCTCGTTGCTGGCAAAGAGTTGGTGATTGTGGATAACACTAATACCACTGCCAGGGAGCGTAAGTTCTATGTTGAAGAGGCCCGTAGCCGTGGCTATGAGGTCTGGATGGATGTTATCAAGGGAGAAGCTGAACTCTGCTTCCAGCGTAATGTCCATAAGGTTCCTTTGGAATCTATTCAGCGTATGATTGCTCGTATTGATGTTCCCTATGGGTTTAGCGAGGTGGTATGACTAAGCTAGAAAAAGCAGCTATTCAATCACTTCGCAATATCCTCAGGAGAAAGGCAGAACATGCAGCGGCTAGAGCGCATGAAGCTAATTGGAGCAACAATCCAACAGACGCTTCGTTCTATAATGGAGTGGCCTCAGGTTATTTGTGTGCAGTTGTTGAACTGGATGGAATGCTCAATTTTTTGGAAAAGAGGTAAGCCAATGTTATACAATATCGGACTATTTATTCGCTACTGCTTCATGATTTTATTTGGGGCTCAAGGAGAGTGGAAGACTCTAGAGAAATACTCTATTGGTCGCCGTTGGTGTAATACCACTCAAAACAATGATTGGACTTCTCATGAACCCGAGGTGAAAGTCAAAGTAGATGGGGATAACAAAAAGTTTTGGTTTTCTCGTGCTGAGCTTTTGGCTAAAAAGCATATGAAACCTAATTTCAGAACTTTTCGTGAAGAGGGGTCCAAGGGATGAGATATTTATTTTCCTTGCTCGTTTTAGTTATGTTGGTTGGGTGCAATAACAACGCCACCTCTGCCTATTACTGTCGTAAAAGTGTGGAATCAACTTTTCCAAATAGCGAAATTTCACTTTCTCCAGATGGGGATACCCCCTTTAGGTATCTGATCAGAGAGCCAAATGGTAATATTTGGTATGTGGAAACCCTATCAGGAAACGGTCCTGAGATTACCAAAAAAGAATTAGTCTTTAAAGGAAAACAGTAATGCTACAGTCGCTTCGAAATAAATTCGTAGACCCCATTAAGGGCAGGCTATGGCTGAGTGATGTCATGGTTACTTGGGTATTTCTCGGTCTTGCCCTTGTCTTCAACATTTGGGCTGTTGTTGGAGCCATCATTCTTTACCCTTTTGTCTTGACAATTTGGGGGATCTGGCAAGAAAAGAAAGTTTATCATTACGAGGAGTAGAAATGCCATTAGTCCTAAGACCTATCACTGGAGACCTTGAATGTGATGCCGTAGCTGATTTTGCTTACATGGATGAGCTAGCTATAACTTTGAATGTCAATCCATGGCAATGCACTTTTGGTGGAACGAATTTCATCTCTGACTACAATTCTAAAACTCTGGATGAGTCCATCAAATGGATTATCAGATCAGCAGAGAACAGGGAGATTGATAGGATCGCCATTATCACTCCTGAAGATACTAATCTGCTCCAGTTCTCACATACTCTTGGAGAAGTGGTTATTACTCATGACTGGGAGGATAGTCCGCTAAGAGAAATTTTAGTTTATTCTTTTAGACAGATTGATTTTGAAACAGTCAATGGGTATTTTCAAGGATATTGGCATATTTAGAACTCTATACTGAGGGTAGTAAAATGAACGAAGGTGCTTGGATCAATGCCAAAACCGGTCAATTCGCATGGATAGATGAACATGCTTCTTGGATTAAGCGTGAGCTTAATGCAGAAGGAATCGGTTTACCTAAAAAGACCTATCAAAAGATCATGGAGATGGACTGGGACTTTGATGGTCCAGGTAGAGCCGAAATCTTGGCTGAAGTCATGAAGGCTGGATTTATTAGAATGAGAGGACATGGATCTTATTGGACCTTTGAATTCTCTATCAATTCATACGAAGCTCTTTGGGCTTGTCTCGACTTCTTGACCAATTACGCTGGCCCCCAAACGCAATGCAGATTCAATAATTTAAGGACCGGCGAGTCTATTGAGTTAAGTTATACTGAATTCATTAAATATATGACTCAAGATCCTGAGTTGATTCTCAGAAGAGCTAGTATTTTAACTGAAGAAGAATACCCAGAAAGAAGGAGAATCGCTTTCAAATCATCGCTTTTAGAGAAGCAAGCCGCTGGCTATCCTCGTCTGATGAGTATCCTTAAGGGTAAAGTTCCATCCGTTCACACCTTTGGGATCATATCAGTTGATAACCCTCAGGGTATAGCTGCATCTCCAGAAGAGAACAACAAGAAGCAGGCTGAGTTTAAAGAAATTCTAAATCGCTCTGGTTATGGATATATTCAGCATAAGGGTAAGTATGGGGAGTTTGAAAAGGCTTTCTTTATTATGAATATTCGTATAACTGATCTTCTCAAGTGGAAGAGCAAGTATGATCAAGATTCTGTTATCTTTGGTGAAATCAACAAGGAAGATAACAACGTAACGTTTAAGCTAATCGGAGATGATGGAATCAGATCAGTTAGAGAAGATGTCCTAACTTCAGCCTCTGATACCGATGAATACTATTCTGAGTATAAGGGGAGGCGTTTCCTAATTCCTTTCTTTGATGATGCTTATGAACCTAAGGACACTGAGGCTAATATTCCTGTCTCGGTATTGGATAAGGATTTGGAAGAAAACCCAGAGAATCTCCCTCATTTGGCTACCATTGTGGCTAACTTCAATCAAATCAGAGATGATGCTCGTGGGTTAAAAGTGGGAATGGGCAATTATTATACTAGGTGTGCGGTTCTTCAAGCTCTTAAAAATTTAAGGTAGGCTATGGATATTGAGGTAATTAGGAAGGGTATTGTACACGGTATGCTTTGCCCTATCCTCAGAAATGATCCTTGTGGTTGTCCTGCTGGCCCTGCTCTAAAAGCTTTAGAAGAATTTCAAAAGAAATTTGAAATCAATTTGGATAAAACTCCCCCACCTACAGTATAATAGTGGTGGAGGCAATAACCCATGAACCAGTATCAGAAGTTTGCCATGCAGATGATCGAACAGTTTGATGCTCTTGGTGATCTCACGCTCCTTCCGAACTTTGCCATCCGTAAGATGCTTCTTGGCTTCTTGGTGGTTGAGGGTCTGGAAATCGAACTGGCTCGTAAGCTGGCTATGGGTTTTGAATGCAAGGTCTCCCAGGAAGCCTATGACTCTATGGGTGAAGAGATCACAGCCAAGCTGGTCCACTCTATGGCCAAGGTGATTGCTAAGGTTAATACCGCTTCAATAGCCAATGGCCTTGGTCCCATCCAGGATGCTCAGGGCATGAATCTGAATATTGACTAACAGTTCCCAATGCTGTCTCATTGGGAGGAGGTTTATAGTGAGAAGACCGAGCAGGTTCTCTGAAGATCCTGAAGAGCGAAGGCTGGCTCGATTATTTTCTAATTACACTAGTCCAGCACACCACTCCTTTAGACCTGATTTCAGAGCGTGGGTAGATGAAAATTGTGCATCGGCTGTTAATCCAGAATTAAAAAAGAAAGGGATTGTCACCTTTATTGAGATCAATGGTCGTAGGCCAAGCAAGGCTTTAGGGGATTTGGAGGAAAGAAAATTGGGGGAGTGTATGAATAGAATTACCTCTCCTTCAAGCCCCACCTATGACCATCCATTCAAATTACTTTTGGACACCCTCTGCCCATTACGAGGTGTGGTTAAAAAGGAAACACCCCCCAAGAGAGACTCTATAAACACCAATAAACAGCAAATCATTGAGTTCGTCAACAAGCATAGTGTGCGGCCAAAGAAAACATCGGATGATCCTGTGGAGAGAAAGCTAGGGGGACTAATGGGGAGCTACACTTGTCCTTCTCAGAGTTGCTATGATCCTGAGTTTAAAGTGACTCTGGATGCTCTTTGTCCTTTAACTAAAGAACTTAGAAGGAAACATGAGAAGACCTAGCACCGGGTCTAAAGATCCAGAAGAAAAACGGCTGGCAACTTTAATGAAAACCTTAGTATAATACCTTTGGAGAATCACACATGGCCCTGCCAGAACTACGCCCCTACCAGAAGACCGCTGTAGCGGCTTGCAAAGACAGCCTCAAGGACCATAAGTCTGTGGTCCTATCTACTTGCCCCTCAGGAGGTAAGACCATTATGGCCCTCTCTATTGCCCAGGATTATCTAGATCGTGGGGAGATCGTCATGGTCTTGACCCACGGAACTAAGGTCTTGTTGGATCAATGGAATGACGAGATCGCTGAGAAGCATCTGTGGAACACCAATCTCATTACCACCCTCCCTCAGTCCATTCGTAAGATCAAGACCATGCTCCACGAAAAGGAGCTTGGTCTGTTGATCGTGGATGAGGCCCACGAATTCTATTTCGCTGAAAAGCTGGTGCAGAGCATCATCAAGACTTGCAAACCCAAGCATGAACTTCTCTTGACTGGGACTCCAAGCAAGTTTGTCTACGATAATCTTCAGGGTAAGACCTACCGTCCTATTCACATTACCTCTGGTGTTGAGGTATATGGCGAAGGCTTCGTCCAGGATACCTACTTCGGAATGGTGAAGTCTTCCTATGACCTCAGAAGCCAGGGAGAAGAGGAGATCGAAGACTTTGATAGTGATGCCCCAGAAGAGGGGGAGGATGACATCTCCGGCGATTACAACATCCACGGTGACCTGAAGCGCAAGGTGGACCTCAGGACTGAGGATACAGCTACTTCCCTGGATGACCTGATCGAAGAGATGGTGACCCGCCTGAAGAGCGTGATTGGAGCCACTAGCATTAATGCCATGAACTTTGCCTCCAAGGTTAAGCTCAACAAGGTCAATGCGGTCTTTGGGGAACTCAACAAGACTATGATCGCTGCTCACTCCATCAAGCAGGGACGAGATATTCGTTCTATTCTTGACGAGAAAGGTGTTAGCTGTATCCTCTCTGAGTCCGAAGGTGATGTGGAAAACGAGAATATCGGGAAGTTCATCGAGGATGAGAGTATCAAGGTCTTGATTGTGGTGAGGCGTGGTGTGCTTGGATTCAACATGCCTACTCTGTGCAATGTGGTGGACTTCACTTGCTCTCGTAACATCAATCGTATCTATCAGTTGTATGCGCGAGTCCTTCGCCAGCATCCTGATAGCAAGGATAAGTTCTTCTTCCGTCTGACCAGCAAGATGAACCCCGCTGTGGACTCGTTCTACCTTCAGGCTGCTCTGAGTCTGAACAACAAAGACTTCATCAGCAAGTTCAACGGTAAGAACCTGAGCCACATGGAGATCCTAGTCCCTAAGCGTCATAGGGTCCGTGATCGTAGCGGGGAAGGGAAGAAGCCAAAGGGTAAGAAGAGAACGCATGATGTGATCGTGGACACTTTGATGTATGAAGAGATCATGAGCCTCAAGCTGATGCAGGAGATGACTCTGAATTCCGGCTCTGACAAATGGAACGAGTTTGAATACGCAAAGATGGGGGAGGTGATCCGTAAACTCACTGGTAAGGTTTTTGCTGATGTAGATGGAAATATCGAGCGAATCGAAGCTTGGATGGCGGCTCACTGATGCGAAGACCCAATCAGAAGTCCAAAGACCCAGAAGAAAAAATGTTAGCACGATACCTTTCTTCTTACACCTTCCCTGGTAGCCCTAGTTTTCGCCCTGAATTTAAAAAATGGATAGATGAAAATTGTCCACCCACTAAAATTAAAAATAAGGCAGACATTATCCAATGGGTGATAGAGAACCACAGAAGACCTAGGCAACAATGTGCCGATCCTGAAGAAAAGCGATTAGGGGGACTGTGGAGCAACTACTCTCAGGTTTCCGGTAAAAGCTATGATTTGAGTCTAGTGGAAAAAATCAATAAGCTTTGCCCTAAAATTGATGAAACTGCCGAAAATAAGAAAAAAGTCATAGCTTGGATTATTGAGAACAAAAGGAGGCCAAAACAACATACCGAGGATAAAGAGGAGCATAACTTGGGGTGAACAGCTTAAGCAAGAAGTCATCGACTCCAAGGCTACGGTTGTGATCCGTCCTGACTCCGGCCATCCTGCCACTGTGGTCCACACTTGCCTGGAACTCCTGGGTAGTAAGTTTGGATTCACTGTGAACTCCAAGGGTTACAAGGTCTTGAACAATGTCCGTGTCATCCAGGGTGATGGGGTGAACTACGATTCCATCCTGGAAATCCTTGAAGTCGCTACTCAGCAGGGCTGGTCGGCCACTAACATTGCCTTCGGCATGGGTGGGGCTCTACTCCAGATCGTCAACCGTGATACCCAGCAGTTCGCCTATAAGTGCAGCAGCATGACCCGCACCTATACCGATGGACACACTGAAGAAGTGGATGTCTACAAGCAGCCCAAGACCGACTCCATGAAGAACTCCAAGCGTGGTCGCCTCGATCTCCAGCGTATGGCCGATGGGTCTTTCCAGACCGTCCGACTGCTTGACGGAGAGCTTGAGTGTGCTGTCACTGCCATGCAGACCGTCTATGAGAATGGTGTGATCCTGGTTGATGACAACTTCACCGCCATTCGTGTTCGCAGCAACCTGTAATTTCAAGTAGTAAACCTAAGTGTCTCCAGTATAATGAGCAAGAGAGGACTAAAAAGTTGGCTAAATCTGCCCTAATTGGAATTTATTCCATCATTAATCGAAGCACCAATGACATCTATGTTGGTGCTTCGATTAATATTCAACATAGATGGTCTTCTCATAAAAAAGAGGCCAATGAGGGTAAGCACCATTCTAGTCGTTTTCAGGAGGCTTGGACCCAGCATGGGCCTGAACTTTTTGAATTTCAAATAATTGAATTGTGTGATAAAACAGAAATACAAAAGCGTGAACAACACTACTTGGACACTTTAGATCCTGCTTATAACATGAGCAAGACCTCTAATTACTACCTAAGAAATGGACTCTCTCAAGAAGAAGCCTTTAATTCCGAAGTAGAGAGGCTAAAGTCTTCTAGAAAAGAACTTATGGAGAATGGCCGTAGGGTGTTTAGCTGCGATTATCTCTACTCAGATTTGTGGACACTTACCCATAAGACCCTTCATTTTGATCCAGAGTTTACTGAACTGTACAATTCAACATTCCCCCCGCTCACTGGGGTAAAAAACGCCATTATGGATAGTGGGAAAAGAGTAACCAAAAAATGGGATCGTCATTGGTGGCGCTGTCTGGTAAACTACGCTAACCCTAATCATAAGGAGTATGACCCAGAGTTTGTTGCTTTTTACAGAGAAGTGTGGTATGCAACCCCTGAGGACTTATTCGAAAGGGAGAATGACCCCACACCGGAACCCCTATATACAGACGAAGAATTTTGGGATTTGTTTGCTCGTTTAAAAGCTATGGACAACCGTTGGCAGTGTAAAACAGCCAATAAAAATCATCTAGATGAAGATAATATTCTAATTAAACAAAGAGAGAACTACTTCTGGCGTGATTGGAACACTGGAGCCTGGGGTGCTGGAGATAAATGGTCGAGAACGGCTATGGAAAAAAGATTTAAAATTCTCGACACTCCAGAGTTTAGAGAAGCATCTACAAAAAAGATTAAGGATGATACAGAACGCATGAGAGACTTGGCAAACAAAACATTTGGGTGATTGACGAAGACCTTGCCACTATCCGTGAAAGGGCTAAGTAAAAGATATGTCTCGCGTGGCAGATTGGGATTCCTGGATTGGCCGCAAGGTTGATAATGGATTTGGTGAACTTGAGGTTCTAGACTATGAAATGAGGTTTAAGGGCAGACAAAACTTTGCTTATTTTGTAGTAAAATGCTTTTGTGGTGATATCTATACTACTCAAGCGGGGCACTTTAAGGCTAAAAGGAATAAATCCTGTGGATGCCGTTGTAAACTGGAGAAATGGAAGTATGCCAGTGTAGAAGGGATACAAGCAAAAATGGCACATGGCACAAGACTGACCCCGATTAATTATAGTCATACTATCCTTAAAGGCAAAAATTCTCGTTGTTATTGGAATTTTAAATGCGATTGTGGTAAGATTGTGACTTACTGGATTAGAGATGTTTCTGAAGGAGGGGGAGGCACTCTCGGTTGTGGCTGTGGAAAGCATATATCCCCCCTAATACAAAGTCTCCAGAAGAATGGAACAAACTTATGGAATCAATTAATTCCAGCATTAGAATAAAAAAAGTTAGCTATAAAGGGGACACATTATATTGCACCAACTGTCATATTGAATACAAAGGTTTTGCTTCAGCTACATTTAACATGAATGTAAAGAATTGTAAAAATTGTTCTCAGGCACCTATGCACATTAAAAATAGGAAAAGAAAGGAACTGAGAATCTTCCCTCTAAGCTCTCGTTCTCGTAGAAATTTGTATAGGGTGAGTAAACTAAAACAATGCGTCTATTGCGGAAAAACTTCTGGTAAATTCCATGTTCACCATATTACCATGCGTCATTTACTGGTTAATAGATTTTGGCATAAGGTTTCTGATACATACCATTTTGAAACGGAAGTTATTAACCATCCTCGTAACCTTACTTGTTTATGTGTTAAATGTCATAATAGGGTGCATTTAAATAACAGGCATAAGATTGACTCCACTATGACTCGCATTTTGAAGGCCATTAACCGATTTTCTTTTTAAAGGGAACTTGACTATTTATGACTAATTTCTCTGTAACTCAAGTATAATGTGGTTGGAGATTACATGTCCAAGAAGCTGACCCGAGAAGAAATAGTTAGGCGACTCCCACTAGATTGCCGCCTAACTCCCATTAGGTCAACTATAAGCCGTAGAACCGGGCATGTGGCCTGGGAGTGGCTGTGTTCTTGTGGCAACTCTCATGTGGCCTCTAGTAGCAGTGTGCTTGAGGGCTCTTGTCGTTCATGTGGGTGTCTTCAAAGAGAGACAACACATGCACTGCTCTCCATTCACACAGTAAGGGAAGCTGCGAAAAATAATGGGTTTGAATTTGTGGCCTCAGAATACAGAGGATGTAAAGAAAACCACAGCTATAGGTGTAAAGAAAACCACATGTTTTTAGCTACCCACAACAAAATCACTCAAGGGAGGGGTTGCCCCTTTTGCTCTAAACGAAGACTGTGGGATCTGGGCAAAACAGAGTCTGAAGCCCGAATCAAAGCTATTAGACTATTCTGCTTAGATAAACCCTTTTCTCTTACCTCTGACACCTATGTAAATAATTCTGCCTATCTTAATTTTGAATGCAGCAATGGTCATAGTTTCTCTTCCAGTTGGGCACACATTAAACGAGGACAAGGATGTCCTGATTGCAACTGGCGCACCCAAGAGCCTCGTTGTCGTAGTTTCCTCCAAATCTACACTGGTAAAACCTTCAAAAAAACAAAGAGCCTACCGTGGTTAGTTAATTCTAGAGGTAGGAAAATGGAACTAGATGGATACTCAGCAGAGCTTCGTTTAGCCTTTGAGTATCATGGAGAGCAGCACTACAAATTCATTCCACATTTTGGAAAGACTATGGAGCGATTTCAACAACGCCAACAGGATGATCAAATCAAAAGAGAGCTATGCGCTTCTCATGGAATCACGCTTATTGAAGTCCCTTATTTTGCTAGAGATATAGAGGGATATCTTAAGGAAGAGTTAGAGCGATTGGGGATCACTTCGGAGAATGAACTTAATTTTAGTGTGTCTACTTGTTCTTCTCAACTACAAGAGTGTAAGCAGTGGGCTTTGGGAAAGAGCGGGGAATGTCTCTCTGAAATCTACAATAACAAAAACGAAACCCTCCTTTGGAGATGTGCTGAAGGTCATGAGTGGAAGGCGAACTGGGGGAATATTAAGCTAAAAAATTGCTGGTGCCCCTATTGCTATAAAAACAGCCGTATTACGGGTAATAATGAAAATAAAATTTTCCTTCTTGAATTTGGGAATTCTTCCAAGGATAAGTGCAGGATACTCCCCAAAGACCCCCTCTATAACTCCTTTCGTAGCAGCTACTACTCCAGTAAGGGGGGCTGTTTTGATCCTAAATTTAGAGAATCTTACGATTCGAAATTCCCATCCACAAGAAAAAAGATAGGTGAAGCCAAGAACAAATAGACAAATCCTGTCTATAATTTTCACCAATTCCTCAAGTATAATAGCTATGAAAAGGAGAACCAATGTCACCAGATTACGCAGGTAAGGAAGAAGGAATGGCCCGTGCTGAAGCCGGAGCCAGTGAAGCATGGAAGGCCGCTGCTGCCAAGGCCATTTACGATGCAGCCGTAGCCAATCCGAAGTTCACTTCGGATGAGGTCTGGGTGATTCTCCAGAGCAAGGGGATCGGCGCTCCTGATGAGCCTAGGGCTATGGGTCCGATGATCCGTAATGCCGCTCTGAATGGTCTGATCCGTAAGACCGGGTACACCAAGGTCTCCAACCAGCCTCACAATCACGCTCGTCCGGTGGCGGTGTGGAAGTCTGGGGTCTACGAGAAGCCCAAGGTCTCGATCTGGAAGCGTGTAGGGAATTGGCTTAGAGGGAACTAAATAAAGTATCTTTCGGATTCTAGTATAGGATCATCGAAGGACATTAACAAATGAGTTCAGGAATCTACATTATCACCAACACCCTAAACGGGAAAGTCTATATAGGACAATCAGGCCACATCGAAAAGCGTTGGAGAGAACATAAACGCACTCTTAATTTGGGGACCCATAGAAACAGGCATCTTCAGTATGCTTGGACTCAAGATCCACTAGTTTTTGAATTTACAATCGTCAAAGAATGTCAACAAGAGGAGTTGGATTATTGGGAAGACCAGTGGCTAAAAGCTAAAAAGGCATATGATAGAGACCACGGTTACAATTTAATGAAAGAAGTGAGAGGACCGGGGAAAATTTCAGAAGAAACAAAATTGAAAATTTCAGAGTCAAACAAGGGCAAGGGCTGTAGAGTTTACACAGAAGATCATAGAAAAAAGCTATCTGAGGCTCGAAAAGGAAAGGTGTTTGGTCCACGATCCGAAGAAACCAAAGAAAGAATCTCTAAGAGTAGAAAAGGAAAATTAACTGGAATTCCTCTAAAACCAGAAACAAAGCAGAAAATGTCAGCCACTAGAACTGGGTTGAAACCGAGTGAGGCTGCTTTAGAAAATATGAGAAAAGCACAGAAAGGTCACGCAGTATCCGAGGAAACTAAGCGCAAAATATCTGAAACATTAAAGAGAAAAGGGAAAATCTAATGTGGGATTTAATTGAACGAAAAGATTCATCTGAAGGCAATGTGTGGAAGTTCATCTTTACCAAATCTGATGCTATTGTAGAGGCCGTTCTGTATCGTTATGAATCCTTTGAAGAGAGAACTGTCATTTGTTTCTCTGTTCAATCAGGCTGTCCTATTGGGTGCAAATTTTGTGGAACAGGTGGTCATTTTGTAAGAAACCTAACGGCTGATGAAATTGTTTCTCAGGTGCGTTCCATCTTTTATTTAATGGAAATAGACCCATTTAAATGCAAAAAGCTCCAATTGATGGGGATGTCAATGGGAGAGCCAATGCTTAATTGGCCAGCCGTTAAGGATGCGATCTTCCTCTTGAAAGAATCTGGCTATGTCAATGCTCAATATCTGATTAGCACCATTGGAGTGGACAGTGAGGAAGTGCTTGGAGACATCATAGATTTCTCTGTGAAAAACTCTAAAGTGGGTCTCCAGTTCTCCATCCATAAGTCCACCAATGAACAGAGGAATAGGCTGATCCCATATAAGCCTAAGCTGACCTTGGAGCAAATTTCTAATTATGGAACAGTATGGGCTGAGATGACTGGTCGCCCTGTCTATCTCAATTACTGCATTGATGGGACTAATAACAAAGATGTGGACGCTGACAATCTCATGCGTTTATTCGAAAAGGAGAGCTTCTACTTCACTTTCTCTGTTATCTGTGCGAAGAACGAATCCATGAAGGCCGCTTGTTACCGTAACCTAGATGTGATTCAGCAGTTTAGTCAAAAGTTCCTTGATGCTGGTTATAATGTCCGTGTGTTCAATCCGGCAGGCCAGGATGATATTGGGGGCGGGTGTGGTCAACTATTTGCCGTGCAGAAATGGTTTAAGGCCCATCAAGAGCCGATTCGTGGAGGAACCAAAGAGCTTGTAATGCTTGATGATGCTTCAAACTGGACCCCTCATATGCATAGAGGAGAGGTATGAGATACCATATTTACTCAGAGCCTTCAGAATGGACTATTGAAGCTTATCATGGTATTGGTTATGGAGCTACATTTCAAGAAGCCTGCGATGAATTGTTTACTAGAAAAAATGTTATGAGAAGTCCATTCGCACCTAAGGATACCAACTACAACCCCAAGAAGCTGACCTATTGGGGCTGTAAACTTTTTGGAGATGAAGTTAAGTGAAAGTCATCATCGCTGGCTCTCGTTCTTTACTAGGCATAGACCTAGTGGAACAAGCTGTAAATTCTTCTGGTTTTGATATAACTGAAGTCGTATCTGGTCATTGTCCTAAAGGTATTGATTCTTCAGGAGAAGACTGGGCTTTTATAAACCAGATCCCTGTGAAGCCATTTCCCGCTGAGTGGCATAAGTATGGAAAGTATAAGGCCGGGTTCATCCGAAACCACCAGATGGGGGATTACGCTGAGGCCCTAATAGCCATATGGGATGGAAAAAGTGGAGGAACAAAAGACATGGTGGACTACATGCGAAAACTAGGAAAGCCAGTATATGTAATGGAGGTAAAAGAATGACTGACAATGTTGCCCCTTTTTGGACTCCTGAGAAATTAGAAAAAGCTAGAATATTAGAAAACTTTTTCGCTAGAGTATCTGGGTCCTCAGCAGAAGAACTTAAAGGAATGTTAGCCGATCTGACCTCAAAAGTAGAGGGAGTTGATAATGACCTATAGCCATCATGAGACTTGCGGGATCTGTCATACATCAGGTCCGTGTGAGCATACGTTAGATATAATCCCTGCGGATATGCTAGTGGACACTAGTGGAACCCGCGAAGGGATGTCTTGGGGTATTGATGGGATGACCATCTTTATCAAGGATCATGACGAAGTAGTGATGAAGATTTTTCTAGGAGAAGCCATGGAGGGGACTCATCGTTTCCTGGTGGAGTCTCATATCAAAGAGATCAACAACTCCCCATGGATACCCAACTGGCATGGGCTTGAAGAATGGAATAGGGAGACCATATGAGTTTACAAAATTATATTCATTACGAAACATGTGGAGTTTGCCACAGTCATCCTTGTGCTTGCGATCCATTGAAGAAGAAAATCCTAGGTGTAGTAGAGGATAGTATAGGCAAGCTCCTTTACTATGATCGCAAAGAAGATGAAGACCTTGAAATCGGAGCAATTGAAGACGCCATCCTCACTGAAGTTGTTTCCATAAAGGAATTGGTAGAACTATTCCAAGAGGAACTAAGCACAGCAGTAGCCCATAGGATGAAGGCAAATAAATGAGCATTCATTTTATCAAGGGCGACAGAGAAGCCTATTTTGAATGGGAGCCTAAATCTCTTCCAAACACTGGAGATACAGTTCAGGTTAGGGGTGGGGTAGAACAAGATTCACCCAAAAATATGGAGGGAGTAGTAACCAAAAAAGAATGGTACTTCTCTATTTCCAACCGTGATCCAGTAATAACCATTACATTGGAGTGAGTATGATTTTGACCAAGAAACAGTTAGCCCTCATCGAAAGAGTCAGCGAAGCCATGGAAGCTGAAAATAATGGGGATAATGGTGTCAAGGACATGCTGGAGTGGGATGAAGTCTGTGCCGCTCTGAATCTATTGGTGAAGATAGCGAAGGGTGTATGAGGGTATCAGTCGAAGAAATTATGGCCATGAGAGCCAGAAGGAAAGAGATCAATAATACTCCTCTCGAAGATATTGAATGGACTCAAAATGGCGAAGTCATTACAGACATTACTCCTGAAGAGATCGAAGAGTGGAGATTCACCGGTCTGTCTCACGCTGATTTCATCGTAAATCGAATTGAGCCTTTTGTTTCCTACATGGTTATAACCCCGCCTCCAGAATTTCTGGAGATGCTAGTAAAAGATGAAAAGCGTCTTCTAGTCGAAGAGATGGATCGAAATGGATTCGCTCTTACTGAGGAAGGTAAGAAGCATTTTGCTGATAACCAAGGTTGGATGGGACTGCCACCATTTGTGGATACTCCTGGTGGCAGAACAGCTACAATAGGAAACCAGGGTAAGTTTCCTGATGGTTCTTGGAAACCTAGTATATGAGCTTACCTCGTGACCTAGTAGAAAAGCTGATTGCTTACCCTCAAGATTGGAAATACGAACCTTCAAGAGAGATGAAGAACAAGTTCTTTTGTTGTAATTCTCCCATGATATACTATCATCCGGAAAGCGGCATATGCTGTCAAATAACCGAAGAGTCTGGTGGACTTCTGTTTGAGTTAGATGATGATGGGTTATTTATAGGGAAAGATATGTCGGATGAGTTTGCTAAGTTCAGATCAGATATGATTTCAAAAAAGATGCCTCAAGAACTCCTAAATCGACATAATGCCATCTGCGAAGAAGTTCTAGTCAGAAGAGCCAACAACACAATTACCGAAGATGAAGACGATAATCTCAGTGAAGAAGCTGCCGATATTTGGTATAAGCTAAGTAGGGTGGAAAGAAGGGAAGCTCAGATTTTCCTTAATGATTTCCGTAAAGCCCATCCAGAAGTAGACTAACCGACTTATTATTAGGAGTAACTATGAACACCTATACAGCTTACTACATCAATCCCACCAGTGGAGCCAGAATCACCACCAAGGATGTAACCGCCCCTGATATGATGATGGCTATTCAGCAACTTATCTCCTCCGGTGTGTACCCAATTGACATCCTATCTATTAAAATGAAGATGGTTACTGATTCAGTAGTAGGTGTGTAAAGTAATTTTAAAATACTTGGTTTGAAATTCCAATACACCAAGTATAATAACAAAGTAGGGAGCCGAGGCAACCCCGCTGCAACACACTCTTGACAATCTGATATCGTATAAATACGATTACCCTCCACACGTTTCTAGGACGCTGGAGGATTCATGTGCGGGGAAGCTGGTGTGGACTGGCGTGGGATTGCAAACCCCATCCGTAAGGTAAGGAGTTCGACTCTCCCCCTGCACTCCAATAATCATATCGGGAAGTAGCTCAGTTGTAGAGCATCGGGTCCGCAAGACTCGAAGGTCGGTGGCTCAATACCATTCTTCCCGACCATTCAGAGAAACAAGGAAGAGACATTTCCGCCCTGACTCATCTGTCAACGAGACTGGGCTCCTCTGAGTAATTTCTGCATACTTCGAAGGTGACACGTTCCCTGAGAAGCTAGATCCCTTGAGTGGGACCATGCAGACAATATTCCGAGGGGTAACCCCTCCTTAACAGGTTCGAATCCTGGGGGCCGCTGATGCTTAACCGCTAGGTAGCTCCATGGTCAGTCGGTCTGACGGTGCATCAAGAGTCAGCTACGATGAACAGAACGGCCATTTAGACTAGGCGACAGTCCGTTGCGGGGAGGTTTGGAATGACACCTCCATAATTGCTGACACTGGTAGGCAGAAGCATGATCCTACCAACCTTTCTTGTTCTTGCCAGCGTGGTTCTTAGTTTGAGCATGGCAGTTAGGGCAAATGATCCTAAGGTTACTGAGGTTATTATTCTCATGATTTCCATCAATGTGATCTAGCTCTAAAGGTATCGGTAGCTCGTTCCAAGTATCATGATTACAGGTGTAACACTTCTTTTCAAAGATTCCTTCCTTGAAAAGACGAAGCCTAAGCTGATGAGATTGAATAGGGAACACATTATTAAGAATGTCTTCTAGAGATCGCCTTGATCGAAAAGTTCTTCCTAGGTTACTTCTCTCTCCTAAAAAGTGAGAAGTGTCAGTCCCAAACTCGCTTACCGCTGCTGCAAAGCTTCGGTATCCCCCACCACCTTTTGGGTTGAGGTTTAAGGCTAGTAAAGCCTGGCGAATGCTAACTGAGTTTGCTACAGCTTCTTTGAACTGCTCTTCTGTGTAAGACCTGGACTTTTTCATTTGGTATCCTCAATAGAGAGTCCAAAAGTATGTTTACCAATTACTTTCCCTCCATGGTGGAACGGCAGACACACGACACTCAAAATGTCGCGCCAGTGGCGTCCCGGTTCGAATCCGGGTGGGGGGACCAATATGTGACCTTAGCTCAATAGGTAGAGCATCAGCCTTTTAAGCTGAGGGTTACGGGATCGTGCCCCGTAGGTCACACCAATTCGATTTTCCTACCATTACCACTAGGGTAGGCTGGGTGTTATGACTCTATGCTTAGCTGAAACGATAGGCGGCTACATCCAGGAACAAGAGTTTTGTAGCGGTTAACCCAGGTATTGACGATGGTGCAGTATGACCCCTGAAGCGGTTAATCAGTTGAAGTGGGTAGAAGGCTTAAGTAGTTTAGGTGGAGACTCCTGGAGTTATAGCAGTTAAAAATCAATGAGCCGGGGCACTACGAAACCTAAGAAAGAATTCCGCTTAAGACCTTCTAGACTATTCCTCAGCCCAGGTGGGGTGTGAGGTCATAGGTTGGTTGCTGAGTCCAACAATATAAAACCTGCTAGGAGCCGCCTGATCACGGCAAGGTGTGACTGATCCTCGCTTCCTTGAGAGTCCTATACCAACTCCCAAAAGAATCTGGTTGCTACACAGGAAGGACGAATCGCCTCTAAAGCGATTGACCGCTTCACCTGGAACTTCGCTGCAAAATACCAGACTTCCCTCCCGATGAGGCATGTAGATTGGGAGGCTCAAATCAACTAGCTGTTAGCTCAAAGGTAAGAGTGCCACCCAACAGGGCTGGAGATAACGGTGACGAAACACTGTTACAGTATAGAGACCCGCCACTCCAGGCGGATTGACAACTAATAGGGTAATGAGCCATCTGTAGTGCTGCATTACATGAACGGTCAATAAAGCAATCTAGGACAGGTGGAAGGTGGCTACAGCAGCCGAGAAACCGCTAATGAGCAGGAGAGCTAATCGAGGGGAACCTCACAACAACGAGCGTCCCGCAAGGGGGAAGTAAATTTAGGGCATGACCCTACGCTAGTCTAGGCTTATAGATGACAAAGATAGGATCAAAACTATCAAAGCCGCTGATGGCAAAGAGTAAATTGCTAAGTGTTCTTCACGCTTTTCACGCCGAACTGCCGATCTCATAGAGCGAAACTGTGGTGCTGCTGTGAGCTATAGTTTGAAAAAGTAAGAGTGAGCTAGGAATGGAGCCACAATACCCCAACCTATAAATTCTTACAGAAGCTTATGTTCCCGTAGTTGAGTGGATCAATACTCGCCTCCTAAGCGATTGACGCTGGTTCGATTCCAGTCGGGAATACCAAAATTTTTCAGTATTAATGAACGATGATTAAATCCTGCGAACATTGTAACAAAGAATTCAAATCTAGAAAAAGAACAAGGTTCTGTAGTAGAGCGTGTGTTAATGCAAAAACTTGTAAAAAAGAATATGCAAGAATTTGTATAGATTGTAAAGAAATTAAATTTTTTAAAGAAAATAGTAAATCTCAAAGATGCTTAGCTTGTTCCCAAGCTTACCATTCTGGAAATAAAAACCCTCGTTGGAGGGGTGGTCATAAGCACTGGTCTCCTGGTCGTTACGGTAAAGATAAGAATGATCTTTCCTGGAAAACTCAGCGTAGATTAGCTTGGAAGAGAGACAACGAGCTTTGTCAGCATTGTCACGAAAAGAAAAATAGGAAGCCAGATGTTCATCATATAATTCCCTGGATGAATTCGCAATCTCATGCGCTTGACAATCTGATTTGTTTATGCCAAAGTTGTCATTTAAAGGAAGAAGCAAGAGTCCAAGAAAAATGGGGAGGACAGTTAACTTCTAGACTACCTAAAATTAAGATAATTAAAGAAAAAGTTATAAAAGCAGAAAAGAGGCCGGAAAGAAAATCCTCACCATGCACTTGTGGTGAAACAAAACTCCAAGCTCTCGGAGACTTAGGTCTTTGTTGGCTTTGTTGGAACCCTATTTTGAAAAATGAGCAACAAATGGGTTTAACAATGAAAGAAATAGCCTCAAAATATTCACTCAACTACAAAACAGTGGACTTTATTCTCCACCCTTGGAATAAAAAATCAAAAGAAAGACTTAATGTCCGTGTGTCAAGCTTGAGTAGGCTTGAGGTTAAAACATGAGGGTTCGAATCCCTCCACGAACACCAAGACATGCTAACTGCAACCCAAAGAATTATTCGATAAGGATAATTACCTGTTAGCGGAAAAGGTTTATTTCTTGTGCTGAAGGGATCGTTCTATAACCCGATACAGCCTTGGACCCCCGCACAAGTGCTTTGTTAGTAGGCCCTGCTTTCAATCAGGGGAAATTAACAGCGTGTCTTGTTGTTCGTGCAAAGAGCGACTTCGTGGTTCATCCCGAAGAACTGGCACGATGAGTGGGAGAGGAGAGCCTTCGATGCCGCTATGGGTGACTCCTCTCCCATGATTTTTAAGCGAGATGCCAGGGTATCGCTATATAAACCGTTGCCTGGAAACTTTTAAGCCCCTAGCTCAATAGCACAGCGGTCAGTGCAAGCGGCTCATTTCGGGATTTTTGGAGGGTGTCTAATGGTCCCACATCCAACCGCTGGGTCCTAGGTTCGAATCCTAGTTGAGCTACCACAAAAGGAGAACTAATGCTAGCCCTATATTTTATTCTCTGCTTAGGCAGAGCCGAGATCCTCAGTGACAAATTAACTGAGGTCACTCAACAAATTTTAGTAACCAAAGACCCCATAGAACGAAAAATTCTAATGGTCCAGCATGAAGAAATAGCTGGACAACTTCAAAAAGAAATTGATATACTCGCCACTAAATAGTAATAGTTAATCCTGGTAAGGTCGTGAAATGTCACAAGGTTCTTAGTCTATCCAGGGAAGGATGGCTAACCTGCATGGTGGGAGTTGGCCCCACAGACCCTTACTGTTCCCTCAGGCCAGGATTTATCGTTGTCGGGGCTGGAGCGTAGCGTGGGGCCTAGATGCATCTGGACCGGGTTCGATTTCCTGGTTACTGGGGTTCGATTCCCCGCTGACATCAAATGTGCCCTTAGCTCAGCGGAAGAGCAAATCCCTTCTAAGGATTAGGTCAGGGGTTCAAATCCCTTAGGGCATACCAATTCCTCAGGCTATGATCAAGCCTAGCTATGGCAGCAGCATCGCTCAATGAGAAGAGCGAGGTGGGTGGCTCAATACCAAAATGCCGGATTTTGGCCCGGTGGGGAATGTTTTTCAGATGCCTGAAAATGGCGAGAGGCTCTTTTGCTAGAGTAAAAAAGTGTGGTAGGGACTGCGGCACACCATCTGATTTTCGTATTATTAAATCTATAGATCATGCCCCTTAACACTCAACGGTTGGGTTGGCTCGTTCTTCCATGGAGAACTTGTGTGTGGGAAAACATCGCAGAAGGTCGCGCCTTCGCCATGGTGCTGAAGCGGTTCGATTCCGTCATGATCTGCCAAGCTCTAGGAACAAGAGAAAATGGAACCTGTCGTAAGTGAGAACTGAGTCTCCATGGCTTACAATTTCTTACGGATACGATTTCCTGGAGCCTATTCCGATGTGGCAGAATGGTCATTGCAGCATCCTTTGAAGTTGCCGCCGAAAGGCTTCTAAGTTCGAATCTTAGCATCGGATCAAATTTGAAATGAACCTAGAAATAAACTTCTAAGTTCTTAATGTAGGTTCGACTTGGGGGTATGGTGAGAAAGAAGACATCGAAAATATGGCAAATGGAGGAAGAGGAGTTTAAAGTTCTAGTGAGCAAATCATCCTCTTATACTGAAATTCTTCGTTTTTTTAAAATGTGCATTCATGGTAATAACTCAAAGACTTTAAAGTCTAGGATAGATGCCTTGGATTGTTCTACGGCGCATTTCCATCCTAATTTTTATAATCTTGTGATCCTTCGTATGGCTAGTAATATTCCTTACGAGAAGATTTTCTGTGAAAATTCTCGTTATTCTCAAAAAAGTCTTAAAAGACGAATTATTAAAGACAAACTTCTACCGTATCAATGCAGATGTGGTAATAAAGGAGAGTGGCTTGGTGCAGCTTTAAGCCTCCAACTAGAACACATTAATGGAGTAAACAACGATAACCGATTAGAAAATTTAGAATTTTTATGTCCTAATTGCCACACTCAAACAGAAACTTTTGCTGGTAGGAATAACCCATCTAGAAAACCCAAAAAAGATCCTCATGCTCCAAAACTAGCTAGAAGGAGAGTCACTAGACCATCTAGAGAGGAACTAGAGCAACTTGTGTGGTCCACCCCAACTTCTACCCTTGCTAAACAATTTGGGGTTAGTGATGTGGCTATAGGAAAATGGTGTAAAACTTATGATATCAAAAAACCCAGTAGAGGTTATTGGGAAAAGCAAAAGACTTGAGAAGCTTGTAGTAATCAAGCGGCCTACCAGAAAATGGTGGACGATTCCTTTGGGAACCTGCGTAGTAGTGGTAAGCGGGTAGTGACCGCGAGATGAAATGACATCAGGACAAGGCTTAATCGAAACGCAATGGGGCAGAGCGGGAAGCCATTCACTTGATACCCGGCTCAAGAATTCGGAAGTCCCCAGAAACACTACGCTAGAGTCACGATCTAGCCTCAAGTAACTATCGGACCTTAAGCAAGTCCAATCGCTGGTCAGCGTTACGACTCAAGCATACAGGGTAATCTTGTAAATAACCCCCTGCGTTCTCCCAATTACGAAAAACGGGGCGTCTTTTACAGATTTTGTGACGGTCAAAATCTTCCTCCATGAGTTCCTGTGTAAATGGTTGTAGCTAACAGGAACTTTCCTGCTAGTGAGCGAGGGACGCTTAGTGGTCTTCTAAACCACACCATCGAGGTTCGAATCCTCGTAGCAGGACCAACCAATTTTCAAAAGGAGAATACCATGAAGAAAGCGTACGATCATCATTAAGATAGCTTAGTTTCGCTATCGGAAAGGATGATCACATGGCTTCCAAAGTTAAGGTCGAAAAATTTGACCGTATCAACAAGTCCAAACTCAAGAATGGCTCCAATCGCACTCGTACTGGCGCTCTCAAGAACAGGACTCGTTGCAAAGCCCACAGCAATGCCTACAAGCATCGCTAAACTGTTTGCCCGGTGTAAGACGGATCGTTAACCGCTCTGCATAGAATCGCAATCTAACGGGTACAAAGCCAAGGTCTGTATCGAGCATGGTCGAGCGGGGACACATGAAGGGACGATCCCATAAGTTGTCAACGGAACCTAACCGTTAACTTACAAAACGCTTTGGAGTAAGAGGGAGACTTAACCACCTAAAGGGGATGTGGATGCAGTAATAAAGTGCCGACCACATTGAAATTGAGTTAGCTCTAGGATGGAGTATGCTATAAACAGGGCAATCTTCCAAAGTATCGCTTGGAGATCAGATTTAGGTCTGATGACTATAGGGTAGGAGCCATGGCCTGTCCCCTTGAGCGGAAAAAGTGGCTCCATATTTACCTCCAGCTTTCAAACTGGAGTTTGGAGATTGGGCAATAGAAAGTGCTGGGTAGCATAGCTGGGTGGAATGAAAAATCGCTTAGACTACTTATCCTTTCCGTACCCACAATCAGAGAAGTGAAATCCACCCATATTTTTCCTCACCCTCCTGGCTTCAACAATTAAGAGCGGGTAGCGACCAAACAGGAGAATGAGAAGAGTTTCTATGCTTATCATAGAATGGTCGAGGCGGGGTTTCTTCCCCCTGGCAGTCTCCATGCTGTATCATGGAGTGGTGGAGGGTTTGGGATATACTGGACCCCTATAATGGCTTGCAGCTTAATGAATATGCTCTGTGGCGCAATGCCAGTTGTAGATGGATGCATGTGTCCTACTACGAGCCTGAGCCCTACAAGGCGGTATAAAATGTAGGGGCCGCGCTGGGCTACGGAGCATCACCCAGCATATCTCTGGATGGCTCTAACCGTAAGGCGAGTGGGAGATATGGGTAGCAAAGAAAGGCTCAGTGGTAACACGATCAACCTTTCATTCCCAGTCAACTAGCACATCCAATGTAATGAACTAAAGGAAGTAGGCTTAGGAGTAGCCATCTTTAATGAGTGGGATCAATGAAAGAAAGACCAACTAAACGCAATCAAATTGAGTCAGGCGCGGTAGCGATAAACCTCATAGAGTTTAGGCCCTTTAGTGTGATAACACACCTTTAGTTTTCTCTACTTTTCAGTTTAATATATGGGGGAACTGTGCTGCCACAATCGAAAGCTGAACTACAATTAGCCAAAAAAAATGGCAGAAGTTGAAAAAATGCTACAGAGGCATAGGAGAACTTTTGTCTTGTGGACTATAGTGGTTTTCATCGGTTCAATGTGCAGCGTAGGTTGTAGTATTTTAATCTTTCTAAGATTTTTCCATTAATATCGGGTGATGGTGTCGTTATGACCATACAAAGAGGGAGTCCATTGAAGTTGATGGAATGACGAAAGTCCTCCAGATCAGATGATTTTCTAGGCTGATCAAACCATGGGAGTGAAAAGGTTTCGACTGGTTACTCATCGTGAATGTAATGCTGGTAGAGGATGATGGTTGGCCTCTTTAAAAATCCGTCACAACACAACTGCCAACAACATTGTTAGCTTTGTCTGCAATGGTTACACCGCTCCTCTCGCAGTAGCGGCTTAACCTGCAACCTTCTAGTGAGCGTCTAGTAACTAGATTGTAACTTTCTTAAGGGTGACTTCGGTCTGCTGGAGGGGAGTATAGACTATAGCGTGTGAGGGCTTCCAAGCACGAAGGAGAACGGGAAGCAAGTCCTTGATTAGAGATGTCCGTATCTCTACAGAGGTCACTAGAAACGGACTATACCAGTGAATGAATTACCTTCAGAGGTTTCTAGGACCCCGGTTCGACTCCGGGCACTTCCACCCGTAAGTCCATTATCTAAAGGAGATAAAGTGATTAACCAAATTGGAGCCAGCCCTCCTCGTTAAGTCAACAACTTAACGATCTGGAGGTGCCTTATGGCCCAAAGCAGCAAACACGCCAAGAGCGTGAGCAAGATGTCTGACCAGCAATTATTGGTCGTTTCCAAAGGGGGAACCCTTCTCTATGCAGCGGCTCAGTATGAGTTGCAGAAGAGGGAGGAATCCCGCAAGAAGTAATAGCCTTAGGTTTGCCCATTGACCTCCACATCCAAAAGAGTGTGGTCCCATTTGCGGGGATAGAAGATATGATGGATTGGTAACCCATCCCTGTGCCTTTGAGAAGCGTAGGAGCCAATATCTTTAAAAGCCAAGAGGCTTCTGGTGCCGTTGGAAGTGACGGATATGTAGCTGGAGCAGAAAAATCCAGTGAGTCCAGGAAAGCAGGGTAAGCCCTCCATGTGGCGCAGGGTCCACAACTTTCCTGGGTTTTATGCCCCGGTACGCTAACTGGCAGATGCGCTTGGCTTCAAATTCCAAGGGATAAGAGTTCGAATCTCTTTCGGGGCACCAAACAGACCGTTGTCTGTGGTTTTTAAGGATTACTTATGGACACTAGAAAATACCAGTTTATTACTCTTATCCAAACGGCGTTTTTGGCTAATGTTGGAAAAGGGAAACTTGAAAACAACCCAGGCTTTATTCATGGGTGGATGAGAGATGCTTTTGGGGCATACGATAGAATGCCTGGAAGTCTTAGTGATACGGAAGATATCTCAGACGCTGCTGTGGCCTATTTTTGTTGGCGCTTGTACGATGAGCTACCTAAAAATAAATATGGTTGGTTTTTCCTATCGTAGAATACCCCGGCGTAGTTTATGGAGAACGGGCGGATTTATAACCCGCGAGAGGCCAGATTAGCCAACGGAGCGGGGTCAGTACCTGCCGCCGGGACCAACAAAGTTCTAATGTAGTCTATATTTAGATCATGTTCAGTGATCACTTCTAGCCTAATTCCTGTTTGTTCAACCACCATCTGTAGCTTTCTCTTATGAAGCTTCAGTAAGAAAGAGTTCTTAGGATCAAGATACAAATTAAACTCTGGTAGAAACAGGTCTGGAAAATACAGACGCTCTCTGGATTCATCGTCTATGTAGGATAAGCAGGGTGGACGAGTCCACTTGACATTTAATTCGTTTAAAAATTCCGAGACCTTTATCTCATATGAAGACCCTAGATAGCATCTTTTACCGAAGCTGTCAACTACCCAGGCTCCTTTAGCGGTACCATGCCCTAATTGAATTCGTTTCTTAGTAATCTCTCTCATTTTGTTTCTATGAGCATCAGATTTAAGATAATCTAAGCATTTTGGTGTTGGTTTTAGAGTTCCATTGGCATACAACTCTTTCAAAACTCCACTAATCTTCTGCCCTGACTCTTTTAACTTATCACTGGTCTCTATAGTGAGACCCCTATTCCACCTTTCTCCATTTGAATCGGGGTTACCCTTGTTCCAAGCTGGATGACCTTTATTCATTCCACCTAGTTTATAATGATTCTCTAAAAATTTCTCTCTTGCTGTGTGATTGTGGTAATAGTGTAAAGCCACCGATTTCTTGGTGCCTTGTTTTTCACATTTTGGACAACGGTATAGGTTTTCTTCTAATTTACAATCATCCGTGATATGAAATTTCACATCTTTCTGCTTTGTCATATGGACCTCTACTATAGAGTAGGAAGACGGTTTATGCACCTTACATCACATTTAGGAGACCCCATGTCCAACTGGGAAAAGAAGCACAATATCCCCAAGGTCTCAGACCTAAAGAGGACAGATCCACAACCAAAACCGGGTAATCGTAGACATAAGAAACAATTTCCCCCTCATTGGGAAATTAGAACCAGTCCATGTTGGGGCTGGGGATCAGTGTACCCCAGTAAAGCTCTAAGAACTTCAGAAGACTGGCATAGAGAGATAACAAAATGTGGCAGAGTTTTATGCTATAAGTCTACAGAAGAATATAAGTTAGCCAGAAAGCTAGTAGCTGAAGGTAAACTGGACGAAGGTCTAGCTATCTTTGCTAAGCATCACCCTGAAACCGCTAATTGGCCTGTTAGATTCCTTAACCTACCTCCCATGGAAACTGTTAGGGAAATTCTATCTACGAATTGAGTATAATGTAAATGGAGACAACATGAACGCTGAATCTCTCATCCCACGGCTCGTGAATAGCAAGCAATTTTCTTACAAAGAGCTTGTGTTTCTTGCTGAAAACATTGGTTATACCCGAGTCTCCAAGACTGGCTCTCACGAAAAATATGAACGGCCTAACTCTCCAAGTCTTGTGATTGTGGCCTCGCAGAAGAGGGCGGCTTCTCTACATCAATATCGTATTGAGAAGGCGCTGAGGATTCTATACACGGAGCTTTCCAGGAGCTAGGATGACACAACTAATAGAGCATGATGGTAAGTTCTACGACTATGAAGACATAGAAGAACTGATTGCGCTTAGAGAACAGATAAAAACTGCCCATCTATATATTGCGGCTATTGTGCATAGTGCTGGAGGGAAAATTGGAATTCCTGACGTAGACTTTTTAGAAATTGGGTCCAGGACTCTTCTTGCTACTACTGTGGATCGTGAGGCCCGAATTACTTGGCTTTTTATACCTGAAGAAAACAAAAAATAATTAGGATGAAACCCGATCCACTCCGGTATAATAGAAGTGGCAGGGGAATGACCCCACACTCAAAGGAGCCACAGATGGCGCAGTCCAAGCAGTTTATCGTCAATGGTATCGAAGTCACCGCTGTCCCCGTTGGTAATGGGATGTGGTGCGGGATGCCCAATGATCCTATCGGCCTTCTCCTGAAGGTTCTGAGCGGTCAGGTGAGCCTCGACTCCCTCCTCCGTGTCGAAACCGTGGAAGAGGTCCAGGAGCAGGAGCCTGAAGTCGAAGAGCAGCCCCAGGATGGTTATACCCTCCGTGAGTATCGTGAGAACGAGGGTATGAGCAAGACTCAGTTCGCTGAATACATCGGTGTGAGCCGCCGCAGCCTTGGCCGCTATGAAGCCGCTGGTCGCCTCGCCTCCGAGTTCGGCCTGTAAGATGAGCAACGAATCCACTGGGAGTTGTGTAGGACTTGGTTCGATCTGCTCAGTAGTTCTCAGCGCAGCCATGAATCATTCTATTGGATGGGGAATTTTTCATTTCTTCTGCGGTTGGATCTATGTTCTATACGCAGTTTTATTTCGAACCAAAGAAATTGTTCCTGCTATCCGAGCAATGTTCCTGTAAGAGACAAACTGGCTGTCCGTAACTCGTAAGAGCCGGATGGGGTGTTCGGACCCTTTGGTTGCAGCCAAGTTGAAAGCCCCTTCGGGGGCTTTTTTATTGCCTATTTTTGAGTAATAGAAAGTGTGGAGGATGAATGATTAAATTGAACTTAGGCTCAGGTCTGGACTACAGAGAAGGCTATGTTAATGTTGATAAGTATGCTCCTGATGCAGACCTACAGCTTGATTTAGAAGTGTTCCCTTGGCCTTGGGAAGATAATTCTGTAGACACGGTTCTCTTACGTCATGTGCTAGAGCATCTTGGCCAATCTACTGAATGTTATCTTAACATCATTAAAGAATTGTATCGAGTTTGCGCTCCAGGGGCCACTGTAACCATCGAAGTTCCTCACCCTCAGCACCCAGACTACTTCGGTGATCCAACTCATTGTAGGCCCGTTACCGCCGAATCCTTATGGCTGTTTAATCGTGGTAGAGCAGACGAAATCATAAGCCTAAGAGCTACGGCTACTCCTTTAGCAGCTTACCTTAACGTAGACTTTGTAATGACCGAACATTTTGCCTATGAGGATAAACAACTTGGTATAGTTCAAGCTTCTCAGTTTGTGCTTAAAGTTAGAAAACCTATTAAAGTGGCCTTTATGGGTAATGGAGTAGGAGATATGTGTATGGGGCTTGGAACTGCTCATGCTCTTTCTGATGCCGGTTATAGAGTTACACTAGTAGCTCCTCCCCAGCACCACATTCTGGCAGAAGCATGTCCTCATGTGTATGATGTAACAGAAAATAGAGAAGGAGAAGTCTGGATCTGTGCTTGGAACCAGCTTCAAGCTAGACACCAAGTAGATGAATGCATTGCTTTTTGTGGAGTGCCGTTATCTGAAGTATCGAATCACTCTAAGTCCATTGATATTGAGATACCCAAGGAAATTAGGGATGAAATGGCCTCACTTTATCCTGGAAGAGACAGAATCATAATTCATCCAGCCCTATCTACTATCAGCAGAGGATGGCCTAAAGAGTATTGGCAAGACCTAGCTAGCCGCCTTATCAGCCAGGGGTATGAAGTAGTGTCCACCGGTATGACTATAGCTCCTTGGGTGAATAATACTTACATTTTAGATGGGGTCTTGGAGGCTTTTAATCTTCCCATTCTCCATAATATAGCTCTATACAATCAGGCAAAGTTATTAATCTCAAATGATTCCGGCCCTATCCAATTAGCTGGAGCTACGGATTGTGGTATCCTAGGCTTATACTCTGTAATGGCTCCTGAATATCGTTTACCTTATAGACATGGGGAACTTGGTTGGAATGCTCATGGTATACTAACTCCTTGTCCTCATGCCTCTTGCTACAATGAGATGGTATACGCTACTTACCCTGACTGGAGTGATGCCGCTAAAGTTCAAATGAACGCTGGAGTATCTTTATCTGACATCATCTATAACTGGTGTTCTAACAAAGAAGCTCCGTACTCTTGTATGAAGAGCATTGGAGTTGATGAGGTCTTCATTAAAGCGGTTGAGATGTACAATCGCTGAGCCGCCCGGTACCTGAGAAAATAAAGTATTATAAAAACTTCACAATTCTCTCTGTGAGGTTACAGGTATGAAGATTTTGTTTATTCTTAAACATAGGGAGAACCCTTATAACAGTGGCAGTAGCGACAACTATAGCTACAGCAGCAGTTTACTTTCATCTGGCTTGTATAATAGCGCCAATTTTGTCTGTGAGATGCTAAATGACAGTGGTGTTGAGGCTATTATGGAACATGCGATTGACAATAATTGTATTGATCGCCTTGTTACTAAGCATAAACCTACCCATGTAATCATTGAAGCCTATTGGGTTGTGCCTTATAAATTTGAGGTGTTGACTAAACTTCATCCTACCGTTCAATGGATTGTTCGTAATCATTCTGAGCTACCCTTCCTATCTAGTGAAGGAATTGCTATGGATTGGACCTGTAAGTATGTGGATTACCCTAAGGTTAATGTATCTGGTAACTCGCCTCGTGTTTTATCTGAAATGAAAACTATCATTAAAGAGTCTCACCCAGAATGGACAAGTGATGAAGCTGAGAGCCGTGTATGGTTCCTTCCCAACTCTTATAAGGCTACATGGGAACCAAGAACTCAATTGGAAGAGACTGATACGATTAATGTTGGTTGTTTCGGAGCTATTCGTCCATTGAAGAACCAACTCCTTCAGGCTGTAGCCGCGATTAAGTTTGCAGATCATATTGGCAAGAAGCTTCATTTTCATATCAACGCTTCTCGTATTGAGGGGGGAGCTACTTCAGCGACTTTAACTAATATCCGTGCCTTATTTTGCCATGTAGGAGTCAGTGGACACCAGCTTATAGAGCATGGTTGGCTAGACCACGATGACTTTATTAACCTACTTAAGAACGAGATTGATATTGGTTTGTGCGTATCCCACTCCGAGACCTTCTGTATTGTAGCCGCTGATTTGGTGACTGCTGGTGTCCCCCTTGTAACTTCTGAGGAAATTGTTTGGGCTTCCGGCTTTTCCCAGGCTAACCCCAATTCATCTAAAGAGATTGCTCATAAGATGAATATTGCGTGGTGGTTGCGAAAGAGTGGAATTCTTGAGAATTTAAATCTATGGGGCCTCAACCGCTACTGCAACAAAACTAAAAAACAATGGCTCAGTTACTTCGAAAAGTAAGTATTGATGACTAGGGACCGAGTTCCCACTTTAAAGGAATTGACCAATGGCGCGACAGAACCGTACCAACTGGACTCCCTACAGCACCGCTACTCTTGTAGACCTAGCTGGTAAGGGCCACACTCGCAGAGAAATTGCTACCAAGCTACAACGCAGCACCAAGGCAGTCGAAAGAAAGATGCACTCTTTGAAGTACTCTTATATTCGTTCTTTGACCTTCGGACAGCTTGTTAACCTTGTGAACAATAGCAACCAGTAATAGGGCAACTTTGATTCATAGTCTCCTGGCTTGATCAAAAGGGCCAGGAGATTTTCTTTCGAAGGATATATGAAACAATACCCATCAATACCAAGAGATATAGTTAACACACCTATCTATGCTTTTGACAAGCTGGATGGTTCCAATATTAGAGTAGAATGGCACCCTAAAAAGGGGTTGCATAAGTTTGGGTCTAGAACTCAGCTTATTGATATGACCTCTCCATTAGGGGAAGCTATAACTTTAATTAATGAACAGACTGATACCATATTCGCCGCCCTAAAAGATCAGAGAGCGGAGGAAGCAACTTTATTTTTTGAATTTTATGGCTCTACTTCTTTTGCCGGAACCCATTATGTAGAGCCTCATCAAGTAACTCTCATAGATGTGTCTATTCACAAGAAAGGATTTGTAAATCCCAATGATTTTGTGAAGTGGTTCAAGGCAATTCCCAGTGCTAAGATGCTGTATTATGGTAACCCCAACTCCCACTTCTTGGAGGCCGTGAAAACAGGGACTCTAGAGGGTATGACTTTTGAAGGGGTAGTGTGTAAAGCCACTAGAAGTAAGCCAAGTCATCCAGTCACATCATTTAAAGTAAAAAACCAAGCCTGGATCGACAGACTAAGGGCTACAGTTTCAGCCGAAGATTTTGAACGACTCTTATAACTTTCCATTTCTTTTATAGGGGTGGTTTATGGCTGAGGATGAAAAAGAAACCCAATGGATTCTCCAGGAAATTTCTGCCGATGATCCAGGATCTATGTCTGTTGATTGGGATACCTACAATATTGGAGTCCTAGAGGGTGGGAAGTTTAGAACTATCTATACCTGTTGGTCTATTGATGATGCCAATTTTCTTTTAACCGCCCTTGGATGGTATACTACATTCAAAGAAGGAAGTATACCAGATGTAGAGTCTGGAAAAGCTGTGCCGGTTAAAACAAAGAGAGCAAAGAAGATAGCTCAGTAATGCAACTAGCCATTGTAACTTTATTAGTAGGCGCTTCAATTTACTGGTTCATTCCCAAAAGAACCAAGTATAATTGTAATGGGTGCGGAAAAGAGAAATGCCCCTTAAAGGATAGATAATGCTCGTAGAGTACAGGGTAACTTTTGACACTGAGTCTAGGAGAGGGGAAATCTCTCTATTTCAGGGGGAAGATCCAGTCGGAGAAGTTGTTGGTATCAAACACCTTCACATATCTGAGAGCCGATCTATTGATTATATTAAGGATGAAGAGGGCAAGATCATCAACATGAAGCATGTTGGCCCTACCATGATTACATTAACCATGACTGGAGATGACAATGAGCAGGAGTAGAGTGTTTGTCTTCGGTAGTAATACTAGGGGCGCTCATGGTGCAGGAGCCGCTAGGTATGCTGTAGAACATCATGGAGCCATCATGGGTCTAGGAGATGGACTACAGGGTAATTCCTATGCTGTTCCCACCAAAGATATGTATATTAAAACTCTTTCACTTAAGGTTATTGAGAAGTATGTTATAAAATTTCTCCAATTTGCTTATGAGCATGATGAAATGGAATTTGATGTAACCCGTATTGGCTGTGGTCTAGCTGGTTACACTGATAAGGACATGGCTCCTTTGTTTGTTGGGGCTCCAAAGAACTGCTGGTTTGCTGAAGCCTGGAAGCCCTGGCTCGGAGATGAGGCTAATTACAATGACTTCACTTAAAATCTATGACCTATCAGACCCCGTTGATTGGGTTCAATCTCTTCGTGGAGGAGATGGGCAGGCCCTTACACTAGAGACTTTTAATAAGCTTCTAGACCTTGCTGCTGAGGGCGCAAAAATGAAACCTATTGCATGGCTCCATACAATGGATAATACAGAAGGAATTCCAGAAAATGAGCCGTATCAACTCCTATCATTCAGCCCCAATAGTCCATTTGGGCGACCTGGAGTTGATTATAGCGAATCATTTCCAGTCACCAGCCAGTCTCTATACCTAAAAGTTTAATTTCTAGCCCTATTAAGAGGAAGCTCTTATGGGATTCACTAGTAAATTACTGTTAACCGCTGATGGACCAGTTGAAGATTACTCTCGAAAGTATCTAGCTTTCAAGCTTACTGAGGCTTCACGAAAAGAAATTCTGGGCTATTTCAAGCCTAAATATAAAAGAATTGACTGCGATCATATCACAGTTGCTTACAACATTACTGAAGAGATTAAACCTCTAATTGAGAATTTGAAGAACGCTTCTCTAGAGGTTGTAGGTTATCAATATGGCGAAGGTGTGGACTGTGTGGCCGTAGAGGTCAATGGGTCTACTAAACGTCCTGATGGTAGTATATACCATGTAACCCTATCCGTTAAAGGAGGGCATAAGCCCGAAGAGTCCAATGCTGTGTTAAAGGCTCAGGGTATTCAACATACCTTGCCTTTCTCCATCCAGGGGACTTTAGAGTTACTGGACAAGTAGCATGACTCCTGAGGAAGCCGAAGCCTGGGATGATAGGGAAGAACAGAATCGTTACAAGAGAGCAATAGAGGCTGATGAAAGAATCAGAAAGGGTAACCTCAATGGACCCAGTAGTAAATCAGACGTTGATGATTAGGGATTACGGCTCCCGCGCTTGAGTGCAAATCACCTCATGGGTAGATTGAATCACATTAAAACAGATTCATTCGGACTGGTTCGAATCCAGTAGCGTCTTCAGTATAATACAAGTGGAGGGTCTATGGAGATTATTAAACGAGGAGTCCCCCCTGGAGAACGAGTATACACAGGGGTCTGTAGGAATTGCAGCACAGAAGTCAGATTCAAGAGAAGCAAAGCGGAAGTTCACGAAGACCAAAGGGATGGAGAGTTTGTCTCCGTATGCTGTCCTGTCTGTCATTCCCTAATTTATGGCACCGAACAAAAAATGAAGTCAGCATTATTTTCGGGTCAGGATTGGCGAGATCGCTAGTATAATAGGGGTAAGGAGATTGCCTCATGCACACTAACGAAATTTGTGACATGCATAAGTTTCTTGGAATTGCCCAGAAGCCCTCCACTATTTACAAGAGAGCAGAACAGGGATGTAGCTATGAAGAGTGGCTTGTTGCTTACACTATTTACTTACGCAATCAGTGTGAACAGAAGCTAGTAAAAGAATACAATGCTAATCTTGGTAAGAATCTCTTTCAGAAACAGTTTTCTCATTTTCAGGAATTTGATAAACTGTGGGAACAAACCTGATGAATCATAATGAGCAGGAGCTTAAGTTAGCAAAGCTGTTCAAAGAAAAAATCGCGGGTCTAGTTCCCAATTGCCCTATATGCATGAAGCATCATGTAGTTGGTGTCACAAAAGCCTATGTTTCTGACCATGTAGTATCAGAGATTGAATACAGTTGTGTCAAGTGTGGTGTGGTAGGATATTGGGCCTATGGGTATTTTGATCCCAATGGTGAGTATCAGGGGTGAGGGATCAATAGTCGATATGCAAATATAGTCTCTGAGTTGGCTAAGGCTAAGTTAAAAGAGTATGTTATCGGCTGGTGCTATGGGGAAAGTTTATCCTTTAGACCTAAAGATAATCATGTTGCTGTGATGTGTGAAAAAGACGATGAATTGTTTTGGTTTCATTTAAGTTCAAATGAATTTCTTGAAGTATTCGGAAAACTGTCAGTATCAAACAAATGAATGGAGGGCGCATGAAGCCTAATTATACACATCTAGCAGTAATATTGGACCGTAGCGGAAGCATGACCGCTATCAAGGAAGACACAGAAGGTGGCTTCAATACATTTATCGAAGAGCAGAAGAAGGTTGATGGGACCGCAACTGTAAGTCTCACAGTCTTTGACACCAAAATTGACCAGATTCATAGTTTCGTGGACATCCAGGAATTCCCTAAGTTCACGCTTATTCCTCGTGGTTATACCGCTCTACTTGATGCTGTGGGTCTCACCATTGTCAGTCTGGGAGAGAAGCTATCTTCTATGAAGGAAGAAGATCGCCCTGAAAAGGTAGTGGTTGTGATTATCACTGATGGAGAAGAGAACTCCAGCCGTGAGTACACCTATGAAAAGATCGCTGCTATGATCCAAGAACAAACGGATACCTGGAAGTGGGAATTTGTATTCCTCGGTGCCAATCAGGATGCTATTGCTGCCGGTGCTAAGCTCAATATCAGAGCCAGCAACTCTATGTCCTATGCGGCTAATTCCAAGGGTGTAGGCTCCACTTATACTTCTCTCGGAACTAATCTTAGGGCTATGCGCTCTCACTCTGCTGAAACTATGGCATTCACTAACGCAGATCGTGATGCTCAGGCTGATGCAGGCGTGAAGTAATATGCGCTGTGGCCGTAACAGTCCCCTTATTCAATACCTAATTCAAGAAGCCATTGAAGATAATGAAGAACAGGGTAGGGTTTGTCCAGAGCCCATCTGTATTAAGCTTTCAAGACGAAGCGGCCACACTGATGCTATTATTGAATTAGCTAAAACTTCTTACAAAAATGAGTGCCTTGTAGTAACAAATGATAATGACAATGCTTGGCGTATACGCATGACATCGGGAGGAGATGTAATAGCATCCTCTATTAGTGATCAACCCCCTAGAGGAATTACAATGCCTAAAGTGGTGTTTATTGACAACGCTTTCTATTGCAGAACAAAAGAGATTGACAAGTGGATGAATGGATGTCCTGGCTCACAATTTGTTCTAGTAGGGTAAGTTATGTGTTTCACAGATATGGAAAGAGCTAAGACTACTCCAGAGCTACTCAAAGCAATTGAGATTGAATGCATTTATTTTAAAGATAAAATGAACACTACTCCCATTCAGATTTCCTCAGGGGGAAAACTTCCTAATGGATTGGATATCATGGTACCAAATCCTCTATATGATTCCTACTACAAAATGTTTCAATCCCATAAGCTGCATTTAAGTAGAAGATTAAACGATACTTTGAAGCTGTATTACTAGGGGATTTTGTGAAAAAAATAGGGTTCTATCCAGGTTCCTTTAATCCTTGGCACTCTGGTCATGAAGATGTGTTAAGAAAAGCCCTATTGGTGTTCGATCAAGTGGTTATAGGGGTTGGGGTTAATTCAGATAAAGGAATTAATGAGTCTATTTACCCTTTACCTATAGCGGATCTAGTAGAAAAATATGGCAATAGGGTTACCTTTACCACCTATACAGGTCTAATGGTTAATTGTCCAACTCTCACAGACAAAGACGTAGTGGCCGTTATTCGTGGACTTCGTAACGGTTATGATCTTCAGTATGAAATGAATCAGCAATATTGGAATGAAGATTTGGGTCTAAAGATTCCTGTAATATTCTTCATCACTGATAGAACCCTAGCCCACGTTAGTAGCTCAGCGATCAGATCAATCCATAAGGTTAAAGAATGATTCATGTATGGGAAGATGGCGAAGCGGTCTACATAGTGGCCATTAAGGATGACTTAGAAATAAAAGTTTCTGTGGTTCCAAAAATTTCTGAAAATGTTTCTGAAAAACACAGTATAGAGTAAAAGCAAGACAAGAGACACAGGCCAGCAACCCAATTATTACGGAGAGGTTTGGACGATTCCTCGTTAAACTAAACGACCAAAGGTGTCTCGTTATTTCTTTAAGGCGCAACCAGCAATACTCTCAATCGCATCCTTCGGGATATGTTATGATGAAAAAAGCGTCTTGGTTAGTTTTCCCTAGGAGTGGGACATGGATGAGCTATCGTTGTTAGATAAGATTGGTACAGCATTTTTAATTTCTTCACCATTGCTTCTAACTTTAGCTTTAAATTATGCCCGTTACCAAGAAAAGAAAACCGCCGAGATTGAAAGAAATAAGAGACTAGCATCTCGTACCTCTCAGAAAACTGCGTAATCAACCTACAAGGAGAACTACCATGAGCAAGCTCTTGACCGCAATCAAGCACGATGTCAACTACACTCTCACCGAAAATGGTGCGTTGACCCATGCCAGCACTCTAAATGATGTGTTGGATTTCTATTACCATGCTCCTGCTCGTAGAGGTCAGGACAATACCGCTATGTTCAACAAGGCACTAGCAGAGGACAAGCAGCTAGCTCTAAGGGCTCTTTGCTACCTTCGTGACATCCGTGGTGGTCAGGGTGAGCGTGAGACCTTCCGCCAGGGTCTACGTCTATTGGAGAAGAACTTCAAGGATTGCTTCACTGCTATCCTCCCTCATGTGTCTGAGTATGGACGCTGGGATGATGTTCTTGAGTTCGTAGAGAACAAGCAGGTTCAGTCTCTAGTAAAGGCTCAGCTTGCCAGCGATGTGCTAGCTAACAGCAGAGGGGAATCCGTTTCCCTCCTAGCTAAGTGGCTTCCTTCGGCTAATGCTTCCAGCCCTGTCACCAAGGCTCTGGCTCGTAAGTGGATTGCTGTCTTGGGTATTTCTGAAAAGCAATATCGCAAGACTCTCTCTGGTCTTCGTGCCGCTATCCACATTGTAGAGGCGCAGATGTCCTCTGGCCACTTCGATGAGGTCAACTACTCCCATGTTCCTTCCAAGGCTTCCTTGCGCTATCGTACCGCCTTCCACAAGAGGGACGGAGAACGCTACACCGCATTCCTAGAGGCCGCTGTCAAGGGTGAAGTGAAGATCAATGCAGGGACTCTGTATCCTTATGACCTAGTGTCTAAGTATGTGGGCTTCGGCTCTACCAGCAAGGACATGACTGTAGAGGCGCAGTGGAAGAACCTCCCTAACTATGCTGACACCGATGCAAATGCTTTGGTTGTCTGTGATGTCTCCGGCTCCATGATGTCCGGTTCCGGAACTGTGGCTCCAATCACTGTTGCCGTCTCGTTAGCTATCTATGTGGCTGAGAGAAATAAGGGTGTGTTCAAGGACCATTTCATTACCTTCTCGGATAACCCAAAGCTTGTCAAGATCCAAGGGGACTCTCTCTGGCAGAAGTGTCAGAATCTCTTTAGGGCTGAATGGGGAATGTCCACCAATGTTCAGGGTGCATTTGACCTGATCCTTTCCACCGCTGTCAAGCACAAGTTGACCCAAGAGGAAATTCCTTCCAGCTTGTTCATTGTCTCCGATATGGAGTTCAACTCCTGTTGCAGAAACCACACCAATTTTGAACACATCAAGGCTAAGTTTGCTTTGGCTGGTTACACCATGCCTAAGCTTGTCTTCTGGAATGTAAATTCTAGGAACAACCAGACTCCTGTAACCCAGGATGAACAGGGAACTTTCCTGGTCTCCGGATGCTCTCCCTCTATCTTCGCAAAGGCTGTGAACACTCAGTCCACAACCCCGCTTGAACTCATGCTAGAAGTTCTGAACAGTCCTAGATATGAGCGTGTGGTCTTGAATTAATTTTTCAACAAAAGAAGATAAGTCAGCTTCGGAGAATGGGATAACTAATAGAGTTATCCCATTCTCCGAAGCATATTGTTCTTTACACTTATCTCTTTTTTGTTGCTCTGAAAAAGAACAATGTTTGTGAAAAAACTTACTAGGCTTGTAGTGCTGCTCTCCGTGATACTCAAATGCCACTTTAAGATCCGAATTATATCCATCCCACTCATAGCGTTTACCATTATAGATAAACCTAGTTTTATTAAACACCACACCTAATTTAGCAGCTAGTAGTTCTCTACACAGATTTTCTTTTTTGTATGTTCCACACATAGGACACCAAGTTTTTCTTGCTCCGCTAATTGAATGCCAAGTTGCTTTCCATTGATGTCCTTGATCACACTGCCATAGAAGATTAGAGCGTGTATCCTTATAACTCTCAGAAAGAAGAAGACCCCCTTTATTCACCGCAAATTTTTTCAACTCTGAAAGCTGTGGTTTCACTTTCCCAGCACAATTAGGGCACCATTTCCCACTTCTTACATTATTCCAAGTTGCCGCCCATTGATGTCCTTCTTTACACTGCCACAATAATTTGGAATGGTTATTAACATACTCATCGGATAGCAAAAGCCCTTGATTACTTTCTGCATGGAACTGAATAAACTCTATTGTAGGTTTAGTGAGGCCAGCGCATGTAGGACACCAAGACTTATTATGTCGAATCCCATCCCAGGTTGCTTTCCATTGATGGCCTTTTCTGCATTGCCACAACAGTTTTTGCTTGCATTCTTTATAATGTGGAGAAAGGAGTTTACCACCTTCTCCATTAGCATAATCTTGAAGCTGAGTTAAAGTGAATGGGTTCATGCGAACACCTCTAATTATGAATCAGAAAGTTACATTGTAGATTTAATACTTGAAGTGCTATTGCAAGAAAGCTAATTCCAGATTCATATTTGAATGAGGTTTTTGCATGATAAGGCGATTCGCTTCTAAATTTCTGATCCTAGCCTTGACAAAAGGTAAGCAGGAATTCCTAGCCAAACAATACAAGCTAGACCCTCAGGTGATCGAAGGAATCGCTGAATATGATCCCTCTCCAAATAACGCTTACACTGCATGGCTCTGTAAGGTCTATAAGGATGAGGGTGAGAGCTTACCAACCCTAGAGAAGCTAAAGCAACCCCTCTCCAAGTTTATGAAGCTAATCAATAGCCCTGAATTCCCTACGGAAAAGAAGGACATTGGGAAGTATACGGCTGAGGAATTGCTTAATTTAGTTGGGTCTGATCGTAAGTTCCGCCGCCAGTTGAGTCAGACCGAGCTAGAACGCCAGATTATGAACGAAGGTGTTCCTGGTGCTGAATTGATCTGGAACGCCAATAATTTTAAAATGTGGCATGTAACCAATATTAACTATGCTATGTTCCTTGGCTCTAATACGTCATGGTGTACTGCTCAACCCCATCATGCCAAAGGCTATTGTTCTAGTGGCGGCTTGTATCCCGTTTACTTTAAAAATAAACCCTTTTGTCAAGGCCATATTGACCAACAAAGAGGCACCATATCCTTTCTGAATAAACAAGATAAGCCAATGGATATTGATAATATTACTTTCTTGACCTTCTTGGATGTTGTGGATTTGCCAATTGTTCATTCTTTTGGTAGCTATGCATTTAACACTAGCTACTTCTCTAAAAAAATTGTTGAGCTAATAGAAGACTCAGAGCCTAAAGCTCAGGCAATGCTAAAACATTACGAAAAATTAGCTATTAAATTTAAAAATTCTAGAATGGTAAGTGCTATTATAAATAGGCTGTCTGATAAGAATATTATATGGCCTGAAGGAATTGAATTCTTATTAGACTATCCTTCTATATTGATTACATCTCTAGCAGCTATGCCTCATGCTATTCTAAAAGAAATAGGGAGTAAATACCCTGAATTAACCGAAGAGATAATGTATGAAGCCGGTAAAGCAGATACATATGCTGAGGCCGCAGAGCTAATAAAAATAATGTCCAATTTGTCTAGTGACCCCAACTTCCTCAGTAATTATGTAGATGAAAATTTGGGTAAAATTAATCTTGAAGGTAACGATTGGCCAGAGGTAATCAGTATAATTACTAAGAAAATTAAAGATTTAGACCCGGCAAACACTGAACAGAATCTAGATAATTATGCCGATTTCTTCAATAACAATTCATATAATCAATACATTAAAGACGTAGCTTTTATTTACTGGAAGAAGTTTATTAAGGCAAAATGGCCAGAACTCCATGATTTGCTAGAGGATTTTCCTGGTTACAAAAAGGTAATAGAAAAGCAGAAAAATCGTATTAAAGACCCTAAAGTTGGCGCGATAGTCACCACTTCTCCTGAGTATAAAGGATCTAATGAAGGTCAAACAGGAGAAATTTTAGATACTGAGGAAACCCCATTCCCGCTCTATGGTAATGAAGAAGAGGGATGGACTGTAACGGTTAAATGGGGGAACGGCACAGAAGAGAAATTATTAATAGTTCCAACTGTCGGGGGTTACATGCCCCTAGAACGCAAATTAGTAGCCGTAAAGGGCTGGAAGATTGACCCTGACCAGACTACTCCACTCAAAGTAGGGGATATGGTTGTTGCGAATGACAAGTATTCGGCTAATCCAGAACGTGCTGGAACTTTGGCAGAAATTACTTTGACTGAGAAACAATTTGATGATAATTTTGTCAATGTCAAATGGGTGGCAGATGGTCTAGAACAACAGGGCTTCTTTACTTACAGGTTTACTAGAGTTGTAGAGTCTAAGCTATCCGATTATCCTAAAATTTTAAAAGTCAAGGATAAAGTTAAACCCGGACCTACTTGGACCTTTGGTAACCAGTGTGGAGAAAAAAGAACTGGGGTTGTGTTGGAAGATGATAGACGCGGATGGTTTACTACTAAATGGGATGGAGACTCCAACTCCTACACTTATCGTTATGGGCTAATAGCTGGAAATCAAGTTTTACCTTTTATGCTAGATATTGTCCCTATAGATATAGACTTTAAATCTTCAAGAGGTTATGACTTTGATAATATAGAAAAGACTGAAGGCCAGCAAATCATTGAATTATCTAAAACTTTGGCCGAAGAGCATAGGAAACAATAAATGAGATTAAAACTATTTTCTAAATTCCTCAGATATGCTGCCTTGAATGAAAGCAAGAAAAACTTTCTTGCCAAGCAATTCAAAATAGAGCCAGATGTTGTAGAGCAACTATCCCAATATGACCCTTCTCCTAACAACGCCTATACAGGATGGCTTTGCCGCACCTTTAGAGGCACTACAGATGATGTAGATGCTAGTAGCTTTGCCAAGTATACTGAGCCTTTAAAGAAGTTCATGAAGCTCATGAACAGCCCTGAATTCCCTAAGGATAAGAGGGACATAGGTAAATATAGTCCTGAGGATTTACTTCAATTAGTTGGCAATGAAAGAAGAATGAGGCACAATCTTTCAGAGAAGGAGATTGAACGTAAAATCATGACTGAAGGTTTACCTGGAGCCAAGCTAGTATGGGATGGTGGTGGATTCAAAATGTGGGCTGTTACTAATGCCAAATATGCCAGATTTCTATCTTCTAATACTTCATGGTGTACCGCTCAGCCTGATTATTCTACTAGATATTGTAAAAATGGAGCTTTATATCCAATTTATTATCTTGGTAAACCATTTGCTCAAGGCTATGAAAAACATCAAGGAGGAGAGACTGAATTTCTTGACGCTAAAGATAATGCTATCAACTTCTTAGATCCCATTGTCCTTCAAATGTTTGATACAATAGCTAGTCCTCAGATGATGACTTTCGTAAGGGCAAAATTAAATAAGGAATTAGCGGATAATATAGCTTCTGATGTGAAGGATAATGAAGAATCTCTAGCAAAATTCAGAGATTTGATAATTAAATCTGATGCTATTATGGGTGTAGTAGGGTATGTTATTTCTGGCGCTCCTTTATGGGAAGAAGGATGGGAATTGCTATTAGATTATCCCCAGCTTTTACTTCGTGCTGCTAGAGAACTAGGCCCAACCAGACTCATAGGTATAAAAGATGATTACCCAGAACTGGCTCAAGATATAGCTCAAGAACTAGTCGCTTCAGATAGTGATGATGTCAATATTTCTGGTATAGTTATGACATTAATGGGAGATAAATATGGACTTAAGTTAGTTCCTGGATTAGTAGATGATGCTATTAGACGCGGTAATAAATTGCCTGATACTATTATCTTTAATTCAACTTTTCTTGAAGAAGCGGTTAAAATAATTATGCAAAAAATCAAGGATATGACTGAAGAAGGAAAGGGAGAAATGCAAGATTTCTTGCATTATAACAAGTCAGAAGAATTACTTAATGATTGCATTTTTGCATACTGGAAGCGATTTGTTAATAGAATATGGTCTGGTATGCATACTATATTAGAGAATTACCCAGAATACAAGGAAAGAAATGAAATTGTAGGCAAACTCCCTAAAAATTTAAGAGTTGGGGCTACCGTTACAGTTGGACCTGATTATCATGGCCCAATCCCCAAGGGGACTGTTGGAGTTATATCTGAAATAGATGACGATAATAAAATTAAAGTTACTTCTGATAACAAAGAGCTTGAGAATACTGAATTTACTTATAATTGGGGATCTGGGATCTTCCAATTAGAACCTGTTAAAGTAAAGAACAAAGAGGGAGAATGGAGAGTCCTAGATCCATTACCAGATGAATTGAGAGTTGGTCAAAGGGTTATCATTGGACCTGATTGGAAAGTAACCACAATAGATGTCACTACTGATGATATAGCCACAGTTACTTCTGATAAAGAAGATGATGAGGGTAATCAATTGGTGTACATCACTTTTGATAAAGAGCCTGAAAGAAAACGTGGTGGATTCTTCTATACTTCAGATATAAAGAGAGTTTTACCCGTAGAATTTATTAAAGCTGAGCCTACTCCTCCTCCTCCTTCAGAGCTACCAGAAAAATTAAGCACTAATGACTTGGTAAAAAGAGGTCCAACTTGGATATGGGGAGACCAGGATCAAGGCAATGACGGAAGAGTAGATAGCTTCACTAGTGGGGAGTGGACTCATGTAAGTTGGACTGAAGCTGGAAGAAACGCCTACAGATACGGGGTTATGAGCGATAGCATGTACGCTCCCCCTGATACCTGGGGACCTTTCCTTTTGGATATTATTCCAGTCAATACAGATATAGATAAAGAAGATGCAAGGCATTTATCTTGGACCATGGCTGGCCAAAAAGATCCTCATGATCCCGAAATACCTTTTTAAATTACTGACATAGAATAACTTCGGAGGACAGGAATACGATTTGCTGTTCTCCTAAGATTTTATTATCCGGGTCCATATAACCAAAATCGGAAGTCTTCTTCAGAGCCTTTCCGTCATCACGAAACTTAAACCAACCGTCTACTGGCACATCTTGAAATCTCATCTATTTCTCCAAAAGTTATTTTAGCTTGCCTTCTTTACAATCATGATATTGTCCACCAGGGACAAACGCTGAACACCAATCACAGACCCAATCGCCAGTTAAGTTAGTGGTATGAATCTTTTCACTCTCATTATACTCTTCAATGATTTCTTGAGCGTATTGAAGGGCCGCTTTGGTCTCTTCGATGCCCTCAGTACACCCACATCCCATCCAATGATTTAGGGATCTAACCAATCTTTTTATAACTTCGTGTTGTCTCTTTTTTAGATTCATCTGTTACTCCACAATTCTGGCAAACATATACCAATCAGGAACAACTGGTAAATTATTTGATTTATTATACTCCGTGCAGAAAGCTTCGGCAGCTTCTCTAGTGGGGAACTTCTTTACTTCATCCACTTTAGCTCCCCAGCCTCGTTCACTCTCAATGATTTGAACTGTTACCATTCCATCCTCACTGTCTGATCTTGCAATAAAACATAATGGTTACTGGCACCACCGGCTCCACCATGACCAATCGTATAGATCATACCACAGCCTCCGCCTCCTCCAGAAGTATATATTGTGTCATAACTATGAATATGACAGGTTCCCCCAGCATTATTAAAATAGCTAGAAACACCAACTTGTGGGTCAATCTTTTTGGGGATACCACTTCCACAACCATCACAGGAATAGTCACCTTTGTTATTTGAGATGTCTCTCCCACATTGTTTACAAATCATCTCTTTCCTACTATCCTATTCCAAGTTGCAAGAGTGAGTATAGCGGTTTTTCCACATTTAGGATTTGAACACTGAACTCTTGTGTTAAGAGGATCATAAGCATTCCACCATCCATCTTCCTTGGGAGAATCTGAAATCTGAATGCGTTTGCTATCGCACCAGGGGCAAATATCAAAATCGCTCTTGTCCTCCTTACCATAAAATAACTCTTGATAAGCGGCTTCATAAGTATGTTCTAAATTTAAAGGATGATTATCATCCCATTCACCGATATCCCTACACTCTACCGATTTGATATCTAGATTGAGGCAGTCATTAGGAAATCTAATATTGGTCAATTCCTCTCGAATTCCTTTTTCCCCTAACCCATCAAAATCTAGGACTAGCACTTCAAGTTTATAGGCTCTCATGGAACTCCCATTTCGGATTTAAGTCTTGCATTTTCAGCTTTTAGTTGAGCAATCTTAGCATGAAGCTCGGCCTTCATGTCCAGCCACCACGAAGGATCTGAGCCTGCTCCATGTTGATATTGAATCAGGCTCATGACAGCCGCGCTATACTTCTGCTTGAAGAAATCTCGTTCTCTTTTAAGTGTTTCAATATCTTCCATGATTCCCCCTACCTAATAATACTCAATCTGGAGCTAGCCATTCTTCTCTAATTTTAATCCCATCCAGCACAATTCCTTCAGCACTAAAATCGACCTTACTACAAAAATCCATTAAGCTTCTTTCCCCCAACTTGGTTAGATGAATTTCCCCATTGGCCATCTTACGGCACCATTTTACAGATAGCATAAGCCGATAAGTGGACTCATCAATAGGGATGAATTTATAGGATTTCACTTTAGACACAAGGCACCCTCCTTGACCCAACTGTAAGCTACTGTCCCATCCTTGAACACAACCAATTGACGAACATAATCCTTCTTGGGATCATGCTTGGTCACATACGAAGTTAGGCGAAGAATACTACCTTCATAATCGAATACTCCTCCACCCCAAGCATGGCCATGGCAAACCTTGGTATTTTTATTGAGCCATCTCCTAATCCCAAAGAGGCCCATACGAGAGATTGTATACTCGTTTCGTGTGCCATCTGGGTTACCTACGGGCCAGCTAGTGATATTTCTGACACCCATTGAGATAAGCATATTAACATGCCAAGAATATGAATCAGCATCGAAAACATACTTATCACTTAACAATAAAGTAGCACGAACCCCTACTCCATTTCGTTTAATGTTCTCGAATATGGTAGGAAATGCTGGATAACCCACACCATAAACAGTTCCCTGATGACTCTCACTAGTGGAGTGAACCGAGACAGCCACATTCGTAAGACCAAGGGATTTCCACAATGATAGCCATTTATCACAGAACTCGGGATCGCCAAAGAGAATCCCATTGGTAAAGAGAATCCCATTAGGCATCCATGCTCCTTGATCAGCACATTTCTTATAGATTTCTAATGCTCTGGTAACGGCCTCAGGCTCACAAGTAGGCTCACCAGCCCCCGTAAGACTAAGACTCCAGCCTCCATGCCTTGCAGATAGCTTAATGGCCGCTTCCAGACTCCTCTCGTAAGCGGCTTCATCTCCAACTACACGGAGCGGCTTACCAGCACAAAAGCTACAATTAGCATTACATCTACCAGTCCCAACAAGGGCTGAAACACTATAGATTTTTTCAATACAAGTCATTGATATCCTTTACTTAAGAAGGTAGCCCCAAGATACATGAAGCAGAGTCCCAAGGTCTATTACCTCATAGCCTAGAGCTTTTAGCTCATTCATTACTTCTTTTATTACCATAAAATTAGAAAAATAGGGGACATAAGTCCATGATTGGCCTACCAAAGTGGCCTCTTGAATAGCTTTATTACATAGGTGAAGAGAGTGAAGCACAGCCCCATCAAATCCTCTTTCATAAGTTAGTTGGGCCGCTTCCTTAGCAGTAATCATCTTATTTTCCTTTTACCATACCCACGCCTCTCCAATAGGTACATGGAGATAAGTGCTAAACCAAATGATGCTAGAGTATAATAATCAGACCATTCCATCATTTTTCCTTTTCACGAGATTCAGCAATATCCTTAAGGCGATAAATCTCATTTTCAAGAGCTTTAAGATGATGTCTTGCATCTTGAAGGGCTACTTTATTTCCAGTCTGAAGAGCTTCATCAATCTTTCCAACACAATACTCAATGTTAGGTCGCATTATTTACCTCTAACAATATCAGATATTTCAACAGAAAAGCTACGACCAATAAAGATTAGCATGGCTGTAGCAATGAGGTAATAAAGAGCATAGACACTATTTAGACTCATTACTGATCTCCTCCTTGATGATCTTAGCAGCCATCATGAGGCCAACACTGATGCCTTCAAACCCAGCAGCGGACCCATAATTACGAGCGGCAATGGAAGCATCCCGCTGTTTTTCTTGGTAGGCTTGGCGCATTTCAATTAAGTCTAAGGCCATCTGTAGTCCACTTTTCATTAATTATTCTCCATAGGGATTTTAATCACAAAGGCATTCTTCTCAGAAGAATAAGCTACTTGATCATCTTCATTAAGAGCTTGAAGAATTTCTCCACCATAGTTAAATAAATCCATAATGTGAGGATGCAGAAGTAAATATTTCTCACCAAAATATCCTGTCTCTTCTGCCTTGTGAACGATACGAAGTTCGTTCTTTCCATCATTTGAAATGATCTTATTATTTTTGTAAACAAATGCTTTCATAGTTCACCAGAGATGACTTCAAGATCCTTCTTCCTCATTGTGAAGCCAGGGTAGTCACCCTTAGGATTGAGAGTGACAGAAATATATTCAATAAAGCCTTCGCCTAAGTTTCTTGTATCATCACTGGCACATCCAAAATCGCACTTCATGAGATCATAAACAATGGTTCCGGCTGCAATTCCTGACTCTTCTCTCTTGGCTCTGTAGGTCTTCATTGCAGACTCCTCAACTTTATTATACTATCCCATTCTCTAAATCGTACCAGAATATAGCAGAATGGCACAAACAGTGATCATTGCTACCGTCCATATTCCTAATAACCCCACATCGACACATATCTACAGGCATTCCACTAGAATAACCTGGAGACCATACATGCCAAAAAGCGGGGTTGTTAGTATCAAAACTCATTAAACTTCTAGTCTTCTTAGAATATCCACACAAGTATCAGTTAAACTTTCAACTCTCCAACGAGCATCCCTTACTTCAGAAGCACGAGCTACTAGGCTATCTGCCTTATCTCCCTCTGAGCATTTTTCTACATCTTCATCCCTTAGAACTGGAGAAAGCTTTACTTTTAGATTACTCATCTTAGTCTCTAGCGTAAGGAGATAATCTCTAAGCAAATCCAATTGAGTTGCCAATTGAGATTCACATTCTGGCTGTGAATCTTCTGTCCCACTACACTTAACGGTCTTTCTCTTATCCGCTGCAATACCTACGCTCATATGACTCCTTTCAAGTCTATTAATCAATACTGATATTGATCATTTATAGCTAGGCCAAGTGCGAGGATCACCCCATTCTTTCAAGACTGCAAATCCAGGCATAGCTTCCCATCTGCACTTATCGGCTAAAAGCTCTCTAGCCTTAGGATCTGCCTGCACTTCTCTCATTAATTGTCTATCTTCTTGTGTAATTTCTGACATAATTAATCCCATAGCCTCCCGTTAGCAATTTCTTCTGCTTGTCTAATATCCCATTTAGTTAATGGTTGAAGGCTATTAAGTATCATACCTATAACTACTAGACGTTGATATGGATTTGCTAAATCAGGAGTATCCAGAGCTTCTTTAACTCTATCTAGCACTTTTGAGCTTCATGGTCTTCCATAATTAACCCCTATCAACTGGATAGAAATCAGCTTTAATTACACCGCTAGGAGGGTTATTATCTGCTGGAAGATGAACTACATTTTTAACTAATAGGTAGCCACCCCAACAATTAATGGCTTCTCCCTCGCATGGCACTCTATCAAGAACCAGATTTTTAGGCCCAACATAATTTGGGGTAGTTTGAATTTGAATACTAACCATTTTATTCACCCTTCTTAATTACAAAATCCAATGCTGCGGAATTTATTAGAGTCTCTGCTACATTAAGACCATTGTTAGTAAAGTCCAACATACTGGCTAGCTCCCTAACTTTCCCATCTCTTAAAACAGCAGTAGTATCCCATTCTCTCATTTCTAAACAGAGAGTAAGTAAATTTAAATCTACAAAATCCCTAGCTTCTTCCATTAATTTAACAATATCCATATCAATCCACCTTTATATTATTCATTTTAAGTATTAGTTCTTTCATGTATTTAATATGTTCTCTATGAGCATAGAAAAGAGGACCATCACTTTTGGCCGTTAATTCTGTAATTGCTGTTTGAGATTCAGAAATAGAATCTCTGATGCAGCCAAAGATATTCTCAGCATCAGCCTCAGAAACTGTAAAATCAAAATGAATCATTCCCCACCTTCACTTTATTATACTTGATTCTTGCTCAATTCATTTTTAACCATTGGCTGGCCATGCATCCAGTGTTTGACCGTCTGCACATGTTTTTCTCGTACAAATTTTCCTACTACATGTTTGAAGTCTTTATAGGTTAACTCATCAGCTACCCTGACCACATAGCCCTCCATGCCTTCCCATGCCTTTTTATCCCATAGAGCTTTAATGATCTTCTCATCATAGACCCCATCATATAGGACAGGAACAGAGCAGATTCCAAGCAACTCAAACCACTCACAAGTCTGATCCCAGGACAAACATACATTACGATCATTCCAGATAGAAAACCCCATGAAGTATGAGGCTAAATCCTTATATTCAATGGAGTGCTTGGCATATAAATTCTCGCCGCATACACGCCAACCAGATGGAATATCCATAGCGATAGTGGACCAGAACTGCTTAACCCAACTCCTACTGATATGGCCACCACTATCAATACTCCTAGCATGAACTCTATCGGAATACATCGTGGTATTCTCACCATCCATCTTAGTGGTGACAATAACCCGCTTACCTATGAATCCATCCATGTTAGAGAGCATTCGATCATCTTCAGTTAAATTCTGTGACCAAGGCAAATGGTGGGTCCTAGGATACTTAACATAGTGAGTGAACAGACCTAGGACATTCCCTTCATTCAATACCTTTTGCACGGATTCATCATAGAACAACTCACCCCTAAGCCTCTGTCCATTAGGCATAATAATATTGCCCCATTTGTCATACTCTTGATCAGTATACATATGAGGAGGAAGAATTACCTTAGTGATCCCACAAGCGGCCCTAAGATCGTTCAATTCAATGAGGGTTCTCTCACAGGCTAGATGATGCTCACCACAGACAGCAGCCCCATTATCGAGATAATAGCCGCCATCAGGCCACAGCCTACGTTCTAGGATATGATGAGCGTCAACAGCAGGGGCCTCGCATAAGGCACACTTTCCCTTAGACCGTGCTAGGACAGCTTCTCTGAATTGATCCCTTGTAAGTAAAATACCCATACATCACCTTAGTATTCGTAAGCTGGACCGATTATCATGGACCAAAACAAAATAGTAAACATGGCAGATTCCATAAGCATCAGCCAATCTATCTTTTTCCATGAACCATACTTTAACATAGACTACCTTCCAGCTTGCATGAACCTTTTAGTAGACTTTC
>Ga0364901_10003_pt1 | contig 104493 bp, 96 predicted proteins | sample ExccelJu500002D4_FD_206968 | JGI IMG/M metagenome (GOLD analysis project Ga0364901, IMG submission 206968) | Enriched cells from Trout Bog Lake Hypolimnion, Wisconsin, USA - BchlTB.July09.5000.02.D4 | ecosystem: Environmental > Aquatic > Freshwater > Lake > Hypolimnion/Profundal zone | place...
TTTCCAAGATCATATAAAACCCAGGACTTGTTCCTGGGTTTTTTTTCGCCTGTCATTTGAGCTGCCTTAGAATTCACCTAATTTAATTAATCAAGAACATCATGTCTAAATCCATCTTAAAACTTCTGCGTCCTTTATTCACTGGAGTCCTTTTTGGATTCTTTTCTTTAAGCGCTTTTGCACAAGTAAATATTGGGTTGCCAACGGTAGATCTCAAGACTGGTATCTACCGTATTCAAGCCGAATTAGCCGATACTCCAAAAGCAAGAGAGATTGGACTAATGAATCGCTCTAGCATGCCGACAAACTCAGGAATGCTATTTATCTTTGAAGAAAAAGCTGGCCACTGCTTCTGGATGAGTAATACCAAAATACCTCTTTCCATTGCTTTTATCGCTGATGATGGCAAGATTGTGAATATCGAAGAGATGCAATCTGAAACTACTACCAATCACTGCCCTAGAACGAGCATCCGATATGCCCTTGAGATGAATAAGGGATGGTTTGCCGAGCGCGTACTCGTACCAGGCACAGTCATTCAGGGATTACCAAAGAGGTAAGTTCCAATAATCCTTCGATACCACTTGGAGGATCGGCAATAAAAAACGCAGACCTGAGTCAGCGTTTTTTATTTAACTACTTACTATTTCCCACTTACTACTTTATTCAAAGTGGCAAACATAATGCACAGGCTCTTCTGCGCGAATAATAAAGTAACCGCCCTTTTCTACTTCCCAACTTTGACCGGCCTTAAATTCTTGCTCAGGGGCACCATTAATACTCACAAATGCACTGCCATGAACCACTTCCATTACTTCTTTAGTGCTTAAGTCAAAACGCAGAGTGCTCGGGAGCACAACACCAACAGACTTACGAGTGCCATTAGGCAAAGTAACGGTGTGAGAAACGCATTTGCCATCAAAAAATACATTGGCTTTTTTGCCTACGGAAACTTGTTCAAATTGCATCTTTATTCTTTCTAATCTAAATTGATTATTCTTAGCCCGACTTACTTCGTTGCACGCTTGCGCTTAGCTATTTCGGCAATACGCATACGCAACGCATTGAGCTTAATAAAGCCACCAGCATCAGCCTGGTTATAGGCGCCACCATCATCATCAAATGTTGCAATGGTTTGATCAAATAAAGTATTGGCAGAATCACGAGAGATACCAGAAACAGAACCTTTGTAGAGCTTCAAGCGCACTACGCCATTTACCATTTGCTGAGTGTGATCAATTAGAGCTTGCAAAGCAACACGCTCTGGAGCCCACCACAAACCGTTATAAATCAAACTGGCATAACGTGGCATTAAGTCATCTTTCAGATGAGCCACTTCGCGATCTAAAGTAATACTCTCGATGCCGCGGTGGGCTTTGAGCAAAATCGTACCGCCAGGAGTTTCGTAGCAACCACGGCTCTTCATACCAACAAAGCGGTTTTCTACCAAATCTAGACGGCCAATGCCATGCTTGCCGCCGATACGATTAAGCTCAGCCAAGAGTTCATGAGGTTTATATTGCTTGCCATCAATTGCCACTGGATCCCCGGAACGGAATTCAATTTCAATAATTTCTGGAGTGTTGGGAGCTTTCTCAGGAGAAACCGTCCAACGCCACATAGACTCTTCAGCCTCTGCATTAGGGTTTTCCAAATGACGGCCTTCATAGCTGATGTGTAAGAGGTTCGCATCCATTGAATAAGGTGAGCCGCCTTGCTTATGCTTCATCTCAACTGGAATACCATGCTTTTCTGCATAGGCCATCAATTTTTCACGAGAGAGGAGATCCCATTCGCGCCATGGAGCTATAACCTTAATTCCTGGCTCTAAGGCGTAATAACCCAATTCGAAGCGAACCTGATCATTACCCTTCCCAGTAGCACCATGAGAAACAGCATCAGCACCAGTTTGACGAGCAATTTCAATTTGACGCTTGGCTATTAAAGGACGAGCGATGGAGGTACCCAATAAGTACTCTCCCTCATAAATCGTATTGGCGCGGAACATGGGGAACACAAAATCCCGCACAAACTCTTCACGTAAATCGTCGATAAAAATATTCTCTGGCTTAATCCCAAACTGCAAGGCCTTAGCACGTGCTGGCTCTAACTCTTCTCCCTGACCCAAGTCAGCAGTAAAAGTGACAATCTCACATTGATAGGTATCTTGAAGCCATTTCAAAATAACGCTGGTATCAAGACCGCCGGAATACGCTAAAACCACTTTTTTAATATCTGACATGATTTCTATTCAATAAAAATTAACTAAGACTGCTTCATAAAATTTGATGACGTAGTGCTTACGCTACTCGTCCACAGAGCAAATACTCCATCAAGGCTTTTTGTACATGCAAGCGATTTTCCGCCTCTTCCCAAACAATACTTTGGGGACCATCAATCACTTCAGCAGAAACCTCTTCGCCTCGGTGCGCTGGCAAACAATGCATAAATAAAGCATCCGGCTTGGCCAAAGACATTAATTCCGAGGAAACCATCCAATCCTTAAATGCAGCCATACGGGAAGCATTTTCATCTTCATATCCCATGCTGGTCCACACATCTGTTGTAACCAGGTCAGCATCCTTGCAAGCATCTCTAGGATCTGCACATACCGTCAAATGATTTAGGGCCGCGCCCGTTAAACGAGAGCTTTCAAGTTGATACCCCTCGGGAGCTGAGAAACGCAGTTGGAAGCCCAAGCACTCCGCCGCCTGAATCCAGGTGTAGGCCATGTTGTTAGCATCGCCCACCCATGCCACAGTCTTTCCTTGAATAGGGCCACGCGCCTCAACAAAGGTAAAGATGTCGGCTAAAACTTGGCAGGGATGATATTCATTGGTTAAACCGTTCACTACAGGCACGCGGGAGTTTGCGGCAAAACGCTCAATAATCTCCTGACCAAAAGTCCGGATCATAATGATGTCCGTCATTCTCGATATCACTTGTGCAGCATCCTCTACAGGCTCACCACGACCTAACTGGGTATCACGAGTATTGAGATAGACGGCGTGACCGCCCAACTGATGAATGCCCGCCTCAAAAGAAAGGCGCGTGCGAGTGGAGTGCTTCTCGAAAATCATGGCCAAAGTACGGTCATGAAGAGGATGCCAAGTTTCATAACTCTTGAACTTAGCCTTAAGCCAAGCAGAGCGCTCTAAAAGATAATCATATTCCTCACGCGTGAGGTCAGAGAACTGCAAGTAATGCTTTACCTGACCGGGCACTTGGGGTTTTGCCAGTGATGTCATTGTTGAGCTTTCTACTAAAGTTTTTGCTTGCATTTTTTTCTTTGGGCATTCAACTGCACGAAAATAGTTCCTAAAGTCATCATAAGTGTCTCTCACGCTGTTAAGCTAGAGGACTTAGCATTACTTATTTCTCACAACAATTTTTACGCCAACTTGAACCACAAAAAGCTTTTTATTCAAGGCATCACTGCCTCTGGTCAACCATTTCGACCCAGCGACTGGGCGGAACGTCTGTGCGGAGTGATGGCCACTTTTCGACCACCAGGCGATGCCGGAGACCCCCGCTTCACTTATTCACCCTATGTCAGACCGGTCGTTATTGCAAAAGTGAAATGCGTTGTTATTGATACTAGACTGGGTGATCTTGATCCAAGGGCACTCGACTTTGTCGTGAACTTCGCCAAAGACAATGGCCTCCCCATCGAAGAAGCTTGCGAGTTTGAACCCGCAACGCAAGCCCAGTCTTAAAAACAAAAACCCGCTCTGATAAGGAGCGGGCTTAGGCTAGAAAATTCTCTCCAGCCAGCCTAAAACCAAAACTGTATTACGCTGCCATTGCCTTAATGGCTGCAGACAAACGTGACTTCTGACGTGCTGCAGTATTTTTATGAGCAATCTTTTTGTCAGCAATCTTGTCGATTGTTGCTTGAGTAGCTGCGAATACTTTAGCTGCTGCTGCTTTGTCACCAGTTTCAATTGCTTTACGAACTGACTTAATGGAAGTACGCAGCTTTGAACGCAAACTAGAGTTGTGCTCATTCTGTTTTACTGCCTGCCGTGCGCGTTTACGCGCTTGTGCGGTATTGGCCATCTTTAAACCTTGCTATAAATAAAAATTACAAAATACGGTTAACTGAAAATCTGCATGGGTGTGCCGCTTTTATAAGCCGACTCACCAAAACCCAAGATTTTACATTAAAGGGCCAAAAAAGCCCAGCCACATGATAAATAGGGGAAAATTGGTCCATGAATCTGCTCTCCGCCGCCGCCAAGGTTAGCGCCCTAACCATGCTTTCCCGCATTACGGGGCTCCTCCGAGAAACCTTAATTGCCCGTAGTTTCGGGGCCTCTGAGTGGACTGATGCCTTTAATGTAGCTTTTAGACTCCCCAATTTACTCCGCAGGCTTTTTGCTGAAGGGGCCTTTTCTCAGGCATTTGTGCCAATTTTGGGGGAAATTTCTAGTAAAGGCGACCAAAAACAGGCCCAGATACTCGTAAATGCCGTTGCCACGCTCTTATTTTGGGCTTTACTGCTCACAGTACTACTTGGGGTGATTGGCGCACCCCTGCTAATCCTGGTAATTGCTACAGGCTTTAAAGGCGGTCCTGCTTATGATGCCAGCGTTGTAATGACCAGAATCATGTTTCCCTACATTGGACTGATTTCTTTAGTTTCCTTATCTGCTGGCATTTTGAACACCTTCCAGCGCTTTGCCATCCCCGCTTTCACCCCAGTTTTACTCAATGTAGCCCTCATTGGATGTGCTGTCTTTTTGGCGCCACATCTTGACCAACCCATTTATGCCTTGAGCATTGGCGTCCTCTTAGGAGGTGTTTTGCAGCTAGGAATTCAAGGTCCAGCACTTCTTCGTCTGGGGCTACTACCCCGCATTGGTTTGCTTCCTGGAGCCATTAAGGCAGCCGTTACCAATCCAGATGGAAGACGTGTTTTAAGGTTGATGGGGCCAGCAGTTTTTGCAGTATCTGTGGCCCAAATCTCTCTGATCATCAACACCAATATTGCCTCTCGCTTGCCAGCGGGTAGCGTATCTTGGCTTTCCTATGCCGATCGTTTAATGGAATTTCCTACGGCATTACTCGGTGTAGCGCTGGGAACTGTACTGTTGCCAAGCTTGAGTAAGGCCAATGCTAAAAATGACTTGGAGCATGCGGGTGAGTTATTGATTTGGGGCTTACAGCTGACATTTCTATTGGCGGCACCATGCGCAATTGCCCTATTTATTTTTGGGGAGCCTCTAGCTGCGGCCCTGTATCACTACGGTAAATTTAGTGCGCTCGATGTTGCAATGACTCAACGTGCATTAGCGGCCTATGGCGTAGGTCTCATTGGCCTGATCTTGGTAAAAATATTGGCACCAGGCTTCTATTCCCGTCAAGATATCCGTACCCCCGTCAAAATTGGCCTCTTAGTTTTGGTGGCCACCCAAGTAGCCAACCTCGTTTTTGTTCCATGGCTAGGCCACGCAGGCTTAGCCCTCTCGATTGGAATGGGCGCCTGCCTGAATGCGACTTTGCTTTGGGTGGGTCTAAGTAAGCGCGGAGCTCTTCCAAATGCATCATGGACTAAATATTTAAGCCAACTATTCCTGGCCCTCATTCCGTTTTCAGGCGTTCTGTACTACGCCGCCCAAGCGCACAACTGGATTGTCCTTCAAGCTACACCTTGGCTGAGAATTGGCCTGTTGAGCGCATGGCTATGTGCGGCGGCACTTGTTTACTTTGCCGCCTTGGGTTTAGTGGGGATTCGCTGGCAAAAATTTCTGCGTCATGCAAAATAGGCGTATGCCAACACAACAACTTGACTACTTCACATCCTTAGTTGCGGAAGACGAACACTTCCCTTTAACTGAAGCAGCGATTGCAGTCGCTCAACATGCTTATCCAGATTTAGACGTGCAAGGAGTTCTGGATCTCATTGATCAACTAGCTAACAAATTAAAAAGTCGCATTACTGCTGACACTTCGCCTATACAGCGCCTGCAGATTCTGAAGCACTTTTTTTATAACGAGCTGGGTTTTGGCCCCAACCCCAATGATTTTTATGCTCCTGAGAATTCTTATTTGCATCAGATCATCGAGAACCGTCGTGGCATTCCGATCTCATTGGCTATCCTCATGATGGAGTTTGGTCAACAAATTGGTTTAAATATTCGTGGGGTATCCTTCCCGAACCACTTTATGATGCGCATCTCTTTACAGCAAGGGGAAATCATGATGGATCCCTTAACAGGAGATTCGCTCTCGAAACACCAATTGCAAGATATGCTTGATCCTTATCTCGATGCCAAGGGTTATCGTGGCGAACTGAGTCTGCCTCTGAATCTCTTCTTACGCGCCTCAAGCCCTCGAGAAATTCTGTCGCGCTTTTTGAAAAATCTGAAAGTGATTTATTCAGAGCATGAGCGCTGGGAGCGTTTACTGGGAATTCAAGAGCGCTTAGTAATTCTGTTGCCCGATTCTATCGAAGAGATACGAGATCGTGGCCTCATCTTTGCCCAACTGGAATATGTCAGACCCGCATTGGTAGATATGCATCGCTATGTCAATGAATCCCCCGAAGCGGAAGATGTTCCAGAAATTCTAGAACATATTGCCACCCTCGAGAGTCAAACAAAGCTACATTGAAGAAGTCTTAAAGCCTTACTTCTTTTTAGCTTGAAATACTTTGTACATTCCAGCAAAGGCCACTGGAACTGCTGCCGCACCAACGCCAATGAGAACGATAACGTTTAAATTCTGGCGAATTACTGGAATGTTTCCAAAGAAATATCCTGCAGCTACCAAGCCAATAACCCACAAAGCCGCACCGACAATATTGAAGAGTTGAAAGCGGGAGAAATTCATCTCAGAAACTCCGGCAATAAATGGGGCAAACGTACGAATAATCGGCAAGAACCGCGCCAAGATAATGGTTTTACCGCCATGCTTTTCATAAAAAGAGTGGGTCTTACGTAAAGCATTTTGATCAATCCAGCGCGATTGACTGCTAAATACTCGGTGACCAATCCAGCGGCCAATCAAGTAATTAAGGGTATTTCCAGCGACAGCAGAAACCAATAAGCCGGTACATAAAGTCCATATATTGAAGTTCTCTGTCGCGCAATAAGCGCCAGCAATAAACAAAAGCGAGTCGCCTGGCAAGAAAGGGGCAACCACTAAACCAGTCTCAGCAAACACAATTACGAATAAAAAAGCATAGGCCCAAAAACCATATTGCTGAATAATTACATCCAAATGTCGGTCTATGTGCAGCAACAAGTCGCTTAATTGCAAAAGGGTGTCCATCAACGTACGCTCCGAGCTAAGGTTTGATGCGGATATTAACAGGGTCGATTAAACCCCACTTTTTTTAGTTTCTATAATGAGCGATGTCCACTGAACCCCACATTCAGCCTAAGCATTCATCTGTTCGCCCAACTACGCTTTGTATTGTTGGTCCTACAGGCGCAGGCAAGACTCATCTCACGATGTCTCTGGCTGGGTATGCCAAGACTATTGGCACCACGATTGAACTCATCAGCATGGACTCAGCTTTAGTCTATCGGGGGCTAGATATAGGTAGCGCCAAACCCACTAAAGCAGAGCAAACGGCGGTCATCCATCACCTCATAGATATTCTTGAACCCACTGAGGTCTACTCAGCTGCGCGGTTTGCAAAAGATGTCGCTGAGCTCTGCGAGGCAATTCGTGCCCGAGGAAATATTCCAGTAGTCGTTGGTGGGACGATGCTGTATTGGAGAGCTTGGGCGCATGGCCTTTCATCTCTGCCGCCTGCGGATCCTGAAATTCGCGCCCGCTTAGACGCTCGAGGCAAAGAGATTGGGTGGCCTGCCATGCACGCAGAACTTGCACTTATTGACCCCATCACCGCAACCCGCTTAGAACCTAACGACTCTCAGCGTGTTCAGCGCGCCCTCGAGGTATATGAAGCAACCGGTAAACCGATGTCGCTATTGCTAGCTGAATCTCCAAGCCAAGACGGTAGGGAGGGCTCTGCAATTCCTGATTGGATTGATTTGGTATCTCTAGAACCAAGTGATCGATCTAGACTGCATCTCAACCTTGAAAAAAGGTTTGATGAAATGATCTTGGCGGGTTTAATTGAGGAAGTGGCAACACTTCGCGCTAATCCTGAACTTCACCCCGATTTGCCCGCTATCCGCTCGGTGGGCTATCGCCAAGTCTGGGAGCACTTAGCAGGCGAAACAACTTTAGAAGAAATGCGCTACAAAGCACTGGCGGCAACTCGTCAGCTGGGCAAGCGCCAACTAACCTGGTTACGGGCAATAGCAGGAAGAAATACTTTTGATCCCTTCAACCCTAATGAGTTGAAGGCCGCCCTAGAGCACTGCAAACGCAGGCTGGGTCAAAGTTCTTAGATAACGATAGTTTGAGGTGCATCTTTCGGACGCTCAACGACATCACCAACAACCCATGCATTTAAACCTTCAGTCTTGAGAGACTGAATGGCAGTATCGGCTTGTTCGGTAGACACAATTACCACCATACCAATTCCGCAGTTAAAGACACGAACCATCTCTGCATCTGCAACACCACCCTTCATCTGCAACCAGCGGAAGAGTTCAGGCATTTGCCAGCTATCACGGTGCAAAACTGCCTGAATATTCTCAGGCAGAACACGTGGAACGTTATCCACCAATCCGCCACCAGTAATGTGCGCCATACCCTTGACATCAATTTCTGAGATCAATTTCAACAAAGGCTTTACATAAATCTCCGTTGGAGCCATCACTACATCACCTAGTGAACGACCGCCCAAATCATCGCTTGGCTTCGCGCCAGCACGCTCAATAATTTTTCTCACTAAAGAATAGCCATTGGAGTGCGCGCCACTTGAAGCAATTGCCAACACCACATCGCCAGGGACAATGCGTGAGCCAGTAATAATTTTGGATTTTTCCACCGCTCCGACCGCAAATCCTGCCAAGTCATACTCACCAGGAGGGTACATACCAGGCATTTCAGCCGTTTCTCCGCCAATCAGCGCACATCCAGACAGCTCGCAACCCTTAGCTATACCAGCCACTACGGTAGCAGCCGTATCCACAGTTAACTTGCCGCAGGCAAAGTAATCCAAGAAAAATAGGGGCTCGGCACCTTGAACCAAGATGTCATTTACGCTCATGGCCACTAAATCTTGACCGATAGTGTCATGACGATTCCACTCAAAAGCCAATCTCAGCTTAGTTCCGACACCGTCGGTACCAGAGACCAACACAGGCTCCTTGTAGTGCTTAGGCACCTCAAAAAGGGCTCCAAAGCCTCCAATACCAGCCAACACGCCTTCACGCATGGTTTTCTTGGCCAAAGGCTTGATGCGATCGACTAAAGCATCTCCAGCGTCAATGTCGACTCCAGCGTCACGATAGGAAAGGCCTTGGGAGGCAGAATTAGAAGATGAGGTCATGGCGGATTTAGAAGATTAGTAAAAACAGTGCTTGATCAGTAGAATCATTGAATTCTAGAGGATTCGAGCACGATGGCTGAAATTTTTACCCCTTTTTTAACCGCATTTATTCTGGCTTATGCCCTGCGCCCAGTTTGTCTATGGCTTGAAGGGCGAAGATTGCCTCGGCCATTGGCCGCCGCATTGGCCATGTTTATTGGTTTAGGAGTCATTTTTTGCATTCTGAGCCTCTTTATTAGCCTTCTTAAAAATGAAATTCCCCTCATAAAGCAGCAACTTCCAGAGTGGATTCAAAACACCCAGACTTGGCTTGGCCCAAAACTGAATGAATTTCATGTCAATTTTGATTGGGGCACACTCAAAAACAGCATTACGGAAAAAGTTACAGAGCACATTAGCGATAACGCTGATGTTTTGATGAGCACCACCCTCGATACAGTGCTTATGTCTAGCACTTCGGTCATCGCAGGCTTTGTAAACGCTGTCCTGATTCTTTTTGTGATGTTTTATCTGCTCATGGATTGGGACCATTTTTTCAATCTAGTCAAAAGCCTTGTTCCTGTCAGAGCCCAAGAAACCGTCCATCATCTGGCCATGCATACCGATGGCTTGCTTTCACAGTATCTAAGAGGGATGCTGATCGTCATCTCCATCATGTCTGTTTTTTATAGTGTTGGATTAAGTCTACTGGGCGTCAAGGGTGCGGTAGCTCTAGGGGTGTTTACTGCACTCATGATCGTTATTCCTTATATCGGCATCGCCTTGGGATTTTCACTGGCAGCCCTTTCGACACTATTGCAATTTGGCCCTGGCAGTGAAATCGTAGGTATTCTTATTTTGTATGGTCTAGGTCAATTCCTGGAAGGCTTCTTCTTGACTCCACGTCTCGTTGGAGAGCGTATTGGCTTACACCCGGTTGCAGTCCTATTTGCATTACTTTTATTTGGAAAACTTTTTGGCTTCTTTGGTGTTTTATTGGCACTCCCAATCAGCGCAGTAAGCCTGGTGCTGGTGAAATATGTATGGGGTCGCTATGTCCAAAGCGACTGGTACAAAAAGTAAACTGAAGAAGTAATGAATAAAATCCCGCTTCCACGTCAGTTTGCGCTTGATCTCAGTCATACTCCGCCAGCAAGTCTCGATAACTTCTTACCTGGAAAAGACTTAGCTCTGCTAGGGACTTTGCGAAATCTCACTCAAGCATGGCTAACTAAAGCTAATGAGGAGCTTCAAACCAATCCCCTTAACGAACGCTGGATTTATTGGTGGGGTCCCGAGGGATCGGGACGAAGTCATTTGATCAAAGCATTAAGCAATGCGGCGCAAATATCTGGTCTAGAACATTTTGACCTTACCCCCAGCGAACCTATCTCCTGGGTGCGGCTCGAAGAAAAAATGCCTTTGCTTAGTCAAAGCAAGCTACCTTCAGTAATTACAGTCGATGATGTAGATCGCTTGGATGAACGCTCAGTAAGCTCTTTGTTTCGAATACTCAATGAGGTGCAAGTAAGTAGAGCCATTCATATCTTCATAACAGGTAACGCAGCACCAGCCTCATTAAGCCTTCGGGAAGACCTTAGAACACGCTTAGGGTGGGGTTTAATCTTTCAAACCTACCTTTTGGATGATGATGAGAAAATACAAGCTCTGGAACAAGCGGCCCAGGCTCGCGGACTAGTTTTATCTCCCGATGTTTTACCTTGGCTGCTCAGTCGCTTTTATCGGGATATGCCAAATTTAATGGCTTTAATTGATGCTTTGGATGCTTATTCACTAGAAACAAAACGTGCCGTTACTTTGCCCCTTGTGCGCGAGCTTTTACTGCCTAAATAAAAATTCATGACCCAACTTGCCCTCTTCGACTTAGATCACACACTTTTACCTTGCGATAGCGACTATGAATGGGGTCAGTTCCTGGCTCGTATTGGCGTTGTGGATTCCCAATACTATGCGCAGCAAAATGAACGTTTTTATCAAGACTACAAAGATGGTAAGTTGGACATTCAAGAATTTTTACGCTTTGCTCTCAAGCCGCTGTCAGAACACTCCCGTGCGCAACTTAAAGATTGGCACGATGCCTTTATGCAAGAAGTGATCACCGGCCAATTACGCCAAGAAGCAATTGATTTGGTAAAGCGCCATCAAGATGCAGGGGATCTTTGTTGTGTGGTTACCGCAACCAATAGCTTTGTTACGCGTCCCATCGTAGAGAGTTTTGGAATTGAGCATTTGGTTGCGACCGAGCCCGCAACTATTGGTGATGACCCATTAGCAAGTTATACCGGCGAGGTAAGAGGGTTACCTAGCTTTCGCGAAGGAAAAATACAACGCGTGCACGATTGGCTCTCGAGCCAAAATCTTTCTTTAGAGAAATTACCTTACAGTTACTTTTATTCTGATTCGATGAATGATCTACCCCTGCTAGAGCAGGTTAGCAACCCAGTTGCCACTAACCCTGATACTCGCCTCCGTATTGAAGCGGAAAAACGTCACTGGCCTATTTTGGAATTATTTGCATGATCACTAAATTTATAAAGCGTATTTTGCGACGTGACCCTATGGTCCGTCCTACACACGCTAACAATTCTGGAGCCCCTAAACGGATTCCCAAAAAAACCCATCGCATTGATCCCCATCTACTTTCCAAGAATGCAGTCAAGGTTACTCATACACTTCAGCAAGCAGGCTATGAAGCCTTTATTGTGGGTGGTGCTGTGCGCGATTTGGTTTTGGGAATTGGCCCAAAAGATTTTGATGTAGCGACCAATGCAACTCCTGAACAAGTACAAAAACTCTTTCGTAAAGCCCGCTTAATTGGACGCCGCTTTCAGATTGTGCATGTCACTTTTTTTGGTAAAGGACACCCTGAGATCATCGAAGTCTCAACCTTCAGAGCCTTACTGGAAAAAGCTGGGGATCACCTCGCTGAAAGTGGCAGAATTTTGCACGATAACGTTTGGGGCTCACAAGGCGAAGATGCTGCACGTCGTGATTTAAGTATTAATGCGATGTATTACGACCCCTCAACCGAAACCGTCTTGGATTACCACGGTGGTATGGCCGATATCCAAAAAAAGACCTTGCGCATGATTGGCGATGCCGCTAAGCGCTATCGTGAAGATCCCATTCGCATGCTAAGGGCAATTCGTTTTGCCGCAAAAACAGGCTTTACCTTAGATGCAGCCACTCGTGCGCCAATAGAGAAATTGGGCAAGCTTATACATGACGTACCGCAAGCACGCTTGTTTGATGAAATCTTAAAGCTGCTCATGTCAGGCTACTCATGGGCAGCAATCCAAGGTCTTCGTGATGCAGGATTGCATCATGGCCTGCTTCCATTGCTTGATCATATTTTGGATGAGAAGGCGACCTCTAAAGAAGCCAATGAGTTTGTTCATCTCGCTTTAGACAGCACGGATCAACGTATTCAATCTGGAAAAAGCGTGTCTGCAGGCTTCCTATTTGCCACCCTCTTATGGCCAGAGCTTTTGAAGAATTGGAAAAAGAATATCGCTGGAGGTATGGCTAATATTCCAGCCTTACATGATGCAATGGACGAGACAATTACCAAACAAAGTAATGGCATGACGATTCAACGTCGATTTGAAAGTGACATGCGAGAAATTTGGGCCATGCAGCCCCGTTTTGAAAAACGTGTTGGACGCTATCCTTACCGTTTGATCGAATCCCCAAGATTTAGGGCAGGCTATGACTTTTTGCTATTGCGGTGCGCGGCAGGTGAACAAAGCTCAAGTCTAGGAGACTGGTGGACAAGTTTCATTGCTACTGATGCGGCCGGGCAAGATGAATTAATGGCATCAGCCAAAAATGAATCTGGAAATACCTCTTCTGCCCCTAGAAAGCGGCGTCGCAGAAAAGCGAAAATCAATACGCCCGCTGAAAGTGCATCAGAGTAAGCAAATTAGTAGAAAGTTCTGTAAAGTAGTTTCATCTCATTATTGGAATCAGTATGCCTCGGGCTTTTATTGGATTTGGCGGAAATATTGGCGATACGCGGCAGCTAATTACTGATGCGATTGTTTGCCTTGCCTTGCGTTGCGAGTTACAGGTCATTGCAAAAAGCTGCTTCTATCAAAGCGCCCCTGTAGAAGCAGCCGGTGGCGATTACATTAATGCCGTTATTGAGATTGAAACGCAACTCAGCCCTTACGGTCTACTTCACATTTGCCAAGCCATTGAAAAAGAATTTGGTCGCGAGCGACCATACCTCAATGCCCCACGTACTCTAGATTTGGATATTCTATTTTTTGAGGGCATATCTCAAAATGATTCCGAATTAACCCTACCCCACCCACGAATTATTGAGCGCTCTTTTGTACTCCTGCCGTTACTGGAGATTGCACCTGACATTTTTTTACCTAATCTTGGTGAGCTAAAGACTTACCTACCGAAAGTGGCCCACCAACGGATTGAAAAACTTCCCTGCCGGAACTGTAGCTGTGGGGAAAAAACCATTTATAGCCAAGCAACTCATTAATTCATTAAACTCAGGTCATGGGCTACCTACAAGGCGATAAGCCAATTACTATTTCCAAGCTTCTCTCCATGCATAGCGAGGGAGAGAAGATTTCCATGTTGACCGCATATGACGCAACGATGTCGGCCCTCCTTAATCGCTGTGGCGTTGAAACGATTTTGATTGGCGACTCCTTGGGCAATGTCATTCAGGGGCAAACGAGCACTACACCAGTCACCATTAAACATATCGCGTATCACACCGAATGCGTAGCGCGCGCCAATTCGCAGGCTTTTATCATCGCTGACTTACCGTTTGCTAGTTACGGAAACCCCGTTCAAGCATTAGACTCAGCAGCCCAATTAATGCGCGTTGGTGCCGATATGGTAAAGCTCGAAGGTGGCGGTCAGTGGCAAGTTGAAATTATTCAATATCTCGTAGAACGTAGCGTACCAGTTTGCGCCCATCTAGGTTTACTACCCCAATCAGTCCATCTATTGGGTGGCTATAAAGTTCAAGGTAAATCTAAAGATGCCGCAAGCCTCATGATCGAGCAAGCTCTTGCCTGTGAGCAAGCAGGAGCACAGATGGTAGTACTTGAGGCTATCCCCTCCTCACTTGGAAAACACATCACCGAATCTCTCTCTATTCCCACCATTGGAATAGGCGCAGGTCCAGACTGCTCTGGTCAAGTTTTGGTATTGCAAGATATGTTGGGCATCAGCCCCGGAAAGCCGCCAAAGTTTGTCAAAAACTTTATGCTTGGCCACCCCTCTATTGAGGCTGCAGTCAAAGCCTATGTTCGGGAAGTGAAATCCGGGAGTTTCCCGGGTTCCGAACACGGCTTTGCTGGTTAAGCCAAGATATTTTGGTGATTAACTAAAAAAACTTTTTACCCCATCAAACCAACCCTTTTGATGGGGGTTATGTTTATCGCCACCTGTTTTTAAGCTGTCGTCGAATTTTTTGAGCAATTTCTTTTGTTCATCTGATAACTTGATAGGCGTTTCCACAATGACGTGAACGAAGAGATCGCCAACGATAGATGAACGCAAACCTTTAATTCCCTTATTGCGCAAACGGAAAGTTTTGCCAGTTTGCGTACCTTCAGGAATCGGAAACTCAACACGACCAGAAAGCGTAGGTACCTCAATCTCTCCACCGATTGTGGCGGCCGCGAAAGAAATTGGCATCTGGACGTGCAAATCGCTACCGTCACGCTCAAATACTTTGTGAGATTTAACTCTGACTTCTACATAGAGATCGCCAGCGGGTCCACCATTAATACCCGGCTCGCCATTACCAACAGAGCGTACACGCATTCCATCATCGATGCCCGCAGGGATTTTTATCTCTAGTGTTTTTTGTTCTTTAAGTTTTCCGCTACCGTGGCAAGTTTTGCAAGGCTTAGGAATGTACTCGCCAGTGCCACGGCACTTGGGGCAAGTTTGTTGCATCGAGAAGAAGCCCTGTTGTACCCTCACTTGGCCATGACCATCGCAAGTAGTACATTTTTCTGCCTTACTACCGGGCTCTGCGCCAGTACCGTGACATGGTTTGCAATTACTCCAGCTTGGCACACGAATTTGAGTGGTATACCCTTCAGCAGCCTGCTCAAGAGTAATGTCCATGTTGTAACGAAGATCTGCGCCTTTATATACCTGCGGACCTGAATGGCGTCCGCCACCTTGACCGAAAATATCACCAAAGATATCACCAAAGGCATCAGCGAATCCACCACCGCCACCACCGCCGAAGCCTCCCCCACCAAAACCGCCCATGGACGGATCAACGCCTGCGTGACCATACTGATCATAAGCAGCTCGCTTATTCGGGTCCGTCAGCGTTTCATAGGCCTCTTTCACCTCTTTAAACTGCGCACCGGAATCTTTGCTATCGGGATTGCGATCGGGGTGATGCTTCATCGCTAGCTTACGATAAGCCTTTTTTAACTCTTCATCGCTAGCACTTCTTGCAACACCAAGGACTTCGTAATAATCGCGTTTACTTTTCGGCACAACTGTTCCTCTCAACAACCTGAATGGCACAAGTCGGCACGAGGCCGACTTGTTATTGATTTACTTCAGAATGACTATGAATTACTTCTTGTCATCAACCTCTTTAAAGTCAGCATCGACAACATCAGCATCAGGAGCTGCGCCTTGCGCGCCACCAGGGGCTGCGCCAGGAGCGGCACCACCAGCTTTAGCTTGCTCAGCAGCCATGGCCTTTTCACCTAGCTTCTGACTTGCCTTACCCAAAGCTTCTGTTTTAGCCTCAATTGCAGCTTTATCGCTACCTTTGATTGCTTCATCCAGCTCTTTCAAGGCAGCTTCAATGGCTTCCTTTTCGGCGACTTCCAAAGCCGCGCCATGCTCTTCCAAAGCTTTCTTGGTGGAGTGGGCTAAGGCATCAGCAGTATTGCGCGCAGTAACTAACTCAAGCACTTTCTTATCTTCAGCAGCATTAGCTTCAGCATCTTTTACCATGCGTTGAATTTCATCTTCAGTAAGGCCAGAGTTCGCTTTGATGGTGATCTTGTTTTCTTTGCCAGAGGCTTTATCTTTTGCAGTTACATGCAAAATACCGTTCGCATCAATATCAAAAGTCACTTCAATTTGTGGCATGCCACGTTGCGCAGGTGGAATACCTTCTAAATTAAATTCACCGAGCAATTTATTTGCGGCAGCCAACTCACGCTCACCTTGAAAACACTTAATCGTTACAGCAGGTTGATTGTCTTCCGCTGTTGAATAAACCTGTGAATGCTTAGTAGGGATGGTTGTGTTCTTAGGAATCATTTTGGTCATGACGCCGCCTAGGGTTTCAATACCCAATGACAATGGGGTAACGTCCAAAAGCAATACGTCTTTACGATCACCGGACAACACGGAACCTTGAATAGCGGCACCAACAGCTACCGCTTCATCAGGGTTTACATCTTTACGCGGCTCTTTACCAAAAATTTCTTTTACTTTTTCTTGTACAGCAGGCATACGAGTTTGACCGCCAACCAAGATCACATCATCGATATCAGCAACATTTACACCAGCATCTTTAATTGCAGTGAGGCAAGGGCCAGCCGTACGGTTAACCAACTCTTCAACCAAAGACTCCAACTTGGCACGAGTTAACTTCAAATTCAAATGCTTAGGACCACTGGCATCAGCAGTAACGTAAGGCAAGTTGATTTCGGTTTGCTGTGCAGATGACAATTCGATTTTGGCTTTTTCAGCAGCATCTTTTAAACGCTGTAATGCCAATACATCTTTACTTAAATCAACGCCTTGTTCTTTTTTGAATTCAGCGATGATCCAATCGATAATGCGTTGATCAAAGTCTTCACCACCCAAGAAAGTATCGCCATTAGTGGAGAGCACTTCGAATTGCTTCTCACCATCAACGTTAGCAATTTCAATAATAGATACGTCGAATGTACCGCCGCCCAAGTCATAAACTGCAATCTTGCGATCCACTTTATCTTGCTTGTCCAAGCCAAACGCTAAAGCAGCTGCAGTAGGCTCGTTAATGATGCGCTTTACATCCAAACCAGCAATACGGCCAGCATCTTTAGTTGCTTGACGTTGACTGTCATTGAAATAAGCAGGCACAGTAATTACGGCCTCAGTTACCTCTTCTCCAAGGTAGTCCTCAGCAGTCTTTTTCATTTTGCGCAAAATTTCAGCAGATACTTGCTGTGGCGCCATTTTTTTGTCACGAGCTTCAACCCAAGCGTCACCATTGTCAGCCTGAATAATTTTATAAGGCATTAAACCGATGTCTTTTTGCACTTCAGCATCAGTAAATTTACGACCCATCAAACGCTTAACTGCGTAAATAGTATTGCGTGGGTTTGTTACTGACTGGCGTTTAGCGGGCGCACCAACCAATACTTCACCGTCTTCTACGTAGGCGATGATGGATGGAGTTGTGCGGGCACCCTCTGCATTCTCAACAACCTTAGGCGCGTTGTTTTCAACGACTGAAACACACGAATTGGTGGTTCCTAAGTCGATTCCGATAATCTTTCCCATAATTGCTCCAAAAAATTAAGTTGTGTAATTTCTGATTTACTACTGCGAATAATTCGATACCCATTAAATGGGGTCAAAAAAGACGAATTCAAGAGGTGAAAGTGGCAAAAAAGGCAGAAATCTGCCTTTTTTAAGCTTTTCTCAACAAATTTGAGAAAAAATCCTTATTTTGGAGCGCTAACGGTCACCAAGGCAGGTCTCAAAATACGGTCGGCGATGGAATACCCTCTCTGGAGCACTGAAACTACCGTATTGGCATCTTGCTCGGACGGTACCGAGGCAATTGCCTGGTGAAGATTAGGATCAAACTTTTCTGCAATCGCTGGATTAATTTCAGCCATTCGGCCTTTTTCAAAAGCAGATATCAGTTGTTTTAGGGTAATTTCCAAACCTTCTTTAAACGCTTTGGCATCTACAGCCTCTGCATTAAGGGCGGCGTATAAACTGTCAGCCACAGGCACTAAATGCTCAGCAAAGCTTTCAATGGCAAATTTGTGGGCCTTAGCAATATCCTCAGTAGCGCGACGGCGAATATTTTCACCTTCTGCTTTAGCGCGCATAAAACTGTCTTGCATGTCCGCAAGCTTTTGATTTAATTCATCAATAAGCTGCGTATTGGACTCCATGGCCAGCTCTGGCTCTGAGCTAATGCTGGCACCCACTTCTACTACCTGCTCAGATTCCAAGTTTTCTTGGGCTTGCTCAGTGGATGGATTTTGGTTTTCTTGTGTCATGGGTGTTCATTCACTTTTCTATAAGAATATCTGTATCAATGCAATATGGGGCTAATCACAGCAATTTCAAGCAATTGGATATCGCACCAGTTTAAGCAATTCTAGGCTTAGCCAATTCTGCTCGCTGGTTCCGCTCTGCAATCAGGAGTTCAGATTGATCATTTAAGGGCCAACCAGACAAATGCTCTTGAGCAATTCCATACAAAGCCTCGATCCATTGGGGGTTATTGTTGAGACAAGGGATGTAGCGGTAATCTTTCCCTCCGTGCTCCAAGAAGCTCTCACGAGCCTCCATAGCTATTTCCTCTAAAGTCTCTAAGCAATCTGCCGGAAAGCCTGGGCAAAACACATCGACTCGCTGACAAGCCTCTTTGGCCAGAGTCTCAATAGTGGCTGCGGTATAGGGCTTTAGCCACTCTGCTTTACCAAAGCGGGACTGAAAGGTTACCAAGTATTCTCCAGGCTCTAAACCTAAGGCCTCACCTAACAGGCGACCTGTTTTTAAACATTCGCAATGGTAAGGGTCACCCTTCATCAAATTTCGCTTAGGCAGTCCATGAAATGACATCACAAAGCGATCACCTCGTAAAAAATCAGGGCGCCCATCCTTATCCCATGCATCCAAAACTTGATCACGGAGTGCAGTTATATAAGCAGGGTTATCGTGATAATGTTTTACCAATCTGAGTTCTGGTTGATCTCGCCAACCCTTCAATACCCGAAACACCTCATCAAAACTCGATGCTGTAGTCGTAGCTGAATATTGGGGATACAAAGGGAGTAATAGCAAACGCTCCATTCCCTGCGCTTTCAAAGCAACCATAATCTCCTCGGTAGATGGTTGACCATATCGCATTGCTAAATCCACCAATACCGTCTGCCCACTTTCAGAAAACTTTTTACTCAATTCTTTGGCCTGAAGCCTTGAATAGTGCAATAAAGGCGAACCCAATTTTGGTAACCAAATAGAGGCATATTTTTTAGCAGAGGCTCCGCTTCGTATAGGCAAAATAATGCCATTCAAAATGCACCACCAAACCGCCCGTGGAATCTCTACTACGCGCGGATCGGAGAGAAATTGTTTTAAATAGGTACGCACTGCTTTTGCGCTTGGCTCGGATGGCGTACCCAAATTGAGTAACAACACTACTGTCTTAGCACTACGTAGATGTGGGTTTTGATTCAAAACTAATCCGTCTTCTATGAAATAAAAATGGTTGTTGGCTAAGCTTAAAAACTCAAGGCGCCAGAAAGTAATTTAGAGGTGATATCCACAATAGGAATGACGCGATCGTATGCCATCCTAGTTGGGCCAATTACCCCAAGGGTTCCAACGATCTGACCGTCAACGCTATATGGCGCACTAATGACTGTCAAATCCTCATAAGGCAAAAGATCACTCTCTCCTCCAATGAAAATTTGAATACCATCAGCATGGCTCGAAACATCAAGCAATTGCATTAACACTGACTTTTGCTCAAGCATGTCGAACATCTTGCGCAATCTATCTAAATTGGAGCTGAGATCGCCAACATTTAGCAATCGACGCTCTCCAGATAAAACCACCTCGCCTTGACCCATGCCGTAATCCGTTACGCCACTTTGCAAAGCCAAAGTCATCAGCCCTGAGATATCTGTTCGCAAACTATCCAGATCAGATTTGAGATGCAGGCGCACCTCTGCAAAACTTTTGCCAGCAAATTGAGCATTAATGTAATTACCCGCCTCAATAAGTTGACTAGGCGAATAGTCCTGAGTGGTTGGCAAAATCCGGTTTTGTACATCACCCTCAGGCGTAACCATGATTAACAATATTTTGCCTTCACCAAGGCGCAAGAATTCAATATGCTTAAAAACTTGTGCCCGCTTAGGCGTCATCACAACACCAGCAAAATGCGTCAGGTTAGACAAAATTTGTGCGGCACTAGCCAAGACTTTCTGAGGAGAATCGGGCAAAAGTCCTTTTTCGACTTCTCTAGCGGCCATCTCTTCCATTGGCCTAACGGTGACCATGGTGTCTACAAATAAACGATAGCCCCTAGGAGTAGGGATCCGTCCAGCTGAAGTGTGGGGGCTGGTAACCAAGCCCATATCCTCCAAATCCGCCATCACATTACGAATAGTAGCGGCAGAAAGATCTAAACCCGAGTATTGCGAAAGGGTGCGGGAGCCAATAGGCTGACCCTCTTCGATATAACGCTCGATGAGGGTTTTCAGTAAAGCGCGGGAACGATCATCCATGATGGAAGGGATTTTATGCCTATGGTTTAATCGTTATATGTTAAGCCCATCCCAAAATTTCTCCAAAAAGGCCTTTAGCCGGGTCGCGCTGGTCGGCAAATACCAAGCTGATGGCATAGAAGGGCACCTCAATGCGCTAGCCAAGCTAGTTGCCGACTTGGGCTGCCAGGTTTTTATCGAAACCGCTACCGCTACCCATTTGGGACTTACAAATTACCCAACCAAAAGCGTGGAGGAATTTGCTGGCTCCATTGATTTAGCGGTAGTCCTTGGGGGTGACGGAACGATGCTGGGCATTGGCCGTCAATTGGCTGGAAAACAAGTCCCTTTAGTGGGTATCAATATGGGTCGACTTGGCTATATGACCGATATTCCTTTTCAGGATGTGCAAGCCGTTCTTCCTTTGATCATTTCTGGTGAATACGAACCCGATACAAGAACCCTTTTAGACGCTGTTGTTCTAAGAAAAGGGGTAGAAATTAACCGCGCTCTAGCCCTCAATGATGTTGTCGTAAATCGTTCGGGTATCTCTGGAATGGTAGAGCTAGCCGTTCGAGTTAACGGCTCATTTATGTACAACCAGCGCTCTGATGGACTGATTGTCTCTACCCCCACCGGCTCTACAGCCTATGCATTGGCTGCTGGTGGTCCCATATTGCATCCACGAGTTCAAGGGGTCTTATTGGCGCCTATTGCCCCTCACTCTCTATCTAATCGCCCTATCGTGCTACCAGTAGACTGCATTATTAGCATTGAAGTGGTCGATGGGCGCGCAGTGATCGTAAATTTTGATATGCAATCGCAAACCGATCTCCACACAGGTGATGTAATTGAAGTGCGGCCTTCTGAAAAAACCATCACCCTACTTCACCCACGCAGTCACAGTGACTACAAGACTTTGCGTGAAAAGCTCCACTGGAATGAGTATCCCTCGACATTCTGATGTCGGATTGCCGAGTACGCTAACACCATGCTTCAAACTCTCGCCCTTCGTGATTTCGTCATCGTTGATCAACTTGAGCTCGATTTTGTCCCTGGTTTCACCGTCTTAACTGGTGAAACGGGCGCAGGAAAATCTATTCTTTTAGACGCTTTAAGCTTGGTATTGGGTGAGCGCGCAGATAGTAGCCAAATTCGTGAAGGTAGTAATCGAGCCGAAATTAGCGCACTCTTTCGTATTGATAACTTACAAATTAGTAGATTCGTAGGATGGCTTGATGAGCAAGGTTTTCCCGTTGAAGATGAAGGACAGAGTCTTTTATTAAAACGAACTATTGAAAGCAATGGTCGCAGTCGCGCATTTATTAATGGCAGTGTTGCGACACTCGCACAGTTGCGAGAAGCAGGCGATCAACTTGTAGACATTCACGGACAGCATGCGCACCAACTGTTATTAAAGGGTGGCGCGCAACGTGAACTTTTAGACCGTCATGCCAACTTATTGCCCATTGCATCTGAGGTAGCCACTTCCTTTAAAGAGCTGAATCAATCTCGCCGTCTTTTAGAGCAAGCAGAAAATGCTGGTCAAGATATTGAGCGCGAGCGTGAAAGACTCGAATGGCAACTCGAGGAATTGACAGAACTATCACCCCAAGAAGGTGAATGGTCCAACATTCAAAGTGAGCATGATCGCCTTGCAAATGGCGCAAAAATTATCAGCGGGTGTCAGGATGCAATTGATGCTTTGAGCGATTCAGACAATTCCGTTGAATCAATACTCTCTAAAGCGAGCGCCAGCATCAGCACCTTAGCTGAGCATGACCCACTTCTAGGCGATATCAGCCAAGCTTTAGAATCAGCCCAAATTCAAATTGATGAGGCTGTCCATGGACTTAATCGTTATTTACAAAAATTAGACTTAGACCCTGAGCGCTTAGTTCATGTGGAAGAAAGAATGCAGGCATTACATTCGGCTGCGAGAAAATTTCGTACTGAAGCGGATAGGCTTCCAATCCTTTTTCAGGAAACCGCTGATCGCCTAGAGGCATTAACTGCATCTCAAAATATTGAAGTCCTTCGTGCAAAAGTCAATGCAGAAGAAGCGGCCTATCTTAAGTTAGCGAAACAGCTTTCGCAAAAACGATCTAAAGCAGCGATTGAGCTTAGTAAATTAGTTACAGAGGCGATGCAAAACCTTTCCATGGCTGGCGGTCAACTAGAAATTTCGCTGGTCCCTTTGCCCGAAGGCGGTGTAAATGGTTTGGAGCAAATTGAGTTTCTGGTTGCAGGGCACGCTGGAAGTACTCCACGTTCACTGGCCAAGGTAGCCTCAGGTGGAGAGCTTGCAAGGATTAGTTTGGCTATTAGCGTGATCACCAGCAAAGCGTCTTTTACACCCACTTTGATTTTTGATGAAGTTGATGCGGGAATTGGGGGTGCTGTAGCAGAGACCGTTGGAAATTTATTACGCCAGCTTGGAGAGACTCATCAGATTCTGTGCGTCACCCATCTTCCTCAGGTTGCCGCACAAGGCAATCAACATCTTAAGGTGAGTAAAAGTCAATCTGAAGAAAAAACGGTTTCTCAAGTCACCGCCTTAGGAAGAGTTGAGCGGGTGGAGGAAGTAGCGCGGATGCTTGGTGGCGCAACAATTACCGATACAACGCGTCGCCATGCTCGAGAACTTCTTGAACAGAATTAATACTCAGACTGATGGTGCGGCAAAAATTTCTTGCCATAAATAAGAAACGGCCAACCTTGCCTTCGTTAGAGCGGGATCACCTTCTAGAGAAGTACGAGTTTTTTCAACGCCATCTAAACGTAGACGGTGTTGCTTGGCCCTCAATAGCCGATAGGCGTTAGCGACACCATCAGCTAAGGATGGATTTATCAACTTTAGATCGGCTGCAATTTTTAGCAATGCAATATTTCCCACATTGCCCAATAACTCTAAAAATTGGTGGGCATAAGCCAGGACTAAAAACTGAACAATAAATTCAATGTCTACCATCCCACCCGCATCATGCTTTAAATCAAAGAGCTTGGTAGGATTCGGGTGGCCTGCATGCACTTTGCGGCGCATCTCAAGGATCTCCGTCCGCAATTGATCAATGTTTCGTGACTGACTCAATACTTCAGAGCGCACCCTATCAAAAAATTGTCCTACTTCAATACTTCCCGCAGAGAAACGCGCCCTAGTGAGAGCCTGATGCTCCCATACCCAGGCGGCATTATCCCCCTGACGCAATTGATATTTTTTAAATGCATCGGCATTAGTTACTAAGAAACCCGCAGATCCATTTGGGCGCAAGCGTGTATCGATCTCAAATAAATTTCCAACAGATGTATAAGCAGTTAACCAATTAATCATGCGTTTAGCTAAAAGGGCATAGACCTCTTGAGAAACATAATCTGACTCTTTTGCTTCATAAATAAAAACAAGGTCTAAGTCTGATGCATAACCCAATTCTTTGCCGCCCAACTTTCCATAAGAAATCACAGAAAATGGAGGCAATATATCTGCAGAAAGATCAAATTTTCTCGCGACATTAGGCCAAACGCGTTCAAGAGTTGTTTGCAATATTAAATCTGCAAGCGCAGACAGGTGGTCACTTACCCCCTCCACTGGAAGCGCTTTTGGAACCCCAATTCCTAAGTCGGCCAAAAGAGTGATGAAGGTTTCATTATGGTGAGTCACGCGCAGAATATCCATAGCACGCTCAGAGCCATCTCCACTACTCAAGACATCATCTAAATGCATGTCCAACGCAGTCTTCACCTCTCTCCAGTACTGTTCTGGATGTTTAATGAGCATTGTTTCCGCACGCGAGTTCAGCAAATGATCCAGCAAATGGGGATGTGTCGTAAGGTATTGCGCTCCCCATTTGGACTGGCTCAGCAAGGCCATGACATTGCGAAGTGCTTTTGGATATTCTGCCAATATGGCTAAATAAGCACCCCTACGAGAAATGGCCTCTACTAAATCAAAAAAACGCAGAAGCACAACATCAGCATCAAGCAGCTCTGATTTACTTTCTAGCAAATCTTCTGTCGCATGCTGAATCAGATTTCCAATAATTAAGCGGCTTTTCTCTGGAAGCTGTTTATATTTTGTACTTTCGCTCCATAAGCGCCAACGTGCCAATGCATGAGGAAAGATTTGGGCATCAAACTTCCATTCGGGGGATAAAGGGGTAAGCGTTAAGCGAGCCTGCTCATCCAAAATAAAAGCCTTCTCAAACAATTGGGCAACTGCTGTCTGATGTTTTTCAAGCTCAATAAGAAATTGATCAACTGCAATAGGCTTCTCGGGATCAGACATACTTGCAGCCAAGCGGGCTCGTGCGGTCATTTCATCAGGGAAATAATGTGTCTGCTGATCTTCCCAAACCTGAATGCGATGCTCTAGACGACGCAGAAAAACATAGGCCGCCTTTAAGTTTTCCACCTCGTCAGCCTGCAATAAACCCTGTTGCTTAATGCAATCGAGCACCTCAAGAGTTGGTCGCGCACGAAACCGAGAATCAATGCCGCCACGCATCAACTGAAACATTTGCGCTAAAAACTCTATTTCACGAATGCCGCCACGACCCAATTTAATATCGTGCGAGCGACCTTGATAACCAGAAGATCGCTTTTCCGCCTCAATCTGAATTTGGGCATGTAAATCGCGAATTGCCGCGATAACCCCATAATCCAGATGACGTCGGTAAACAAAAGGCCGAATTAATTGATCCAATTCCTTTTCGCAAGCGGCAAAAGCGGGGGAATCTATTGCGGGGGAAATCAAGCGACCCTTAATCCAAGCGTATCGCTCCCACTCTCTACCTTGCACCAATAGATACTCTTCCAGCATATCTAAGCTACATACCAAGGGGCCAGAATCGCCATTAGGACGTAGGCGCATATCCACCCTAAATACAAAGCCATTGGCATCATGCTCTGATAAGAATTTAATCAGACGTTTACCCATATAGGTAAACCATTCTTGATTTGATAAACTTTTGGGACCACCCTGTGTGTCTCCCTCCTGCTCATATAAATATATAAGATCAATGTCGGAAGACAGGTTTAATTCTAGGCCACCCAATTTACCCATTCCCACAACCATTAAAGGCATTTCAGCATCCCGTGCAGTACTCCACGGGAGTCCAAACCGTCTTTTCAGATCTTCACGGATATAGGCAATGGATAGGCAAACGCATAACTGCGCAAACTGACTCAGGCCTTGGGTTACCTCCCCAAGACTAGCCATACCGTTAAGGTCGCGAAAGGCAACCCAGAGCATGAGACGTTGACGGGCCAAGCGCAAATTCGCCATAAATTGAGCATCATCTTGGAGATTACCCTCGATCATGAATTCGCAAGGACTTAAAAGATCCTGGATGCCCTCAAGATCAATAACTTGACTCCCTTGAACCTCAAGCCATTCCACCCATCCAGGCTGGGCATTTAACCAACGCTGAGCGTAAGTGGAGTGCCCTCTCAAAATCTCGATTTGCCTAGAAAAATTATTCATTCCACCATCTTAATCCGAGACCAAAATCTCCTGCTAAAGCTTGGTATTCCTTAAGTGTGTGACGGATAATGGAGCCTATGCTTCAAAATATGATCCCGCAGCGCCCAAAGAGTGTGCCTCCCATACGCCCCCAAGGTCCTGATCGATCATGGCGTAAACGCGCTTTGATTCTTTTCGCTTTTGTCATGGGATTTTTTGTACTTGGGCATCTCGCTATCCGCTTTATAGTTTGGCCTCAAATTGAGAAGTCCAAGCCAACATTAGAAAAACTCATGAGCGCCCGGTTAGGTGCCGATATCTCAATCGATCAACTCCAAGTCTCTTGGACCGGTATTCGCCCTAACTTTGAAATGCAGGGCCTACGTTTTAATGGTACAGAAAAAACCAAACCCTTACTTTTCATTGAAAAAATTAGCGGTGAACTTAGCTGGGACTCCCTATACCACCTCGCACCCTATTTTCACGACATTAACTTTGATGGGGCGCAGATTTATGCTCAGCGCAATGACAAGGGTGTTATTTCGATAGCAGGAATACCAATACACGGTAATTCAGGAGATTACTCCGCAGAAAATTGGTTATTTTCACAAAATAATATCGATATAAGAAATGCCACGATTTTCTGGCAAGACTCGGCAAACAAAAAACTGAGAACCTCTATTGATATCCAAAACTTCCATTTGAATAATGGGATACGCAATCACTCCAGCGAAATAACAGTAACAACACCCTGGCATACCTCCCCAGTTAAGTTTCAAGCTGATTTTCATCATCGACTAGGCACGCAAGCTGGCAATTGGCATGATTGGGTTGGTGATTTCTCTTGGGATTTTGCTGGTTTTGATCTTACCCAAATTTTTAAAGATTTTACGATTCCGCTATATGCGTTAGAAGGAAGCCTTAGCTCTAAAGGACGCCTAAGCTTAGATGGCGGGACCCCTGATGGTGGCGAGATGTCAATGGCCGTTGATCAATTAAAAATTCAGCTCTCCAAAGAAGATGGTCCCATTCAATTTGGACGTCTTGAGGGCAATTTTACGCAAGAGTCAGATCGTGGACTTTTAGCAGTAAGCGCAAAGACATTGGCTTGGCGAGATATTGACGGCTCAAATAACGCTACTCTTGAAAGTCTTAGCCCCATGACTTTCCGCTGGCGCCCCCCAGGGCCAGGCGGTGAAATAAAAGAGTTTGGCTTTTCATCACCAAAGATTTTAGTGAAAGATGCCAGTCTATTTGCTCGTAACTTGCCGCTCTCAAAAAAAGTACGGCAATGGATCAAGGTGGCAAATCCTGACGGTGAATTACAAAACGTGAATATGCATTGGGCAGAAAAAAAATCAGCCTTATCTACACTCCCAATTACGGGAAGTTGGTTTAATTCAAATCAATTAGATTTTGATGTGAGCGCAAAACTCATTGATCTCAGCTTTACAGGCATAAACAGCTCGATGCCCAGTGTTTCCCATCTAACGGGCACCCTTTCTACCAATGAGGATGCCGGCAGTCTTACCTTGGCAGAATCTCCACTGGAAGTAATCGCAAACAACCTATTAGTTGACCCCAATATCAAGCTTGACAAAGCGGAAGGCAAAATTTCTTGGGAGAAAAAAAGGGGTAATTGGACCATAACCGTTAAAAAGTTAAATCTTTCTAATCCAGATATCACCACTACCCTTGACTTGGTTTACGTTATTGGAGGACCCAAGCAAAAAGATCAGATGAGTCTTGATATGAGCTTTCCCAAGGCAAGTATTACTACCGCTTATCGCTACCTACCAGTTGGCATTGATGATGAGACAAAAAAATATTTAAGCAAAGCATTTACTGCGGGGGTCATCAAAGATGGCAGTTTGCATGTTAAAGGCGATCCAGATCAAGCTCCATTTGCAAAAGGAGTGCCTGGAGAGTTATCTTTGACGCTACCAATGTCCAGTGTCAGTTTTAAACCAGTACCTGGACTTTCACCCACTCAAGGGACTTGGCCTGAATTAAAAAATATTAGCGGTCAAATCAATATGCGAGAGTCTGCATTAAATATTGATATTGCAGAGGCTAATTATCAAAAGGTGCTGATCAGTCAAGTACACGCAGAGATACCCAGTGTTAGCGCCAAGCAGATCATTCTTTCGCTCAATGGTGCAGCCAAAGGAAGCGCGTCAGAAATGCTGGATTACTTATATGCTTCACCCATAGGCAAGCAGCAACCTAGCTTAGAAAAAAATCTCGCAGTTACCGGGCAAATAGCCCTAAATTTAGGTTTAAAAATTCCATTTTCTGGTAATTCAAATACGCAGGTAGATGCAAAAATTGATCTCACGGACAATCGCGCCCAATGGGGTAATCTGCCCCCATTAGAAAAGCTACAAGGGAAGATTCGAGTCACCGAGAGCAATCCAGAGTTTGAAAATATCTCCGCTAAATTCATGGGGGGAGATTTTCAAATTACGAGCGCCTCAGCTTCCGCCAATAACACTGCATTTAGCATTAGCGGTGACATTAGCTCAAAATTTATTAAGACGTATTTGGCCGAAATTAAGGCCCCTGAAGTTAACGCCCTTATCAACTCAATTAATGGGGCTATTCAATATGAAGGTCTTCTAAATTTCAATAAGGCGGGTAGCGAAACTAAGCTTAATTTTGATATGCGAAATTGGTCAAGTAATGCGCCAGCACCCTTAAAGAAATTAGCTGGTACGCCAATGCTCGGACAATTAGCATTACACACCTACGCAAACAACAAGGGAAATATAAATCGCCTTGATTGGTCGGGTAAATTTGGTGATCAGTACTTCACCGAAGGCGCACTAGGCTACGACAATGAACTTCGCCACTCCTATGGAGTGGGCACCGCGGCTACTTTAGCGCCCCAAGGGCTTGGAGTGAATCTTCAGGTCAATGAGTTGGATCTGGACACTTGGCAAGAATTTCTCAGGCCTCGAAAAGCCACGGCTTCCAAAGAGCCTCAAGTTCAAGAGAGCTTATTAAATATGCCAGTTCAAGTTAATGCGCAAGTAAAAAAATTAACCCTACTTAAGCGCATATGGCCTGAGGTGAACTTCACTACGGCCAATAAAAATCATGTTTGGCGGAGTCGTATTACCTCCCCTCAAATTACTGGTCAAGCGTTTTGGCATGAAGCTAGCTCAGAAAACCCCAATGGACTTATCCGTGGTCGCATTGCGCGTTTAAAAATTCCAGATGTTGATCCCATTCTTGCATCCAGCCAGACTTCTGGCTCACAAAAAATTTCCCCAACAGTAGCGGCAACCAGTCCTAATAAGAGCACATTAAGCACCGGCCCTAACTCCATTCCCAGCATCGATATCGTCATTGACGATTTATCTTGGACGAAAGCAGAGTTGGGCCAGGTCAAAATTTTGACTAAAACCCGCTCGAACTTGCTAACGATTGAATCAATTCAAATTAATAATCCCCAAGGAAGCACTACAGTCTCAGGTCAATGGGTGGGTGGCACTCAAAACCAAACTGAACATAACACCCTGAACATTGATATGAATATTAAGGACGCTGGGCAGATTGTTTCCCACTGGACCAATCAAAAAACCATTGAGGGAGGACAGGGCAAAATCAACGGAAAATTAGAATGGGATGGCTCGCCATTTAACACCGATTACGGCACCCTGTCAGGGAAGTTGAGCTTAGATTTACAGAAGGGTCGCCTTTTAGAAGTCAATACTAGTGCCGCCAAGATATTAGATGTACTGAGCTTGCAAAGCTTATTCAGATTTGCGACCTTAGATCTACAGGGTAGCCTTGGAAATATTGTTACAAAGGGCACGCCTTTTAAATCAATAACAAGTAGCTTCGATATCGATAATGGAATTGCGAAAGCAAATACATTTACGATGGAGCTTGATCAAGCCCGGGTTGCTATTAGTGGTGAAATTAATATCCCCAATGAGACCCAGGATCTGAGGGTAACAATATTTCCTAGCATCGATGCCACTGCGGGATCTTTGGCGGCATTTGTTATTAATCCCATTGTCGGATTGGGCGTCTTGGTTGGCCAATATTTAATTACCAATCAAATGAATCGCAACTTCCAAACCGATTATTTAATTCAAGGCTCATGGTCTGATCCTGAAGTGATCCCCCTTGATCAAAAAGGTCAGCCTTTGGATCCCAAAACTCTAGAAAACATTAGGTCCAAAGGTTTACTTATTGAGCAAAGTAAACCGAGCCCTACTAACTCGGGTCCGCAAACTACCCCCACCCCTCCAGCCTTCAACCCCTCTTAACTCTTCATGAGCGCCTCATACTGCCCCCTAGAACTTAAAGTGGCATCCATCCAAATGGTGTCTACTCCTGATTTAGAAGAAAACCTCTCTACTGCAAGCAGATTGGTAAAACAAGCCTCCATGGAAGGCACTCAAGTCGTTGTATTGCCAGAGTACTTTTGCCTCATGGGTCTTAAGGACACAGACAAAGTGCGAGCAAAGGAAGTTTTAGGAAGCGGCCCCATTCAAGAGCAGCTATCCGCAATGGCAAAAGACAATGCAGTTCATTTAGTTGCAGGCACCATACCCCTTGAAGCCAAAGAAATTCATAAAGTTTTAAACACTACTCTTGTATTTGACCCCCAAGGGAAAGCTATTGGCCGCTATGACAAAATTCATTTGTTTGGCTTTCAGACCCAAACCGAGCGCTATCAAGAATCAGAAACTATTGAGGCTGGGAATATACCCGGACTCATTAATTTAAGCGTCAATGGAACAGATTGGCGCCTTGGCTTGAGTATTTGCTACGACCTGCGCTTTCCAGAGCTTTATAGAGCTCTTGGGCAAGTAGATTGCCATATTATTCCCGCCGCATTCACTTATACAACCGGGAAGGATCACTGGGAAATCCTATTACGTGCACGCGCTATTGAAAACCAATGTTATGTATTGGCATCAGCCCAAGGTGGTAAACACTTAAATCAGAGGCGCACGTGGGGCAATAGCATGTTAATTGACCCGTGGGGCAATATCTTGGCCAACTTTCCCGAAGGCGAAGGAATGATTTCAGGTATTTTGAGCAAAGATAAATTAAACGAGGTACGCTCTAAGCTACCAGCCTTGCAGCACCGAAAACTATAAATACAGAAAGATCCGTCAAATTAAGATGATTGCACCAGAAGCACTATTTCCTACCGAATGGTCAAAGCCCAAAAAACAGGCTGACTTATTAAAACTTGCAAAATCCATTTTGCTTGAGCCCACCGGTCTATCTGAGCAAGATTTACATCAAACATTTGGCAGTATGTATACCCATCGTCTAGATGATGCCGATCTGTATTTTCAGCACACCCGTAGCGAGAGCTGGAGTCTTGAAGAAGGCATTGTCAAATCGGGAAGCTTCAACATCGATCAGGGTGTTGGGGTACGGGCAATATACGGGGATAAAACTGCCTTTGCCTATTCCGACGAAATTAACCTAGAGGCTTTAAGCAAAGCCGCTAAAGCTACGCGTGTTATTGGCCCTCAAGGTGGTAAACGGGCAGTGGCTAGCAAAATCTTTAGCCCTATTTCCAACAAACTGTACTCGGATCTAAATCCCCTGGACTCTTTGCAGCCCAAGGAAAAAATTGCTCTACTTGAAAGCATCGAACACCGCGCAAAGGCACGAGATCCTCGCATTATTCAAGTCATGGCTAGCTTAGCCGGGGAATTTGACGTGGTTTTAGTAGTCCGTGCCGATGGATTAATTGCCGCAGATGTCCGCCCATTAGTGCGTGTATCTGTGCATGTAATTGCCGAACAAAATGGTCGTCGCGAATCTGGCTCCTCGGGTGGCGGTGCACGCCATGATTACGGATATTTCAATACAGACCTCATCAATCAATATGTCGATGAGGCTGTTGATGGTGCTCTTATCAACCTAGAATCCCGTCCCGCACCAGCAGGCCCTATGACAGTAGTAATGGGTCCAGGATGGCCGGGCGTTCTGCTGCATGAAGCCGTAGGTCATGGATTAGAGGGTGACTTTAATCGCAAAGGGTCTTCCGCCTTTGCGGGTTGCATCGGTCAACGCGTTGCTGCAAAGGGGGTCACAGTAGTAGACGACGGCACGCTTTCAGGTCGAAGGGGCTCTTTGAATATTGACGATGAAGGCACCCCAACACAATGTACAACCTTGATTGAGGATGGAATATTAAAGGGATATATTCAAGACAGCCTAAATGCGCGTTTGATGAATATGCCGCTCACTGGCAACGGTCGCAGAGAAAGTTTTGCCTCCCTACCAATGCCGCGGATGACTAATACGTACATGTTGGCGGGCAAAGATGATCCTCAAGAAATTGTTTCCAGTATTAAACGTGGACTTTACGCAGTCAATTTTGGCGGTGGTCAAGTAGACATCACTAGCGGCAAATTTGTGTTTTCTGCCTCAGAGGCTTACTGGGTCGAAAATGGCAAAATTCAATACCCAGTAAAAGGGGCGACCATTATTGGTAGTGGTCCAGAGTCCCTTAAACAGGTTTCCATGATCGGAAATGACCTCAAATTAGACGGTGGTGTCGGGGTTTGCGGCAAGGAAGGGCAAAGTGTTCCGGTTGGAGTTGGTCAGCCCACTTTGCGCATTGATAGCCTAACTGTCGGTGGAACGGCTTGATACGGCTTAAAATAGCTGGATGAGCCAACAAAACACTAATCCCGCTAATTGGTATGCCGCTGTAGATAAAACTTCGGATACTGACGATCAACGCATTCACAACATTACTGTTCTGCCACCGCCAGAACATTTAATCCGTTTTTTCCCGATCTCTGGCACGCCCACTGAGACGCTAATCAGTCAAACACGCACCAAGATTCGCAATATTATTCACGGCAAAGATGATCGCTTATTGGTCATCATCGGACCCTGTTCGATTCATGATCCCGGTGCGGCACTTGAATACTGTCAGCGCCTCTTGACTGAACGTGAACGTTTCTCTGGTGAACTTGAAATTGTGATGCGCGTGTATTTTGAAAAACCTCGAACAACCGTTGGTTGGAAGGGTCTAATTAACGACCCATATCTCGATGAAAGCTATCGCATTGAAGAAGGTTTACGCATGGCACGCCAAGTATTAATGGAAATTAATCGTTTAGGCATGCCAGCTGGTAGCGAGTTCCTAGATGTGATCTCTCCACAATATATTGCTGACCTCATCTCTTGGGGTGCTATCGGTGCACGCACTACTGAAAGCCAAGTGCATCGTGAACTGGCTTCTGGGTTATCTGCGCCGATTGGATTTAAAAACGGTACCGATGGCAATATTAAAATCGCTACCGATGCCATTCAGGCAGCTGGACGTCCACACCATTTCTTGTCGGTGCATAAGAATGGCCAAGTTTCCATTGTGGAGACCAAGGGTAATAAGGATTGCCACGTGATCTTGCGCGGCGGTAAAGAGCCTAATTATGAAGCTAAGTATGTCGAAGCGGCTTGCTCTGAGCTAGAAGCAGCAAAGCTTCCAGCCAGCTTGATGGTGGATTTATCTCACGCTAACTCTAGCAAGAAGCATGAACGTCAAATTGTTGTGGCCGAAGATATTGCCGAACAAATTGAATCTGGTTCACACAAAATTTTTGGCGTAATGGTTGAAAGCCATCTTAATGATGGCGCGCAAAAATTTACTCCAGGTAAAGATGACCCAAGCAAATTGGAGTATGGCAAAAGCATTACTGATGCCTGCATTAACTGGGATGACTCAGTGAAGGTATTAGAGCGTTTAGCTACTGCAGTAAAAAAGCGTAGAAGCGTAAAGCAATAAGAAGTCTATTAAAGACAACCCGAACAGGCTAAATTTATTTAGCCTGTTTTTTTGAGTGGTTCCAAAGAATATCGGCACCACCAGCAGCCTGATTGAGTACTCTTGCCAATACAAATAAAAGATCTGAAAGACGATTCAAATATTGGCGAGGGGCTTCATGAATTTCCACATCCCAACCTAGGCGAACGACAGAGCGCTCGGCTCTTCTGCAAACAGTACGGCAAACATGCGCCTGAGCAGCGGCACGCGTTCCACCCGGAAGAATGAATTCAGTTAAAGGGAGAAGGGTTTCGTTGTATTGAGAAAGCCAAACATCCAACCGCTTCACCTGCTCTGGCTTTAATAGTGTGTAGTTGGGAATACACAATTCCCCCCCTAAATCGAACAAATCATGCTGCACCTGCAACAAAAGCTCTAAAAGCTCATGCTTCACACTTTCAGGCAAATGCTCAGTCAGCAAAACCCCGATTTCAGAGTTCAACTCATCGACATCTCCCATCGCGCAAATCCGCAAATGATCCTTCTCTACGCGGCTGCCATCGCCCAAACCTGTCATACCGGCATCACCGGTTCTGGTAGCAATTTTTGAAAGTCGATTTCCCATGCACCGATTATAGGTAAATGGCTAAAATGATCCACATGAATATAGTGCCCCCACTCCCCGATTTAGCGACTATTACCGCCCTTCAATCCAAACTTGTCTCGGCTTTGCGCCCAATCCTCCCGGAAGGCCATTTACTTTGGGAGCCTGAGGACACAATTCCCTATGAATGTGATGGATTAGCCGCATATAGACGTATGCCTCTAGCCGTGGCTTTACCTGAAACAGAAGATCAAGTGGCGCAAATTTTAAAGATTTGCCATGCCTTAGCGGTTCCTATTGTGCCCAGAGGATCGGGTACAGGACTATCTGGCGGTGCGATGCCCATTGCACAAGGCTTAGTTTTATCCCTAGCTAAACTCAAAAAAATTGTGAGTGTTGATCCATTTACCCGTACAGCAGTAGTTCAGCCGGGAGTGAGAAATTTAGCGATATCTGAGGCCGTTGCACATCTTGGCCTGCATTACGCACCAGATCCATCCTCTCAGATAGCCTGCTCCATTGGTGGTAACGTTAATGAGAATTCAGGTGGAGTACATTGCCTGAAATATGGATTGACCCTTCACAACGTACTTCGAGTCCGCGCCATTCTGATGAATGGTGAGATTGTGGAGTTTGGCAGTCTTGCTCCAGACTCTCCTGGATTAGACTTACTCGCAGTTCTCATGGGCAGCGAAGGCATGCTCGCAGTAGTTACTGAGGTCACGGTCAAGCTATTGCCTAAACCGAAACTTGCACGCGTCATCATGGCTAGCTTTGACGATATTGAAAAAGGTGGCAATGCAGTTGCTGCCATTATTGCCGCCGGAATCATCCCAGCAGGATTGGAGATGATGGACAAGGCCACTACGCGTGCTGTAGAAGAGTTTGTCCATGCCGGTTATGACCTGGAAGCAGAGGCAATTTTACTCTGTGAATCAGATGGCACTCCAGAAGAGGTTGCTGAGGAAATTGAACGCATGACAGAAGTACTTCAAAAAGCTGGTGCTAGCGGCATACAAGTCTCTCAAGATGAATCTGAGCGCTTGAGATTTTGGAGTGGTCGTAAGAATGCTTTTCCAGCAGCTGGGCGCTTAGCCCCAGACTACTACTGCATGGATGGAACAATTCCCCGCAGAAATATTTCAACCCTCCTTAAGCGCATTCATAGCATGGAAAATAAGTATGGGCTGGCCTGCCTAAACGTCTTCCATGCGGGTGATGGCAATATGCATCCCCTGATTCTATTCAATGGTGCCGACCAAGAAGAATGGCACCGTGCCGAAGAGTTCGGCACAGAAATTTTAGAAGCCTGCGTTCAATTAGGTGGAACTATTACCGGTGAACACGGGGTAGGAATCGAAAAAATTAACTCGATGTGCATCCAATTTGGTGAAGGTGAGAGAGAGTCCTTCTGGGGCGTTAAAAGCGCTTTTGATCCAGAAAAATTACTCAACCCAGATAAGGCTATTCCCACTCTAACTCGCTGCGCTGAATATGGACGCATGCGCATTAGTGGCGGGAAATTGCCTCACCCAGAATTGGAGCGCTTTTAATGAGTCAGCAAGGTAACAATATGAATATTGAGGTATTCCGCGAGCAAATTCTGCAAGCAGCCAAAAGTAATACGTCACTCTCCATCGAAGGTGGCGGCACGAAATCATGGTACGGCAATGCGAATACTTCTCCCAAATTAGATGCCCGTGGTTATTCTGGCATTTTGGAATATCAACCAGAAGAACTTGTCATTACAGCTTGCGCGGGAACGCCTTTAAAAGAAATTGAAATGGCGCTTGAAGCAAAGAATCAAATTCTTCCTTTTGAGCCGCCCCATTTTGGCGAAACCGCTACATTTGGAGGAGTGATTGCCTCTGGATTAGCAGGTCCAGCCCGTATAAGCGCTGGCAATTTAAGAGATTTTGTTTTGGGCGCACGCGTGATGGATGGAAATGGACGAGATTTGTCTTTCGGCGGCAAGGTTATGAAAAATGTAGCGGGGTATGATGTTTCGCGCTTGCTCCCTGGCTCCCTAGGAACCTTCGCCTTACTACTAGAAGCATCTGTAAAAGTCTTACCACGTCCAGCCGCAACCGCCACCTTGCGTTGCTATGTTACGCAAGATCACGCATTAAAGCTTTTAAATGAATGGGCTGGCCAACCGATTTCTCTTACCGCTAGCTGCTGGATTGGCTCTACCAATCCCGAAGAAAAGGGTGAGCTCACTATTCGCATATGTGGTGCGATAGCAGCAGTGCATGCGTCGGCAACTTTAATTAGCGTCTCTATTGGCGCCAAAGAACTGGATGCCACGACCGCATCAGGGTTCTGGAAAAACCTACGCGAGCAAAAGTTGGATGCCTTAGAGAGTCTCTCAGAAAATGAAACCTTATATCGGTTAGCCCTTCCTGCGGCATGCGGCCCCCTTCAAGCACTCAATATGTCCCCAGAGATCGTCTTGGAGTGGCATGGACAACAACGCTGGTGGAAAGGCCCGGGGGATGATGAAACCTTTAACGCTTTAAAGGCGTTAGCGAATGCGAATGGCGGACATGCAACCCGTTTTCGTCAGGGTAGTGATGTAAACCCATCCAATCAACGCTTTACGCTACTTAGCGAACAAGCGCATTCCAAAGCTCTAGAAGTGGTTCAAAAACGGCTCAGAGCTGCTTTTGATCCAGTAGGTGTCTTTGCCACCAATCGTCTTTCATAAGCCTTTTCTATGCAAACTCAACTCGCCCCCCAATATGCCAATACCCCTGAAGGCATTGAAGCAGCCCGTATTCTCGGTAAATGCGTTCACTGCGGTTTTTGTACGGCCACCTGCCCAACATATCAATTGCTTGGTGATGAATTAGATGGGCCACGTGGCCGCATCTACCTTATCAAACAAATCGCAGAAGGCCAGGCTCCTACAGAAAAAACACGCCTTCACCTTGATCGCTGCCTGACTTGTCGCAATTGTGAAAGCACCTGCCCAAGTGGAGTGCAATATGGAAACTTGGTAGACATCGGACGTAAATGGGCAGAAGAGAACACCGCCGCCAGACCATTGACGCAACGTCTCACGCGCTGGGCACTTAAAGAAGGCTTAACTAGGCCGGCTTTATTTAATTCAGCTATGGCTGTGGGTCGCTTAGTGCGTCCATTAATGCCCAAGGGTATTGCGCGAAAAATTCCCGAGACTAAAAATAAAGCTTTAGAAATCTCTACCAATCCATATGACAGACCCCAAACGACCCACACTCGCAAGATGGTTCTGCTCGAAGGATGCGTCCAACCTGGCATGTTGCCAAATATTAATTCAGCAACTGCACGGGTACTGAATGCTTTAAAGATTCAATTGATCAGCGCGCCGAGTGCTACCTGTTGTGGTGCTTTACGCTACCACCTTAACGATCAAGGAGGCGGTTTGGCCAATGCCAAACAAAATATTGATGCTTGGTGGCCTTTGGTTGAGAGCGGAATTGAGGCGATCGTTATTACGGCATCTGGGTGTGGCGTTATGGTGAAAGACTATGGTCATTTATTTGCTAATGATCCTGCTTATGCCAATAAAGCAAAAAAGATTTCCGAACTCACAAAAGATATCTCAGAAATACTACCCATGCTTCAAACAGAGTTAATTGAGATTGTGGGTACGGATCCTAAACCAGGAGTGGTTTATCACCCGCCCTGCACCCTGCAACATGGCCAGAAAATTCGTGGCAAGGTTGAAGATCTATTGAGCAGCATCGGAATTAATGTGCGTTTATGCGCTGATAGCCATCTTTGCTGCGGTTCTGCGGGCACTTATTCAATCACCCAGCCAGAACTCTCAGAGCAATTACGTAAACAGAAATTAAACCACCTCCAGGCTGCTTGTGAAGAATCAGGCGCTGAGCTTATTGTTTCTGGAAATATTGGCTGCATTACTCATTTGCAACAAGATGACACTCCAGTTTTGCATTGGATAGAAATCGTGGATCAATTAACCACCAAAAAACTTTCCTCACAAAAATGAGTCAGATTACTAGCAATCTCTTGCTTATAAAACAGCGAGTGGAATTGGCAGCTTTAGCAGCAAAGCGAGACCCCAAAAAGATTCAACTATTAGCCGTCAGTAAAACTTTTCCAGCGCAAGATATTGAAGAAGCAATGCATGTAGGGCAAACCGCTTTTGGTGAAAACTATGTGCAAGAGGCTATTGAAAAAATACATCAATTAGCTAAATTACGCGCATCGTTAGAGTGGCACTTTATTGGCCCACTCCAAAGCAATAAAACGAGAGAGGTTGCCCAAAATTTTGATTGGGTGCACAGCGTCGATCGCCTCAAGATTGCTCAGAGGCTTTCTGCTCAACGTGGTGAATATCCTTCTTTAGGCAATTTGCAACTCTGCGTACAAGTTAATGTCAGCGAGGAAGAGAGTAAGGGCGGTGTAAGCCTTGATCAAGCCGATGTACTTTGCGATGCCATTGCCAAACTTCCACATGTCAATCTCCGCGGCCTCATGGCCATTCCTAAACCAACGCCTCAGTTCGAAATACAAGAGCAAGCCTTTGCTAAGGTGAGGGAATGTTTTGCCGCGATTAAGCTCAAGCATATTCATGATGCAGGGTATGAATTTTTTGACACTCTCTCTATGGGCATGTCAGATGATATGGAAAGAGCAATTGCCCAAGGAAGCACCATGGTGCGAGTAGGTAGCGCAATATTTGGGAAGCGCGATAAGATAACCGTATGAGCACACAAATCGATAATACAAATGCCCACATCACCTTCATTGGTGGCGGCAACATGGGTAGAGCCCTTATTAGCGGCCTACTAGCCAATGGATTCGAAGCAAATCAACTCTCTGTCGTAGAGGCGAATGCATCCACCGCTCTCGGACTCCATCAAGACTTTGGCGTACAAGTTATTGGAGCCTTAGATCAAATTGCGTTTGATTTCTCCAAAAATAATGTAGTTGTTATGGCTATTAAGCCGCAAGACTTTAACGTTGTTGCTAAAGGCCTAAGTTCCAAACTAAAACATGCCACAGCACCAGGCCCATTGATATTGAGTATTGCTGCTGGAATTCGAATAAAAGATATGAGCCGTTGGCTTGATCACGAACGCTGTGTGCGAGCAATGCCAAATACTCCTGCGCTGATTGGCAAAGGAATGACAGGTCTCTATGCTGATGCTGCCGTGAATAATGCAGATCGCGCTCTCGCTCAAACTATTTGCACAGCCGTAGGACAATCCGTGTGGGTATCAGAAGAAAAACTGATGGATGCTGTGACTGCAGTATCTGGCAGTGGTCCAGCCTATGTATTTGCCTTCTTAGAAGCAATGCAAGCTAGCGGTGAAAAATTAGGCCTGGATGCCATTACCGCACGCAAAATAGCGTATGCAACCCTTGAGGGTGCTACGCAACTCGCGCACAATTCTGATGAACATGCAGGTGTACTGCGTGAAAGAGTCACTTCTAAAGGTGGCACTACCGCTGCAGCCCTGGATGTGATGACACAGCATGGGTGGCAGAATATTCTTGAAAAAGCCATTGGTGCTGCAAGTGCACGTGGCAAAGCTATGGGTGACGAACTAGGGCAGAGCTAGCCCAAGGACAATTCCTAAGAATAAAAATCCGCCCAACCAGTTATTGTGGCGAAAGGCTTTGAAGCACTCGCCCCTATCCCTAGTAGATACTAATTTGAGGTGGTAGAGCGCACACGCTAAAGCCCCAAACCATCCCAACCAAAAGTAATGGCCGAGGTTGGCAATATGGGCTACCCAAACCTGACTGAGAAGTAAAGCCAGATAGCTAATTGCTATTGCCAGAACTTCAAAGCGGCCAAAAGTAATGGCTGATGTACGCAAACCTAAACGCAAATCATCGTCTCGATCAACCATGGCATAAGCAGTGTCATAAGCAATCGCCCAAAAGATATTACCGATCAATAAAATCCAGGCTTCAGAAGGAATAAAATTCAAAACTGCCGCATAGGCCATCGGAATACCAAAGCCAAAAGCAATTCCTAAAACCGCTTGAGGGATTGCAAAGAATCGCTTGGTAAAAGGGTATAGAGCTGCGATGAATAAGGCAAATACTGAAAGTTCTTTAGTGAGCGTATTCAGAGGTTCAATAAATAAGAAGGCAAAAAATGCCAATATCGCCGCAACACCAAGAGCCTCTTTTCCAGAAATTGCCCCACTCGTAACAGGTCGACCTTGTGTTCTCTTTACATGACGATCAAAATCTTGGTCAGCATAATCATTTATGGCGCAACCCGCACTACGCATTAAGAATGTTCCTGCTATAAAAATTGCCAATATGTCGCATGCAGGAAATCCACCGCTTGCTAACCAAAGCGCCCAAAGGGTTGGCCATAATAACAATAAGGTGCCAATCGGCTTATCTATGCGAATCAAATACCCATAAGCAAATAAACGATCGCGAATCAACGAAAACTTTGCTCCCATATTAAGCCTTTAAAAATTCTGTGCGTGAGCCCAACCATCTTTCTAGATGACGCTCAACTAAATCAGTATGTTCATTCAACAAACGATTTGCAGCCTTTTGAGCTACTTCAATCAACCACGCATCTCTTTGCAAATCTACAAATCTGAGCATGGCATCTCCAGACTGCTTTGCTCCCAACAATTCTCCAGGGCCGCGCAGAGAGAGATCTCGCTCCGCAATAATAAAACCGTCGGAGGTTTCCCGAAGTGTTTGCAGTCGCTCTTTTGCTGCCAGTGAAAGGGGCTCTGCATACATCAAGATGCAAACAGAATCAGCAGAACCGCGCCCTACCCGACCCCTTAACTGATGAATCTGAGCGTAACCAAATCGTTCAGCATGCTCAATCACCATTAGGGCAGCATTCGGAACATCTACCCCAACTTCAATCACCGTAGTAGCAACTAAAAGTTGAATTTCATTTGCCTTAAAAGCGGCCATTACAGCGGCTTTCTCATCCGCCTTAAGACGACCATGGACCAAACCCACCTTGAAATTTGGCAAAGCCCGTGTAAGCTGTTCAAAACTATCAACGGCAGTTTGTAACTGCAAGGCTTCTGATTCTTCAATCAAAGGACAAACCCAATAAGCTTGCAAGCCCTTAACCAACCAATCGTGCAAGCCTTTCATCACCTCTTCTCGTCGTGCGGCTTTCACAACCTTAGTGACGATTGGCTTGCGACCTGGAGGCAACTGATCAATTACTGAAATATCTAGATCAGCGTAATACGTCATCGCTAAGGTGCGCGGAATAGGAGTGGCTGACATCATTAACTGATGACAGTAAAACAGCTCAGAACCAACTCGTTGCTGAATTTCTAAACGTTGCCTCACCCCAAATCGATGTTGCTCATCTATTACCGCCAAACCTAACTTCGCAAAGCTCACTGACTCTTGAATCAGAGCGTGAGTGCCAATAATAAGCTGAGCCTCTCCGCTTTCAATGAGCCCTTGGGCCAATCGCTTTTCTTTGGCCTTTAAGCTGCCGGAGAGCCAGGCTACCTTGACACCAAGGGGCTCAAACCACTCCTTCATTTTGAGGTAATGTTGCTCTGCCAATATTTCTGTAGGAGCCATTACAGCAGCCTGATAACCATGATCCATCGTGCGAGCCGCTGCTAAAGCCGCTACAACGGTTTTCCCGCTTCCAACATCACCCTGAAGCAAGCGGTTCATCGGAAACTCTTGGGAAAGATCAGCGCTCATCTCCTGCCAAACCTTTTCTTGAGCCTGGGTCAATTGAAAAGGTAGAGCCTTTATCAACCCCTCTTCAATACTCTGCGATCCTTGGATTTTTTCAAAAATAGGCGCCCGTCTTTCCCTACGAATGGCATGCGCCCGCTTTAAAGAAATTTGTTGAGCTAACAACTCTTCGAACTGAACCCGACGCCAAGCCGGATGTGTACGCTCCAATAAATCCCGGGTATCTGCACCAGCGGGCGGTTGATGTAAATAGTTAAGCGCTACCTGCAATGGTGGCCAGTCATGATCGGGCAACAGATCTGACATTAAATCCGCAGGCAAGAACTCAGCAAGACTCTCTTTCATGCTGGGGTCGCGTAAGGCAACATTAACGGCCTTGCGAATAATTGCCTGAGAAATGCCCGCGCTTGCTGGATACACTGGGGTCAGGCTAGATGCCAATGGGGAATCTGGAGTTACCGCACGTACCGTTGGATGAACTATCTCAGGACCTTGATAACCCTCTCTAATCTCTCCGCGCACTCTAATATGAGTCCCCACTGCCATTTGCTTTTGCTGACTTGGGTAGAAATTTAGAAAGCGTAGTTGCAAACTGGCAGTGTGATCTTTAATTGTGACAAGCAACTGCCGTCTAGGCCTAAATAAGACTTGAATGTGAGAAACCACACCCTGGGTCTGAGTTGAGTTGAATCTGCCATGAATCAGCGCCTCCTCAATGGAATAAAGCTCTGTCTCGTCCTCGTAGCGCGAAGGTAGGTGCAAAGCTAGCGCCATGGGGGTGTCTAAACCCATTTTTTGGAGCGTAGTTGGCTTTTTAGTTGGCGTTTTCTTAGTGGTCATGGTTAGAATCCAAGCTCTGATGGTAACGCTATGAAACTTTCTGACTTCAATTACGACCTCCCGCCTAATCTAATCGCTCAACACCCTTTGGCGAATCGGACCGATAGCCGCCTTCTCGAGGTAAGGGCTACAGGGATCAACCCTGCCCAGCTATTAGACAGGCAATTTAAAGAAATTCTTGACCTTGTTAGACCAGGGGATTTATTGGTTTTAAATGACACAAAGGTAATTCCGGCCCGTTTACATGGGAAAAAGGAGACGGGTGGGAATGTTGAGCTCTTAATTGAACGTATCAGCGGAGATAAGCAGGCTTGGGTACAAATCCGGGCTTCTAAGGCACCAAAAACCGGCTCTATCGTTCATATTCACAATAAAGAAGGGGAAACCTTTCCCGTAGAAATGATTGGCTATAACGGGCGCTTTTACGAAGTACGTTTTCCGGAAAATGTTTTTGAGCTGTTAGAACGCTTTGGAGAGCTTCCGCTACCCCCTTATATTGAACATTTACCTGATCAAGGCGATGAACAACGCTATCAGACGGTGGTTGCTAAAAATCCAGGTGCAGTTGCCGCCCCTACGGCTGGACTACATTTTGATGAAGGAATTCTCAAACAACTTCAGGATATGGGTGTTAAACAGGCGAACGTGACATTACATGTTGGCGCTGGCACCTTCACCCCGGTCCGAGAAGAAGATCTGAGCAAGCATCGGATGCACCACGAATGGTTTTCCGTACCAGAGGCAACGATTGCCGCAATTGAGCAAACCCATCGCTCTGGTGGACGAGTCATTGCAGTAGGCACAACCAGCCTACGCGCCCTAGAAAGCCAGGCTCTTAGCAAAACCAACAGTGGTGAAACCAATTTATTTATTACACCTGGTTTTGAATTTAAAACGGTAGATTGTTTATTGACCAATTTTCATCTGCCAAAATCAACCCTATTAATGTTGGTAAGCGCCTTTGCTGGCATCAAAAATATCCAAGCCGCCTATCAACATGCTATTAATCAGGAATACCGCTTCTTTAGTTATGGAGATGCGATGTTCCTCAGTCGACTCGAGAATACAAAGTTATGACCAAACCCGTACATTTCAATATTTTGGCGCGTGATTCGCAAAGTCCAGCCCGGCTTGGTCAATTGGATCTTCCACACGGTAGTGTGCAAACACCGATTTTCATGCCGGTGGGGACCTATGGAACAGTTAAAGCTGTAACACCGCGCGATCTTCATGAAGTCAAAGCCCAAATCATTCTAGGAAATACATTCCACCTATGGCTACGTCCAGGCTTAGACGTAGTCAAAAAACATGGTGGCCTGCATCGTTTTATGGGCTGGGATAAGCCCATTCTGACGGATTCTGGTGGTTTTCAGGTATTTAGCTTAGGCGCCTTAAGGAAAATTTCTGAGGAAGGGGTAACTTTTGCCTCCCCCATCAATGGGGATAAATTGTTTATGTCTCCAGAAGTATCTATGGAGATTCAGGCGGTTCTCAATAGCGATATCGCCATGCAATTTGATGAATGCACACCTTATGAAGTCAAAGGGCAGGCAACTTCTGAGAAAACAGCGCGTCAATCACTAGAAATGTCATTACGCTGGGGGGACCGCTCCCTCAAGCGGTTCAGAGAGCTTGAAACTGGTAATGGGCTATTTGGGATCGTTCAAGGGGGTATGTTTGAGAATTTACGTGAATTCTCCCTAGATGCCGTGAGCCAACAAGGATTTGATGGAATTGCCATTGGTGGCCTATCGGTTGGTGAACCCAAACCTGAATTCGAGCGTATTTTAAATTTCACAGCCCCGAAGCTCCCCGAACATATGCCCCACTACCTCATGGGCGTTGGCACCCCCGAGGACCTGATTTTGGGGGTAAGCTTGGGGATAGACATGTTTGATTGCGTTATGCCAACCCGAAACGCCCGAAATGGCTGGCTATTCACCCGTTTTGGAGATCTCAAGCTACGCAATTCTGGATATAAAGATGATGATCGCCCTGTAGACCCCACTTGCGCATGCTATACCTGCCAAAATTTCACCAGATCCTATTTGAATCATCTCCAAAAAGCCAATGAGATTTTGGGGTCGCAACTGAACACAATCCACAATTTGGCCTACTATCTCCAGCTAATGACTGAGGTGAGAGAAGCCCTGAGCAAAGACCGCTTTAGCGCGTATCGTGAGGAATTTCGTAGTAATAGGCAACGTGGCGTAGAGCCTGGCCAGGATTAATAGCTCTATGGGGGTATATAAACCCCCAAATCACCTCCTGAGCCTCACACAGTTTAGAATTGCGGGTTTACGGCTTTGCTTTAAAGGCCTAAAACTCAAGCAGTTTCCAATTGGTAATTAACGGAGGTTTTGTATGTGGATTAGTAATGCTTTTGCCCAAGCTACAGCTGCGGGCGCAGATTCATCAAATGGCTTGATGAGCTTCCTTCCCCTGATTTTGATGTTTGCAGTTTTGTACTTCATCATGATTCGCCCACAAATGAGACGCCAAAAAGAAACTAAAGCCATGCTTGAAGCATTGGCTGTAGGCGACGAAGTAGTGAGTGTTGGCGGCATTATTGGCAAAGTTACTGCATTAAAAGATCAGTTCCTTACTGTTGAAATCGCAGCTGGTATTCAAGTGCAGATGCAAAAAGGCGCTATCACTACCGTATTGCCTAAGGGCACATTAAAGTCTGCATAAAAGTCCCTCAATATGAACCGCTACCCACTCTGGAAATATTTAGTCATCGCCGTTGCTTTGCTGATCGGAGGACTTTATTCATTACCCAATTTCTACGGTGAGGCGCCTGCGGTTCAAGTCTCGTCCGCCAAACCAACCATTAAGGTTGATTTGGCGACACAATCTCGAGTCGAAAAGATTCTGAGTGATGCAAACATTGGCATCACGGGCATATTCTTTGAATCTGCCGGTCATGTAGGTTCAATCAAGATTCGCTTTAACAATACCGATATTCAGCTTCGCGCTCGTGACCTACTGCAACAAAAATTAAACATAGATCAGAACGATCCAAATTACACGGTTGCACTCAATCTTCTCTCCAATACGCCCAGCTGGCTTAATGCGATGAATGCTTTACCAATGCCCCTTGGTCTGGACCTACGTGGCGGTGTCTACTTCTTATTGCAAGTAGATATGAAAGGCGCGGTTCAAAAGAAAATTACATCATTGGCCGGTGACATTCGCAGTCAATTACGTGACAAATCCATCCGCCATCAAGGCATTGATCGTAATACAGATTCCATTAGCATCAGCTTTGGAAGTGCTGAAGAGGCAGAGCAGGCCCGCTCTCTTTTAAATACCAGCCAACCTCAGTTAATTTGGGAAATTAAATCTACCGGCGGAACGGCAAAGCTACTTGGTGAATTTAAACCGAGCGCATTAAAAGAAATTCAAGATAACGCTGTTAAGCAAAATATCATCACCTTAAATAAACGTGTAAATGAATTAGCAGTTAAAGAGCCCGTCATTCAACAACAAGGTGCGGAGCGCATCGTGGTTCAGCTCCCTGGCGTACAAGATACAGCTCGTGCTAAAGATATTATTGGCCGTACAGCCACCCTCGAGTCCCGCTTAGCAGACCCAATGATATCCACCATTGCTCTTGGTGAAACTCCTCCTCCCGGTATGGATGTTTTCCGCTTTGGTGAAAATCGCCAAGGTGTTTTCAAAAAATCTGTGATTTTTAGTGGTGACAGCATTACCGATGCAAGCGCAGGCTTTGATCAAAACCAACGTCCCGCTGTGAATATTTCACTTGACGCTACTGGTGGTCGCGTTATGCAAGAAGTTACTCGTGAAAACATTGGCAAACCGATGGGAATGATTCTGTTTGAAAAAGGCAAAGGTGAAGTTCTCACCATCGCCACCATTCAAGGTGAGTTTGGATCGAAATTTCAGATTACTGGCCAACCAACCACTGAGAGCGCCAATGATTTAGCGCTGCTATTACGTGCAGGTTCATTAGCAGCACCAATGGAAATTATTGAAGAGCGTACGATTGGACCAAGCTTAGGCGCTGAAAATATTGAAAAGGGATTTAAATCTCTTTTGATTGGATTTACAGCAATTTCTATTTTCATGGTGGCTTACTACCTTTTGTTTGGCACATTCTCTGTAGTTGCTTTGGCTGTCAATTTACTACTCCTAATCTCCGTCTTATCAATGCTGCAAGCAACACTTACCCTTCCAGGCATTGCTGCGATGGCTTTGGCTCTGGGTATGGCTATTGACTCTAATGTATTAATCAATGAACGTATCCGGGAAGAACTCAGAAACGGCGCAGCACCTCATACCGCTATCGCTATTGGCTTTGAGAAAGCCTGGGCAACGATTCTAGACTCCAACGTCACAACATTAATTGCTGGTTTAGCATTATTGGCATTTGGCTCTGGCCCCATTAAGGGCTTCGCGGTAGTTCATTGCCTAGGTATTCTGACGTCAATGTTCTCCGCTGTTTTCTTCTCGCGCGGCCTCGTTAATCTTTGGTATGGCAGACAGAAGAAGATTCATAAACTCGCTATTGGCCAAGTTTGGCGTCCAGGAGAGAAATAAGTCATGGAATTTTTCCGAATCAAAAAAGATATCCCATTCATGCGCCATGCGTTGGCGCTCAATGCAATTTCCTTCATCACCTTCTTAGCTGCTATTTTCTTCCTTTGGCATAACGGTCTGCACCTCTCCATCGAATTTACTGGCGGAACTGTGATGGAAGTAAGCTATCCACAAACTGCCCCGCTTGACTCGATTCGAGCCAATGTTGAAAAATTAGGCTATGCAGATACCCAAATTCAGAACTTTGGCAGCTCCCGTGATGTCATGATTCGGCTACCCCTGCAAAAAGACGCAGAGGGCAAGCTGATTTCTTCAGCAGATCAAAGCGCTGCTGTGATGAACGCATTGGATCCTAACTCTTCTGGGGCCAAATTACAACGCGTTGAATTCGTAGGGCCACAAGTTGGTCAAGAGCTCGCCCTTGATGGTCTGAAAGCTTTGATCTTCGTGATCATTGGGATCGTGGTTTATCTGTCTTTCCGCTTCGAATGGAAGTTTGCTGTAGCCGGCATCATTGCGAACTTGCATGATGTGGTGATTATCTTGGGTTTCTTTGCCTTCTTCCAGTGGGAGTTTTCTTTATCAGTATTGGCGGCGGTACTTGCGGTACTAGGTTACTCAGTGAACGAATCCGTAGTGATCTTTGACCGTATTCGCGAGAACTTCCGCAAATACCGCAAGATGAATACGCGTGAGATTATTGATAACGCTATCACCAGCACAATCAGCAGAACAGTCATTACCCACGGTAGTACAGAAATGATGGTTCTGGCAATGCTCGTATTTGGCGGACCCACTCTTTTTTACTTTGCCTTAGCACTGACCATCGGCATCTTATTTGGTATTTACTCTTCCGTATTCGTTGCCGCCTCATTAGTGATGTGGTTAGGTGTCACGCGTGAAGACTTGGTCAAGGGTGACAAAAAGCCCGATGATAATTTGCGTAATGATGACCCTAACTTTGGGGCAAAAGTTTAGTCTAAGCGGTAATTTTTAAACTAGCGTTTTGTTGATCAAGAGCGGCTAATATCTTCTTAGTCGCTCCTTGATGCTCAACAGAATAGGTCTTTGCGGCAATCGCCATCTTTTCCAGCTCCGCTGGATTTAATAGCAAAGCTTTTAAAGCCTCCATTAAGGCAATTGACCCGCCCAAAAGTAAATCACCCTTGATGCGTTTTGCAGCTCCAACTTCTATAGCGTCAAGAGCTGCCTGTTGAAAATTATAGGTATGCTCGCCTAGCAAAACAGGACAACCTACCGCGCAGGCTTCAATCAGATTTTGACCACCGAACGGCAATAAGCTACCGCCCATCACTACAAGATCAGAAGCGCTGTAATACATTAGCATTTCCCCCATGGAGTCACCTAGCAACACTTCAAGCTCGGTTATATCCGACCCAACCATATCTTTAGGGATTTCAGACCATTCAGTACGGCGGCGGAACGTGAGCTCAGAAGCTCTAATTTGGTCGGCAACTTCAGAGAAGCGCTCAGGATGACGCGGTACTAAACACAACAATGGCGCCACTTCAAATGCATGGCTTAGAAGTAAATCTTTCCACACCTTTAAAATGATGGCTTCTTCGCCATCGCGCGTGCTAGCAGCACAAACCATCAGCCGTTTTTCAGCATGATTTGCTTGCTTGAAGACTTTTCCTTGCTTGATGAGGATCTCATCAAGCGGAACATCAAATTTGAGGTTGCCCACAATTTCTACATTGGTTACGCCAAGACTACGGTAACGCTGCGCATCAAATTCTGTTTGCGCCAAAATTCCAGCAAATGCCTGAAACAATGCACGCCCTGCTTTACCAAATCGATTGACCCGACGAGCACTTCTCTCAGATAAGCGGGCATTCACTAAGAACAAAGGCAGCTCAATTTGCGCACAATAAAAAACAATCGTGGGCCAGGCTTCCGTCTCCATAAACAAACCCATCTTAGGTTTAAAAGTTCGAAGAAAACGGCTCACTGACCAACAAAGATCATAGGGTATATAGACTTGCTGAATTTGACCAGAAGCCATTGCATTGGCAAACAAAGCCGCGCCTGTGCGACGTCCATTGAGCGTCATATGCGTCAACACAATAGACTCTCCACGCGCAAGGTATGCCTCAACCAAGGGCTGTGCAGCTCGCGTTTCACCTACTGATACCGCATGAATCCAAATCGCGCCCTGTGTAATGGGCTTTCTATAACCAAAGCCCAAACGCTCAGGAAGATAACTTAAATAATCAACTGAATGTCGTGCGCGCCATGCTAAGCGAATGAATGCCAAGGGCAGTAAGAGGTGCCACAACAACTGATATACAGCAAACCAGAACCGGGGACGGGCCCCGTATCCTGAATCGTGATTCAAGCTCACTTTTTAAGACGTTCAGTTAACTCAACCGCCTTACCTAAATAAGACGATGGGGTCATCTCAAGCAGGCGTGCTTTTGCATCCTCTGGAATGTTTAAACCGCGAATGAAGGTCTGTAAATCTGCTTGATTAATGCCTTTGCCGCGTGTGAGCTCTTTGAGTTGCTCGTATGGGTTCTCAATACCAAAACGTCGCATTACGGTTTGCACTGGTTCTGCCAACACTTCCCAACATTGATCTAGGTCCTCTGCAATAGCAGCATGATTTACCTCCAGCTTACCCAGTCCGCGTAGTGCACTGTCGTAAGCTAAAACACTGTGACCAAATGCTGGCCCAAGATTACGCAATACTGTGGAATCGGTAAGATCCCGCTGCCAGCGAGAGACAGGCAACTTCTCAGCTAAATGGCGCAATAAAGCATTAGCTATACCCAAATTCCCTTCGGAGTTTTCAAAATCAATAGGATTAACTTTATGAGGCATCGTTGAAGAACCAATTTCGCCAGCTTTGGTGCGTTGCTTAAAGTAACCAATTGAAATATAGGCCCAGAAATCACGGTCCATATCTAATAAGATCGTATTCGCACGAGCAATGGCATCAAACAATTCAGCCATGCCGTCATGCGGCTCAATTTGAATCGTATAGGGATTGAAAGTCAGACCTAAGCGCTTTTCAACCACCGTCTTTGAAAAATTTTCCCAATCAAACTCGGGGTAAGCAGAGATATGGGCATTGTAGTTACCAACAGCACCATTCATTTTTCCAAATAAAGGAACGGCGGCAATCATGGCAATGGCACGCTCTAATCGTTTGGCAATGTTTGCCATTTCTTTACCCAAAGTACTTGGGGATGCTGGTTGTCCATGAGTCCGTGAAAGCAATGGCACTTTGGCATTTTCAATAGCCAGGTCACTTAAAACTGCAAGAATCTTGTTTAATTGCGGCAATAGCACTTCATCACGTGCACCACGCAACATTAAGCCATGAGACGTATTGTTAATATCCTCTGAAGTACAAGCAAAGTGAATAAATTCACTTGCCTTTAACAAGTCTGGGCGACCAGATACTTTTTCTTTTAAAAAATACTCAACGGCCTTCACGTCATGATTTGTAACGGCTTCAATATCTTTGATGCGCTGAGCATCTGCATCAGAGAAATTCTCAGGCAAAGAAAGAAGGAACTGCTGATCGGCGGCACTAATTTTTGGCACATCGGGCAGTCCAGCGTCAGATAGCGCTAATAGCCAATGAATTTCCACAAAAATGCGTTGGCGCATAAAGGCAGCTTCGGACAACCAAGGCCTGAGGGCATCCAGTTTTCCGGCGTAGCGGCCATCTAAAGGGGAAAGTGCATTAAGAGTAGAAAGCGGCTGACTCACGGATAGTGCCTTTATATTGATTAGTTCGATAAAGCCTGATTTTAATGTGTTCTCTGGCCCAACCCTTTCCTTCTTGGGTAGCTATACTTAGCCCTATGAAACTTATCGGATCCCTCACTAGCCCCTACGTACGTAAAGTACGCATTGTTTTCTCTGAAAAAAAGGTCGATGTTGATCTAGAACTAGACAATGTCTGGGCCGCAGATACCAAAATTAACTCTGCAAACCCCCTAGGGAAGGTTCCTTGCCTGGTTTTGGACGATGGCGAGGCTATTTATGACTCCCGCGTTATTGCTGAGTATGCGGATACCTTAAGCCCTGTTGGAAAGCTTATTCCAGCCTCCAGCCGAGAGCGCGCAACCGTCAAGACCTGGGAAACCTTAGCCGACGGAATTACAGATGCCAGTATTTTGGCCCGTTTAGAGGCAACATGGCGTCCTGCGGAACAACAAAGTCCGGCTTGGATAGAGCGCCAAATGGGCAAAATTGACGCGGGACTTGGTCAAATGTCTAAGGAGCTTGGAGAAAATGCTTGGTGCCATAGCAACCAAATGACATTGGCTGATATTGCTGTTGGTTGTGCTTTGGGATACTTATTATTCCGCTTCCCAGCTATTGAATGGCAAACTCAACACCCCAACTTGGATCGCCTGTATCAAAAATTGATGCAAAGAGCCTCGTTTATCGAAACCGATCCACCAGCGGCCTAATTTATTAAGTCTTGCATTGGGCTATTTGTTCTTGGGGTTTTAGGCGGAAATAATTCCACCGCCCAGACAAATATCGCCATCATATAAAACAGCCGATTGACCTGGGGTTACAGCCCATTGAGCCTCTGGGAAAGTCAGCTGAAAACTCAAAGGTCCATTGGACCCCAGCAAAAATTCACAAGGTGCATCAACCTGACGGTAACGGGTCTTAGCGGAATAGCTTCCGGGGCTTGGCTCATGGCCAGAAATCCAATTGGCATCAATGGCCGATAGGGTATTACTTAAAAGCCAAGGATGCTCATGCCCCTGAGCAACATATAGGGTGTTGTTGGACATATCCTTACGAGCTACATACCAAGCATCTCCATTACCATCCTGACTGCCACCCAGGCCAATGCCCTTGCGTTGACCAAGTGTAAAGAAGGCTAGACCCATGTGCTCGCCGACTATTTTGCCTTCTGGGGTTTTAATAGGCCCAGGAGTGCGCGGCAAATAACGGTTTAGAAATTCTCTAAAAGGACGCTCACCAATAAAGCAGATGCCAGTCGAGTCCTTCTTACGCGCATTGTGCAAACCAATGTCTTCTGCAATTTTCCGAACTTCAGTTTTAGGAATCTCTCCCAAAGGAAAGAGAACATTGGCTAGCTGCTGTTGAGTCAAGCGGTGCAAGAAGTAACTTTGATCTTTGCTCGCATCAACAGCCTTTAAAAGTTGGACCTGACCATCTTCATGGCGCACACGAGCATAGTGACCAGTTGCAATAGCATCCGCCCCTAGACTCATCGCATGATCCAGGAATGCTTTGAACTTAATTTCTGCATTACACAGAACATCTGGGTTGGGGGTGCGTCCTGCAGCGTATTCACGTAAAAACTCCGCAAATACCCGCTCTCGGTATTCAGCGGCAAAATTGACCGCTTCGACATCAATCCCAATGAGATCCGCTACCGAAACAACGTCTAACCAATCTTGACGAGAGGAACAATACTCATCGCTATCGTCATCCTCCCAATTTTTCATAAAAAGACCAATAACTTCATAGCCTTGCTGCTTTAGCATCCAAGCTGCCACGGAAGAATCCACGCCTCCAGACATCCCAATCACAACTTTGGATGGCTTTACGGGGGAAATTGCAGAAGAATTTAACGGGATCATCAAAAAATGCGAGAATTCGATATAAGCTGAAAACCCCATTGTAGAAGTCTTAGCCAAACTTTAACCAAAATACCGCTAAGATTTGCGTAATGGATATAAGGGTAAGTAAATAGGTGCTTTTTGACCCATTTCACTAAAATAGATTTTTAAAAAAATTAGCATTTGGAGATATGCCATGCGCATAGGAGTGCCACTTGAAATCAGACACGGGGAAACTCGCGTAGCCGCCACCCCTGAAACCGTTAAGAAACTCATCGGCCAAGGTCACCAGGTAGTCATTCAAAAGGATGCCGGTGTTCAAGCAAGTCAACCAGATTCAGCCTATGAGGCAGTGGGCGCAAGCATTGGGAGCGCAGCTGACGCCTTAGGCGCGGAAATCGTACTCAAGGTTCGCGCACCAGAAGCTGCGGAACTTAAACATCTTAAAAATGGCAGTGTCCTTATTGGAATGCTTGACCCATTCGATAACCACAATATCGAAGCTATGGCCGCGCAGGGTATTACCGCCTTTTCTTTGGAGGCGGCTCCCAGAACAACTCGCGCACAAAGCATGGACGTTCTGTCATCTCAGGCAAATATTGCCGGTTACAAAGCGGTCATGATCGCCGCCAACGAATATCAACGGTTCATGCCCATGCTGATGACTGCTGCTGGCACAGTAAAAGCTGCCCGTGTTTTAATTTTGGGCGCTGGGGTTGCTGGCTTACAAGCGATTGCAACTGCAAAGCGCTTAGGCGCAGTCATTGAAGCTTCTGATGTGCGACCGGCTGCCAAAGAGCAAATTGAATCCTTGGGCGCGAAATTCGTTGACGTGCCTTACGAGACGGATGAAGAACGTGAGATCGCCAAAGGCGTTGGAGGTTATGCCCGCCCAATGCCTGAAGCCTGGATGAAGCGTCAGGCCGCATTAGTTGCAGAGCGAGCGCAACAAGCTGATATTGTCATTACTACCGCCTTGATTCCCGGACGTAAACCACCGGTTCTTTTACATAGCGACACAGTAGTCAAGATGAAGCCTGGCTCCATTGTTATTGACTTAGCAGCAGGACGTGGGGATAACGGATCAGGAAACTGCCCCCTCACCGAAGCCGATAAAGTGATTGAAGTCAATGGCGTAAAAATTGTTGGCTATACCAACTTAGCCAGCATGGTTGCAGCAGATGCTTCCGCACTTTACTCACGTAACGTACTCGACTTTATGAAGCTCATTATTGATCCAGAGGCAAAGTTAGTTATTCCAAGTGATGATGACATCGTTACTGCCTGCTTAATGTGTCGTGATGGTCAAGCGATCCGTAAAAACTCATAGAATAAATTCATACGAAGGAAACACCATGGATCTCGCCGCCTTTCAAAGCATCCTCACAGTCCAAAATATCACCGTCTTTGTGCTCGCCATTTTTGTTGGTTATCACGTGGTATGGAATGTCACCCCTGCATTACACACCCCACTCATGGCCGTAACCAATGCCATCTCCGGCATTATTATTGTTGGCGCACTTCTACAGACTGAAGTAATTGGTGGAGATGAAATCACTCTTACCAGCGTGATTGGTGCGGTCGCTGTTTTCCTAGCCTCGATCAATATTTTTGGTGGCTTCATGGTTACCCGGCGCATGCTTGAAATGTTCAAGAAAAAAGCCCCCAAGGCTGGTGCGGCTGGAACTAAATAAAAAAGAAAAAAACCAATACTGAGACCAAATTTATGTTAAATATCACAGCCATTTCTTACCTTATTTCTTCGGTGTTATTTATCCTCGCTTTGCGTGGGCTATCCTCACCAACCACCTCTCGTCAAGGCAATACCTTTGGCATGATCGGCATGTTACTTGCCGTTATTACGACTTTCGCAATTCCTGACTTCAAGCCTGTTTTCTCATTGATCATCGGTGCGATTGTGGCCGGTGCGATTATTGGGACTATTGCTGCAAAGCGCGTACAAATGACAAAAATGCCAGAGCTTGTTGCTCTAATGCATTCTTTTGTAGGCTTGTCTGCTGTATTAATTGCAGTAGCTGCAGTATTTAACCCTGCACACGACCACACTGGCGCACAAAAGATCGAACTCTTTATCGGCGCATTTATTGGAGCAATCACCTTTACCGCCTCTGTGATTGCCTTCGGTAAATTATCCGGAAAGGTCAGTGGTAAACCCGTGAGCTTTAACGGACAGCATCTACTCAATCTCATCTTAGCCATCACGATGGTCGGCGCGGGCGTAACTTACTATTTAACCGGCAGTCACGCAGCCTTCCTAGCAATGTGTGCTGTTGCCTTGGTATTGGGTGTGACATTAATCATTCCAATTGGTGGAGCAGATATGCCAGTAGTTGTATCAATGCTAAACAGCTACTCTGGCTGGGCTGCTGCAGGCATTGGTTTTACATTAAACAATCCCGTATTGATTATTGCTGGTGCCTGTGTAGGATCTTCTGGAGCAATTCTTTCTTACATCATGTGTAAGGCGATGAATCGCTCAATCGTGGCAGTATTGCTCGGCGGCTTTGGTGCTGAAACTTCAGCTGGTGGTGGCGATGATAGTGGCCCTAAGAATTACAAAACCGGCTCTCCAGAAGACGCTGCCTTCCTGATGGAAAATGCTGACACTGTGATTATTGTTCCTGGCTATGGTCTTGCAGTTGCACGTGCCCAGCACGCCCTGAAAGAACTCACCGAAAAACTCACGCATCACGGCGTGACTGTGAAATACGCGATTCATCCTGTTGCAGGTCGCATGCCTGGCCATATGAATGTTCTCTTGGCTGAAGCTGAAGTTCCTTATGACCAAGTATTCGAGATGGAAGATATCAATAGTGATTTTGGACAGGCTGACGTAGTGTTAATACTTGGCGCAAATGACGTGGTTAACCCAGCAGCGCGTACGCCAGGCAGCCCGATCTTTGGCATGCCTATCTTGGAAGCTTTTAAAGCAAAAACGATTATTGTCAACAAGCGCTCTATGGCTGCTGGTTATGCAGGTCTAGATAACGAACTCTTCTATATGGATAAAACCATGATGGTCTTTGGTGATGCGAAGAAGGTCGTTGAGGAGATGGTCAAAGCGGTTGAATAAGTTCTTTAACTTAGTTTTCTGTGTGATCTGATAATCACGTAAGTCATATAGGACGGTATTTGGTGGGCTATTAATCACTGACATCCGTCCTTTTTCATTGTCTTAAATTGGCGTAAAAAATCACTCGGTCCATTTCCTGTCCATTTGGAGCAGGAATCATGGCATCAATACGCAACCGCAATGGCCTTTGGCAAGCCCGAATCACACGCCAAGGGCAACCACATATCGCCCGATCATTTCAAACCAAGCAAGATGCTGAACGCTGGGCTAGGCAAACTGAGACTGAGATGGATAAGGGAAGCTTTATTAATATAGGCTTGGCAGAGAAAACTCTTTTTTCCGAAGTAATTGAGCGATATATTCAAGAAGTGACCCTCAAGACTCGCAGTATGAAGGAAGATACCTATCGCCTGAGAGCATTAGCAAGGCATTCTGTTGGGAAGCTAAGCATGATTAGACTAACTCCAATCAAAGTAGCGGCATACCGCGATGAGCGTCTTAAGGTTGTTTCAAAGGCCTCCGTAATAAGGGAGCTCTCTTATTTTTCCTCCATCATCAATCATGCAAGACGTGAGTGGGGTATCAATATGATTAACCCAATTCCACTAGTTAAGAAACCAGCAAGCACTCCAGGAAGATCGCGAATACTTAACGAGGAAGAATTAAATCGACTTTATCAAGCGCTTTCACCAAAAATTAAGAGCTCAAATCACTGGATATTGCCACTAACCAAATTTGCACTTGAGACCTCAATGAGACGCGGGGAAATATTAGGACTACGCTGGGAACGCATTAATCTTAGTGAGCAAACTGCATTCTTACCGTTAACTAAAAATGGTCAGAGCCGAACAGTACCACTATCACTTGCAGCAGTTTCCATACTTAAAGAGCTTCCCAGAAATTTAGATGGTAGAGTATTTCCAGTAAATGGCACAACACTATCTGCAGCGATAGACAGGGCAAGAGTTAAAGCAAAGCTAGAGAATTTTCATTTCCATGATCTGCGACATATGGCTATCACGCGGCTTGCAGAAAAACTTCCTAACTTAATAGAACTTTCTGCGGTATCAGGGCATAAAAGTTTAGCAATGTTAAAGCGTTACTACCATGTCAACCCCACACTACTTGCAAAAAAGATTGGCTGAGATTTAATTAATTAAAGTGTTAATACATTTCTAGCTTAATGATGAAGTCTTAGCTAGAGAAGTGATCTAATTAATTCGAGTTCGGAACTAAGCTACGCACACATAATTTATTTAGTTATTATTTTTATTACTTATTTGTAATGATTGTATATAATTCTTTTTAGCTAGTTCGATTTTATAGCTGCGCACTTATGAATCAAAAGTTAAACCCGATGATGCTAGTTTTCAAGAAGCTTAACTCGGTAACACCTAGATGACGGGCGCACATAAGTATTTACTGCCGCGTACTATTCGCATTAAAAGTTAAACCCGATGATGCTGCTATTAAAAAGCTTAACTCGGTAACACCTAGATCACGAGCGCGCCCTAAAAGGGTCGAAGCAAATTTCTTTCTTTTTTGAAAACATTTTTTAAATATTTTTTATGGAGCTTCATCATGTCTAATTTTTATATGGGTACTACTCCCCTCACAAATCAAGCCTTCTTTACAGATGAAATCATTAATTCAGATGATCTCAAAAATTCAGATGGTGAAACAAGAGTCTCTGAAATAGTAGCCGCCATTGTGGGCTTAGGCTATAAAGGTGTAGGTTATACGATCGGAAAACTCGCTAACGATCGAATTCAATATTGTTATGAATTTAATCGCGATACACCAGAGGGGAAAATTGCTCAGTACACCTACTGGCTTTTTTTAGCGGGACAAATACCTCCAGCGGCAGAAGAATGCCTAGACGCAATTAAGCTCGCTTATATAGCCAATGGGGTTGATTTACCCGAGCCATTGAAAACATCAAAGGCTGCAAAATGAGTCAAATACATTATTCACGGGGCTATAACAAATTTGATAATTCTCCGAAGCAGTTGATAGTCAATGACTTTGAAGATTTTGAAAAATTATTTCTCGCAGATCGATCTCGCGAAAAGGGTATGACCTACGTGGCAGCTCCTCTGCGCACTGGGATTCATTATCAAAACCCTGAAAAAAATAAAGGGGTCAAGAATTGGAGGTTAGCAAACTACGTAGAACCAAGAGCTTTTTTAGCTTTTGATTTTGATGGATTTAGTAGTGTTGAAATATATGACGAGGTCATAGAGTATTTAACGGCATGGTATAGAGGTTTTGGGTACACAACCGCAAGCTACGCACCTGAACACCCCAGAGCAAGGGCCATTCTTCAGCTATCACGACCCATTGATCGGGATGAGGGCATAGCATTAGGCCTAGCTATACAACAGCAAATAATCTTAGATCTTGGGGAGGGCTCCATTCAATTCGATGAATCTGTATATCGAGGCGAGCAGCCCATATACACACCAGTTACCAATTCATATAAATATATATTTAGCGGTGAGATTGTAGATGTTGACGATGTTTTGTGTAAGTTAAACCTACAGCCTGATATAAAAAAGCCGAATAGCATTTCTGCTTTAGGTGAGATTTTTAAGTTGCCCGAAGGAGTTAATGACAACGAAGGTAGAGAAAGTCTTATCTTAAAGTACGCCGGGCATTTACGGGCTAAGGGCATAGATCAAGCAGTCATTGAATCCATCTGCCTTAATTACAACCAACTTCATATCAAGCCACCATTACCTAACGAATTTGTATTAGATAGAGCTCGCCGTTATGAGAAGAAAATAGACGTTTCAGATGCACTGCCTACCTACAGCAAGTCAATTTCTGCCATGTTCCCAGGTAATGAACAATCCGCCGCCTCTCTGGGAGTGGTTGGCGAAACGAAAGATAAGCGGGTCAACTTTGCTCTTGATTTAGAGAGTGGGGTTTTGACCTACATTTCAAACTCTCCAAGAAGGCAATTCTTGTTTGGTTACGACGTGATTCCAATGAATACTGTAAGTATTCTTGCTGGTCTTGGGGGAGGCGGTAAGACTCAAGCAGTAATTCAGATGATGGTTGCTGCTGCAATAGGTCAAAGCTACGCCAATAGGCCATCTAGCCCAACGTGCAGCATACTTCTTGGGTTTGAAGATAGTCACGAAGAAATCAATGCTCGGTTTTCAGCAACGATGGAGAGCTATTCAGCCCAACAACGCGCTCAGGTCGAAAAGAATATCCGCGCAATAAGTCTTATAGGCTCTGATTTCCAGTTAGTTGAGCTCAAGGGTCGTGTTCCAGAGTCAACAGGTTATGCAGATCTTCTCATCCAAAAGATGATCGAATTCAAAGCACTTACAGGTTTAGATAGAGCAATGCTGGTAATAGATCATGCGAGGCTAGTAGCCATGGTGGACTGGAATGACGCGGCCCAAGTGACTGTATTAACCAGAGAGCTACACCGAATAGCTTCAGAAGCTGAAATTGCTGTTGTCTTGATAGCTCATAGTCCGAAAAGTACTGGGGCAGCTGACCACGAAATATCCCAGGCTGATGTTGCTGGCTCTACTGCGCTTGTTGATAACGCAAGATATGTGGCCATTATTAAAGGTATGACTGCCGCTGAGGCTAAGAAGCTTGGAATCAGCGAGGATGATAGGAATAACTACGTTAATGTTGAGTCTGTTAAATCAAACTATTCCCCCAAGGGCAAGGTTGGATGGTTTAAGAAAGTATCGTGCCCCAACCATCATGTCGCAACTCATGAGTATGTTGACCTATTTAGGCCAATAACAACCCGCATTGGGGATACCCCTGAAGAAGCCAAGATCATTAAGTACATTAGGGCGCATCCAGATCTCAGCCTGAGTGATCTGAGGGCTAAGTCAGGGAAAAACAGTGATTTGGGGATGAGCGATCTATCCGTCAGATCAACCGCCAACGTTCTGCTGAATAAAGGCATGCTCATTTATGTCGCCCCATCAAGCGGCTATGCCAAGAAGAAAACACCTAATTTCAAAGGCGTTCTGGCGGTGGCAAATGGAGTCTAAATTTCACATATGCATTGCATTTCACATGACCACAATACCTGGCCGCGACCTACATTCCATATGGGTTATGAGCAGGTTTTTCTGGTCATGTAAAAAACGACCCGCCACATCCCGACATGAACCCTTATCCAGCAAGGCTCATGGCCATATATTTTCTTCCAACGTCCTTACGGACGAACGTGCTTATTACATGCACGTGTCGTCTTTTGTAGGTAACGGACTATCTAGGGGAAATTAATAATGCCGCCACCACTGGTCACGGCTCACCTAAAAGAGCGAATTAGCCTTCTCAAGCAAGAAGTGGAGGTCAAGGCTAATAAAAATAATGCTAGAAGGAAAATTCCTAACTCACCCCCTTCACTGGAGGCACTTATTCAGGACTGGGTGGCGGGCATGGCGCCAGATCAGCGATCGCGTAAGTATGGAATAACTGAAATTATTCAACTAGCAGGGATAAAGGGGAAATACAGGGAAATGCCGGCTAAACAGATGGTTGCTACTGCACTTTACAAGTCTGGGTTTATTCAAACGAGGTGCTACAAGAAAGCTTTTAGAAATCGTAGATTATGGGGCTTAGAGACATCAAGCATGCGGGTCACTCGTTATTAACAGTAGGCACCCGCACCACACTTTAGGGCGACTACACTTTGAAGTATTAATCACTCAATATCCTTAAATCGGCTAATGAAGGCTAAAGGCGTCTTGCAACTTTGCGGCCAACTCTTTCATATTTTGTTTCTACTAGATTTATTAGGAGTAATTTTCAATTTTATAAAATTAATCTTTATAAGGCATTAGACTCTTACTGTACTGATTCTTAATGGCTGATGTAAAAAATCCGCCACATTCTGACATTCTGGCACAACCCTCACATTCGGGCGCATATTCGTTTTTCCAATCGCTAATCGATCTTCTATAAAAAGGCTCTACATCCTTGTTGACTAGACATAGTTGACTGTTATATACAGAGACTCTAATTCCGTAGGAACTTAAGATCCCTACAGCTTCACTCAGTTGATCTTTATATTCATATGGATCAATCCATAGAGCATCTAAGTTTGCCCTGGTAAAACCAATGATCTCCAGCCCCATTAGGGCAACCTGATCAACAAAAAGTAGGTTTCGAGTTATGAACTCGCATAAATTTTTTAGTCTGTCGATATTTAACTTATGCAGTACTACCCTAATTTCTACCGCCTGATTCAGGCTCTTAAGATTCAAGATGCCACGAAGAGTCTCATCGAATGCATTTTCAGCTTGAACAATATGGTTATGGCTTACAGGATCATCTGAATAAATTGGGATACCAAGCATCATGTCGTGATGACTAATTGCGGCGTACTTGCGGGCAAATTCAAAATCCTTAAATGCCCTTCCATTGGACAAGATATGTATAGCAGTATTTGGAAGATAATTTTTGCAGAGCTGCATCAGAGAGATGAATTCATCTCCATATAGCGTTGGTTCGCCACCGGTAAAGCCAATCTCAAGAGCATCCTGGGGTATAAGCTTTACCAACTCCTTGGTTTCCGCCATCAAATAGGAGTCATCAATATCTTTTGGTGGTTGCGAACACATCAGGCAATAATGGTTGCAACGTTCCGTTAGGAGTATTGAATTCTGATTCGAGCTTTTTCTATATAGAACACGGATGCGGCTATCGCTCGGTGTCAAAGCTACTATGTCGTCCTCACCCAAATACTCAAGCTCTTTAGGGAGGCGGTAAACAGGACAAATCACATTGGGGACTAATTTAGATGCAAAGGGCAAAAAGAGCGCCTTAAATTCCGATTCTGGAAGCTCGTCCCTAACAATAAAGCCACGCTCTCTGGCTAACACTGGTACCAATGATGGGTTTCTGGATAGCTTAAGAAGACCCTCTAGAGGTGAAACTCCATTGAGTAGCTTTACTTTTGCACTTAAATGAATCATATGAAATTAGCCCATCTTAAGAACAGACTTTTGACATACGTATCACTCTCCATCTTTTGAACAAGATACTTAAAGATAGACATATTCTTTTTGCAGAAGCCAGATTCAGGCTTTCTTGCCACAAAATCCCTATGCATAGCGTAGTGATAAACCGGGTCAGTGCCGCAATATGGCTCGTATGGACATTCTTCGCACATGGGCATGCCATTGGTCATTGAGTCCTCAAGGGGGACTAGCAATGCATCGGACGAAAATACGTCCTCATAAGAATCCGTTAATACATTCCCCATAAGGAAGGTGTTATCCCCCATCTCAGCAAGCATCCGACTTTCATCAGAAGGATGCACTGTGCCGTCATAGTTGTATACGATAGCCGCGATTCCCATGCCTGAGGGATTCATCATGTCTACATACCCGGGATCTTTAGATGTAACCATCTTTGTAAGAATTGTGGATGATCCATATTCCTGGAAAGGCAATCCATCTTTATTAAGCTGAATGATGTATTCCATCGCCTCACGATAGAAATCTAACCATTTATTAATCTGATAAGCTGCAAATGATTTGGTTTTAATCGCAAATCCGTATGGTGAGAGCGATCTCAAAAATATACCGTTAAAACCCATGCGAATGTACTCATCAATAATTTCTTTAGGTCTTTTAAGGCTCGCCTCAGTTGTAGTCATCAAGGCGGAGACCTGATCCCTGCCGAGCACTTCACGACTCAATTCGATTCCTTCTATTGCCTTCTGATAGCTGTTCTTGCCTGGCCTAGGTCTATTTTTGTTATGCAGATCCTCTGGACCATCAAGGGACGTAGAAATATGAACGCCATTGTTTTTGCAGAATGCCAGAATATCTCTATCAATCAGCGCTAGATTGGTTGCAATCACAAAATCGAGATTTCGCTGCTCAGTCTCATTGATTTTCTTTGCGCGCTCAACTATGTATTTAATTAATGGGAAATTTAGAAGTGGCTCACCTCCCTGAAATTCAATTTTGATAACCCTAGACGGTGATTTGAATACAAAATCAATTGCCTTATCTGCAATTTCCTCTGTCATATCAAAGGCCGCCCTGTCTTCTGACTGTCTGGAGACCTGACAATACGGACAACTGTGCTCGCACCGCAAGCTAACCACAAATATATGAAGAGAGGTGAAATTCGAGAGCCTGGAGTACTTGGTTCTCGTTTTAATGGAGAGCAAATCAATTGCTACTCCGTTATATTCATCTTGAAGAAACTGTTTTGCCCTCAGGTCAACATAAGCCTCGCTTGATGGAGATAGATGATGGTGGACAAAGTCATTAAGTGACTCTTTATCTAGGAGGAGGTACTCTCCCACCATGTTTGATAGGAAGTACCTATCATCTGAAAGCCGTGCAAATCTAAATGGGAGAAGCTTATAAGAGTTTTTTTTGGGCTGAAAAAAGGTTACCGGCTGAAATTTGCTCATTTCTCTATAAGGGAAGATTGAGAGAAAGCATGGGCAAGGATTAAGTTTCTGACTGGCTCAGATTCAGTCTTAATTTGCTGCCTTAAGTCTTGGTCCAAAACTTCTTTTTTGAATTCATCGACCCAGAATGGGATAGATTTCTCCGCATCAGGAAAATTCAGCTGACACTCCACTGCATCGTCACTGAGCACTATATCAATTGAGAACTTATCGATAAAACGATAGGCGGCCTTTTTTATGGACTCTATTCCATAAACCTTAGAGCTAAAGGAGACCCTCTCAACAGGCATTACTAAAACTAGTAACGGCTAGAGTAATGCGAAGAGTGTGAAGCATGTGAGGAATGTGAACTGTGTGAATAGTGGTTCTGCGCAAGAGTCGCAGAAGATGCGGCATTCTCAATCTTGAGTGAATTAAGCGGGTTCTGAGCCAAAGTCTGAGCTGTTGCAGAGATCACTGTACCCTGGACAGGAATAGAAGGCACGGAAGCCTGAACATTAGCAGCACCAAGTACACCAGCAATTGCAAGAACGGTTGGAATTAGAAATGATTTTTTAGCCATACTCATACCCCTTTAATATCTATAACTAACTCTAACCTAAGATAGCTATAAATGCACGCAAATAGAAGGTGAGACTCTTAGCAATAACCCTCATTTATCTAAAAAAACTCCTATTAACCCCGTTCACTCCTCTGGACGTCAAAAAGGTAGCCCCACCCTTTTTTAAGACTCATCACATAGATTTGTAGCTAAAGCGGCAACGATAATGCTTACTCAACCGCTAAACCCCCTGTTTGCAGATACTAAATGGCGTGATTTATTTAACTTGGCGGTCTGCGGGCTTTATATAAAGATGAAGTGTTTACCCTTAATTTCATATTGTGGAAACAGAGTATGTCATGCTGGTTAAGTAGGTTTACTTCTTATAAATATTAACAGGGGTCACTATGAGCACTAAACAACAGCCCGAAGAAAAACAAGAATTTTTTAACTGTGAAATGGAATTTGAATGCCCAAAGGACTGGTTTGATCTAGAGCCAACAAATAAGGCAGCTATTAAGCATTGCAACCAATGCCAGCAGGACGTTCACCTATGCATTAATCAAGAGGAGTTGGATGAAGCCATAACGCAGAAATATTGCATTGCTTACTTCAAAGACCCGGGGTACCAAACTAGCTTTACATTAAGTCATGAAAAGTGCCATGCCAATGCAAGGGATCCAGACTTTAAACCGCTTGTGCTTCTTGGGATCCCTAAGTCATCAAGCCAATGGCAAAGCGGTTTACCTTCATTAAGCCTCGATAGTTTTGGGGTAATAAAAAAATTTACAGATAAGGAGTAGCGCTTAAATGAAAAAATTTTATTTATCAGCAGCATTGCTACTCCCCATCATTTCTTATGGGCAAACCACCTATTTAAATGATCAATATGGAATGCCAATAGGTACAGCAACCCAATCAGGTAATACGACATATTTCAGCAATCAATATGGTATGCCGCAAGGTACAGCCGTCCAATCAGGCAACACCACATACTTTAGTAATCAATTCGGCATGCCAACAGGAAGCGCTATCGCTCCAATTCAACCAATTCAGCCAGCACAACAAATCCAACCCCTTCAGCCACTTCGGCCAATACAACCTTACGGACGCTAAATGAGAATTCAATACATGAAAAAAGTTTTGATATTTTTACTCGCCTTCATAACCTCTTTTTCTGTTGTAAGCCAAACAACCTCTATTAAGCAGAAATGTGAAGAAAGCGGATACGAAATAGCAACAATTTATGAAGTTGAGGATTTCTCAAAATTGATAAATCCAGCAAGTTGGGTTATCAAAAACTGTAAAACTCACTTAAGTCCCGACTTCTATTACGGCTTCTACAACGATAGAGCACTTGGCAAGATTGAGGTTTTGGACCTAAAAGGCGCCCTTATTGATGTTGATTACTGTATTTCCGAAAAATATGACATTGTTAGCTGTCATGCCACTAAGGCTCGAATACTTTACGAACAAGGAAAATTCAACGAGTACAAAGTTGAAAAAGAAATATCGTTAAAAATGATAGACATCAAAAATCGTGAAGCAAACGATAGATATCAGTCAAAGTCTAGAGATTCAATAGTCTACCTAAATAATTCCCTGAGAAACATGTTGAATTCGATGCCTTAACTCAGTAAAAATAAAATGCCGGTCTACCTACGTTACTCATAATCCTTAGTGATGAGCAATATTTTAAAAAATTTCACATGAAAAAATTCCAATCAGGGATCTATGACTATTCAAAATGAAGCTCTACTTAGACATTCGCTTCAACGTTTTATTGAAGCACAAGATATTCACGCAACAAAACTACAAACAGGGGCGTATGAGGATGAAAGTGCCGATGATTTACGCCAAGACACCCTAGATGCGCGCCTACAAATTAACGACAATCTGAGGGGTTATCTTTCTTTGCCAGCAAGACCCGAAAGACTGTCCAGGCTGCTCAATAACTACCTAGAAATTGGTAGTAGAAAAAAACTTTCTTTTTCATATTGTATGTAGGACATACGTACATTCATAAAAACGCCAATCGTACTATCGGTAATAGGTCTTGATACCCCCGGGGGTCTTAAATCTATGGTCCGGTACCCCACCCCCTCTTAAAGCTATATCCCTTTATGACAGTAAATGGAAGCCCGCATACTTCTCAGACTTTATGGGATGCTAATTTAACTACACACTCATTATTAAACCAAGGATGGAAGTAGTCTCGTCCATCTCTGGTCCATTTAGCATTCATATTTTTTGCTTTTGTGTTTAAATCTCACCTCAGTCATTTTGTTGTTTAACTAACAGGTTATGGATTAATAATTTTTTATACTGCTGTAAGCGTATGATTTATATATGACTTTAGTAAGCGAACTTTTCTATATGGATAAAACCATGATGGTCTTTGGTGATGCGAAAAAGGTCGTAGAGGAGATGGTCAAAGCAGTTGAGTAAAGCTGGAGAGTCTTACCCAGTAAGGCTTGAAAGTAAAAAAGAATAAGAAAGGCCTAAATCTGTCCTAATTGAAGGATAGAAAGTGGCAACATTCAGAAATAGGCACGGGAAATGGCAAGCCCGTGTCACCCGCAAAGGGCATCAGCCCGTTAGCAAGTCATTCCACACAAAACAAGATGCAGAGCGATGGGCTAGGCAACTCGAGTCTGAAATGGACAAGGGTAGTTATACCAATCTTTCCGTAGCCGAACGCACGGTATTTAGCGAGGTTATCGAGCGTTATGTGCAAACTGTGACCCTACAGACTCGCAGTATGAAGGAAGATACCTTTAGGCTAAGAGCTCTTGCTAGGCATCCAATAGCCAAGCTTCATATGGCTGCGTTAACACCTATCAAGATTGCAGCCTATCGTGATGAGCGTCTAAAGATAGTTTCGCCAGCCTCAGTCATTAGAGAGCTAAGCTACTTCTCATCCATCATCAATCATGCGAGACGGGAATGGGGTATCAACATAACGAACCCGCTCCCTCTAGTAAAAAGACCACCAGCCCCGCAAGGTCGAAACAGGATACTCAGTGATAATGAACTCTCAAGACTATATGCAGCCCTTACCCCTAGAGTAAAAAATGCGAATCGTTGGATACTGCCATTAACCAAGTTCGCCCTAGAAACCGCCATGCGCAGAGGCGAGCTACTTGCTTTACGCTGGGAGCATATCAATTGGCAAGACCGCACAGCATTTATTGCACTCACTAAAAATGGAGAATCCCGCACAATTCCCCTAACTTCAGCAGCAATTGAAATCCTAAAAGAACTTCCAAGGAACTTAAGCGGAAGAATTTTTCCAGTAAATGGCACCACCTTATCTGCCTCAATAGAAAGGGCAAGAGCAAAAGCTAAGTTAGAAGACTTTCACTTTCATGACCTGAGGCACATGGCTATTACCAGGCTTGCAGAGAAACTTCCAAACCTGATTGAACTATCAGCTGTATCAGGCCATAAAAGCCTTGCGATGCTTAAACGCTACTACCACCCTAACCCCGCACAACTTGCACGAAAGCTCGGTTAGGTATTGTTAGGAAATTTTTGCATTGTTATCTACTGTAAAAAATTAATCTTTTTTAATTCAATAACTTAGCGGATTGTTATATTGTTACGGTTTTTTTGACCTATGTATAGGGGCAAGAGGGAAAGAGCCTCCATCACAATGCAACTGACGTTCTCCAATGTTCAAAAGTTTTCAGAAGCCTTATATATATAAATTTTCATAACAAAATAACAATAGGGATAACTTTGCCAAAATAACCATGCATATCAAGGAGTTAAGAATGTTATGAAATTCTCGATTTTTCGTAACAATAGCGATAACAATATCCCTGATTTCATAACATTAACCACGCTTTTCCATCTCTTTAATTTTCTTCCCTTTCTTTTTGGCATTCAATTCATTTAAGAGACTTGCCTCTTGTTTGCCGTACATTTTTACCCTTCCCCACGGGACCGAGGCATTTGAGTGCTCCTCAGCAAGGGTGTCTTTCACAAGTCTTTCACAAACCTTCTGCCAAAACTTATCAGACTCCAGCTTTAGGCCCTTCCTCCTCCACACATCTCCGAACATTTTATTAAAGCCCCTTGCAGCGACTCTGTACTTTCCATAGTAACCGTTTGATGAATTTCCATGCTTGAGCGTATGCTCAATTGCCTTAAGCTGCGGAAGTATCTTATGCGCCAATGTTTGATTTATTGCATTACTTAAATTCACTGTCATATATATCCCCTATGAATGTGATAACTAACTTTGCAATTGCTTGTTTAGCGCACCCTTAAAAGCACTCACACTTCCATGTCTTTCAAGACCATCTGCCAAATATTGAAGTTGCTTAATAGTCATCGCCGAGACAACAACGCAACCTAAGGTAAGCCCGTCCTTGGACTCAACGAAAAAACTAAGTCTAGAATCAGTTTCGTCACTAAAAAACCACGAGTCTCCACGGCATGCGGCAACCTTGAACACAGGGTCTCCCCATGACTCATAGGTAAGCACAGCACGTTTATCCTCAATCTCCAGCGCCTGCAAAAGACGCTGCAAGTTCAAATAATTCAAATTAATAACAGCGTTGTAATATTTTGAATACGCAAAAAAACAGGTTGTCATAAAGCCCAAAAGAGCAATGTATTTCCACAACCCCAATTTATAGTCATATACGAAGTAGACCGCTTTTAAGATATGAATATCACGCCCTAAGAAAAACATCAGCATAAAAAATACTGAGGCGCCTAACATGTATATCCATTTATCCTTTAGACCCTTAACAAGAAGGTTAAATTGGCGCTGAATGTCATTTTTATAATATCTATCCTCAAGAGAATTACGAGTTAGATACTGTCTAAGTCTTTTAAAGAGACTCCTTGAATCAGAGTTACTCTCCAACATGGGAATTAAAAAATACTTAGCTACCGCCATCATTGCAATGGTTGCCAATACTGAGCTTGGCAGAACCTCAACACCCAATAGCCTTAAAACTCCATAAGATAGTCCAAACGGCAAACCTAGAGAAAGTATCAAGAGGGGTAGAAATAAAACCACAGAATATAAAGATGCTTCTGCCCACCTATCAACCTTTGCCAACTTAAATACTGCCCATAAAAGGAATCCGTAAAAAAGGAGGGCCGGATAAAGGTTATCCCAACTCATGACCAAATCCCTTTCAATGGACTTTTGGGCAAGTTTTCAACGCCAATATGGCCAATTGTGTGCCCTACTTTCATTTTCTTTAAAGCACTTTCTTCAATTATCGAAATACGCATTTTTAAGGGTATTGCTACACAACGATTGGCCCATACTGCCTTTTTTAGCTCTAAATCAGTTTCGACAAGAAATACATCTCGTAGACAAGTAGAGCAGTATTTAACCCCCTCTTGATAGTTTTCAAGTGATTCAAGGCTCTCCCATGTCTTTGGGCACTTATATTTGAACTCGCAATTTCTGATTTGTGGCTCATCTAGCGGCATATCCAGCTCCTTTTTTAACCCCTCCCTAATAGCTATAGCAAAAAAAAAGCGAGAAAAGCAAGTGCCCCTAAAAATATATTTTTAGGGCTGGTCATTTCAGGCCGATAAACATCAAATCGAAAACAAGGAATGCTTAAAATGGGTCGAATAAACATCAAAATTAATAAATATGGCAAACGAAAGAAAAACAGAGAATCTTGTCAGAGATGATTTAAATAGACTTGACTATTACAGCCCTGACAACAGCAATCGGGTTGAAGAGCAAAAAAGTGAAATTGAGGCAGCAAAAAAATTACTCAAGTCCGCCAGCAAAACTGGTAAGGGGGGCCACGGAGCTCCTGAATTTATCATTAGCAACCCGGATAATCCAGATTTTCTGGTTGTAATCGAATGTAAAGCTGAGAATAAATATCATTCAAGCGAGGATTTATCCTCCCCTGTTACTTACGCGGTTGACGGCGCGTTACATTACGCAAAAAGTTTATCCAAAGAATTCAATGTCATTGCAGTGGGTGTTAGCGGTGAAACAAGGGGCTCTCTAAAGATAAGCACTTACCTTCATGCCAAGGGTGCAGATTCAGCTCAAGAATTGCTGACGAAAAGCCAGGCGCACATAAACAAAATAATCTCTTGGGGCGATTATATTGAACACGCCACTTTTGACCCTAAAGTACAGAGATTGCGTCATGAAGAATTGATGGCATTCTCACGTCAACTCCATGACTTTATGCGTGACCATGCAAAATTAACAGAAGAACAAAAACCATTATTGGTAAGCGGGACATTAATAGCACTACGAAATGCCGCGTTCTCAAAAAGTTTTGATGCTTTTAAGCCCGCCGAGCTTCAAAAGGAGTGGTTTAAAGTAATTGAGAAAGAGCTTGAGGATGCTGATATTCCAAAGGCAAAGAAGCAAATAATGACCCAACCCTATTCAGGCATTGCAGTTCATCCAGAGTTAGGAAAACCAACTGCAAAATTTCCTAAGGGAGTTTTATATGAGCTCATTAACGATTTAAATCAGAAGGTTTGGCCATTTATCAGCGTCTACCATGATTTTGATGTTGTTGGTCAGTTCTATGGGGAGTTCCTGAAATACACAGGTGGAGATAAAAAAGCTCTGGGCATTGTTTTAACGCCTCGTCACATCACAGATTTATTTGCCCGTATTGCAAATGTAACTAAGAAAAGTACTGTGCTTGATATTTGCGCAGGTACGGCTGGTTTTCTCGTTTCTGCAATGCATCACATGATGCGAGACGCAATTACTGATAGTGAAAAAACAAGAATTAAAGCCGAAGGTTTAATCGGAATAGAGCATCTACCAAATATGTATGCATTGGCCGCATCAAATATGATTCTTCGGGGGGATGGTAAAGCGAATCTTCACCAGGGCTCTTGTTTTGAACCGGGAATAATCAAGATGGTCTCAGATATGCGACCTGACATTGGAATGCTTAATCCACCCTTCTCCCAAGGAGATGACGACTTACATGAGCTGGTATTTATCAAGCAAATGCTTGACTCTCTGGAGAAAAAAGGCACGGGCGTAGCGATTGTTCCCATGTCATGCGCAATATCTCCGCACCCAATGCGCGAAGAGCTCATGAAGTCCCACACGCTTGAAGCGGTTATGTCGATGCCTGGCGAACTTTTTTATCCTGTTGGAACCGTAACATGCATTATGGTTTGGACTGCTCATGTGCCACATACAGATTCCAACAAAAAAACCTGGTTTGGGTACTGGAAAGATGATGGCTTTATTAAAACAAAGCATCGTGGTCGAATAGATGGGGGCAATAAATGGGAAAAAATTAGAGATAGGTGGATAGATTCATTTAGAAATCGCGAAGTGCATGCTGGTGAGAGCGTATTAAAAGCTGTAACCCCAAAGGACGAATGGTGTGCAGAGGCATATATGGAGACTGATTACTCAACTTTGGCTCAATCTGATTTTGAACGTGAGCTTAAGAAATATGTGGTTTTTAAAATCATGAGTGGCCTAGCGCAGGATGGCGATGATGAAGCCTCTGAATGAATTATTTGACGTTAACTACGGAAGCAAGTTAGACCTCAATAAATTAACTGAGGTTCCCCTTGGACAAGGTGGAGTTAGTTTTGTTGGGAGGTCTAGCCAAAATAATGGGGTTACTGCCCATGTCAAAATATTGGAAGGGATTCCCCCGTATGAGGCAGGCTTAATTACCGTTGCCCTTGGAGGGACAAAACTACTAAGCTCTTTTGTTCAGGATGGTTCTTTCTATACCGCACAAAATGTAGCCATATTGAGACCAAAGATAGATATGACTTTTCAAGAGAAAGTTTATTTCTGCCTTGCAATCGCCCATAATCGTTTTAGATACTCCGCTTTTGGTAGAGAGGCAAATAGAACACTTAGAACCTTATTAGTTCCAGAGACTTCTGAGTTCCCTAAATGGGTTAAAAATTTTGATATCGGTGGATATGGAAACATAAATAAGGCCAATATAGAACATCAAATACCAGACCTAAATACAGCTCAATGGGGTGAGTTTAGATACGATGAATTGTTTGACATTGAAAGAGGTAGAGGTCCAAGGAGAAAGGATTTAGATGGTTCCGGAACCACGCCCTTTATAACGTCCTCCGACTCAAATAATGGATTATCGGGCTTTACAAATAACGCCCCCATTCACCCGGGTAATAGTATTGGAGTAAATAGAAACGGCAGCGTTGCTGAAGCCTTTTATCAGCCAAGCCCATTCTGTTCGACGGAAGATGTACATATTTTTAAGCCAAAATTTAATTTAAATCCTTATGTGGGGCTTTTCTTGACAACACTAATTCGAAAAGAAAAGTATAGGTTTAGCTATGGAAGAAAATGGGGGATTGAAAGAATGAATAAGTCCATCATTAAATTGCCAATAGACAAAGCGGGAAAACCTGACTGGGATTTTATGGAGACCTTTATAAGGTCGCTTCCCTATAGTTCGCAAATTTGATGTGTTTAAAATGAAAAAATTAGATAAATTAACCCGAGTCTCTCTGAGAGATGCCTGGAAAAATGAAGCAACAGATTTCACCCCCTGGCTTGCAGAATCAGACAATCTGAATAGCCTTTCAGATGCCCTAGGCTTAGGCGAGCTTGAATTAGTTCAGACCGAATACCCTATTGGAGACTTTTACTTAGACGTCCTCTGCACAGACGAGTCTGGCCATCAGGTCATAATTGAAAATCAACTTGAAAAAACAAACCATACTCATCTTGGTCAAATAATCACCTACGCATCCGGTGTAGGTGCTCACACTGTTATTTGGGTGGCCGAATCATTTCGCCCAGAGCATATTGCTGCTTTTGAGTTTCTAAATCAATTTACCACCGAAGAGTTGAATTTTTTTGCAGTAGAAATTGAACTTTGGAGAATTGGCGACTCACCAATGGCGCCAAGCTTTAATGTGATTTGCAAGCCTAATGGCTGGGCCAAATCAGGAAGAGAGCATGCGAGAGCTGCCTCGACTGCCACCCCTACAAAACAGCTTCAATTTAAATTCTGGTCTGGCTTTAAGACGTATATCCAGGATGGTGGATATACACTCCAGACAGCGGACCCAAAACCACAGCATTGGTTCAATATTGCCCTAGGTCGCGGTGGCTATACCTTGGCCTGCACAGCAAACTCTCGTGCCTCAAGGCTTGGTGTTGAGGTGTATATATTTCACTCTGACTCTAAGGAGAAGTTTGAAATTCTTGAGAGCAAGAAGCAAGAAATCGAGAATGCTATGGGGTTTGCCTTAGATTGGCAACCTTTGCCCGATAGTCATGCCTGTCGGATTGCTTATTACAACAAATCGAACTTTAATTTAGAGGAAGAGGTTGATTGGGGCGAGTATTACAAATGGTTAGCTGAGACCTCACAAAAATTTAATGATGTATTTAGGCCGCTACTAAGAAACGTATAACCGCAAGATTAACCATTTCAAAGCCTAAATCTTAGAATACTAAATCAGACGAGTAAATTTGAGCGTATAAGCCTGATTAGGTACCATCTGCTAGATTCTTGGGGGTGGGGGCAGTTGCAATCCATACGGATATTTATATAAGGGGTAAGGGGTATATTATTTTTTCCACCTTGTATGCGAATAGAGCGCATCATGTGATATCTTTTTTTAGGCCTAATTCTGGCCTAATAATTAGAAATTCTTTGCATTAAATTTTTACAACATGCAGATTTACTTTTCTTATTTTTCTATTTATATGCTCTAACCCATTGATTTCTGTACCTATGGATAAAACCATGATGGTCTTTGGTGATGCGAAGAAGGTTGTAGAGGAGATGGTCAAAGCAGTTGAATAAAGATTAAAGCCAATGGATGTAAGGCTCTAATTACTAAAAAGGCTTGCTATAGTCACTAGGCAAGCCTTTTTAAATTGCACTCTTTTGATGATTGAGCCTAATTACTTCATATATCTAAGTCACAAATAAAAAACGCCTGGTCTTTTGAACCAGGCGTTTTTGTTTCTACAGCTAGTTAGCCGAGGAAATATGGCAATTACATCATGCCGCCCATTCCACCCATGCCACCCATGCCACCCATATCAGGCATACCGCCACCAGATGACTCATCTTTTGGAGCCTCACAGATTGCGCAATCGGTTGTCAACAATAATGATGCAACAGAAGCCGCATTAACTAATGCAGTTTTTGTCACTTTAGTTGGGTCGATCACACCTTGTGCTACGAGGTCACCATACTCACCTGTTGCTGCGTTGTAGCCGGTATTGCCTTTGCTAGCCAATACCGCATTCACAACAACACTTGCTTCGTCGCCAGCGTTAGATACGATGATGCGAAGTGGCTCTTCCATAGCGCGCAATACGATGCTAATACCAGCATCTTGATCAGCGTTATCGCCCTTCAATCCTTTGATACCTTGCATAGCGCGTAACAATGCTACGCCACCGCCAGGAACAATACCCTCTTCAACAGCAGCACGGGTTGCATGTAACGCATCATCAACACGCGCTTTCTTCTCTTTCATCTCTACTTCAGTAGCGGCACCAACACGAATCACTGCAACACCGCCTGCTAGCTTAGCAACGCGCTCTTGCAATTTTTCTTTGTCATAGTCGCTAGTAGCTTCTTCGATCTGAACACGAATGTTCTTCACGCGAGCTTCAATCGCTTTAGCATCGCCAGCGCCATCAATGATGATGGTGTTTTCTTTGCCCACTTCGATACGCTTAGCTTGACCTAAGTGCTCAAGAGTTGTTTTCTCGAGTGTTAGACCAATTTCTTCAGCAATTACAGTACCGCCAGACAATATAGCGATATCTTCCAGCATTGCCTTACGACGATCGCCAAATCCTGGAGCTTTAACAGCGCAAGTTTTGATGATGCCGCGAATGTTATTTACAACCAAAGTTGCCAAGGCTTCGCCTTCAACATCTTCAGCAATAATCAACAAAGGACGACCTGACTTTGCTACTTGCTCAAGTACTGGGAGTAAATCACGAATGTTGCTAACTTTTTTGTCAAACAAAAGGATGTATGGGCTTTCCAATACAGCAACTTGTTTTTCAGGTTGGTTAATAAAGTAAGGAGAGAGGTAACCACGATCAAACTGCATACCTTCAACAACTTCAAGCTCATCTTCCAATGACTTGCCATCTTCAACAGTAATTACACCCTCTTTACCTACTTTTTCCATGGCTTCAGCAATACGCTGACCAATGCTGTAATCACTATTAGCTGAAATTGAGCCAACTTGCGCGATTTCTTTAGTAGTTGTACAAGGCTTGCTAATCTTTTTGAGCTCTTCGATTGCCGCTGAAACTGCTTTGTCGATACCGCGCTTCAAATCCATAGGGTTATGGCCTGAAACTACATATTTCATGCCTTCACGAACGATAGACTGAGCCAAAACAGTAGCGGTAGTTGTACCGTCACCAGCGATGTCAGCAGTTTTGGAAGCAACTTCCTTAACCATCTGAGCACCCATGTTTTGAAGTCGGTCTTTGAGTTCGATTTCCTTAGCTACGCTTACACCGTCTTTAGTAACGAGTGGGCCACCAAATGAACGCTCCATCACTACATTGCGACCTTTTGGTCCCAAAGTTGTTTTCACTGCGTTAGCGAGAATATTTACACCCTCAACCATCTTGGTACGGGCGCTATCTCCAAATACAACGTCTTTTGCTGCCATGATTGAATTCCTTTCTTAAACGCTCAATTACTTCTGAACAACAGCCATGATGTCTTCTTCGCGCATAACGAGAAGTTCGTCGACGCCGACTTTAACTGTTTGACCTGCATATTTACCAAACAACACGCGATCGCCAACTTTGACGTCAGGTGCATTTAACTTACCGCTGTCATCACGCTTGCCTGGGCCAACTGCCAATACTTCACCTTGATCAGGCTTTTCAGCAGCAGCATCAGGGATGATGATTCCGGAAGCAGTTTTTGATTCTTGATCTAAACGTTTAATGATTACGCGATCATGTAAAGGACGCAGATTCATTCCTTCTCCTAAGTTAGTAAGTGTTAACTAAATAAAATATCAATATAAATCAATGACTTGAATCCTCTTCATGCAAATACTAGGGGAAATAAATGCATTTATATCCTGTATTAGCACTCACATAGAGAGAGTGCTGATTATATAGGTCTAAATTCCGCGATTTCAAGGGGCAAATCGCCATAAATTCTTTAAGGAATTGGCCCCTATCTATACTGCGGACGGGTAGTTAAGAAGATTCCTACAGTCGAATCAACCCCAAAGTCTTACTACCCCAATCCTTCATACCTAGACTGGATGCAATAGATTGGAGAATGCTGATGAGTCCGAAATCCCGGCTTTATACACTTGTAAAGGAATGGAAGAATAAACCCTTCCATGAGGTCCGCGATGTCTGCGGGGAGTCTTGGCTTGGCATGAGTGCCGAAGCCTTAGAAGATCATCAGTCCTGGTCCAAACAACAATCAATAGGCCACGAACCTATATTTAACCAAAAGGGATCTAAGCTCACTGGTTCATTTTATCGCCCCCTACTGACCGCTACTGACGCTGACTTACTCCGTCAATTTATCCAGGGTTTAGATGCCATCTCGTACTGGTATCGCAGCGGGCGATTCATACCAGGAATTCTACCTATTCCCACGCATATCCTGACCTCCTCTAGTTTCGTAGATGCCTTGAGTAATTTGATTTTGAACTCTCGACTACCAGTTGGCTTAGTAATACTGGGCATTCAATCCCCTCCAAACCTTGATCTCAAAATTTCTTTTGAAGAAGGCTTGCTACGGTTAAGGAGGCTTGGAGTCCTTTTTCATCTGACGCAATTTAGGGGAACAAACCAAGAACTAACATGGCTTGAAGAGTTGCAGATTGAAGGGGCGCACATCAACATGTCGCAAATCCGAAATGTCATGCCAACGTCAGGGCTTATAAGGCAATTAAAAAATACACAAATTCAAATTTATGCCGCGAACCTTACCTTAGTTAAAGATCTAGAAAATGCTGCTGAACTCGAAGTAGATCACTGCTATGGCGGACTGATGATGTCAGCCATCAGTCGTCACCAAACATTGAACATTAATGATAGTCAAATCGCTAATGCCATTTTTTCGTTGCACCATCATAAAAACCTCAACCAAAACGGAGATAAGTAATGAGAAAACGCGTAATGTTGGTAGATGATCATCCAGCCATGTTGATGGCCCTTGAAAGCATATTGAAAGATCAATTATTTTTTGAGGTTGTAGGAAAAGCTCACAGTGGTGAAGCGTGTTTAAATTCCATTAAGGAAATCAATCCAAATATGTTGATCCTGGATTTAGATATGCCAAAAAAAGATGGCTTTGATGTTATTCGCCGAGTGAGATTGTTGTATCCGAAGGTGCGTATTTTAGTTTTATCCAGTATGGATGAAGCGGTTTATGGCGGGAGGGTTCGCTCCTTGGGCGCACATGGTTTTGTCAATAAAGCTGTCGGCTTAGAAATTATTTTGGCCGCCTGCGTAGCAATCTCTCAGGACTACAACTTTTTTACCCATGGCAAAAATGGGAATACTTCTCTAACCGATAATGATAAATTAGCTTCGATTTCTGATCGCGAACTCCAGATCATGAAATATCTTGGGAAGGGTAATACCAATCAGCAAATCTCCGATAGATTGCATATCAGCAATAAAACCGTTGCTACCTATAAGACTCGGTTATTTGACAAGCTAGGGATTGATAATCTTGCCGCACTTATTCAGTTCTGTCGCATCAATCATATTACCGAAAGTTAACGCTCTTCATGCATCGGTTGAAAAAACTGTGGGTGATGGTTTATGGGATTTTATTTATTCTCATAATGAATCATCCGGCACGCTCAGAGTCTCTTACGCCAAAAGAGCAGAGCTGGATCGATGCAAATCCGATTGTTCGCTTTAGTATTCATGAAAAATACTCCCCTTATTTTGAGGTGGGACCAACCGAACATCAAGGTGGGGTATTTCAATTAATTCTTCGAAGGTTTGAAGTATTTACAAACCAAAAATTTATACCGGTGTGGCGAAGATCCGATCAAGAAGGATTCGATCAACTGGCTCAGGGCAAGGTGGATTTCATTATTGATCCACCAATGCTTTCTGAAGCCGAACTTCAAATAGGGTCCCTATCTAAAGCTATCTTATGGGGGCATGATGCAATTCTGACGAGAAAATCATCAAATCCAAATGAAATATCTCATTTAGAAAAAGTTGCCTTCTTTGACCGCGGGTATGAGGATCCGCCCATAGCTCCTGAGGATAGAAAACTCATCCCCATCAGCTCAGAGAAATTAATCAAATCACTCTTAAAAAAAGAGATTGATGTTTTAGTACTGCCCATTCGGCTAGCGATACAGTTAGCAAACTCATACGATGGTGCGCTAGAAGTGGTTGGCCTATATAAACGCAATCCATTTTCCTACCGCTGGCTAATCTCTCATGATGACGCCCCTTTACATGAACTTCTTGAGCGCTTTCTAAATGCGTTGGACCCAATAGAATCTGGCAGGCTATTCTCTATCGGAGACTTTCCAAGAACTCGATCTAACAATATTCAGATCCCCAGAATTTTGGGAGGCCTCTCTACTTTAGCAACATTAATAATAGGAAGTCTTTTGGTCTGGGCATGGAGAAGAAATCAACTTTCTCAAAATAAACAAAGAGTCGCATTAATTGCCTCTAAAGAACTTGCTGAAAAAGCCAATGCTGCTAAATCAGCATTCTTGGCAACGATGAGTCATGAAATTCGCACCCCCATGAATGCGATTTTAGGGGTCCAGGAATTACTGATTAATAGCAAACAATTTCCATCAAGTGATAAGCCCTTATTGCAAAGCGCTCATGCTTCTGCGGAATCGCTTTTGGGCATACTTAATCAAGTACTAGATCTATCCAAAATTGAAGCTGGTAAATTCACACTGAATTCAGAGCCTTACTCTCTAAAGAATCTTATTGAAGATTTAAATACTGCTTTTACAACAGTAGCTCAGAAACGTAATCTCACGTTGCACATCTTTGCTGATAAAAAGATTGCGGAAGTATTGATGGTCGACTCACTTAGACTTAGGCAAATTCTGCAAAACCTTCTGAGTAATGCAATTAAATTTACCACCCAAGGGGAAATCTATTTTTCAGTCGCCGTCTTAGCAGATGATTATGCTGGTCAGCTCATTGAGTTTAGGGTTGTTGATACTGGAGTTGGCATGGGTGCTCATGAAATCGAAAGGGCGCTGGAGGCATTCGAACAAGTGCCCATCAAAAATACAGACAACTTCAGTAATCACCAGCATGGCACCGGTTTAGGTCTAACGATTACCAATCATTTAATTGCTGCAATGAATAGTCGCCTGTATTTTGAGAGTGCACCTGGCTTTGGGAGCAATGTACATTTTTCTCTTGCACTTCCAAGAACATCTGCTGCCCCACTCGAGTCTTGTCTTCATAAACTAACCTCAAATACTCAAAGGCAATTTATTTCAAATAGAGGGAAAGGGGATAATGGGTTTCTTCATGCATTAGTCGTGGAAGATCATCCGGCGAATCGTCAAATACTGTCTTTGCAGTTGCAAGCGCTTGGCATCAAAGTATTGGTCTGCGAAAATGCTAGCACTGCACTATGTCTCATTGGAGAAAATCGCTTTGACCTCATCCTTACAGATCAGTCAATGCCTGGCATGCAGGGCGCAGAGTTAACCAAAGAAATTCGATCTCGCGGCAACCAAGAAGTGGTCATTATTGGTGTTACGGCTGATATTTATGCCCTAGACTCACGTCATCGATTTTTAGCAGCCGGGATGAATGGAGTACTCATTAAGCCCCTTAGCTTAAATACACTTGAAAAAGAATTGGCCCGCTATTTCAAGCTAGTGCAATCTAACCCTTCTACGTCCTATTCTTTTGATGCCTTCCAAAATCTTTTAAATGAGAATCCTGAGCACATCCTAATCATCCTTGATGAAATTAAAAAGGTTCACAATGAAACCCTGCTTGAACTAAAAAAATTCTCTGCCAGCAATATATTGGAAGATAGTGAATTTAGAGGGATGGTTCATAAAATCAAAGGGGGCGCTCAACTGTTAAATGCCCAAGAGTTTATTAAACAGTGTCAAAGTTTTGAGGGCGGTTCAGCCACACGTGAAAAAATCCTTCAATTTATGGGGGTTCTGGAAGAGCAAAATCAGATTATTGAACGTTATCGCACCCAATTTACCGCCTCTTAGAGCCTGTTAATAAATGAATGCCTCTTTCGATTTTTAAAAAAGGTGCCCAAGGTTTATCCTACTAGGAATGAGTCATCATCAACACCCCTTTATGACAAGATTTTTTCAAACCACCCCTCAAAGGGTACTGAAACTTTCAAGCATTCTTTTTCTGCTTATTTCTAGTATTTGGATTGTCCCTACAAAAGCTGCTGATTTTGTCTCACAAGAAACAGCTCTCCAGTACATCCCTAAGGCAGTTGCCAATAGCCTTGAAAAGAATCAGATTCCCAAGGAAGCTATTAGCATTTCCATCATGGAATTAGAGCCAGGAGGCGCCGGTAAAAATTCTGCCAAAATCGCCCTAGACTGGCGATCGACAAAAGCGATGAATCCCGCTTCAACAATGAAGCTTTTAACCACTCTTTCCAGCCTAGACATACTAGGACCTCAATATCGTTGGCGCACCAAACTCTTCACCGATGGCTTTATTCGACAAGGAACCTTAAAGGGCAATATCTATCTACAGGGAACGGGAGATCCAAAATTGGTTCCCGAAGAATTAGCGCGAATGATGAAAGATCTCCAGAATTTAGGCATTCAAAAAATTGATGGCAATCTTTTATTTGATAGAAGCGCCTATGCACCAAGCGTGATGGAAACAAATACGATTGATGGTGAGTCTCTACGTGCTTATAACGTTTCTCCAGACCCTTTGCTTTATGCATTTCGGACGCTATCTTTTCAGCTCAGCAAAGCCCGTAATGCCGACTTCATTGATATTAGCTATACACCCTCATTATCTCAATTCAAGATCGTCAATCAAATGCAGCTTGTAGATAGGGCGTGTGATAACTGGAAGAAAGATGTTCGCTTTGAAATTAATCCCGAAGTAATTAGCACCACTCCACCCCCAGATCTCACAGCGAAATTTTTAGGTTCATTTCCAGCAACCTGTAAAGATGTGAATTACAACATTGTTGCCTTGGATGCCAATACCTTTTTAACGCAAGGGTTTTCTGCGGCATGGCAAGCGGCTGGTGGAGTGTGGGCGCAACCCCCAAGCGGAAAAAATGAAATTGTTCCGATCTCAGCCAGGTCCTTACTTCAATTTGATGGAAGTAATCTCGCGGATGATGTTCAAGACATTAATAAATATTCAAACAATGTCATGGCACGTCAACTGATGCTAACTTTAGCATTGGAAAAAATAGGCAAGCCCGCTACTACTGAAAATGGAGGGCTAGTTATTCAGGGCTGGCTCAAGGAGATGGGCTTACAGTTCCCCGAACTCATTATTGAAAATGGGGCTGGTTTATCGCGTAATGAAGTAATTTCTGCAGAACATATGAATCAGCTTTTGCTAACCGCTCGCAATTTGCCAGTTAGCCAGACTTTCTATAACAGCTTGCCTGTTGCAGGCACTGACGGCACGATGAAAAACCGTCTTCTAACTCAGTTAGGGAAATTTCTAAACCTCAAGAAAAAACCTGAGGTAAGAATTAAGACAGGAACACTTTCTGATGTCAGAGCCATCTCTGGTTATGTAACCAGTAAATCCGGAAAAATATATCTTGTAACTTCCTTCATAAACCATCCCAATGCATGGAAGGGGTTAGAGGCACACGATCAACTGCTAGCGTGGCTACTTGAAGATGGACCAGAACCAAAGCAAGCGCGCTGAAGTCGATCTCTTACGCCATCCCACTCCTCTCCAGGGGGTGGCTCAGGAAACAAAATCAAGTCCCATCCCTGATTATCTAAATCGCGTAAAAATCGATAAAGGCGGCTAGCAAAACCAGCGCTATCACTTGGCACAATCACTTCTTCAAAATGCACCGATGGATGCCCATCGTGACCTAAGGAAGATTCCGAATCCCAAACAGCAACAGCAACTCGAGACTTAATATCAGGAAACTCACTTAAGGCATCCAATACACGCCCGGGGGCATATAAACGCAACGGGGTTGTTGGAGCGTAGTGGGCACGCATACTGCCCGATACACGTGGCATTAAATTCTTATCAATCACCTCGCCGGCTTGATAAACCTGAATACCAGTCTTCTCAAAAATATCACTTGGCGTAATAGCACCAGGCCGCAACAATACTGCGCGATCGCCAGAAGAAAGATCAATGATAGTGGACTCGATACCTACTTCACAATCACCGCCATCTAGAATCATCAAATCCAACATACCCTCAAATTCGCTACGAACATCGGCCGCACTAGTTGGTGAAACCTTCCCAAAGCGATTGGCAGATGGGGCCACAACACCACCTTTAAATTTGCGCAGTAACTCTTGCGCTACAGGATGAGCAGGTGCACGAATGGCTACAGTGTCTTGACCACCCGTTAGCTCATTCAAAACGCTTTTGTCTTTTTTAAATACCAAAGTGAGCGGGCCAGGCCAGAATGCATTGATCAGTAATAAAGCTTCCTCAGATAAATCTCTTACCCAAGGACTCACTAAAGCAGCCCAATCAATATCTGGAGTGTCAAATTTATCTGGCGCTGCTAAATGGACAATAAGGGGATGGGTGGACGGCCTACCCTTAGCGACAAATATCTTTTTAATTGCCTCTGGATTTTTTGCATCAGCACCTAATCCATAAACGGTCTCGGTTGGAAAGGCGACAAGCCCCCCATCGCGCAAAGTTTGCACTGCTTCACTAATTACCACTGATGACTGCAACGATTTGCTATTGGAGGGCATTACTACGGCTCAATTCCTAATTCGCTGGCAACGACTGCACAACTTTGACGAGCCTGGTTAATAGATTCGCCCAAACAATTAATGTGGCCCATTTTCCTCCCCATGCGAGGATCAGATTTTCCGTAAAGATGCAATTTAGCATCAGAATGGGCCAGCACCTTATTCCAAGCAGGCTCAGTGGCTTTATCTTCTTTGCCCGTAAACCAAAGATCGCCAAGCAAGTTCAACATGGAGACTGGTGTTAATAAGCGTGTATCCCCAAGAGGCAAACGAGCCATGGCTCTTACCTGTTGTTCAAACTGGCTAGTCACACATGCATTCATTGTGTAATGACCTGAATTATGTGGGCGCGGCGCAATCTCATTGGCAACGATATCACCGCTCTTTAGAACAAAGAATTCAACACATAAAACCCCAACATAATCAATTTTACGAATCAGGGCTTTTGCAGCTTCAATAATTTTTTTCTCTTGCTGAGGTTTTAAGGCTGGAGCAGGTACCGTAGAGGTATGCAAAATACCATCTCGATGAATGTTCTGAGAAACGGGATAAGCGACTACCGCATCGTCATAACCTCGCACAACCAAAGCTGAAACTTCAAAGTCTAGATCCAGACGTTTTTCCAAAATGCAAGGCACTCTACCCAATTCATTCCAAGCTGAAGTTAAATTAGCTGCCTCATAAACAGTAACCTGACCTTTGCCGTCATAACCCATGCGAGCTGTTTTCAGAATACCGGGGAAAAGTTCTGTTGGCACATGCGCAATATCAGCATCATGTTCAATTACAAAATTAGGAGCGGGACCGATATTCGTTTCCGCCTTCCAAGTTGCTAAGAATTTTTTCTCAGCAATACGGTTTTGCGCTAAAGAAACACAGCTACTACGTGGCGCAACAAATACACCAAGAGCTTCAAGTTCATCTAAAGCTTGGGCAGGAACATTTTCAAACTCAGTGCTGACTGACTTACATAATGCGGCCATTTCTTTAAGGGCAGCAAGGTCAGTGTAATCTGCTCGAATAAATTTCTCAGCAATTGAGCCCGCAGGGCTATCTAAACTAGGATCTAGAACGCAAACTTTATATCCCATTGCTTGGGCAGCTTGAGTAAACATGCGACCCAATTGACCGCCACCTAAAATTCCTAAATACGAACCCGGCAAAATGGGCTCTAAAAGTTCTGCCATCTTGATTAGTATCCTGGCAAATTCATTGATCGTGCAGCTTCAGTCTGCTTGGCACGGAAATCTTCTAAGCGTTTAGCTAAAGCAGCATCGTGCAGAGCTAAATTTGCAATGACATGCAAAGCAGCGTTTGCCGCGCCAGCCTCGCCAATGGCAAAAGTCGCAACAGGAACACCTTTAGGCATTTGGACAATAGAGTGCAAAGAATCCTCACCCCGAAGATATTTACTTGCTACAGGCACACCGAAAACAGGAACAATGGTTTTCGCGGCAATCATGCCAGGAAGATGAGCGGCACCACCTGCTCCTGCAATGATAGCTTGCAGTCCATTGGCCTGAGCTTTTTCTGCATACTCAAACATGTCATCTGGCATGCGATGTGCAGAAACAACTTTAGCCTCATGTGCAACACCAAATTGCTCAAGTATTTGGGCGGCATGTTGCATCGTCTCCCAATCTGAATTGGAGCCCATGACTATTCCGACTACTGGCTTCTTGCTCATTTACTTCTCCAAAAACCCTCAAACCTTAATAAGGCCCTATTATCCCAGCCTTTTTAGACTCACCGTCAATTAGGATTGAGTGAGGCGAGTTAAAGCTTCGCGGTACTTTTGCGCTGTTTTTTCGATAACGCTAGCTGGTAACTCTGGCGCCGGTGCGGTTTTAGGCCAAAGCTTCCCATCAACAACAGCGGTTTCCAGCCAATCACGGACAAACTGCTTATCGTAGGAAGGGGGGTTGGCACCTACATAGTAGGTTTCTGCAGGCCAAAAACGCGAAGAATCTGCTGTCAAGATCTCATCCATCAGAACTAACTGGCCCGCATCATCTAAGCCAAACTCAAACTTAGTATCGGCAATGATGATGCCCCGAGTTGCAGCATATTCAGAAGCTTCTTTATACAAACGAATACTGACTTCACGAATCTGTACGGCCAACCTCTCGCCAATGAGCTCGATCACTTTTTCGAAAGAAATATTTTCATCGTGCTCACCCACGTCCGCTTTAGCTGCAGGGGTAAAAATAGGCTCAGGTAATTTCTGGGCATTTTCCAAGCCTTCAGGCAGAGTAATTCCACAAATCTTGCCCGTTTCCTTGTAATCTTTCCACCCACTACCAGCAATATAGCCACGCACAACTGCCTCTACCAAGATAGGCTTGAGGCGCTTGGCAACTACTGCACGGCCTTGAACCTGATCAACCTCATCGGCAGCCACTACAGTAGCGGGATCAATTCCAGTCAAATGATTCGGAATCACTGCTGCCAATTTATCAAACCAGAAATTAGCCATTTGATTCAGCACTACCCCTTTTTCAGGGATAGGCTGCCCCATCACAACATCAAAAGCAGATAAGCGATCAGTAGTGATCATCAATAATTTGTCATCACCAAGTGCATATACGTCACGCACCTTTCCTTTGGAAATTAAAGGTAATGACTTAATGGAGGTTGCGTATAAGGCGGTCATATTTAAATCACTTCACAATCTGGGCTAATTCGCCACTCTTATAACGCTCAGCCATTTTTTCCAGGGAAATAGGCTTAATCTTCGATGCTTGTCCAGCAGAACCAAATGCTTGGAAGCGAGCAATACAAACCTTTTTAGCCGCTTCGCGTGCCGGCTTCAAATAATCGCGAGGATCAAACTTACTTGGATTCTCGAATAAGTAGCGACGAATTGCGCCTGTCATTGCCAAACGAATATCGGTATCAATATTAATTTTGCGAACGCCATTTCTAATACCTTCTTGAATCTCTTCCACTGGTACGCCATAAGTTTCTTTCATGTCGCCACCGAACTCACGAATCTCGGCTAACAATTCTTGGGGAACGCTTGAAGAACCGTGCATCACTAAATGCGTATTAGGAATACGCGCATGAATTTCTTTAATACGTTCGATTGCCAAAATATCGCCCGTGGGTTTCTTGGTGAACTTATATGCGCCATGACTTGTACCAATCGCAATTGCTAACGCATCACATTGAGTCGCTTTTACAAAATCTGCCGCTTGCTCAACGTCAGTCAACAACTGCTCGCGCGTCATTTTTCCATCAGCACCATGACCATCTTCTTTATCACCTTGCATAGTTTCAAGGGAGCCCAATACACCAAGTTCAGCCTCAACAGTAACTCCAATGGAGTGAGAAAACTTCACCACCTCTTTAGAAACGGCCACGTTATATTCATAACTCGCAACGGTTTTACCGTCACCCTCTAAAGAGCCATCCATCATCACGCTTGTAAAACCGCTTTTAATTGCCGCCATACAAACTGCTGGACTCTGGCCGTGATCCTGATGCATCACAACTGGAATATGTGGATAAGCCTCTACTGCGGCCGAAATCAGGTGACGTAAAAATGCTTCGCCCGCATATTTACGAGCACCAGCTGACGCCTGCATGATCACAGGAGAATCTGCTTCATGAGCAGCTTCCATAATGGCAGTTACCTGCTCTAAATTGTTAACGTTAAATGCTGGCAAGCCATAGCCATTTTCAGCAGCATGATCCAAGAGTTGTCGTAAAGATACTAAAGCCATGGTGTTCTCTTAATTCTAGGTTGATAAATAAATTGTTAAAAGGAAGTGTTTTTAAAGCGGATGAATTACTTCACGTGAATAATTTTTAAGTTATTAGTGCCGCCTGGCTCCCCCATGGGTTCACCAGAGGTGAGTACTACGGTGTCACCCTTTTCCACAGCGCCCATCTTTTTTAAACAATCTTCCACTTCACGCAAAGCCGCTTCTCGCTCTTTGGTGTAATCAAGATTGATAGGAAAGACATTGCGATAAATACTCAAAGAGCGTTGCGTTGCAAGCTTTGAAGTCAGGGCAAAAATAGGCACATGAATATTGTGCCGACTCATCCAAACTGCTGTTGAACCTGAATCAGTCAAAGCGGCAATCGCAGATGCATTTAAATGATGCGCGGTAAATAAGGCTCCCAGAGCAATAGTTTGGTCAATGCGAGTAAAAGTTTGATCCAAGAAATCTGTGTCCAACTGAACGCGATCAGATTTTTCAGCCTCCAGGCAAATCTCGGCCATGGCTTTAATCGTTTGTACTGGAAACAAACCAGCAGCTGACTCTGCAGATAGCATGACAGCATCCGTACCATCCAACACAGCATTTGCCACATCGCTAACTTCAGCGCGAGTCGGGACTGGAGCGCTAATCATAGACTCCATCATCTGTGTTGCGGTAATTGTAAATTTATCAGCCTCAAGCGCCAACTTAATCATGCGCTTTTGCAAAGCAGGAACAGCGGGGTTACCTACCTCAATAGCAAGATCACCGCGGGCAACCATGATTCCATCACTTTCCGCGATGATACTTTGCAAGGTCTCTGGAACAATCGCCTCAGCACGCTCCACCTTTGCAATAGTTTTAACCTTCCCAACACCATACTTTGCGCTAGCTGCATCCGCCAATCGGCGAGCGTAAGCCATATCAGCACCATCTTTTGGAAAGCTAATCGCCAAAAAATCAACACCCATTGCAATAGCGGCATCTAGATCAGAAATATCTTTTTCCGTTAAAGCAGGCGCTGTTAAACCACCGCCAGCACGATTAATTCCCTTGTTGTTTGATAGGGGTCCACCTTGAATAACTCGAGTAAAAATCTCTCCGCCTTTAACGCTTTCAACACGCAATACGATTAGGCCATCATTCAATAAAAGACAATCGCTCGCCTTTACATCTTTTGGCAAATCTTTATAATCCAAACCTACACGCTCTTGATTTCCAAGCTCACAAGCAACATCTAGAATAAATTGCTCACCTTCAATCAGCTGGATTTTGTTTTCAGCAAATTTTCCGACGCGAATTTTTGGGCCCTGCAGGTCAGCCATAATTCCAACTTCTTTGCCAACTTCCGCAGAAATGCTACGCACCAAATCATGACGCGCCTTATGGTCAGCAACAGTGCCATGTGAAAAATTCATTCTCACCACATCCACGCCAGCGCGAATCATCTCTCGCAAGACTTCTGGTTTCTCCGATGCGGGCCCTAAGGTTGCAATGATTTTGGTAGCTCTCAACATAATTTAGTCTTTTGCTCTCTCAACCAATACAGCAAAGGCTGGCAAGGTCTTACCTTCCAGAAATTCAAGGAAGGCACCACCGCCAGTGGAAATGTAATCCACTTGATTTTCAATTCCGTATTTGGCAATTGCCGCCAAAGTATCACCGCCGCCAGCGATGGAAAATGCTGGCGAATGGGCAATGGCAGCAGCTAACATTTTTGTGCCGCCGCCAAATTGATCAATTTCAAATACTCCCAATGGACCATTCCAAACAATCGTACCGGCATGAGCCAACATAATAGATAAGCGCGCTGCAGTCTTTGGTCCGATATCCAGAATCATGTCATCTTCAGCCACTTGATCGGCGGGTACACGATTAGCACGGGCTAATGGAGAAAGTTCATTAGCAACAACTACGTCTTCAGGAATGGGAACATGCGCTCCGCGCTTTTCCATGATTTCCATAATTTCTAGGGCCTCACCCACCAGGTCAGGCTCTGCCAGTGATTTACCGATAGGCAAGCCTTTTGCCAACATAAAAGTATTGGCAATACCACCTCCAACAATTAACTCATCGACCTTGTCGGCGAGTGCCTTCAAAATAGTTAATTTAGATGACACCTTTGAGCCAGCAACAATCGCCACCAATGGGCGTTTAGGACTTGCTAAAGCGCGACTTAAGGCATCTAACTCAGCAGCCATTAATGGGCCTGCGCAAGCAATAGGGGCAAATTTTGCCACGCCATGGGTTGTTGCTTCGGCGCGATGAGCCGTGCCAAATGCATCATTTACATAAACGTCACATAGAGCAGCAATTTTCTTTGCCAACTCATCGCTATTTTTCTTCTCACCGACATTTAGACGGCAATTCTCTAATAACACCAATTCACCAGGATTAACTTCAAAACCACCATCAACCCAATCGCTAATCAGGGGTACTTTGCGGTTTAGGAGGGCCGCGATACGATCAGCCACTGGCGCCAAACTATCTTCAGGCTTAAATTCACCCTCAGTTGGACGCCCCAAGTGGGAGGTAACCATGACTGCCGCCCCCGCATCCAGACACATTTGTACGGCAGGCATAGAGGCACGAATCCGGGTGTCTTCAGTGATATTTCCCACATCGTCTTGAGGCACATTCAGGTCAGCGCGAATAAGGACACGTTTTCCCTTTAAAAGGCCTGATTGGGCTAATTCACTTAAACGCTTAACTTTAAATAAGGATTCCGGCATAGGAGTAGGTAAAAAGGTGGTTTATTGGGAATGCTCCATTCTAAATCGTCTGGCCCAACTAGCCCAAAGGACTTACCCTGCCTGCTCTACAATAAAGACTTAGTCGCATTTTGAGCATAGGTATTTAAGCCTAACCGCTTGATGCGCCTCGATTAACTCGATTTATCAGACACAAAGGGTAGAGAAAATGTCGATGTCCGACCGCGATGGCTTCATTTGGTCCGATGGGAAGCTTGTTCCCTGGCGTGAGGCCAACATTCATGTGTTAACACATAGCCTTCACTATGGAATGGGCGTTTTTGAGGGTATTCGTGCCTATAAAACCCCTCAAGGCACTGCCATTTTCCGTCTCCCAGAGCATGTAAAACGTTTATTCAATGGCACCAAGATTTTCCAAATGAATATGCCTTACAGCAAGGAACAAATTACCGATGGGATTATTGAGGTTGTTAATAGCAATAAGCTCGAATCCTGTTATATCCGCCCTATTATTTTTATTGGATCCCAGAAACTGGGCATCTCACCAAAAGGCAATAGCATTCACACCGCTATCGCTGCCTGGGAGTGGGGTGCATATCTAGGTGAAGATGGCTTAAATAAAGGCATTCGAGTAAAGACATCGTCTTTTACTCGCCATTTTGTCAATTCCTCCCTAGTACGTGCCAAAGCCTCTGGTTATTACATCAACTCTATTTTGGCCAATCAGGAAGTCACCGCCAATGGATATGACGAGGCATTACTGTTAGATACGGAAGGCTACGTATCCGAGGGATCTGGCGAAAATATCTTCATGGTGAGCGAAGGGATTGTTTACACGCCAGACTTAGCTTCATGCCTGGATGGCATTACACGTGACTCGATTATTGAAATCGTTAAGGACTTGGGTCTTGAGTTGCGCGAAAAACGTATTACTCGCGACGAAATCTACTCTGCGGATGAAGCGTTCTTTACTGGAACTGCTGCTGAAGTCACGCCTATTCGCGAATTAGATGACCGTACTATTGGCGATGGTAAACGTGGGCCAATTACCGAAAAAATTCAAAAGACTTATTTTGATGCTGTTTACGGTAGAAGCGACAAATATAAATCTTGGCTTACTTACGTAAAGTAATTTAGGAACAAAAAATGACTAATACTCAAGTAGTGATGATTGATGGTAAGGATTTGCCATTGCACTGCCCCACTAGTGCCACCGCTAGCTGGAATTCACATCCACGCGTATTTCTGGATATTGAAACTACGGGTGAGGCTAAGTGTCCGTATTGCGGCACTGAGTACAAACTCATTCCCGGCACCAAGCCACACGGTCATTAAATCCTTTCGGCACTCCAGCTATCGGAGTGCCGCATCGGGATACACCATATGCAACGTATTCTGATTATTGCCCCAAACTGGATTGGTGATGCAGTCATGTCTCAGCCTCTTCTGGCTCAGCTTAAGATTTCCTATCCCAACTCTCAAATTGATGTTCTTGCAAGTCCCTGGGTAGCACCGATTTATCGGGCCTGCACAGAAGTGCATCAAGTCATTGAAGGCAAGTTGGAACATAAACAACTGCAATGGGGTTTACGAAAGCAGCTAGCAAAACACTTTCAAGCAATGCAGTACCACATGTGCTTTGTATTACCCAATAGCTTCAAATCTGCGCTCATACCTTGGCTTGCCAATATTCCAGTACGAGTTGGTTATCGCGGGGAGCTTCGCTTAGGCCTCATAAACTTTTCTTTAAAAAATCCTAGCAAGCAGAATCGCCCACCCATGGTGGAGCACTACCTTGCGCTTGGCACTGCCGTGATCAGAAAAGATCATATTTCTTCAAAGAGCTCTATTACTCCTAAATTAAATGTTTCTGCCAGTGCATTACAGGCCGTAGAGATAAAACTAGTAAAGGCGGCCATTGATCGGCATGCAATATACGTTTTTTGTCCGGGCGCAGAGTACGGTCCAACTAAGCGCTGGCCATCTGAATATTTTGGAAAACTAGCGCAGTCTTTAATCGCCGACAATCAAAATGCACAAATTATTTTATTAGGTAGCAAGAGTGATCGAGTACTCGCTGAAAATATTCAAATGCGCGCCCACAATCCTACTCATATTCACAACTGGTGTGGCGACACTTCACTAGACGAAGCGATTGCATTAATTGGGCTAAGTAAAGCCATGGTCAGCAATGACTCTGGCTTAATGCACATTGGTGCCGCCCTTAAGACTCCCCAAGTTGCAATTTTTGGATCAAGCGATCCAAAACATACTCCACCACTTTCTGACAAAGCCAAAATCATTTGGCTCAACATGTCATGTAGCCCCTGCCACAAGAGGGAATGTCCTCTTGGGCATATGAAATGCCTTAAAGATATTTCTCCAGAACAGATTTTCCAGTCCATTAAATCTCTTGATTCATAACTAAAGTTTCAGAAAGCGCACCATGCCTAAACTTGCGAGACTCTTTCACAATGCCGATGATGTCGTGGATGCTTGGCGAGAGGCCTTAAGACACCGGGATATTAAAGGAGCATTAGCAATATGGCTTGATGATGACTCCATCACTTGCGTACTTCCAGAGGGGCAACGTCTTAGCGGTCATGCAGAAATTCGTGCTGGTCTAGAAAGACTGCTGGCCAAACAAGCACTTTTTCTTGAGCCGATTGCCTGCATCAGCCATTCAGTTTTAGGAGCCGCTGTCTATGACACTACAGAAGCCGTTCACTTAAGAGAGGATCAAATTGAAGCTGAATTTTTTCTAAATATTACTTTAATTTTGCTTCAAGATAGTCAAGGCTGGAGAATTGCCCACCTCCATGCAAGCCACTCTACAGAAGATACATTCGACGCACCTTCAACGCCGCACGGATTGCATTAAATCAATGGATCCGCAAGTATTACGCTCCATTGTTAAGTGGCCTGAAGTTCCCCACTGCTTTGGATGGCTTGCCTTAGATCGCCGTGGTCAATGGCGCATGAGGGATGAATACAGCCAACAAAATCAATTGCCAGGAAACGTCATAAGGCATGAGGCCTTAAATGAATGTATTGGCAGAAATTACGCATGTGATGCATCGGGTAGATACTTTTTTCAGAATGGGCCACAACGCGTTTTTATCACCCTTGATGCAGCGCCTTGGATTCTGAGGCTGATGCCGGATTCTTCGGACTTAAAACTACTCACGCAATGTCAATCGATATTCACCGCTCAAGGAGCGCTAAGCGATGAGAGTGGAAATATTTACATCTCCGGCCTCGTTGAACAAACTTTTTACGAGGAGAATCAAGATCATCCATTCAGTAAAAAAGAATGCTTAAGCTTGGCCCTGTTGCATGACCACGATTTAGGCATTTTCTCTGAATTAGCCCAAGTGCAAGAAAGTGCTTGTAGCTTTAAAGGTTCCTGGAAATGGCATGGCAAAGAACTTCCAATTGATCCAATACATTCTCATGAATTGGCTAAACAATTTCATTTCGTACTAAGGCCAACTGACTAGCGGCCATTTTTAGCCTGCTCCTTAAGATACTCTTGGTACTGTTTTTGTAATTCTCTCAAGCGCGCATCAATAGTGGATGATTGATAAAAATCCGCTCCCGCAGATGATCTAGCAATTTTTAATTGCTCAATAGCAGAAGGCCATGCGCCTTCGAGTGCATACTTTTCCCCAAGCGCATAGTGCCGCATGGGAATATTGTTAGCTTGATCATAAGCAGTGGAGAGCAAACCCCACCAGACGATTTCATTAGGCTGAATCTTGGTACGAGCCTTTAACCAATTAATGGCATCATTCGTACGCCCTAATTTCAAATACGCATTAATCATAGCCGCGCCCGCAGCATAAGACTGTGGAAAAGCATTTAGGGTTGCCTGCGCAATTTGAAGTGCCGCATCATTTTTACCCTTAGCTAAGGCTAACTCAGATGCGGTGATGTCTAAAGAAAGACTTTGCCTTTGAATGGGCGATCCAGGCGCGCTAGCTGCATGTGCCAAGTTACGAGCCTGCTGAAGATAAGTCTCCGCTTGTTCAATATGGCCTTGACGCTGGGCTATCAGTGCAAGCCCATAAAAACCTTCCATTTGTTTCCCAGGGAAAGCTTGCTTACTCAGACTATCAAATGTATTTTTGAGGTCATACATGCCGCTTGAGGTTCCAGATTGCTCCATCCTTGCGCGTGCCTTAACGAAATAAAACTCTACTGCAGTTGGCACATTTCTTGAGGGGATATTACGCGCTCGATCTTGCATATCCGCGATACGATCAGTCGTTAAGGGGTGAGTTCTAACATAGGAAGGAACACCGTTATCCATGATGCCTGTAGCCCTTTGTAAGCGCTGGAAGAAGCTAGGCGCACCATTGACGTCATAACCACTTGCATCCAGAATCTGAAATCCAATGCGATCAGCCTCTCGTTCCGCATCTCTGGAATAAGAAAGCTGGTTATTAACTGCTAATGCTTGGCCACCTTGCATTAATCCAGAAGCAGCACCAGGATTACGTGAAGCTGCAAGTGCCCCCAATAAAATACCGGCTAAAGCAATCATCGTGTTAGTAGCCTGCTTATCCATTTGACGCGCTAAATGGCGTTGTAAGACGTGTCCAGTTTCATGACCCATCACTGAAGCAACCTCAGAATCCGTTTCAGCACTCACAATTAAGCCAGTATGAAAGCCAATAAATCCACCAGGTAATGCGAAGGCATTAATACTGCTATCTTTTACTGCAAATATCTCGAAGTTATAGGCACCACTACCCTGCTCATTAGAACCCCCCAATTGAAGGCGCCTAGCAGCGGCAATTAAACGACGTTCCATTTGATTTAAATAATCATAGAGAGGTAAATCATTGGAATAATCCGGATCAGGCCTAATTTCACGCATGATCATTTCGCCATATTGGCGCTCATCCATTCGATTTAAGGAATCACCTCCAGGATCGCCCATATCTGGCAAAACTATGGATGACTGAGTGGGTGCAGTGCTACGGGTTGGCAAATTCGCCGGGCGAGCATCGGGAGATTGCATTGCCCGATTGATATTTTGTAGTGCGGCGGAGTCACCCTGAACAGAGACGTCACCAGTGATGCCTGTCGGTACAGAACTGGCTGCATATGTTGTGGCAATCCCAGATAGCGATATTGCCCAGATAAGCTTGAATGCTAATACGCGCCTAAATAGAGAGGGGGGGTTCAATGCCTTTATCACTTTCATGCCTATATGGTAAAACTTATCCCATGAACAAACTAACTCATTTTGATATCAGTGGCCAAGCCCATATGGTAAACGTAGGCGACAAACCTAATACCCATCGCATAGCAGTGGCAAGCGGCAAAATATCTATGCAAGCGCAGACGCTTGCAATCATTGAAGCAGGGGGCCATAAAAAAGGCGATGTTCTAGGAATTGCCAGAATTGCCGGTATTCAAGCATCTAAAAAAACAGCGGACCTGATTCCTTTATGCCACCCTATAGCACTAACGCACGTCAGTCTACTGTTTCAAATCAATAAACCTGAAAACAGTATTAGCTGCCAAGTTCAAACCGAAACAACCGGACCAACTGGAGTTGAAATGGAAGCCCTTACCGCGGTCCAAGTCGCCCTCCTCACCATTTATGACATGTGCAAAGCTGTTGATAGAGCTATGGTCATGAGCGATATCAAGCTACTCGAAAAGAGTGGTGGGAAGTCTGGGGATTGGAAGTTAGGAAAGTAGCCTCTAGGAAGTCTGCTTCTAGCGGTATACAACCAAATTTCTTAACCATGTAAAAAATAAGAATTAGTAAAAAACATAATTGAGCGAGGCAAATATGGGCAATAACCTCTCGTTTTCCAACAATCTAGTGGCCTTATCAAAACGATATTGGTATATTCAAAATATAGAGGCGTGTTGATCAATTTAGTTTTAAGGAGTTTTCATGACAAAATTAGACATTAAAAGGCGAGCTATCCTTAAAGGCATGAGTGCCTTAGGTGCGGGTGGTTTTCTTGTTGCCTGTAGTGGTGGCGGTGATTCTAGCTCTAGCCCTACAAGTAGTGGATCAACAAATTCCAACGGCAATACGATTGACCCAACCAACAACTCAAAAGGTCCTAGCGCACCCTCGTGCAGCACAAACTCTAGTGCCAGCATCCCTATCATTATTGATGCATCTGTTTTGGCAACTGGTATCCCTCAAAATGTTCCTATGTACGCTTATATTAGTGGCAAGCAAAGTGTTTCTAATATTCAGTATCTATATGATCCAGCACAAAAAAAGCCTGTTCAAGCAAACAGCCTTACCAATGCCAATCAATATGCAGGCCCAGGTATGCTTGCTAATAGCCCAGCCGCAACGATTCACTATGCTGAAGCGTGGACAAATATAGCGATTCCGTTAGATCGCACATGTGCAACATTGATTGCAGATCTAGCCTCATTCAATTCCACCAATATCTCTGGTCTAGCCTCACCAGCACCAAACTTCAGTGGGCGAATATGGATCTCGGTTGGAGAGCCTCTTTTACCGTTCACCCCACTCGCCGATCCAACACAGGTTACCTTCCCAGCGTTTGATAACACCTATGGCTCTTTTGCCTTTTACGATTGGATTGAGTTTTCGTGGGATACCACGGGAGATCTTTTTCTCAATACGACTCAGGTTGATCAATACGGATTCTCGATTTCCGCAAAAGCAACTGGCTCAACCGTCAGCAATCCGGAAATCGGCATTTATAACCAACCCCGGTCTACAATTTTATCCACATTGAAATCCATTGGAAATCAAAACCCAGTTTTCGGAACCCCAATTCCCATACCGACGACACAAGGTATCAGCCCAACTGCATACCCACCTTTAGCCAACACATCTGGCACCATTAGAATGCTATCGCCCAAGCAGTGGGTAGCAACTCAAACCTCAACCTACCTAGATTCATACATCAGCAATATGCTCACCTTTTGGAGCACAAACTGGGTGGCTGTGTCATGCCCAGGATCTGGTACTTACTATGGGCTAGCTAGTGGAAGCACACTGAATTTCTATACATCTAAAACTAGTGGCGCTGTTGCGTTCAGCTTCAGCACTGCCGTCGGTGGAGGATTAAGCACCAACAACATACTAGCTTGTAATGGCGCAATAGCTCTAGGTAGTGCTGACCAGAAAAACATAGGCAAAGCACTTGCCGCTGGATTTAACCGAGGCGTATTCACCAACGCAGGTGGTGGCACTACAGTTATCAATATTGATCAGAGCAATAACAACGCCAACTTTACTCCACCCCTATCTTCAGACTACAAGGTTAACCCCCAATACAATACTTGGGCTTACAACTTTCATAAATTTAGCTCTGATGGTTATGCGTATGGTTTTCCATATGATGATGTCGGTAATGATGAAGATTTGACGCAGGTAACTTCCACTACAGGCATAACAATACAGCTTGGCATTTTTAATTAATTTCTTTGCAACTTATAAAAGCCCATCAATCGATGGGCTTTTTACTCTGTGCCGATTTCAAATTACAGCATCTCAATAAGATTAAGAATCGACTTGCCCAGTACTCAGTTCAATTTTCCATACTTAATTTTTTGACTGAAAATATGTCTTTCTACTTTTGAAAATTGCTTCACTTAGATGCAGACCTACATTCTTGCGGAAGCAAATTCTGATCTAAATCTGTCCCTGCGGAACGGCAAGTCCAATGACCGCTCCAACCCAAACCTCCCGATTTTGATAAATCTATTAGCCTCGGATGATTAGCGTCAGGCTCATTCGTTGGAAGGTATAGCAGTATATTTTTGTCGTCTTGAGCAACGCTATTTTGATATTGAATCATGACGATGCCCGATTCAGCAATGGTGATATCTAGAACGCTTTTTGTTGGCTTAAAAGAAAATATCTCTAAGGTATTTTCGTGCATATTGACAGGACCAAGATTTGCGAAAACCTCTGCCACCGCAAGTCTGGCACTAGACGCTAAATTTATACCCTCAACCACTCGACTACGCGCGATGTAGCCTTGATATTGCGGGACTGCCACCGATGCCAAGATGCCAATGATAGCAACCACCACCATTACCTCTATTAAGGTAAATCCCATCTCTTCTTTGAAATGACTCCACTCTAATTGTTTTAATCCAATTTGCATATAACTTAGTCCCTGAGATTGAATGCTACATAATCCCGAGAAAAGTCTGAGCGTTCAAGATGCCCAGATGTAGGAAAAGTCAGCTTTATGGACTGAATTTACCTATATCTAAGTAGCAAAATTAAGACGCTACCTTAGCGCTTTTTTTCTTTAAGTAAGTTCCGAGCAATAAAACAATAGCTACTCCAAGTCCTTCAAAGATCATTTGCGCATCTGTCATTGCTGCTTGTAGCGATCCATGAATGGCAGGATCCTCGACCAACATCCCGCCTGCCAGCAGACCTAAAAGGCCGGCACCTAGGGTGATAATGATTGGGAAGCGGTCCATTATTTTCAATAGCATAGTGCTACCAAAAATAATTAAGGGGATAGATAAACCTAGTCCGACAATCAACAGTATCAGTCGAGTCTCTTCTGGCCCTTTTTGTACGGCTGCTGCCACAGCAATGACATTGTCTAAGCTCATTACTAAATCCGCAATCAAAATTGTACGAATGGCACCCCAAACATTGGAGTGAGCTTTCATATCCGCGTCGTCACCTCCATCGGCCATTAATTGCACGCCAATATAGACAAGCAAAATTGCCCCGAGGATCTTAAGATACGGGAGATCCAATAAATGAGCAGCAGTGATGGTGAGAACTACGCGCAAAATTATTGCGGCGGCACTCCCCCAGAAAATTGCCTTTTTTTGCTGATCCGCAGGAAGATTGCGAGAAGCTAAAGCGATGACTACTGCGTTATCACCCGAGAGTAATATATTGGCAACAATGATCGAAAGCAAAGCCGCCCAAAAGGCGGCTCCAGAGAATGCTGAAAAGTCCATAGTATTTCCGTATTTTTGTTACATCAACTATACGGGAATACTGATGGACTAGAAAAAAAACTTACAACATTGCCTTTAACAAGGCAGCCATTTCAGATGGGTTTCTTGTAACTTTGAAACCGCACTCTTCCATGATGGCAAGCTTGGCATCAGCCGTATCAGCACCACCAGAAATCAATGCCCCAGCATGGCCCATACGTTTTCCAGCAGGCGCTGTTACGCCAGCGATAAAGCCAACAACTGGCTTCTTCATGTTTTCTTTACACCAAAGAGCAGCTTCAGCCTCATCTGGTCCGCCAATTTCACCGATCATGATGACAGCATCAGTTTCAGGATCTTCGTTGAACATTTTCATGATGTCGATATGCTTCAAACCGTTGATCGGGTCGCCACCAATACCTACCGCTGTAGACTGACCTAATCCGATTGCTGTCAGTTGACCTACAGCTTCGTATGTCAATGTGCCCGAACGACTTACAACACCAATGCGGCCTTTTTTGTGAATATGGCCAGGCATGATACCAATCTTGATTTCGTCAGGAGTAATGATTCCAGGGCAATTAGGGCCAAGCAATAATGTTTTCTTACCGCCAGCAGCTTCTTTTGCCTTCATCTTATTGCGTACTTCCAGCATATCGCGGACTGGAATGCCCTCAGTAATACAGATCACGAAATCGAGATCAGCTTCAACAGCTTCCCAAATCGCAGCAGCTGCGCCTGGAGGCGGTACGTAAATTACAGAAGTAGTAGCACCTGTTTGCTGAGCAGCTTCTTTAACAGTTCCATAAATTGGAATATTAAAGATGGACTCGCCAGCTTTTTTAGGATTTACACCAGCAACAAAACAGTTTTTACCGTTTGCATATTCTTGACACTTTTCAGTGTGAAACTGACCAGTCTTACCAGTAATACCTTGTGTGATTACTTTGGTGTTTTTATTAATCAAAATAGACATATTGAAATTCCTTGATTATTTGTTTTTGGCAACAGCAGCAACTACCTTGGTAGCAGCTTCAGCCATTGAATCGGCGCTAATAATTGGCAAACCAGAGTCTGCAAGAATCTTCTTGCCCAACTCTTCATTTGTACCCTTCATGCGCACAACCAAAGGCACAGTTAAATTCACTGCCTTACATGCTGTCACAACACCGTCAGCAATCACGTCACAACGCATAATACCGCCGAAGATATTTACCAAAATAGCTTCAACGCTCTTGTTCTTGAGCATGATCTTGAATGCTTCAGTAACCTTTTCTGCCGTAGCACCACCGCCAACGTCCAAGAAGTTTGCTGGCTCGCCACCAAACAACTTAATAGTGTCCATAGTAGCCATCGCTAAACCAGCACCGTTTACTAAACAACCGATATTTCCATCTAATGAAATGTATGCCAAATCAAATTTAGAAGCTTCGATCTCAGCAGCATCTTCTTCATCGATATCACGGTAAGCAACGATTTCTGGGTGACGATACAAAGCGTTTGGATCAAAGTTAAATTTAGCGTCAAGGGCTTTAATTTTGCCGTTGCCTTCAAGAATCAATGGGTTGATTTCAACCAATGAAGCGTCGGTATCCCAGTAGGTCTTGTACAAGTTCTTAAATACATCGCGAGCCATTGGAATGGAGGCTTCAGGAACGCCAATGCCTTTAGCAACGATATCGCAATCAGCATCAGTCAAACCAACGAGCGGATCAACAAATACTTTAATAATTTTTTCTGGATGGGATTCAGCAACTTCTTCAATATCCATACCACCTTCGCTAGAAGCCATGATCACATTCTTTTGTGTGCCACGGTCTGTAACGATACTGAAGTAGTACTCTTTTTTAATATCAGCGCCATCTTCAATCAATAGACGGTTTACTTTTTGACCTTCTGGTCCTGTTTGGTGAGTCTTGAGCTGCATGCCCAAAATTTCAGAAGCATATTTCTTCACTTCATCCATGCTTCTAGCCAATTTCACGCCGCCGCCTTTACCGCGACCACCTGCATGAATTTGTGCTTTTACAACCCATACTGGTCCGCCTAGTTTTTCGGCGGCTGCAATTGCCTCATCAACATTAAAAGCAGGAATGCCATTTGGAACAGGCACATTAAATTGGCGCAGAAGTTCTTTGCCTTGGTACTCGTGAATTTTCATAATTACTCCCGAAACGGTATCTTTTGCAAGCGATGAGGATTAGCTAAACCGTTTTCGCCCTATTCTCAGATGCACACCCTTTAATTAGCAATAAAGCTAAATTGAATAAATTCGAGCGGTTTAACCGACTTCGCAAGTCTAGCATGCTGCAACGCGGTAATATCGAAAAGCCATCTCCGTAATTCCCCTAATCTTGGCGCCCACCCACCACGCGAGAAACCACCTCAGAACTGAACCCTTTTGAGGCCAAAAATCGATATTGGCGTGCGCGTTCCTTTTGCTCCTGAGCTAATTCACCGAATTTCCTAAGCCAAAGGTCTTTGGCGCGCTGAAATTCAGTTTCCTTTAGCGCCCTTAAAAGAGCAGTCGTTTTTGTAGAATCCACGCCTGCCTGCGCCAACTCGTCTTGTATTTTCCGCACCCCGAAACGTTCACTTCTTCTCCGAACAAGGGATTCTGCGAAACGTTCGTCCGACAGCCAGCCCCGAGCCTCAAAATCATCCAGCACCTCTTCTATCTGCAAGGCTAGAGGCTTACAAGGAGGTATTACAGCCTCATAACCTTGTTTTACAGACAACTTAGCGTATCTTTGAGCCGATTCTTCAAGCTTTTGACCCAAACCCTTGCGACTGTATTCACGCAAAGATAAAAGACGCAAAGCCCGAGCTTTAAGACTCGGGCTTTGCTTAGCCTTACCGCTGGGCTCTGACATCGAACTATTCAACTTCCTCTTCGCTAAGGACATCACTCACCACCGCTGAACCGGCTTTAACGCCTAATTTCTGACGGATCTTTGCCTCAATATCTTTGGCAATCGCTGGATTTTCTTTCAAAAACTCGCGAACATTGTCTTTACCCTGACCAATTCGATCACCGTTATAGCTATACCAAGAGCCTGCTTTTTCAACAAGATCAGCTTCTACGCCCATGTCAATAATTTCACCTTCACGTGAAATGCCTGCACCGTACATGATGTCAAAAATCGCTTCGCGGAATGGGGGAGAAACCTTATTCTTAACAACCTTAACGCGAGTCTCATTACCAACAACCTCGTCACCTTTTTTAATGCTACCAATACGACGAATATCCAGTCGCATAGAGGCATAGAACTTCAGTGCATTACCGCCAGTAGTCGTTTCTGGGGAGCCAAACATGACGCCAATCTTCATACGAATCTGGTTAATAAAGATCACAGTGGTATTGGTGCGTTTAATTGCCCCAGTCAGCTTGCGTAAAGCTTGACTCATCAGGCGGGCCTGCAAGCCAGGCAATGAATCGCCCATGTCTCCTTCAATTTCAGCCCTTGGAACCAAAGCGGCAACAGAGTCGATCACGATTAAGTCAATTGAGCCAGAGCGCACTAATGCATCAGCAATTTCTAATGCCTGCTCGCCGGTATCAGGCTGAGAGATCAATAAATTATTCACATCAACGCCTAAGCGTGAGGCGTACTGAACATCTAAAGCATGTTCCGCATCAATAAAGGCGCAAGTGCCTCCTAACTTCTGCATTTCAGCAATGGCATGCAGTGTCAGGGTCGTTTTGCCAGATGACTCTGGGCCATAAATTTCGATAACGCGGCCACGTGCTAAACCACCAACTCCAAGGGCAATATCAAGGCCAAGAGAGCCACTAGATACAACCTGAATATCCTGATTAATTTCAGCGTCACCCAATCGCATGATTGAGCCTTTACCAAACTGCTTCTCAATTTGTGCCAAGGCTGCTGTTAATGCTTTTTGTTTATCTCCGCTCATTCCCTCAAATTCTGATGAGGCTGATTTTTTCTTATCGTCAACGGCCATTTTTTATTCCTTTTCGCTATGTATTGGGCTTTTTCCCGAAGTTCTTTCTACTGCCTGACACTTTGGATCTTACTGTATATAAAAACAGTACTCTTTGCAAGCCCTCTTGTCTGACATTTCCAAAGAAATTACGTATTTTTTACTAATCCTCGCTCCAACGGAGAGCGATCCCAATAAAAGAAAAGGGGTATGGCAACTCCCCATACCAACCCAACTAAAATCATTCCCATAGTCTGCTTACCAGGAACCCACGCACCCGCGCCCATTCGCATGCCAACCTCATAAGACATTGGGCCGCAAATAGCACCCAACACTGCGCCTGCTATTGGCCTGCCTCGCAACCAAGATAAAGAGCCGTTAATAGTTCCAGCCATTAAAGCCCACAAAACCCACATCCATAAAGGAGATAAATAAACGCTTGGCCATAGATCTTCAAAGTTGAAATACCCCAAATGAATAAGAAGTGTGTCAGCACTCACTCCATATATAACAGCTTTAAACATTAGACTTAAAACACTTTTTGGAGAATGAGAGTGCCAAATATGAAAAACAATATAAGCCAGAGTGGCTACAACAGCCCATAGAACTTGGTGATTAGCGGCGCCAATCACGCAAGCAAACCAGCCTGCTTGGAAAAAAACGAAGTTCCAAAATTTAGCCATCTTTACGATTTACCAAGCTAGCCCGCTAAGAAAAAGGCCACTGCCGATTGGCAATGGCCTTTTGATTTGGTGGCGATTCAGGGATTCGAACCCCGGACCTGTGGATTATGATTCCATCGCTCTAACCAACTGAGCTAAATCGCCGAATTTGTGATTATAGAGGATAGGAATCTATCTGTCTAAATCCTCAGGTTACCAGGCTACTTGATCTTAAAAATACACAAACCTGGCTCACGTCCATAACGTACGCTTACCTCGACTTCTTTGGCTAAAAATAGTTTTTTAAGCACCTCATCCTTATTGTCAAAAATAATCGCTGTTTGCTCTGGATAATGGGAAAAAGGGTCGCTAGTGACCTCAATGACCACTCCATCTACTTTGATTTGATTGATCGTGCGCTTATAAAGTCTATCGTTTTGGACAAAAATGAGGCGTTTTAGATATTTGTCCAAAACAAGCTTTTGACCCTGCGCATTGGTCTTTGAGTAATACACTAACTCTTCACGGCCATTAATGGTCATATCTCGCTCTTCATCCCACTTAGCAAAAACCGATGGGCTTGTAAGCGCAATGAAGATTGCCAATATCCATGTATAAAAATACATTTATTACTTTCTAAGAATTTAAGAGACCAGTACCAGGGGCCAAGAAATTCTTTGACCCACGTTTTAATCAATAATCTAAATTATGCGCCTCATCTCAATTTCCGCTGGTAAGGTTACCCCCCTCTTTGGTGACCATCACCCCAACTACAGATCTGTAGCTTCGGGCATTCATAAAAAGCCCATTAGCAATCTAGACAATCCAGCCTCCATTGAAATTAATCGATTGGGTGTAGCGGGAGATGAACAGGCAGATTTAAGCGTACATGGGGGCATTGAAAAAGCCATCTACGTTTACCCAATCGAGCATTATCAATTTTGGAATGAACTACTTTCGCGTGAAACAAAGCGGGTAGTTGAGTTAGTACCAGGCGGGGTTGGTGAAAACTTCACAATTGAAGGTTTGCTAGAAAGGGATGTTTATGTAGGAGACCAATTACTGATAGGTGGACTTGAGTTTTCAGTAGTGAAGTTGCGTGAACCCTGCTTTAAATTTAATGCCTTAATGGCATATAAAGGCGCAGCAAAAGCAATGCTGCAATCTGGATTTAGCGGCTGGTATTTACGCGTAAATCAAACGGGTCAGT
>Ga0364901_10004_pt1 | contig 102045 bp, 85 predicted proteins | sample ExccelJu500002D4_FD_206968 | JGI IMG/M metagenome (GOLD analysis project Ga0364901, IMG submission 206968) | Enriched cells from Trout Bog Lake Hypolimnion, Wisconsin, USA - BchlTB.July09.5000.02.D4 | ecosystem: Environmental > Aquatic > Freshwater > Lake > Hypolimnion/Profundal zone | place...
ATCATGATGGCATCAGCACCGGTTAGTTTTAAAACTTGAGCCGCTTTTTCTGGGGTAGTGATGTCGCCATTTGCAACTACCGGAATCTTGACACTGCTTTTTACAGCTTGAATTGTTTCGTATTCAGCAGCACCGTGATATAGATCTGCGCGCGTGCGCCCATGAACCGTCAGCATTGAGATGCCAGACTGCTCTGCCAGCTTTGCAACAGCCAAAGCATTTTTATGCTCTCGATCCCAACCGGTTCGAATTTTCAGTGTGACAGGAACGGCACTAGGACCAACGCCAACTGCCTGAACAACCGCTTCAATGATTTGTTGAACAAGGGGCTCGTCTCGCAATAAGGCAGAGCCAGCAGCAACATTGCAAACTTTCTTCGCTGGACAGCCCATATTAATGTCAATGATTTGGGCGCCATGATCGACGTTGAGTTTAGCGGCTGATGCCATCATGGCTGGGTCCGCCCCGGCAATCTGGACAGCAATCGGCTTGAATTCACCCTGATGATTTGCGCGACGCTGGGTCTTTTCACTTTTCCATAAGAGCGCGTTCGAGGCGATCATCTCGGATACAGCATAACCAGCACCCAGTTTTTTACACAACTGACGAAAAGGGCGATCAGTCACACCAGCCATCGGGGCAACGAAGAGCTGATTGGCTAGCTGATGTGGTCCGATTTTCATTGATTTGAAAGGGCTAAAAAAGGGGGTTAGGGCTGATAGGAAAGGGTGTTACTTTAGCACAAGAGCCCCTTAATTTGCCTAAATTTTAGGCAAATTAAGCCTCATTTTTGAGTGACAGTAGAACTGCTTTTAAGCCCCCTAGCGTCGTCCAAACATCATTTGACGGGCTAAGGCTGTTTTAACTGGCGGGAGCCATTGCAGGGCCGATAAAGCTAAGCCTCGGGCAAACACAACGGGGATTAAGTTTGAGGTAAAGACTCTGGCCATCATATCGGTCAAGCCAATGGTTGTCTTGCGATCCACTTGTCGACTTTCAGCATATTCAGAAAGCGCTTTATCAATCGCCGTTGTTGTGATGCCGGTTGCAGTCCTGGCGAATACACTGCTGAGTTTTTCTGAGAGGAGATAAGCATCTCGCAGACCTAAGTTCAAGCCTTGACCGGCAACAGGGTGCAGCGTTTGTGCTGCATTACCAATCCAAACAGCATTACCTTGATGAATCTCTTTGCGGTAATTGAGGCCTAAATCATAGAAGCGGCGATCTTGGATTTTGAGAAAGCGTCCAATCCGTGAACCAAATTCATTTTGTAGTGCAGATAAAAATTCGACATTGCTTAAAGTAAGTCGATGTTGGGTTGACTCAGGAGAGCCACACCAAACCAGATTCAAAATATTTGTACCGTAGTGACTCGGAAGCACTGCCAGGGGGCCTTCAGCAGTGAACCGTTCCCATGCCATCTGTGGCATAGCGGCATCTACTTCCACCAAACCCACTAGAGCAGCTTGACCATAGTCTCGACCAGACTCAACCCAATCTTGGGTTTTGAATAAGCCACCTTCAGCATGAACAATACATTGAGCATGTAGATCTAGAGGAGCACTATTGGCATCAATGTGCTGCCAAGTAAAGTGAGGACTATTTTTTTGCAAGTGACGAAGTGCGCTGCGTAATGCCAAATGAATATCGCGGTAGCGAACGATATGACCAAGCGCATCTTGTTTGAGTTCTTCTCGCGTCATCAAAGCACGACCAAAGCGCCCAGCTTGAGACACATGTACTTGATGAATGGGTGCGCTCTCATCAGGCCAGGCACTAATCGTATCGAGTAGAAGCTTGCTCCCATGAGAGAGAGCGATACCTCTGGTATCAGCCGAGCCCAGAGCGCTATCCTCAATGGGGTTACGGTCAATGAGAGTGAGCCGAATATCTGGATATTTTTGTAGAGTCCATGCAGCGCAGGCTAGCCCAACGGGACCACCACCTAAAATCAGAAGATCGCAAGGAGGACTTGTCATCGGATTGCAGTTAATTACGCATTAGGGCTTCGATTTCTTCGGCCTTTACAGGCACACCACGAGAAATCAATTCACAGCCAGAGGTGGTGACGACTGCATCATCTTCAATACGGATTCCGATATTCCAGAAGGATTCAGGAATATCTTCAGCCGGCCTAATGTAGAGACCAGGCTCAATCGTGAGAGCCATATTGGGCTGAAGAATCCGCCAAGGTTTGTCGGTTTGAATGCTAGCCTCCCTGTAGGAGCCCACATCATGAACATCCATACCCAACCAATGGGAAGTACGATGCATATAAAAGCGTCGATAGGCGCCGGTTTCAATCGCATTGTCAAGTGAGCCTAAGTCCGCAAGCTTGAGAAGCTTTTCGTCAAGCAATCCCTGGGTTAACACTCTGACAGCAGCCTCGTGGGGCTGAATAAAAGTATTACCAGGACGAGTTTGTGCAACCGCCGCTTCTTGTGCTTGCAAGGTGATGTCATACAGAGCGCGCTGTGGACCAGTGAATTTTCCATTTACTGGGAAAGTGCGGGTAATGTCAGAAGCATAGCTATCGAGTTCACAGCCTGCATCAATTAAGCACAAATCACCATCTTGCAAAAGCGCATTACCAGCGCGGTAATGCAAAATGCAGGTGTTTGCACCAGCGGCTACGATGCTGTTGTAAGCTACGCTTTGTGAGCCGTGGTAACGAAATTCGTGAAGTAATTCAGCTTCAAGTTGATATTCATGCATACCTGGTATACAGGCTTGCATTGCGCGAATATGGGCGCGTGCAGAAATTGCTGCTGCCCGTTTCATGATCTCAATTTCATGCACATCTTTGAATAAACGCATTTCATGAATCAAGGCCTCAACATCGTGAAACTGTGTTGGTGGATTAATGCCGGAGCGACTTTGTTTACGAACTTGCTCCATCCAATCTCTCAGACGACGATCATGTTCAGCGCTTTGGGCGAGGCGAAGATAGACAGCATCATGTTGGCTTAATAGTTGGCTAAGTTTGACATCTAATTCTTGATTGCTATAGGCAAAATCGAGACCCAGTCTTTCTGGTGCTGCATCCGGCCCTAATCGAATGCCATCCCAAATTTCTCGTTCAATATCTTTAGGGCGACAAAATAGGTGCGAGTGGAACGACTGGTTTTCTACTACAAGAACCAATGTTGCACCAGGTTCTTCAAAGCCGGTAAGGTAAAAGAAATCACTGTCGTGGCGATAGGGGAATTCACTATCCCGATTACGAGCAACCTCAGGTGCGGTTGAAATGATTGCGATACCGCTACCCGTCTTAGACCGGATTTGCTCTGCCAGTTTTAATCTACGAGATTGATAAATTTCAGGTTGATGCATATGCCGCATTAAGCTCTTGTAAACGTTGAGGTGTACCGACATCGTGCCATGGTCCGAGATATTTTTCACCGAGCACCCGATTTTTATGCATTGCCTCCTTCAAAAGTGGGGCTAATTTAGCTGACGCTCCACTTTTGAGATGAGCAAACAGACTGTGGTGGTAGATACCGATCCCAGAAAAGGTCAGTTTTTCAGCATTAGGCGAGGGAATATCTTGAATTACTCCGTCGAGGACATAAAAATCCCCATTGGGATGCTGAATCGGGTTGGGTACCATTACTAAATAAGCCAAGGGGTTTGCAGGGTTAGCTCTCAGTTTCGGAATTTGCCCCAGCAGAGCAGCAATCGGGAAATCGGGGCAGAAAACATCCCCATTGATGACGAGCAGATAGTCGGTAGGCCTTAGAAGATCTAGTGCTTTGTGAATTCCACCCGCAGTCTCTAAAGCCGTACCTTCTCGAGAATAGTCAATTTGCAGATTGAATTGGCTGCCGTCACCCAAGGCATCTTCAATCTTTTCACCAAGCCAGGCATGATTGATCACTACTTTTTTGATACCAGCCTGACTAAGTGAAATGAGATGTCTCTCCAATAAAGATTGATTACCAATTTTGAGAAGGGGCTTAGGCAACTCATCTGTAAGAGGGCGCATGCGCTCACCTCGGCCTGCGGCAAGCAAGAGACAGGGAATTAAGTAGGAGTTACTCATCTGCGCGTGGATTCTAAAAGTCGGGCTAATGGTTTGAGTTCGATATAGCGATTAGCAGTCGCGATAGCGTATTCCAAAACCAGGGGAATATCTTTTAAATAACCCTCTTTACCATCGCGATGGAATAGTCTTGCAAAGATTCCCAAGATTTTGAGATGGCGTTGTAGACCCATCCATTCAAAATCACGATAAAACTCACCGAAATCTTCCGGCATAGGAAGCCCAAGCTTTTTTCCATCCTCCCAAAAGCGGATCACCCAGTCCAATACTTGCTCTTCAGGCCATGCAATATAAGCATCACGCCAAAGGGATGCAGCATCATAGGTGATTGGACCATACACTGCATCCTGAAAATCGATGACACCAGGATTGTTGTGTTCGGTAAGCATTAAATTTCGTGAATGGAAATCACGATGCACGTAGACTTTTGCTTGAGCTAAATTATTTTGAATGATCTGATCAAAAGCAACCTTGATAAGTTGTTCTTGTTTTGTATCTAATGAAATTTCTAGATGCTTGCTCAAATACCATTCTGGAAAGAGTTGGAGTTCGCGTAGTAAAAGTGTTGCATCATAATTAGGAAGAATATCTGGCTTGCTAGCCAATTGCATTTTGATCAGCGCCTGAGTTGCATCTTGGTAAAGCTGGTTTGCTGTTTCAGTATTGAGTTCAGCGAGATAGGTTTTAGTGCCTAAATCATTGAGTAAAAGAAAGCCCTCTACAATATTTTTTTCTAATATTTTGGGAACATTGAGCCCTGCATTTTCTAGCAACAAATCCACCCTAATAAAGTCGTCTAAGGGCTCATGTTGCGGTGGGGCATCCATGACAATCAAGGTCTCAAAATGAGGAGTTTTGGACCCAATCCGGAAATACCTTCGAAAACTGGCATCAGCCGAAGCGGGCGCCAAGCTGGCAAGATCTAATTGCCAGTTAGGCTCTAGGCCTTTTAGCCATTTGCGGAGGGTGTCTAAGCGTGTGTCGGTCATGTCGATTCGTATAATAAGGCGGGTCAAGATCCATGAGTCATTATCGCCGTCGCGCCGGCCTTTGCGCCCCTCTTTTTTGTGAGCTAACCCTGCGCGTTTTGATGGGGCTGGCTTTACTTGGATTGGCTGCTCAATCGAGCGCTCAAGCTCCCCCTCCATTACCGCCAACTTCACAGTCTTCAGTCGGCTCTATTTTAATTCCCGATCGGGGTGATGTCACCGTTTTGAAGTTGGACGATCAATTGCGAGTTGGGCAACCGATTGCAGATGGTAAGGCGCTCACATTTACATCGAGCGATGCGATTGATGGTGTGGTTGAGCGAGATATGCATTTAAATGGTCGCGCACAAATGCGTCGTAATGGCGCAGTCATGAAAGCAGATGAAATTACATACGACCCTGATAGCGATACTGCAACCTTAAACGGCCATGCAGAATTGATCAAAGGAAATACTTCCTTCAAGGGGCCGAATGCACGTTTTAATGTGGATGCACGCGAAGGAGAAATGGATTTGCCTAATTACGAGTTACGCGACACTCGTGCCAATGGTAAGGCTAATAAGTTAACCGTACAAAGTGCCGATGTATTTGTTTTTGATAACGCAACCTATACAACTTGTAATCCAGAAAATCTCGATTGGTATTTCACAGCGAGCAAAATTGAAATCGATAACGAGCAAAAAGAAATGACTGGTACCAATGGAGTAATGCGTTTCTTTGATGTACCTATCGCCTATGTTCCGTATTTCAGTGTGCCAACTTCAGGTCAAAGGCGTTCAGGTTTGCTTGCTCCCATTGCAGGCTACAACTCAAATAATGGTATTGATGTTACGCAGCCTTACTACGTCAATATTGCCCCAAATAGAGATCTACTCCTATTACCTCGTGTAATGGGTCAACGTGGGACACAGTTAGGGGCGCAATATCGATTTTTAGACAGAAATGAAGTGGGCACCTTAGGTGGGGACTATCTTCCCTATGATAGAAAAACAGGAACAAGTCGCTGGCGCTATGACTGGCAGCAACGAGAAAACTTTAGTGGCGCTTTAAGTCCTAATGGAATGCCCATGCCTGGTGCTTGGACGGGTTATGCAAATATAGCGCGTGTTTCAGATAATTTTTACCCAACCGATTTTTCGCAAAGTCTTGCCGGGGCAGTTACTAGCCAGTTTCGTCAAGAGGTAGGCACCAATAAGCAGCTGATGGGAAGCTTAAGCGACTGGAATGTTTCAGCTAGAGCCGTAACATTCCAGACGCTGCAACCTGATCCAACTAATATTGTTCAGTCCCCTTATAACATTTTGCCCAATGTTACAGCTTCATATAACAATCGCTTAGCACCTACTACGACTGATGTCACCGGCAAATACATAACCCTACCTAACGGCCCAGCTACCAGTTTTTCAACCGATTACACACGATTTTCTTATAACATTGGCGGAAATTTAGCTGCAACAGCCCCAGGCGTATATAGCCAAGCTGATCGGACTGTTGTGAAGGGTGCAATGGCTTTGCCCCAAGTGACGCCAGGCTACTACATTACACCGAAAGTGAGTTTTCAGGCCAATACCTACAACGCAACTGCGTTTAATAATTCGACCGTAGCCCCTGCGCAGGGCTTTGTCTTGCCCACCTTCAGCCTGGATTCTGGAGTAGCGTATGAGCGTGACGCAGCCGAGTTAAAAAACTTCTTTGGCCGCGATATGCTCTTAACAATGGAGCCTCGAGCATTTTATGTTTACACGCCTTATCAGGACCAAACGAATACTCCAATTTTTGATACTGCGGATGGCGGCTTCGGATTAATTCAGATCTTTAGTGAAAACAATTTTGTTGGCGGTGACCGTGTAGCGGACAACAATAAATTGACCGGCGGAATTACCAGTCGCATGATTGAGGCTAATACTGGTACCGAGCGCGCCTCGGTAACGCTTGCTCAGCGACAGGACTTTACGCCACAGCGTGTTGGCTTGAATGGAACCATAGCCAATCCAACCGCGTATAACGATACCTTGGGAGCTGCCTCTGTACGGTTACTCGGGAACTTTAGTGTTGATGGGTTTGGTGATTACAACCCAACACTCAGTCAATTTGTACAAACTACTGCCGGAGCAAGTTGGCGTCCTACCCCAGGTAGAAGTTTGAATATTGGGTATCGGAATGTTTATACTCCCCCTGTTATAGCTTCTACTCAGAATAATCAAGTTGCTGCACCAGGCGCTACAACAACTAATCAATACAATATTTCTGGGCAATGGCCAATCACTCGAGAACTCTCCGTCCTGGGGCGTTGGGGTTATGATGCGCTGGCTAGTAAAACCTTAAACTCTATGGCTGCGCTTGAATGGACCAGGGATTGCTGGACCTTCAGAGGGGCATACTCGCAGGTAGTTAATACTTCGCAAATAATGACCACGCAAGTCCTCTTTCAGGTCGAATTTAGGGGTTTTGCCAGCGCGGGTAGCAACCCAGTTGATATCATGAAGCTAAACGTACCTGGATATATGCCAACTTCAAAGCCTATACCCCCTTCAACATATGAGAATTATCAATGACGTACTACAGAATGAACCTCAAGCATAGTTTCATGGCGATCACGATTGCTAGTCTAGCCTTGTTATCGATTACGTCGAATGCTCAAACTACAAGCACATCTAAAAAGATAGGAAATACTGTTGAAAGCCCTGGCAACAATGCTGGTTCTGACACCAAGGTCCGAGATATTGATGGTGTTGCTGCTGTTGTCAATACTGGGTTTATTACCCGTAAAGAAATTGATGATCGTATTGTGACCTTGCAAAAGCAGGGCGCAAAACTACCCTCTGATGTAGTTGCCTTGAGGAAAGCGATCCTAGAACGCCTCATTATTGAAAAAGTTCAGCTCCAAGAAGCCGAACAAGAGGGGGTTACCGTAAGCGAAAAAGAGCTAACAAGAATTATTGATGACATCGTCACAAGAAATAAAACGACTCTTGCGGAATTCAAGGCCAAGGTGATTGCATCCGGCATGAGTTTCGAACGCTACAAGGATATGTTACGTAATGATGTTGTGATGAGCCGTTATCGCGAGCGTGAGGTTGAGTCGAAGATTAAGATTTCTGACGCTGAGATTGATAACTTTATTGCCGAGCAGTCAAGAGGAAGGGGTGGCGCTGTCAGGCCGATGGCAAATACACCTTCTTCAGCTGGTGGCGTAGAGGAAATCGATATTGCTCAAATTTTTATACCAGCTGACTCTAATGCAGGCGCTGGCGCTCAAGCTGAGGCTAAGAAAAAAGCTGAAAGTTTATTAAAAGATGCTCGCGGTGATGTCGATTTTCTGCAGCTGGGTGAAATGGCTGCCAAAGAAAATCCCAAGATTAAATTTCAGGAATTAGGTTATCGAACACCTGATCGCCTACCCCAACTTTTCTATGAGGCTGTCAGAAATATTGGCGGTGGCCAGGTAGCTAATAATGTGGTTAAAAGCCCCGCGGGTTACCACGTTTTAAAAGTTCTCGATCGTCGGTCTGGAGGCAGTCCCCAGCCGCAGCAGACAGCTCCTCAGGCTTCAGCTCAAGAGGCTGCAACTCCAGCAGCATCCCAGAATATTGCGATTACTCAAACTTTATCTCGACACATCTTGCTCAAGAATCGTGCAGGCTTGAGTGATCAAGATGCTGAAAGACGTTTGGCTGGTTATCGCGCACAGGTTATTGCCAAAACGGCTGACTTTGGTGAGCTGGCTAAAAAGTACTCTGAAGATGGATCTGCCGCAAACGGCGGCAATCTGGGTTGGATGGGTCCGGGAGAGTTGGTACCCGAGTTTGAGCAGGCTATGAATCGTTTGCAGATTGGCGAAGTCAGCCCACCGGTCAAAACAGAATTTGGTTGGCACTTAATTCAAGTCCTTGAGCGACGTCAGGCTGAATTGACTACTGAAAAACAGCGTGAGTTTGCAAAAGCTGCGATTCGTCAGAAAAAATTCGAGCAGGCATATCAAGATTGGCTCCGTCAATTGCGTGATTCTGCGACGGTAAAGATTTTGAACGTCGAAGATGCAGCTACCGGAAATCGTTAAGCTCGTTATTACAACAGGAGAGCCCTCTGGTATTGGTCCCGAGGTCTCCTTGGCTGCCGCGACTCACTTCCTTAAAGAGCAGGCCAATCTGGAGGTGACCCTAGTAGGGTGCAAAGATCTTTTAGCAACATCAAATACGCTCGACCACAACATACGTGATCGTCTCCATATTCATCATGTGCCGTTGGCTCAACCTGTTCGCTCTGGTGAGCCCAATCCTGCAAACGCTCCCTACGTTTTAAATACATTAGATTTTGCAATCGATGCTTGTTTACAAAAACAATTTGACGCAATGGTGACTGCTCCTCTCCAAAAGAGTGTCATTAATTTGTCAGGAACATCTTTTACTGGCCATACTGAATACCTCGCTGAACGATGTGGTGTAAAGCGTGTCGTGATGATGTTATGCGCCGAGCTTCCTGCCGGATTATTGGGAATCAAGCATTCTCAGCAGTTAAGAGTTGCCTTAGCAACGACCCACTTACCATTACAGGCTGTTTCAGCAGCATTAAGCTGCAATGATCTTTTTGAAACCATTCAAATTATTGATCATGATTTACGTTCAAAGTTTGGCATTGCACATCCTCAGATTCGGGTGGCAGGCTTAAATCCCCATGCGGGAGAAGCCGGCTACCTCGGTAGAGAAGAGCTAGATCAAATTATTCCGGCCATCAATTTAGCGCGTGATGCGGGAATCGCAGTATCGGGTCCTTATCCTGGCGATACGATGTTTGATGTTCGTGCACTAGATAAAACAGATGCCTTTTTAGCGATGTATCACGATCAAGGTTTAGCCCCGTTCAAGTTCGTCAGTTTTGCTAGTGGGGTTAATGTCACGCTGGGTTTGCCGATCATTCGCACCTCAGTCGATCATGGCACAGCTCTCGATATTGCAGGCAAAGGCCTTGCGGATTATCACAGCATGCTAGAGGCATTGCGCTTAGCTTATTCGCTTGCATCTCATCAATATAGTTAGGTACAGATGCATCGCGCTCGTAAACGATTTGGTCAAAACTTTTTGCAAGATAACGGCATCATCCATGCAATTGTTGCCCTGATTCATCCCTCATCAGATTCACGCATTATTGAAATCGGACCGGGCTTGGGCGCATTAACTCGTCCTTTATTGGCAAATGTGAAGCATTTAGATCTTCTAGAAATTGATCGTGACTTAGTCGCTTACTGGCAGCAGCAAAATCTACCAGGACTTAATGTGATTGAGGGTGATGCCCTTCAATTTGATTTTGCTGAATGGGCCAAACAGCGAGCACTAGATCATAGTAAATGCAAGGTCGTTGGAAACTTGCCTTACAACATCTCTTCCCCGCTCTTATTTCATTTGGTCTCGGCAGCAAGCCAGATTGATGAGCAAGTGTTTATGTTACAAGCAGAAGTGGTGGAGAGAATGGTTGCTCCTTCAGGTAGCTCAGACTTTAGTCGACTCTCTGTCATGTTGCAGGCCCGGTACCATATGGAGCAAATACTTGAGGTTCCTCCCGAGGCTTTCGAGCCGCAGCCCAAGGTGAATTCTGCAGTAGTCAGAATGATTCCTCGAACAGACTTTGATTTGAGTGCGAAAGAGTGGGGCGCTTTAGAGACTGTAGTCGCTGCAGCCTTTGCGCAGAGGCGCAAAATGCTCCGTACTAATTTGCAGGCTTATGCGAATGATTTAAGTTTGACTGAGGAAGAGCTCAAGTCTAGAGCGCAAGATATTTCGGTAGATCGCTATATTGCTTGGGCTAAATTACTGGCTAATTCCGTTTCGGTTTAGTAAGCGCTGGGATCTATTTTTCTCATTTCGGCTTCAATCCAGGTCTCAACTTCTTGATGTAGCTGATCGCCAGATTTTCCAGCAGAGGCAATAGCGGGTCCAATTGAGAAAATCACCGTCCCAGGATATTTCATGAAACTATTGCGTGGCCAAAACCGTCCAGCATTGTGCGCTATTGGAACAACAGTAGCCCCAGTAGCGCTTGCAAGCCTGGCTCCGCCTTTGCGATAGGGCTTATGCGATCCAACTGGCGTTCTAGTGCCCTCAGGAAACATCAAAATCCATTTGCCTTCACTTAAGCGTTTACGGCCCTGGCTTGCCACAGAGAGCGCTGCAGTTTCTTTACTCGCACGATTAATATGAATCATCTTGAGAAGCGCTAATGCCCAACCAAAAAAAGGAATCCATAAGAGTTCACGCTTGAAGACAAAGCAAAGTTGTTTAGGCAATAGGGCAATATAAGCAATTGTCTCGTAAGCGGATTGGTGTTTACTCAATACCACTACTGGTTGATCCAAAACGGCTTGCATGTTCTCTATGCCCCGAATCTCAAAATCAATACCGCAGAGATATTTGAGAGTTTCAATAACAACTTTGTTCCATAAGCCAATGAAGCGATAGCGATTCTCTGGGTTGAGAAAAGGAAAGGCCAGCATACAAAGTACAGACCAAATCGGTGTAAAGACCAATAGGAAAATAGTAAATAAGCTTGAGCGGATAAAAGTCATGATCTTTACGCCAGATCTTTGAGGAAGCGATTGGCAAAAGCCAGTAGGTCTTGGTGAATTTCTGTTCCCTCAGGTAAGTCTCCCGAGGCTAATGTATTTTGGCCCTTGCCAGTGAGAACCAGATGGGGTGAGGCGCCCAAAGCCACGCCAGCTTGCAGATCTCGCAAGGAATCCCCCACTACGGGAACGCCCTCTAGGGGTTTCTGATGCTGATTTTTGTGATATCGCAGAGCAATTTCTTTCATCATCCCGGGAGCAGGCTTGCGACAGTCACAGGCATGCGCATCCGTATGGGGACAAAAGAAAATGCTGTCAATGTGTCCCCCCAAAGGTTTGAGGAGATTGTCCATTTTGCTGTGCATGCCATGTAAATCGCTAATGCTAAAAAACCCACGCGCTAAACCAGACTGATTGGTTGCAATGGCAATTTGGTAGCCAGCTTGATTAAGGAGTGCAATGGCTTCTAGGCTACCTGGTAGAGGAACCCATTCTTCAATAGATTTAACGTAATCATCGCGATCTTCATTGATTACGCCATCACGATCGAGAATAATGAGTTTAGAAGAGCCAGTACTCATGCTAATTTGCCGAGATCTGCAACTAAATTCATTTTCTGGTGAAGTTCTTGCAATAGAGCAAGGCGGTTATCGCGTAATTTGGGATCAGGATCCATCACCATCACATCCGCGAAGAATTGATCGATCGGCTCACTTAAAGCAACTAACGCTTTTAATAGCTCAACAAATTGATGTTTTGCATACGCTGAGTCTAAGGTCGGCTTCAGAGTCTCTAGAGCTTGATGTAAAGCAATCTCTGCGGGTACCTGTAAAAGCTTTGCTGAACAGGTCTGAGGAATAGAAGTGGCGTTCTTTTTTAGAATATTGCTAATACGTTTGTTGGCAGCAGCGAGCTGGCTTGCTTGTGTCAATCCATTGAATTCTCGAAGGGCAGACAGACGTGCGATCACGTCGTTGATTTGCTCGGGGGCTTGACTTAAGACAGCCTCAATTTCTGGGCTGGTAAAGGATTTACCAGCAACGGCTTGATCACGCAGATAAGCACGCAAGCGATCCAGAATGAATTCATTAATCTCGCTAACCTGGGCTTTTTCTTGAACTTCTTTTTGGGGAAACTGTTTGCGCGCCAATTCAATTAGAGCTGGCAGACTCAAAGAGAGATTTTTTTCAAGAAGTAAGCGGCAAATACCTAAGGCATGACGGCGTAAGGCATAAGGGTCTTTATCACCAGTTGGTGCGAGTCCTACACCCCAAATACCAACCAAGGTTTCTAGCTTGTCAGCAATGGCTAATAGAGTACCAGTCTGAGTTGTTGGTAAGGTATCACCAGCAAAACGTGGCATATAGTGCTCACTACAAGCTGCTGCCACTTCAGCATTTTCTTTGTCTAGAGTTGCATAGTAACGACCCATAATCCCTTGTAACTCTGGGAACTCGCCCACCATATCGGTCAGTAAATCGGTTTTAGCAATTTCAGCAGCCCTGCTAGCGAGTGTTTCATTCCATCCAAGTAATTTAGCAATGCCCAGTGCAATCGCCTGAACCCGCTTGGTGCGATCGAGTTGGTTACCCAATTGATTGTGATACACCACCCTTGCGAGATCATTCACTCGCGAGGCTAAGGAGCGCTTTTGATCTTGCTGAAAGAAGAAACGCGCATCTGACAAACGGGGACGCACTACACGTTCATTCCCTGAGATGATCGCTGCAGGCTGATTAGTTTGAATATTGGAAACAATCAAAAAGCGATTTCTGAGTTTGCCTTGCTTATCGGTTAACGCAAAATATTTTTGATTGGTTTGCATCGTCAGAATTAAGCATTCTTGTGGAACCTCTAAGAATTCTGCATCAAAGTGACACTCGTAAATCGCAGGCCACTCAACTAAGGCTGTTACCTCATCCAGCAGGCTGTCTGGCATCAGCACTAGATCATCACCAGCAGCTTTGAGTAGCGCTGCCTCAATTTGGTGGCGACGTTTCGTAAAACTAGGAACAATCTTGGCTTTATCTTCTAGAGTAGCCTCATATTGGTCTGCACTCTCAATTGGTAAGAGTCCAGGCGCTAAAAAGCGGTGACCTTCAGTTTGCTTTCCTGAATCTATGCCTAAGGCGCTGATACTGAGGAGATTACTGCCATACAAGGCCACAATGCGATGTACCGGGCGTGCAAATTGAACATCAACCAATTCACCATTGGTACGCGTCACTTGATAGTGCATCATCTTGGCAATTGGTAATTTGCTCAAGCTTTGCTCAATTGCAAGCTGAACAGTTGGCTCGAGAGCGGCACCCTTTGCCAGTACATTCAAATAGAGCGCCTCGTTTTTTCCTTCACCAGATTTCTCTAGGGTGGCAAGATCAATATCGGCATATCCCAAACTGGCCAGTTTCTTTAGTAAGGGTGCGGTAGCTTGACCCTGCGCATCAAAAGCAATGGAGCTGGGTAATAATTTTTCTCGTACTGGATAGTCAGGCGCATGATTCAGCACATTAGTGATGTGGACCGCTAAACGTCGTGGGGTTGCAAATCCAGTGACTGTAGATTGTTCGCTTAATAGGTTTGCGGATTTAAGAGAGCTCGATACCCCTTCGCTAAAAGCTTCACCTAAGCGACGTAAGGATTTAGGAGGTAACTCCTCCGTAAATACTTCGAGTAAAAGACTAGCTGAAGTCGAGCCAGGATGTAATGTACTCATGATTTAGCCAAACTACGCTGACACATTGGGAACCCTAATTTCTCACGTGAGTCGTAATAAGCTTGAGCGACTGCACGAGACAGATTCCGGATACGGCCGATGTAGGCTGCCCGCTCAGTAACCGAGATAGCGCCGCGTGCATCAAGTAAATTAAAAGTATGTGCCGCCTTGAGCACCATTTCATAGGCAGGCAAGGCTAGAGGAACTTCCATTAAGCGTTTTGCTTCACTTTCAAAATTGCTGAAGTTTGCAAAGAGTAAATCGGTATTGGAGTGTTCAAAGTTGTAGCAGGACTGCTCAACTTCATTTTGGTGATACACATCCCCATAAGAAATGCCATCCGCCCAAACGAGATCAAATACATTGGAGCAATTTTGTATGTACATCGCCAGTCGCTCGATACCGTAAGTAATCTCTCCAAGAACAGGCTTGCAATCTAAGCCACCCACTTGTTGGAAATAAGTAAATTGGGTGACTTCCATGCCGTTTAGCCAGACTTCCCAACCCAGACCCCAGGCGCCGAGCGTGGGGTTTTCCCAATCATCCTCTACGAAGCGCACATCATTCTCTTTGAGATCTAAACCGAGCGCTGCTAATGAACCTAAATAAAGTTCAAGAATATTGGCGGGCGCTGGCTTAAGCACCACTTGATATTGGTAATAGTGTTGTAGGCGATTGGGATTTTCACCATAGCGTCCGTCTTTCGGACGACGGGATGGCTGAACGTAAGCGGCTTTCCAAGGCTCAGGCCCAATCGCTCTTAAGAATGTGGCAGTGTGCGATGTGCCTGCTCCAACCTCAAGGTCGATAGGCTGCAATAGGGCACAACCTTGTTGGTCCCAATACTCTTGAAGTTTAAGAATGATTTGCTGAAATGTAAGCATGTTTAACCTAGCTAAGCCGTTGATTTTACATGGCTAAGCTAGATGATTGCTAAAACTGCCTTTGACGAATGATGCCTATCAAGAGAAGCAGGAAAGAGATGGTCAAAATCGGAGCATTACCCCAAATGACATAAGGTGTTCTGCCTGTATAGGCCTGAACTGAGCCAACTAAAGCGGTTTGCGTAAATTTCGGCAATTGTTGAATGACTTTCCCATCGGGCCCCAGGATTGCAGTGATACCAGTATTGGTGGCACGCAGTGCCGGCAGCCCCGTCTCTAGGGAGCGCAGTTGTGAAAGTCTGAGTTGTTGAGCAGGTGCTTGCGAATCGCCGAACCACGCCAGATTAGTGATATTGATTAAAAGATTGGTGGGCTCAGAACTGTGCCGTAGACGCGTTGCGAGCTCACTGCCAAACACATCTTCATAACAAATAGTGATTGCGGCAAATAACGGGTCTTTGCCCTCTCTCACAATCATGAACGGTGGCTGACTCATAGATCCGCGGGAAAAATCACTTAATGGAACATTAAAAGCATTTACAAACCAATGAAAACCAGGGGGGATGAATTCGCCAAAGGGAACGAGATGAGATTTGTCGTATTGATAGGGCGGCGTATTGTGATTCAGACCAAGTGCGCGATTTGAGAACTCTCTGCCATCTGCAGGATTGATGCGTCGACCGATGATTCCAAATAATAAGGTGTTGTGATGTTGGTTGACGCTTTCTTGTAAGGACTCGAGTGTTCCGCTAGGTAAATTGATATCTGGCCATGAAAGGGCAGTTTCAGGTGCGACCACCAATTCTGCGGAAGAGCGCTTCATGACATTCGAGTAATAGTCAATCTGTTGCATTACGCCTTCAGGTCTAAAAATCAGGCTCTGAGAAAAATTACCTTGTACAAGCTCAACACTTAAGGGTGATCCAGTGGGTTTAGTAAAGCTCCATAAGCCCAAGATTTGAACAAGAATAATGACGAGCGCTACTGGTGCAATGCTGAATGCGACATGTTTGCGAATATGCAAGAGTTGCCATGAACTCCACACTGCAAAGAAAGTACAAGCGAGGCCGCCAAGGTAAGGCGCTATCAGTCCAAACGGGCCATTGACTTGGGCTTCCGCCAAGCCCAGCCAGGGAAAGCCGGTGAGAAAAAACCCGCGCAGGCATTCAATCAAGACCCAACTGGCTGCTAGAAAGCATCCAGTATAAAAAGATGCTTGCTTAAAGAAATACAGAGGCAAGCTGGCTAAGGCAAAAAAGACAGCAGTATAGGTGGAGAGTAAAACTACTGCTGCACACGAGAGCAAAAAATTCATTCTCCCAACATCATGGAGGCTAATGTAGATCCAAGATAGGCCTACTATGAAGTACCCCAAACCAAATACCAAGCCTGCTAGCAAAAATTGTTTAAGCGATGCCTGCTTAAATTGAAGTAAGCCCCACCAAACTAGAGTGAGAATGGGAATTTGAATCCAACCGCCGTAAGGTAGTTCGGCTGAGCAGGCGAGTATTGCGCCAAATAAGACAAGCGTTAGAAATCGGTTTGAATTTTTCAAAGCAGAATGCAAGATCAATCAGATTTAGATTGCTGATGGATTTGTCTTGCTAACAAAATATGGATTTGTCTTGGGTCGGCACGCTGAATCTCAAATTCGACATTACCCAATTTGATTAGCTCGCCAATTTTTGGAACGCGACCCAGGTGTTGAATGACTAGACCAGCAACGGTATCAATATCTTCTTCAGCAAAATCAGTGCCTACAGCTTCATTAAATTGTTCGAGCTCAGTAATACCTTTGACACGGATATCGCCATTATCTAAAGCAATGATGTTGTCAGCTTCTTCATCAATGTCGTGCTCATCTTCAATATCACCCACAATTTGCTCGAGAACATCCTCAATGGTGATGATGCCAGCTACACCACTATATTCGTCAACTACGATAGCTAAGTGATTGCGGTTGTCTTTGAAATCCCGCAGTAAAACACTGAGTCGTTTTGACTCAGGAATAAATACCGCAGGCCTTAGCCAATCGCGCACCTGAAAATCTTTTTCACTTGCATTACGAAGTAGATCTTTGGCAAGTAAGGTGCCAATGATGTTGTCGCGGCTACCTTCAAACACAGGGAAGCGGGAATGAGCCGCAGTAATGACATTCTGAATAATTTCTGCCAAAGGAAGGTTGATATCAATCCAATCAATTTGGGCGCGAGGCACCAAAATATCGCGGGCACAGAGCTGCCCTACCTGGAAGACGCCTTCAATCATCGATAAGGCATCCGCATCGATCAAGCCTTCGGATTGAGCCTCTCTTAGAGTCAGGATTAATTCTTGACGACGTTCTGTACTGCTAATAGGTACAGGGCTCAGAAAGGCGGTTAAGCGTTCCAGTAATGATTTATTGGGGTCAGGCATGGTGCAAGAATAGCGCAGAAATAGATGAAATCGGTGACGATGGATTACTGGGGGGTATAGGGGTTACTAAAACCAAGCCCATTGAGGAGTTTGATCTCTAGAGCTTCCATTTTTTTTGCTTGTTTAGGAATCTCATGGTCATAGCCTTGAGCATGCAGGCAGCCATGAATCACCAGATGGGCTAGATGGGACTTGATATTTTTATTCTGCTCTTTAGCTTCCTTTTGAATGACAGGAAGACACAAGATAATGTCGGCATTGAGGCTCTCCTGATCTAGAGCATAAGAGAAGGTGAGCACATTGGTTGGCTTATCTTTGTTTCGGTAAGCGGAATTCATTTTTTTTGCTTCAGCTGCGTTCACAAAGCGAACGGTAATAAGACCGTATCGACTAGTGCTTACTTTGACCCATTTTTTCAGAATGCTATTAGAGGCGATATTACTGATACTCGCTTCAATTGCTGGGCTAGCAAACTGAATATCAATTTCTAGTTTAGTGGACATGGGATTCAATCAATTCACCGCGCAAGGTGTAATTTAATACCTCAGTAATTTTGACATCGACCATTTTTCCTATCCAGTCGCCCCCATTATGCTCTGGTACTTCGAGATGAATAATGCGGTTATTGGCAGAGCGTCCTTGAAGATTAACGCCATCTTTAGCAAGCCCTTCAATCAAAATAGTTTCGGTGTTACCAAGCATGGCCTGACTTATTTTCTCTCCCTGTGAGTCCAGCAGAGCCAGCAGAGTTTGTAGGCGTTTGAGTTTGACTTCATAGGGTGTGTCATCGGTCAAATTAGCGGCAGGTGTTCCTGGCCGAGGGCTGAAAATAAAACAGAAACTATTGTCAAACTGGAGTTCTTCAACCATTTTGAGTAGCTTGTTAAAGTCTTCATCAGTTTCACCAGGAAACCCAACGATGAAGTCGCTAGAGAGCGTGAGATCTGGTCTGACGGCCCGCATTTTACGAATGATACTTTTATATTCTAGGGCGGTATAGCCCCGCTTCATAGCAGACAGAACAGAATCAGAGGCATGTTGAACGGGTAAATGTAAGTGGCTTACTAGCTTAGGTACTTTGGCATAGACATCGATTAAGCGTTGCGTAAATTCTTTAGGATGGCTGGTTGTAAATCGAATCCGCTCAACCCCGGGAATCTCCGCAACATATTCAATTAGTAAAGCAAAGTCAGCTAGCTCATTACCTTCAGTCATTTTGCCAAGATAGGCATTGACATTCTGTCCTAACAAAACAATTTCTTTAATACCTTGCGCAGCTAAGCCTGCAACTTCTGTCAAAACGTCATCGAGTGGGCGTGAGACTTCTTCGCCACGGGTGTAAGGCACTACGCAATAACTACAATACTTTGAGCAACCCTCCATAATCGATACATATGCAGAGCCGCGTGTTTTGCGTGATGTTGGTAAATGATCAAATTTTTCAATCTCCGGAAAAGAGATATCAACTTGAGGTCTGCCAGTTTGATTGCGCTGAGCAATGAGGTCTGGCAAACGATGCAGAGTTTGAGGACCAAACACAACATCTACATAAGGTGCTCGATTAATGATTTGCTGACCTTCTTGGCTTGCAACACAACCGCCCACCCCAATCAATAAATTGGGTTTACGTTTTTTGAGCTCTCGCATTCGACCCAGATCAGAGAACACCTTATCTTCTGCTTTTTCACGAATCGAGCATGTATTCAAAAGGACGACATCGGCATCTTCGGGAGTGTCGGTAATGGTCATGCCTTCATCGGCATGGAGGATGTCAGCCATCTTGTCAGAGTCGTACTCATTCATTTGACAGCCAAAGGTTTTGATATAGAGCTTCTTCATATGCCGTTCTCAGGTTTATAACTGGGGGCGAAGCATTGATTTTACGGGATTGCTTAGCTTAGAGGAATCGATAGGCCAGAATCGTTACCAGGGTTGGCGGAATGGCTGCTAGGAGCAGCATGCCGGCAGAAACGGCAGCATTGGGAAAGTAGGATCGCAAAATCGCCAATCCAGCAGGGTTGGGGGCATTCGCAATGACCGTGAGGCCGCCACCAGCAACTGCACCACCGACTAATGCCAACTTAAACTCCAGAGAAGTACCAGTAACCAGAGAGCCTAAATAGGTCAGGGCGGCGTTGTCAGTTAAAGCAGTCAGCCCTAAGGCTCCATAAAAGACAGCGGTTGGGCTCATGTTTTGCAAAATCGGTTGTAACCACCACTCTTGAAGTCCGCCTAGGACAACTAATCCAGCCAAGAAGAAGCCTACCAATAAAGCCTCTCTCAAAATGAGTGGGCTTTGGTATTTTGGGTATGCAGTGGTGTAACCAATAAAAAACAGTAGTAGCCACATAAAAATCACTGGGTCATGCGCAAAAACGACAACACCTACCAAAAACAAAAGATGAACTAAGGTTACTGTCATGGGTGTTTTGTCGAGACTCGTTTTTGACTTTGGTTCAACAAACTCTTTTCGCAATAAGAAGGTAACGACTGATGCGTTAATCAAAATTGCAATACACGATTCGATACCAAAATGACTCATCATGAAGGCGCTATCCCAATTCCAGGCAGAAGCTACCATCAGCACAGGAGGCGCAGCAAAGTTTGTGAGCGTGCCGCCAATCGAGATGTTGACAAACAATACCCCTAGCGTACCGAAGAGCATTAGCTTGGAGCAAGAGTGACGATATACCAGATCTCTTAATAAAAAGGCGGCCAAGGTCATTGCAGCTGCTTCGGTAATGAATGAGCCTAGTATGGGTGTAATGCTCAGGGTTAAAAAGTATAAAGTGGGGGTCGACTTCGTTCTCAAAACAGTTTGAAGCACTTTGCCAAGAGCATGCAAAATGTGAGTGACAAAGTTGAGAATAGGTTTGCTGCCAGCAACAACCATGATGGCAAAAACAAAAAGGGCTTCCGTGAAGTTTCTAGTGCTAGCGTAATGTCTAGCTGTTTCTAAATCATCAACTAGAGCGAGAAAAACTATCAGGATGGCAGCCCAAAAACCAAAGACGATTTCGACCTCACCCAATAGGTGCCAAAGGCCCGCATGTTTCGGATGGCTCTTAGCTAAAGTCTCAAAATAAGCCGTGCTAAAAGTGTGTAACACCGCAAGCGCAAAAATAGTACTAGCGCCAATCTCAGTCAAGGTAAAGTTCATACTGGCATAGTATCAGTAGATGTTTGCAAACAAATAACCTTGATAATTAGTCGAAATTAAATAAAGAGAGCGTCATGATCAGAAATGCACAATCCCAATTTGGAGTGGGTCCTTTTCAACAAAAGCTGGTGATTGGAGATTTCCAATTGCTAGCCGATGTTGAGGTGGCTTCAGGCGGTACTAATACAGGACCTTCCCCACACGAGTATCTAGCTGCCGCTCTTGCATCCTGTACTAGCATGACCCTGAAAATGTATGCTGGTCGTAAATCGATGAACTTAAGTAATGTAATCGTTACGGTTCATGTTGAGCGCGAGAGTGATATTGAAAAATTTACCCGCGATATTCAATTATTTGGCGAACTGGCGGAAGAGGAAAAACAGCGCCTCTTAGAGATTGCGAATAAATGCCCAATTCATAAAGCGCTTTCAGGCGAGATCCAAATAAAAACCCAGCTGGTCGATTAAACCAAGCTGGGTTTGCGGAGCAAGCAAATTTAGTTTGGAGCGGCAGGTGCTGAGCCGCTTTTTCCGGCGTTATAACCAGCGTTGTATTCAGAAGCCTGTTGTTTCTTATAGGCATCATAAACATAGCCTGATGCTGCACCAACGGCGGCGCCACCAACAGCACCCCAAATCGGATTGCCATGAAGCACAGCAGTGCCAACAGCACCAGCAGCTGCACCAATTCCTGCGCCAGACAGAGTACGCTGCTCGGTATTGCTCATATTCGAGCAGGCCGTGATGGCGAATGCAGTAATAAGGAGGGCGATCATTTTTTTCATATAACTACTCCTAAGATTGAACGGATTTATTGTTTAGCACAAGGAAAGCGCGCTGCTAAAAAGCCTAGAAATGTTCCCGCGGCTGGTTTGTCTGCAGCTTGAGGATTAGTGCCGGTCCATTTGACAAAATCACCAATGACTTCATCGCGTTGTGGAGCAGGTTGTTTAACGCAGATAAAAGGCTTGGCCCTTTGAGGATGTCGGGTTGCTAAATAGGTGTCATAAATTGCGGTTGTATACCCAATGCAGAAACTCCGGGACTCAGGACTGGCTGGTAATTTGCAGGAATTCACTAATTCTTGAGTACTTAAGACAGGAACTTTTTCATCCGCATAGACGTTGCCAACGCAGCTGGCAAAGATGCTCAGAGCCACCAGTATTTTTTTCATGTAATCCCCCTTGAGTAAGTGATTTATAGCTATCAGTATATGATCGATTAGTCTAAACATGCGATCAATTAGGGTAATCCTATAATGACTTATGGCTATATTTGAACTTGACGGCATTGTCCCCTTATTAGCGAAGGGCGCATGGGTTGCTGAAAGCGCTGAAGTGATTGGTCGCGTAGAGCTTCATGAAAACGTGAGCATTTGGCCCCAGGTTGTGATTCGAGGTGATAACGATCTGATTCAGATCGGTGAGGGTAGCAATGTTCAGGATGCCTCGGTATTGCATACCGACCCTGGCTTTGAGCTATTGATTGGTAAGCACGTCACAGTAGGTCATAAGGTGATGTTGCATGGATGCCAAATTGGTGATGGCAGTCTAATTGGTATCGGTGCTGTGATTTTGAATGGCGCCAAAATTGGTAAACATTGCCTAGTGGGCGCAGGTGCGCTTGTAACAGAGGGCAAAGAGTTTCCAGACGGTTCGATGATTTTGGGTTCACCAGCCAAAGTCGTGAAGATGCTTGATGATGAGCAAATAAAAAAGATCGAAGAAATTGCTGGACGTTACGTCAGCAATGCGCAGCGCTATCTAAAGACCCTCAAGCCTATTTCCTAATTTAGACTTGCCATGTCAGATATTCAATTTTGGATCAGCATTGTTGCTACCATTGCTTTCGCAGTAACGGGAGTGTTGGCGATTGCGGACCGTGGCGTTGATCTTTTTGGAGTCCTAGTGCTGGGGGTGATTACCGCAATTGGTGGTGGAACGATTCGAGACATCATTTTGGGTGTCCCCAGTTTTTGGTCACAAGCGCCACTCTATGTATGGCTTGCTTTAGCCGCCAGCATGGCTACCTTTGTTGCTGAATCTTTTTTTACTCAACCCCAAATTTATCGATCCATGCTGTATTTGGATGGTTTGGGCGCAGCCTTATTTGGCATTCAAGGGGCGTTCAAAGCATGGCAGCTGGATTTTGGTTTGCCAGTAGCACCAGTAATTTTGGGGGTAATCACCGCGATTGGGGGCGGCTTATTGCGAGATATTTTGGCGGGTAGAAAAACCTTACTAATGTCACATGAGTTATATGCAATACCCGTTACATTGGGATGCTGTCTTTATATTCTAGCGCTCAATTTTTTGCCGCAATACCGCCTCGAATCCTCAGTGCTGTGCATGTTCGCCATCTTTGGCTTGCGTGCAGCAGCGATTCATTGGAATTTGAGCGTGCCCAAAGCTTTCATCACTAAAACGCGCTAACTGCTCCATCGCTGCGGGGATCCCAGCCACCCCTTAAAGTGCCTGAAGGTTCGCGAATAATGCAGCCAGCATGTCCCACGGTTTCATCAAAGGCATCGAGCATCTCAATTTCATGACCCAGCGAATGCAATTCTTTGGCAACCCAGGGACTAAAGCGAGATTCAAGTTTGAGACTATCACTCGTCTGCCCCCAAGTGCGTCCCAGCAACCAGCGAGGACGACTGATGGCATCTTGTGGATCCAGGCCGTATGTCGCAGTCCGGGTAAAGACTGCACATTGGGTTTGAGGTTGTCCGTCGCCGCCCATCGTGCCGTACACCATCGTCTTGCCATCTTTAAACAAAGCCAGCGCAGGATTCAGAGTATGGAAGGGTTTGCGATAGGGCTCAAGGTGATTGAGTGTTTTGGGATCCAAAGAAAAGCTGCAACCACGGTTTTGCCAATTGACGCCTGAGCTTGGCAACACAATACCGGCACCGAACTCGTGATAAATGCTTTGAATGAAAGAAACGCTATTGCCCTGTTTGTCAACTACACCCATCCAGATCGTATCCGCTGGACCTTTGCCCTGGCCCCAAGGTAATGCTTTTTCAGGATCAATATTTTTTGCTAGCTTCTTTAAAAAAGCAGGAGCTAAAAAAGATTGCGCATGTTTTTTCATGTATGCAGGATCGGTAACGAATTGATCGCGTACTTTAAACGCCTGCTTGGTTGCTTCAACACAGTGATGAACATATTCTGCGCTATCGACTTTGAAGCGCTTGAGATTGAGTTGATCCAGAATCCCTAGAATCATTAAGGACACAACACCTTGCGTTGGCGGGATCATGTTGTAAACATTGCCCAAGCTATGTTTGAGCTCGAGAGGATCAATCAGCTTGGCATGATGGCGACGCAAATCACCAAGTCGTAGTGGGCTTCCTAGTTCAGCAAGCTCTTTGGCTAGCAACTCAGCAAGATCGCCGCGGTAGTAATCCTCGGTTCCTTTTCTGGCAATTTGTCGTAAGGTTTTTGCCAGACGCTCTTGTTTGAAAATACTGCCGACTGCTGGAGCACGTCCATTAACAAGAAAGGTTTCTGCAAAACCAGGAATGGGACTTAACTCTTCTCGTTTCTTAGCAGTCAAGCTAGATTGACTGAAAGTGACTGGCACACCAGCTTCTGCATAGTGAATTGCGTCTGCTAGTAATCGTGACAGCGGGATCTTGCCTCTTAAGGCCTTCTGAGATAGTGCTTGTGCAGCCCCCCAGCCTGAAATCGTTCCTGCAACGGTATTTGCAGCTACTGCACCCCTGAAAGGGATGGCTTTAGTAATGCCTTGATTCGCATACCATTGTTTAGTGGCTAGGCCTGCAGCAGCCCCACAGGCATCAATGCCGCCCATGGCTTTGCCGGGGGAGTGAATGACCCAAAAAGAATCTCCGCCAATCGAGTTCATGTGGGGATACACCACGGCAATGGTTGCAGCTGCCGCAATCATGGCCTCCAATGCGTTACCGCCTTCTCGCAGAATGGCTACTGCAGATTCTGATGCTAGGGAATGAGGGGCAACCGCCATTCCTTGAATACCCCATTTTTGTTGCATATATCGACTTAGCCTTATTGAATACTCGATTGTAGATCGCGGGAAAACCCCAATCTGTTTTGATGAGGAATTACCCTAAGTAATGGATTTATCTCAAATTTTTCACAGCATAATTGCTTCGTTGTTTAAATCCATAAAAATATTTAGGAGCTACAGATGTCAACATCTACCAAAGCAGCCCCAATGACTGCTGAAGAACGCAAAGTTATTTTTGCATCTTCACTCGGAACAGTCTTTGAGTGGTACGACTTTTATCTATACGGTTCATTGGCTGCCATTATTGCCAAGCAATTCTTCTCAGGCTTAGATGCAGGCTCTGCTTTCATTTTCGCCTTATTGGCTTTTGCTGCCGGCTTTATCGTTCGCCCTTTTGGTGCATTGGTATTTGGTCGCCTCGGCGATTTGATTGGTCGTAAATACACCTTCTTAGTGACCATCCTGATTATGGGTGGATCCACCTTTGTGGTTGGTATTTTGCCAAATTATGCAACGATTGGTGTGACTGCTCCAGTGTTGCTGATTGCCCTGCGTTTATTGCAAGGCTTAGCTTTAGGTGGCGAGTATGGTGGTGCGGCAACTTATGTTGCAGAGCACGCTCCTAATGGTAAGCGCGGTGCTTACACTGCTTGGATTCAGACCACAGCAACAATGGGTCTCTTCCTTTCCTTGTTAGTGATTTTGTTCACTCGTGAATTCACTGGGCCTGATTTTGAAGTTTGGGGCTGGCGTGTTCCATTCATTGTTTCGATTGCACTCTTGGGCGTTTCAGTGTGGATCCGTTTGTCAATGAATGAATCTCCTGCATTTAAGAAGATGAAGGAAGATGGCAAGCTATCTAAGTCACCTTTGGGCGAGTCTTTTGGCCAGTGGAAGAACTTGAAGATTGTGATCTTGGCCCTCTTCGGTCTAGTTGCTGGTCAGGCTGTGGTTTGGTACACAGGTCAGTTCTATGCGCTGTTCTACCTCACCCAAGTTCTTAAAGTAGATGCTAAGACAGCTAATCTTTTAATTGCTGCTGCGTTGTTAGTGGCTACACCATTCTTCGTCGTATTTGGTAGCTTGTCCGACAGAATTGGTCGTAAGGTCATCATCATGGGTGGTTTGTTATTGGCTGTGATTACCTACATTCCAAATACCCCAGTCTCTGTATTTAACGCCCTGACACACTTTGCGAATCCTGCTCTGGAAAATGCAATGGCAACATCACCAGCGACAATTACTGCTGATTTGTCCGAGTGTACTTTCCAGTTCAACCCAACCGGTACAGCGAAGTTCACCAGCTCTTGCGATATTGCAAAACAGGTGATGGCTTCCAACTCCGCTAGCTACACCACGGTTGCTGGACCAGCAGGCAGCGTGGCTAAGGTCAAGATTGGCGAAACTGAGATTGAAGGTTACTCAGCAAAAGGTCTCGATCCAGCTGAAGCAAAAGCAAAAGATGCAGCATTTAAGAAAGCGATTCGTGATGACTTGACAGCTGCCGGCTATCCAGTCAAAGCGGATCCAGCTGCAATTAACTACTTTGCAACCTTCTTGCTCTTGGCTTTCTTGGTCTTGTTGGTAACGATGGTGTACGGCCCAATCGCTGCAATGTTGGTAGAGATGTTCCCAACCCGTATTCGTTACACCTCAATGTCCTTGCCATACCATATTGGTAACGGTTGGTTCGGTGGCTTGCTACCAACCATCTCCTTTGCCTTAGTAGCGCAGAACGGTAACATTTACTACGGTCTCTGGTACCCAATCATCATTGCTGCAATGACCTTGGTTATTGGTACCTTGTTCGTTCGTGAAACTAAAGATGTGGATATTTACGCACGTGACTAAGTAGTTGAATACAGTCTTACTGAGCTTTAATAAGAACCCGACCACTTGGTCGGGTTTTTTATTCCCATAAATCTTGCTGTTTACTGCGATTGAGTAATGCCACATTTTGATCGGCGATCGATGTTTGACGGCTACCGGGTATGAGCTCGATCCGGGCGCCAGCAGCAATCATACCGACCCGATTGACTTTGACATACCAGCCGCTAAAGCCAGATTGCAGCATGGCTTTAGCAGCACCTTTGTATCCCATCTTGGCATTGAACTTAAAGCAAGGCTCGCGCAGTTTGACTACCGTGAACTCAAGATCGCCGATGATGAGAATGTCGCCTACGTATACATTCGTCTCGAGTAAGCCTTCGATAGTGAAGTTTTCTCCAAGGGATCCTAGTGACAAATTGACAGGCTTTTTTGTTTCTCGCGTTAGGAGTTCATTCCAAAATACGTAATGTTCAGCGGGGTAGATGTAAATAGCTTTTTCAATTCCGCCATGAACTGTGAGATCAGCTTGCTCATCACCCTGAACGCCCAGTTTGGTTATTTCTACGGAGATAGGGTTATCCAGATTGCTAATCGATTGCTTTTGAATGGCTGACACCACTTTGGAAGCTGCGACTCCATTCTGTGCAAAGAGACTACTAACTTTTCCAATCGAAATGGAGAGGAGTTTTCCAGATTGCGCTTGGGTCATGTTGGGCTTACCTTCAGATGGGCTTTAAAATAGGGGGATGAGTTATTTTTATGAATACTGGCTGCCATTGCTATACCGCGTCAGCATCTACTTCGCAAATTCATTTCTGGATGATCCAGCAATGCTAGCTTTTGCCTTTTGTTGAGAATGTAATAAAGATAAACCAATTTGATGGCTTGTGCCTATGGCTTTTCCCAATAGGGCTGGTCATAAACTATGGTTAGTATTGGCTTATTAACCCACTCATTTCATAAGTAAGGTATTTAAATGATCAAGAAAATATTCACTGTAGCATTAGCAGGTACTTTTGCATTGGGCCCGATGGCAGGTAATGCCTGCACCAGCTTTTTATTAAAGGGCAATGATGGCGGTTTTGTGTATGGCCGCACGATGGAATTCGGTTTACCTCTCAAGTCCCAGCTCACAGTGATACCTCGCAATTACCAAGCGCAGGGCGTCGGAGTAGATAGTAAGCCTGGTACCGGCTTGAACTGGACTACTAAATATGCGGCTGTAGGCATGAATGGCCTAGGCTTGCCAGTCCTAGTCGATGGCATGAATGAAAAAGGTTTGGTAGGGGGTTTACTCAATGCACCTAATACTGCGGAGTATCAAAAGGTAAGCCCTGCTGATTCTGCTAATAGCATCGCCTCTGTACAGATGTTGATGTATGCCTTAACCAATTTTGCAACCGTGGGTGAAGTGAAGGCTGGCTTTGAAAAGATCAAAGTGAATCGCTCGATCATTCCAGCCTTTCATAATCAATCAGCGCCTGTGCGCATGACTTTGCATGATGCGACCGGTAAAAGTATTGTGATTGAGTATCTCAAGGGCGAGTTAGTGATAACGGATAACCCAGTGACTGTAATGACTAATGATCCTGCTTTCAGGGATCAGCTTAACGGCATTGGCAACTATGCTAACTTAACCCCGGTTGAAAAAGATCCGATGGTCATTAATGGAGCCACCTACGTTCCTCCTAGTTCAGGCAGCGGCTTGCATGGCTTGCCAGGCGATTACCTGAGCCCCAGTCGATTTATTCGTGCGCTCTTCCTGTCAAAATCTGCGCCAACGAATGTCAGCACAGATCAGCAAACCCATACTGCTTGGCATATCCTGGGTAGCTTTGATATTCCGCCTGGCGCAATTAGCTTGCCAGCGACCAATGCCTATGGTGGTGGCGCTGGTGGAATTGAAATTACTGAGTGGACTGTTGTAGCCGATAACAAAAACATGATGTACTACGTCAAAATGTTTGAGACTACGAATGTGCAGGCATTTGATATGAAGAAAATTGATGTCAATGCCAAAGAGGTGAAGTATTACGATCTCAATAAACCTCAGACCTATATTCCCATTAATTAATACCCATGGCGCAGATGTATTCCTATGAACCCAAGAATGGACATGGCTTATCCCATGATCCATTTAATGCCATTGTGGGTCCCAGACCGATTGGGTGGATTTCTACGCAAAGCAAAGCAGGTGTAGCCAATCTTGCTCCTTATAGCTTCTTTAATGCTTTTAACTATGTTCCACCCATCATTGGTTTTTCTAGCGTGGGCTACAAAGACACAGTCAGAAATATTGAAGAGACGGGCGAGTTTGTTTGGAATTTAGTTACCAAAGATTTGGCTGAGGCGATGAATGCATCATCAGCCGTCTACCCGCCCGAAACCAGCGAGTTTGATGTCCTCAATCTTGAAAAAGCTGCATCTACATTAGTGGCTCCTCCAAGAGTAGCGAAGGCTAAAGTCGCATTTGAATGTCAGTGCACCGAGATCATTCAACTCAAAGGGGTCTCAGGAGAAAAGGTGGAGACGTGGTTGGTTTTAGGTGAGGTGGTGAATATCCACATCGACCAGTCTTTATTACAAGATGGCATTTACGATACCGCCAAAGCGGGCCACATCCTTAGAGCCGGCGGCCGAGGCGATTACTTTACGGTAGGGCAAGAGCAGCTCTTTGAGCTATTGAGACCTCGCTAAGAGTTCCTTTTCATCTTATAATCTCGAGTTCGGCGAATTAGCTCAGCTGGTTAGAGCGACGGAATCATAATCCGCAGGTCCGGGGTTCAAATCCCTGATTCGCCACCAAATTGAAGGCCATTGCATTGCGCAGTGGCCTTTTTCATATCTGGGGTTTAATGAATGATGGCAAAAGTTTGGAACTTTATTTTCTTTCAGATGGGTTGGTTTGCTTGCGTCTTAGGTGCGGCAAACGGCCAAGCATTCTGGGCGGTGCTTCTCACGCTGCTTTATGTCCTAATCCATGTGTGGCATTCCGAGGACAAAAAGGCGGAGGGCATTCTATTATTCAAGGCATTTATATTAGGAGTAAGCGCTGACTCACTTATTATGAACATGGGCTTCTTGGACTTTAATGATGTCTGGCCAAGTCGATATTTGTCTCCGGCCTGGATGTGGGCACTATGGGTGTTGGTAGCGAGCACGATGAATGGATCGCTTTCTTGGCTGAAGGGCAAACCCATCTTGGGCGCCATCTTGGGTGCCATCGCAGGACCGTTGTCATATGAGGCGGGAATGAAGCTTGGAGCTGGGGATTGGGGTTCTGATCACCAATGGATCGGATTTGCCTTGGTCTCAGTAGTCTGGGCGCTTGCCATTCCCCTCTTTTTGTATTGGAATAAAACAACAAGCAATAGGGCCTTAAACAAAAATCTGTAAATTCCTGAGGATGAGGGCTTGCAAGAACTACTGTTTTTATATACAGTAACTTCTAAGTTGTAAACAGCCAGTAAATCTACGGGAAATAGCCCTAAACATAGCGAAAAAGGAATCAAAATGGCCTTGGATGATAAGAAAAAATCGGCCTCTTCAGAGTTTGAAGGGATGAGCGGAGACAAGCAAAAGGCATTATCGGCAGCCCTAGCGCAAATTGAAAAGCAGTTCGGCAAGGGCTCCATCATGCGATTGGGCGATGCTGAAATTAGCCAGGATATTCAGGTTGTATCGAGTGGTTCACTGGGTTTAGACATTGCGCTTGGAGTGGGCGGTCTAGCACGCGGTCGTGTGATCGAAATCTACGGCCCAGAGTCTTCTGGAAAAACAACCTTGACCTTGCATGCCATTGCAGAGATGCAAAAGTTAGGTGGAACTTGTGCCTTCATTGATGCTGAGCATGCGCTGGATGTGCAATACGCATCACGTCTAGGTGTAGATGTTAATAATTTACTGATCTCCCAACCAGATACTGGTGAACAAGCATTAGAAATTGCAGATGCATTGGTACGTTCAGGATCAATTGATTTGATCGTCATTGACTCTGTTGCAGCCTTAGTACCAAGAGCAGAGATTGAAGGGGATATGGGCGACTCCCTACCAGGTTTGCAAGCGCGTTTGATGAGTCAAGCGCTACGTAAATTAACAGGTGCTATTAAGCGGACCAATACAACAGTCATTTTCATTAACCAAATTCGAATGAAGATTGGTGTGATGTTTGGTTCTCCAGAAACAACTACCGGCGGTAACGCTCTGAAATTCTATGCGTCAATGCGTTTAGATATTCGCCGCATCGGCAGTATCAAAAAAGGCGACGAGGTTGTTGGCAATGAAACTCGCGTCAAGGTCGTTAAGAACAAGGTTTCTCCGCCATTCCGCGAAGCTATATTCGACATCATGTATGGCGCCGGAATCTCCAGAGAAGGTGAAATTATCGATATGGGAGTAGAGGCAGATCTCGTCGAAAAATCTGGATCTTGGTATAGCTATAACGGTGAGCGCATAGGTCAAGGGAAAGACAATGTCCGTGATTTCTTGAAAGAGAATCCAGAAATTGCTAAGGACATTGAAGGAAAAATACGTGAGAAGTTAGGTGTCAAAGCCGGTACAGCAGTAGTAGCGGATGTAGTAGGCGAAGAAGAGGAAGTCGAATAATTCGATGTCTGAATTTAGCAGTAAAGCCAAACAAGGCCCGAGTTTAAAAGCTCGGGCTTTGCGCCTTTTATCTTCTAGAGAATATAGCCGCAAGGGTTTGGCTGCTAAGTTACAAGAGTCGATGGCCCGATCGATGAAAAAAGATCCAGCAGCTAATGATGCAGGACCCAAAATCACTGCAAATGAAATCACTAAACAGATAGAAGCAGTTCTTGATGATTTTGAGGCGCGTGGCTGGCTCTCTGATGAGCGTTTTGCGGAAGCGCTGGTGCGGCGTCGGAGTGAGCGCTATGGAGCCAGAAGAATTCAGGAAGAACTGATTAAGGCCGGGGTGGATGGCGTAAAAACGGTAGGCTTGTTACAGGGTTTAAGAGAGACTGAGCGAGAGCGAGCCCAGGAGCTTTGGCAGAGAAAGTTTGGGGCTCTTGCTCAAGATCAAAAAGAGCGTGCAAGGCAGTATCGCTTTCTGGCCTCAAAGGGCTTTAGCGCTGACGTGGTGAGCAAGATTGTTGGCGGCCGATCCCAAGACTAGGGCAATTACGGATAGATTGGGCTCGGTTGACGCGTTGCAGCATGATAGACTTCAGAAGTCGATAAAACCTGTCAGATTTATTCAATTTGCTTGTCACAAGCATGAGTGAAAATCTCTGACTAGAGGGTGAAGTTGGCCTTACTAATCCATACCACTTGCATTAAAAGAAACCGCTTCCGGAGTCATTATGAAAATTCACGAGTACCAAGGCAAAGAACTTTTGCGCCAATTTAATGTGCCAGTACCTAATGGCATTCCTGCATTTAATGTTGATGAGGCTATGGCAGCGGCTCAAAAACTGGGTGGCCCAGTTTGGGTGGTGAAGGCCCAAATTCATGCGGGTGGACGCGGTAAGGGCGGCGGTGTGAAGCTGGCTAAGAGCTTGGATGAGGTAAAAAAATACAGCACAGAAATTTTGGGCATGCAATTAAAGACACATCAAACTGGCCCAGAAGGTCAAAAAGTCAATCGTCTATTGATTGAAGATGGCGCAGATATCAAGAAAGAGTATTACTTCAGCATCGTGACTGATCGCGGCACACAAAAAAATGTGATCATGGCGTCGAGCGAGGGCGGTATGGATATTGAAGAGGTTGCCGCAACGCATCCTGAAAAAATCATTAAGGTATTTGTTGATCCATTAATTGGTTTAACCGATGCACAGTGCGATACGGTGGCTAAAGGTATTGGTATTCCGGATGCCTCGATCCCAATGGCACGCGATGTATTTAAGAATCTCTACAAGACTTATTGGGATACCGATGCTTCTTTAGTCGAAATCAATCCGCTGATTTTGGAAGGTAACGGCAAGATTAAGGCGTTAGATGCTAAGTTTAATTTTGATCCAAACGCCTTATATCGTCATCCAGAAATCGTCGCATATCGAGATATGGATGAAGAAGATGCCGCCGAGATTGAAGCTTCCAAGTTTGATCTAGCTTACATTTCTTTAGATGGCAATATTGGTTGCTTGGTCAATGGTGCTGGTTTAGCGATGGCTACTATGGATACGATCAAGTTATTCGGTGGCGAGCCTGCTAACTTCCTTGACGTTGGTGGTGGTGCTACAGCCGAAAAGGTAACTGAAGCTTTTAAGATCATGTTGAAGAACAAGCATGTGGAAGCTATCTTGGTCAATATTTTTGGCGGCATTATGCGCTGTGACGTGATTGCTGATGGCGTAGTAACAGCCTGTAAGGCAGTTAACTTAACGGTACCTTTAGTAGTGCGCATGAAGGGTACTAATGAAGAATTGGGTAAGAAGATTCTGGCTGAATCGGGATTGCCAATCATCAGCGCTGACTCCATGGCTGAAGCAGCAACCAAAGTTGTTGCTGCTGTTGCTAAAAACAAATAATCAGGGAATTCTGAAATGTCTATATTGGTTAATAAAAATACTAAAGTTATTACACAAGGAATTACTGGTAAGACCGGTCAATTTCATACTGAAAAATGTCAAGAGTACGCTAATGGTAAAAACTGTTTTGTTGCTGGCGTAAATCCTAAAAAAGCTGGCGAGTCAATTTTCAATATTCCAATTTTTGGAACAGTCAAGGAAGCGGCTCAGCAAACTGGTGCTACAACCTCAGTTATCTACGTACCACCTCCAGGTGCGGCAGCGGCGATTTGGGAAGCAGTAGAGGCAGATCTTGATTTTGTGATCTGTATTACTGAAGGCATTCCAGTCAGAGATATGTTGGAAGTACGCAATAAGATGAAAGCGAAAGAAGCTGCTGGCGGTAAGAAGACGTTATTGCTTGGGCCAAACTGCCCCGGCATCATTACTCCAGATGAAATCAAGATTGGCATCATGCCAGGACATATTCATAAAAAAGGGCGTATTGGTGTTGTAAGCCGCTCAGGAACTTTGACTTATGAAGCGGTGGGTCAGCTCACTGCGATTGGTCTGGGCCAGTCCACGGCAGTGGGTATTGGTGGCGATCCTATCAATGGTCTTAAACATATCGACATTATGAGAATGTTTAATGAAGATCCCGACACAGATGCCGTGATTATGATCGGTGAAATTGGTGGGCCTGACGAGGCAGAGGCAGCGCGCTGGTGTAAAGATAATATGAAAAAACCTGTGGTTGGTTTCATTGCTGGCGTAACAGCGCCACCCGGAAAAAGAATGGGCCACGCCGGTGCATTGATTTCTGGTGGAGCCGATACTGCAGATGCCAAGTTGGCCGTGATGGAGGAGTGTGGCTTTAAGGTTACTAAGAATCCATCTGAAATGGCTGTATTGCTAAAAGCTATGCTATAAATTTTTTAGCGGTAGACAAACGTATTAATATAAATACGCATAACTAACTACAGCCCCTATGGGGCTGTAGTTATATATAACTATTAGGAGGCAATATGGATTTAAGTTCAGGTAGTTTTTGGTTTGCTTTAGGTTCAATTATTCTCACGAATATTTTGCTCTCTGGAGATAACGCGGTAGTCATTGCATTGGCTTCGCGGGCACTCCCTAAGGCCCAACAAAAATTAGCAATGATTTGGGGTAGTGTCGCTGCAATAGTAATCCTTGTTTGTTTTACCTATTTGGCAGTTACCCTCTTAAAACTTCCATTTATTAAGGTATTGGGTGCGTTTTTATTGGTTTATGTTGGCGTTAAGCTAATGTCTGAAGGTGATGAAGATCCTGATACTGCCTCACAAGCTAGTTTATTAGATGCAATCAAAACTATTCTCATCGCAAATTTAGTAATGAGTTTAGACAATGTGATTGCCGTAGCTGCTGCTGCTCAAAAAGCGCCTGAGGGCGCACGCTTGTTTTTACTTTGCTTGGGTCTTGGGGTAAGTGTTCCAGTCATTATTTTTGGTAGTGCTATGTTAATTAAATTGATGGAACGTTTTCCGTCAATTATTGTGATGGGGGCTGGGCTACTTGGAATGCTAGCAGGTGATATGTTTGTGGAGGAGCCATTTGTCCATCAACTAGTGCTTGCGACTTTTGGTGAGGTTGAGGAGTTTTTCCAAGTCGCGGGCGTTGTGATTGTTGTTGGCTTGGGCTTATATTTAAAAAACAGAAGCCAGAAAAACATAAAGCACTCGTAAAGTATGACGACCTAAAAATAGAAAAGCCGGCCCTAATTGCTGGCTTTTCTGACTTTAGTACGGATGGTAATTACTCTGCGGAGAGTAGAAGATCTTGCTTTTCATCCCAGGAGTCTTTGATATGCAAAAAATAGTTCCATTAGAAGAGGAATTAGTTCAGGATCAAGAAAAAGGATTTACCTTGATAGAGGTAATGGTAGTTGTTGCCATCATCGGTATCTTAGTTGCAATTGCAGTGCCTCAGTATCAAGACTATATTGCGCGCAGTCGTGTTGTTGAGGGCATGAACTTAGCCTCGAGTGCAAAACTGGCTGTAACAGAAGCTTTTGCAAGTCGTGGTACCGTCTCGATGGATGAAGCAACCCAGGGTTCATTCTCATTCAACCCAACTAGAAGTGTTAAAGAGATTGAAATTACTCGCTCTGGAGCAATTGCCATTGACTACCAGGTAAGTGTTGCGCCTGCTGGAAAAAATACTTTACACCTAGTGCCAACAAATGACCCGGATGCAAACATACCCAAGCCAATTGATTTATCAAAACCAGAGGGTACAACGTGGGCTGGTGGCTGGGCCTGCAGATCTTCCGAAACTAATCTATCGCTACAGTTACTACCCTCAGAATGCAGGGTATCTAAATAATTATTTGCGGCTATTAGGGGGGCTGTAAATTATGACGATAAAATAACCCCATGAATGCCCAGCTCCCATTAATGTTGCAACAGGCTATTGAAGCCTTCCAAGGCGGTAATTTTGAGAGGGCTTCTGCCATTTTGCAAAGGGTGATTCAGGTTGATGCCAAGAATCTTCCAGCCCTGCATATCTTAGGCTTAATCAGGGCATCCCAAGCCAACTTTAAAGAGGCGGCCCATCTTTTAGCTAGAGCAGCACGCATCCATCCCAACGATGCCTCGATTCAATATAACTTGGCCAAAGCTTTAGCCGATATGGGTTCGGATAAGGAGTCAGTTCCACACCATAAAAAAGCCGTTGAACTGGCCCCCCAAAATCCCGAGGCATGGCTCAATTATGGAAAAACAGAATCCAATTTAGGCCGTCACGAGAACGCCCTTATTCATTACGATAAAGCGCTCAATCTCAACCCACATTATGCGCAAGCTGCTTCAAACAAGAGTGCCACCTTAAGAGAGCTCGGGCGTTATGAGGAGGCTCTAGTATGCGCTGAACAAGCCTTAGCCATGAGCGCTAGCTTGGCAGAAGCGTGGACCAACAAAGGAGTGAGCTTGCATGAGCTTGGACGTTATGACGAGGCTATTACCCATTATGACCAAGCTCTTACTTTAAAGCCAGATGATTACGTGGCCTGGACTAATAAGGGAGTCACCTTAAAGGCCATAAAGCGCTATGACGATGCAATTGCTCATTTTGATCAAGCCCTGACTCTGAAGCCAGATTATCACGAGGTATGGACCAATAAAGGAGCCGCCTTGCATGATCTCAAACGTTACGACCAAGCCATAGCTTGCTACGATAAAGCTCTAAGCTTGAATCCACGATACTGCGAAGCATGGATTAACCAAGGAAATTCCTTGAAGGAGTTAACTAGGGTTGTGGATGCAAAAACTGCTTTTGAGAAGGCCATCGAGTTGATGCCAAATTCAAATATAGCACGATGGGGAAAGCTATTTACATATATACCAATTATTCCCTCTTCAAGTAAAAGCGTTCAAGAACTAAGAGTGGCATTCACCTCAGAGCTACAAGAGTTAGACAAATGGTTTAATCAAGAGAAACTTGATGGAGCGCATGAAGCAGTAGGGTCTAGCCAGCCATTTTATTTAGCATATCAGGCGCTGAATAACAAAGAGCTTCTAAATCAGTATGGCCTTATTTGTCATCGCATCATGTCTCATTGGCAAAAAACCCATTTGCTGCAACACAGTGTAAAAAAAGAGAATATCAAAATACGAATTGGGATTATCAGTGAGCAAATTTGTAACCACTCAGTCTGGAATGCCATTACGAAAGGACTAGTATTAAATCTCGATGTGAATAAATTTGAGATTCATATTTTTCATTTGGGAACTTCTATTGATGACGAAACTTTATCGGCAAGAGGAAAGGCAAAAACTTTTACAGATAACCAGTTTTCGTTGTTAGATTTATCAAAGTCAATTATCGAGAAAAGCCTAGATGTTTTAGTTTATCCTGAGATTGGTATGCATGCTCTCACAATGCAGTTAGCCTGCCTGCGTCTTGCCCCGATCCAAATTGCTACTTGGGGACATCCCGAAACTACTGGTTTGCCAACCATTGATTACTATTTATCTGGCGCATTATTTGAGAATGACTCTTCTCAAGATGCCTATACCGAAGCCTTGATTAAATTACCTAATTTAGGCTGCAGTTATTCTAGACTACCCGTAATTCCTGCGGATTTTGATGTTGAACAATTTGGTATTAGCCTTAACGAACCCATCTTGATATGTCCAGGGGCGCCATTTAAATATGCCCCAAAAAATGATTGGATTTTTGTTGAGATAGCCAGGCGTTTGGGTAAATGTAAGATGGTTTTCTTTAAAGACCAAAACGGTTGGTATGAAATTTTAAACTCACGTTTAGTTAATGCATTTAAAGAAGCTAGCTTAGCTCTTGAGGATTATGTTGTTTTCATCCCATGGCTAAAATCAGAACAGTTTTATGGACTCATGAAACATGCAGATGTATTTATGGATACGATTGGATTTTCAGGATTTAATACCGCAATGCAAGCAGTTGACTGTGCATTGCCTATTGTTACACGTGAGGGGAGCTTCATGAGAGGCCGTTTTGCAAGCGGCATCCTAAAAAGAATGACAATACTTGAGCTGATAGCAGATTCTGATGAAACTTATATAGAATTAGTTGTTCGGATTGCAGAAGATAGCTTATATCGCAATCAAATCATAAATAAAATGAATGAAACGCGTCATGTGCTCTACGATGATCCAGAGCCAATTAGAGCATTCGAAAATTTTTTATTGAGTATTACTGCATAATCAAACAGTAATATGGTTCATTCCAAACGAGATATTTTATAAATTGATAACAACGGCACCCTTAGATGTAAATTCTTTAGGTCGATCAATTACCATAGGGATTTCTGCTTACGGCAATCACGAGACAACCAAGCATTGCCTCAGAGTATTGTTGGATGGACTCCGAGGAGATTATGAATTAATCTTAGTTGATGATTGCTCCCCAGATAATGGTTTGATTATAAATCTTTTTTTAGAAGCCGCCAAGGAGCATAAAAATACAAAGATTTATAGATTCGATGAGAATAAAGAATACAGCGGAAGCCTGAATTGCATTCTATCCGAGTCTACTAGTGATAGAGTTTTTTTTATTTCAAATGATATTTTTATATCACCTTCTTATATTCAGGCAATACTAGAGGTGGCTGATATTAATCCAAATATTGGCATCGTTAGGGGCGTGTCAAATTTTGTTGATAATTGTGGGAAAAAAACTCACAACATCAATATCGGCGACAAGATTAAGCATCTAAGAGATGTTGCACCTTTTGGAAAAAATTTATTTGAATTGGAAAAAGGTTCTTATTTTGAGGAGAATTTTTTAACTGGTGACGCGTTCATGACCAAAAGAGAGGTGATATCAAGGATAGGTACTTTTGACCCCTTATTTTATGGATACTTTGCTGATCATGATTATGGAATTAGAGCAATGAAGGCTGGATTTAAGTTGGCAGTGGCCAAGGGCGCCTTTGCTTTTCACCATAGGAATGCTAATTTTGAGTATTTAGAAAAAAATGCACGCGAGAGAAAACTAAATGCAAGGTGGGCTAAGATTCATGAAAACTGGGCACGCTTTAAACTCAAATACGATCTGCCTATTGATAGAATGTATGAATTAGATATGCTCGTTCGTTTGGATTGGGATTTTTTGAATGCTTACACAGAAGACCTTGAAAAGCTTTATATTCCACCTGTAGATTATTCTAAATATCTTATTGCTTCTTGATTGGATCGATGCAGCGTACCAGTCTTCGATTAGAGAGAATTTAAAATTACATGCTTTTGACATTACAAGCAGATGTTTACTTCTCCGCTACCCATTCCCCAGACTTACCTCCACTCTTCTCAAGTAGTTTGATATCACTCATGACCATTCCTCGGTCAACTGCTTTGCACATGTCATAGATTGTTAGTAGGGCGACTTGGACTGCAGTTAGGGCTTCCATTTCGACTCCAGTGGGTCCAGTGGTTTCCGTCCTGACTGTGCAGCAGATGCTATTTATATTGAGATCCATTTTAAATTCGAGACTCACATGCGTTAAGGCAAGGGGGTGACAGAGCGGAATCAGATCAGCGGTTTTCTTGGAGGCTTGTATGCCTGCAATTCTGGCTATTCCCAAAACATCCCCCTTTTTGTGGCTGCCAGCAAGGATCATTTCTAGGGTTTGTGCTTGCATAGAGATTTGGCCGGAGGCAATAGCAATACGGTGAGTATTTGCCTTATCGCCAACATTCACCATATGGGCTTGGCCGCTCTCATCAAAATGGGTAAGTTTGTTCATAGAATAGTTTTACCATATAGGCATGGATGATATAAAAATATCGTGTTACGCATCCCCTGCTCAGCGTTATATAAGCTATTTTTTGGTCATCGTTCTGATGATGTCCAGTAATGCCCAATTGGCTTGGTCTGCTAGCTCCGCTTCAACAGCTCCCTCTGGGGATGTTTCTGTAGAGGGTAATTCTGCGGCAATCCAGAACATTGGGCGCGCGATGCAATCACCGGAAGCCCGCTCTGCTAATTTACCAACTCGTTCAGTAGCGCCAACCCAACCCAATATTGTTCTTCCAGATATGGGCGATCCGGGTGGAGATGCTTTAAGTCGGGTGGATGAACGTAAGTATGGCGAAATGATCATGAGGGAAATTCGACCAGACCCAGACTATTCCAATGACTTACCTCTCTATGATTATTTGAACGAGATGGAAAGGCGCCTTTTGCAGTCTGCTAAGCGCTTGCAGCTAGGAGGAGCGAATGAGCAAGGTAGTGGCGCCTATCAATACGAAATCTTTGCAGTCAAAGATAGCTCGATTAATGCTTTTGCTTTACCCGGCGGGTTTATCGGATTTCATACAGGTTTGATTGTGAATGCAGAAACGGACTCAGAAGTGGCCTCAGTAATGGGGCACGAAACTGGCCACGTTTTACAGCGACACATGGCTCGTCAACTAGACAAGCAATCTACCAATACTATGATTGCGCTTGCAGGATTTGTTTTAGGAGCCTTAGCAGCATCTCATAATCCCAGCGCTGCTGCTGGATTAATGCAGGGCGGCCAAGCTATTGCTGTCAATAACCAACTGTCGTATTCCCGCGATGCAGAGCGTGAGGCCGATCGGGTTGGCTTTCAGATTCTGAGCGGAAGTGGTTACGACGTTCATGGGGCGCCAGATTTTTTTCAGCGTTTACAGAAGGTAACCGGCATTATGGATAGCGGTGTGCCAGCCTATGTTCGTACGCACCCCCTGACAACAGAGCGGATTGCCGATATGCAAGATCGCGTTCGATCAATACCAAATCGAACTGTTCCGACTGCTATTGAGTTTTACTTTATTAAAGCCCGCGCTCGGCTAGAGCAGTCCGGAACCACCAGTGGACTTTATGATCTGAAAAATACTTTTGATAGCCTCAGTAAGCAGTCTCAGCCTGGAAAGCAAATGGAGGGACTTTATGGGCTTGCTTTGATTGCACAACGTCAGGGAAAAATTGATCAGGCCGAGGCCTATCTTCAAGATGCTCGCAAAGTTGCCCATGCAGAAATTGCACCGAACTCTTCTCTTCAAAGACAGAGTCTATCTTTGGACATCACCGCTTCTGAGCTAGCGCTTGCAAAAGGAAAAAATGAAGAGGCACTTCAGATTGCTCAGGCTACTCTAAAGGCATATCCCATGTCGTATGCTGCAGGAGCTGCAATGATCAATGCTGAGCTCAAAATGGGGCGGACTAATGAGGCCATTGCATGGTTGAAGGCCAGAACTAAAGCACAGCCCAATGAAATACTGTGGTGGGGTCTTTTATCTCAAGCTTATGACCAAGCCAAAAATGATCCAATGCGCCATTACGCCTTAGGAGAAAAATATGCTCTAGAGGGCTCCTGGAATGCAGCGATTGAGCAGCTCAAAATTGCTCGATCCTTAGGAGGCTCTGACTTTTATCAAGCCTCTACGATTGATGCTCGCTTAAGAGATATGCAAAGACGCTTTCAAGAGGAGCAAAAAGATCTCGGAAAAACTTCTGGTAGAAATTAATGGATTAATTAGTGCAGGCCATGCAGAGTGCTTGGAGTATCAAAAGTATCTTCAGTTGAATGGCTGGCGTGAAGATGGGCAATTCTCCAGCCTTGGCTATCCTGAAGTAAAACCAAAGTAATGTTTAAAAAGAAAGCCGCTTCAATTTGATCTGCTTTCAAATGAACAGCTTCAGTCGTGTCATAAATTGCTGCGCCAAGAATAGTGTGGCTAATGCAGGCAATCGGCTCAAGAAATAAAGGTTGTTTAGATAGCAGTCTTTCGAGTCCATTTCGAATTTCTGCATGACCTGTTAAGCGCTGACCTTCCGGGAGAACGCAGGTGATAGAGTCATCATCCAACCAAATATCGAGAGCGGTTTGTACATCGCGATTTCTGAGTGCTTCCCGCCAAGCATCAACCACATCATCTGCATTATGAAAAAGTCTGGCAAGTTTAGACATGGCGGCTTTCTGGATGAGTGCTTATATGGTGAGGCTATTAAACACCTGTTCTGGTGAAATTTCTGTAAGGCATTTTAGATGCCCCAAAGGACATTCTCTATGATGGCAGGGGCTGCAAGGTAAATTGAGCCAAATAATTTTGGCTTTAACTGACAGTGGCGGGGTATGCTGGGGATCGCTAGACCCAAAGATAGCAATTTGAGGCTTTTGCAGCGCTGCTGCGATATGCATTAATCCAGAGTCATTGCTCACAACAGAATTGCAAAGACTGATGATTGCCATTGCTTCTTCAAGCGAGGTTTGTCCGCACCAATTGTGAATTCTTCCGCTATCTTGACCGGCAATCATTTGGCCGAGGTGGTGATCATTTTGGCTGCCCAATAAAATAATTTGAGCCTGCGCATTCTGGGCTAGCACTTTCTTAGCAAGTTCAGCGAAAGACTCTGCTGGCCAGCGCTTAGTCATACCATACTCTGCGCCAGGACAGAATACATATAGGGAGTCTTGATTGATATTCGCATGCTCTAACTTATCTCTAGTAGCATGAATAATCTTAGAAGAGAGTTTTAATTGAGGGGCTTGAGGGTATTCGCTGTCTTGCGGATTCTCATGATCTAGAAGGTCAATTAAATCTAAATAGCGCTCAACCATCGGAGGACGCTGCATTTTGCTGGGGTTAGGTAGTGCAAAATTAATAAGGCCAAACCGTGCCTCACCTCGATAGCCAAGTCGAAATGGGATATTCGAAAGCCAAGGAATCAGTGCAGATTTAAAGCTATTGGGTAAGACAAAGCAGGCCTGATAAGACTGTTTTTTTAAGCTTTGAGCGATTTGCTTGCGCAAAGACCATTGCAATTTTTTATGCTCAAGAGGAGCTTCAATTACCTCATGAATTTGCTCGCACGCTCGATATATTGGAGCTACCCATGGTGTAGCAAGAACATCAATTTGAGCCTTAGGGTAATTAAGCTGCAGCGTCGCCAAAAAAGGTTGAGACATAACAGCGTCTCCAATCCAGTTGGGGGCAATGATCAGAATACGGTGCATAAGAGGGTATCCCGATTGCGCATCTCAAGATGGCTTGAGATGCGGATGGATTTAGTGCCCGTGGGGCGCGGTTCCAGGAATAAGTTTGTACTCAGTACCGCAGTAGGGGCACTTCGCTTCGCCTGTATCAGTAATATCTAAAAACACCCGGGGATGTGAGTTCCAGCTAGGAGTTTTACTTGTTGGGCAGTGCAAAGGAAGATCTTTGCCATCGACCATCACCACATTGACTTCGCTCATATGCTTTCCTAATTACTAAATGATTACTTTACGTAAGTTAGCCAAGATTGATAACGCTCATTCTTTCCATAAACCGCTGAGAAATAGGTCTCTTGAATTTTGGCAGTGATGGGGCCTCTTTTGCCGTCACCAATACTGCGATCATCAAGCTCTCTTATTGGAGTGACTTCAGCAGCAGTACCAGTAAAGAAAGCTTCGTCAGCCGAGTAGATTTCATCACGCGTAATGCGCTTTTCGCGTAACTCAAGACCGAGGTCTTTCACGATCTCAATGATGGAGTCTCGCGTAATACCGTCCAAACATGAGGCTAGATCGGGCGTATAGACGATGCCATCGCTAACGATAAAGATATTTTCACCAGCACCTTCTGAAACATAGCCTTCGGTATCGAGTAACAAAGCCTCATCATAGCCATTAGCAGTAACTTCTTGATTGGCCAAAATAGAATTGATGTAGTAACCAGAGGCCTTGGCACGTACCAAGGAAGAATTCACAAAGTGACGTGTAAATGAAGAGGTTTTGACACGAATGCCTTTATTAAGACCATCTTCACCTAAATATGCGCCCCATTCCCAAGCGGCAATAGAAGTGTGGATGGTATTTCCCTTAGGGGAGATGCCCAGTTTTTCTGAGCCAATGAAAATGATGGGGCGAATGTAGCAAGACTCCAGTTTGTTGCTCTTAACTACTTCAACAATTGCCTTGCTGATCTCTTCTTGAGAAAAGCGCATGGCCATCTGGAATATCTTTGTCCCATTGAATAAGCGTTTGACATGCTCTGGAAGTCTAAAAATAGCCGTACCTTGAGGGGTTTTATAGGCTCGAATCCCTTCAAAAATGCCCATGCCATAGTGCAGACTATGGGTTAGCACATGAATATTGGCCTCGCGCCATGGGATGAGCTTCCCATCGGACCAAATAAAGCCATCGCGGTCAGACATCGACATGTTTTCTACCTTTTATTCCAGATCAGTCTAGGTTAAGTGGAAGGCGCGCTAAATGGGTTAATGCCCGGATTTGGAATGCCTTCGAGACCTTATTGTAGAGCAGGTAGGTCAAATCTCTGGGTGGGTAAGAACTCGGAGGATTTAGAATGGAGATCTACCTACAAACCCCCTTAAATACAGCCTTTATTTTCTATGTCAGATACCCTTTTTAAAGTGAAACGCTTAAGTGACTTGGCCGCAGCCGGTTTACTGAAGGGAAAGCGAGTCTTGATTCGGTCCGATCTCAATGTTCCCCAGGATGAGGCGGGCAATATCACCGAAGACACTAGGATTAGGGCGTCGATGCCCGCAGTCCAGATTTGTTTAGATGCCGGGGCTGCAGTGATGGTGACATCCCACCTGGGGCGCCCAACCGAGGGTGAATTTAAGCCGGAAGATAGCTTGACCCCTGTAGCCCATCGGATTGCTGAATTGCTGAACCGTAAAGTGCCCTTGATTAGCGATTGGGTTGACGGCGGTTTTGAGCTGGAGCCTGGCGACTTGGTGTTATTGGAAAACTGTCGTCTGAACGTAGGTGAGAAGAAGAATTCGGATGAGTTATCTAAAAAAATTGCAGCACTGTGCGATGTCTATGTAAACGATGCTTTTGGTACTGCCCACCGGGCGGAAGCTACAACGTATGGTGTTGCTAAATTTGCACCCGTTGCGTGCGCTGGTCCACTGATGGCGGCAGAATTAGACGCGCTGAGTCGCGCCCTGGCCGATCCAAAGCGTCCACTGGTAGCCATTGTTGCTGGCTCTAAGGTTTCCTCGAAGTTAACCATTCTCAAAGCCTTATCTGCAAAGGTGGATGAGCTGATTGTGGGCGGTGGGATTGCGAATACCTTTATGTTGGCCAAAGGTTTGCCGATTGGTAAATCATTAGCAGAGCCCGACTTAGTTAATGAAGCCAAAGAAATCATGGATCTGATGGAAAAGCGTGGCGCGCATGTGCCGATTCCTGAAGACGTCGTTGTTGCTAATGAGCTCTCTCCATTAGCTCGTGCTAATCGAGTGCCTGCTGATCAGGTTGCTGAAGATGACATGATTTTGGATATTGGACCTAAGACTGCAGCAAGACTTTCTATTATGTTGGCGCATGCAGGAACGATTGTCTGGAATGGCCCACTCGGCGTATTTGAGATTGATCAATTTGGCGGTGGTACAAAAATGTTAGCCGCTGCAATTGCACACTCACCAGCTTTTTCAATCGCAGGCGGGGGAGACACTCTTGCGGCAATAGCAAAGTATGGCATTGAGAACCAAGTTGACTATATTTCTACTGGTGGCGGAGCATTCTTAGAGTTTCTGGAAGGTAAAACCTTGCCTGCCTTTGAGGTGCTTGCTGAAAGAGCGAAAGAGTAACCATGCTAAGAGCAACCAAAATCATTGCCACCTTAGGGCCGGCCTCTGAAAAGCCAGATGTCTTAAGAGAGATGATTCTTGCGGGTGTAGATGTTGTGAGAATGAATTTCTCGCACGGCACGATTGCTGATCACAAGGCTCGTCACGATCTGGTGCGTACTATCTCAGCTGAGATTGGTAAAGAAGTCGGCATCATGGCGGACCTTCAAGGTCCCAAGATTCGAGTTGGTAAGTTTGCACAAAACAAGATTGAACTCAAAGAAGGCGCTGACTTTATTTTGGATGTTCATTGTCAGTTGGGTAACCAAGAGCGTGTTGGCCTTGATTACAAAGAATTGCCAAGCGATGTGCAGCCTAATGATCGACTATTGCTAAATGATGGCTTAGTGGTCTTGCGTGTGCAAAGTGTAAAGGGTGGTGAAATCCTCACCCGTGTTGAGCAAGGTGGCCCATTATCAAACAACAAGGGCATTAATCGTGCTGGTGGTGGACTGACTGCTCCTGCATTGACCGAAAAAGATATTGTCGATTTAGATGCGGCGATTGCGATGGGGGTAGATTTTCTAGCAATTAGTTTCCCAAAAGATGGTGCTGATATGGCCTATGCCCGCAAGCTAGCGGATGCTGCTAGTGCAAAGCACAAAGTTGGTAAAGTCAAAACGATTGCTAAGGTAGAGCGCGCTGAAGCAATTGAGACCGAGGCACTACTGAGCATTATTCGGGAGAGTGATGGGATCATGGTTGCTCGGGGAGACTTGGCTATTGAGGTTGGTAATCCCGCAGTACCAGCATTACAAAAAAGGATGATCGCGTTGGCGCTTGAGGCAGATAAGTTTACGATTACTGCAACTCAAATGATGGAGTCGATGATTAATGCTCCCGTTCCAACCCGTGCAGAAGTGAGTGATGTCGCCAATGCTGTCTTAGACGGAACGGACGCTGTCATGCTATCAGCAGAATCCGCGGCTGGTATGTATCCAGTACAAACAATAAAAGCGATGGCTGAGATTTGTGTTGAAGCTGAGAAATCAGATAATGTGAGGTTAGATACAGACTTTTTAGATCAAACCTTCACTCGTATTGATCAGACTATTGCGCTTGGAGCCTTATTCACTGCGCACCATCTCAATGCAAAAGCCATTGCCGCCCTAACTGATTCGGGATCCACCCCAATCTGGATGAGTCGTCATAATATTCATCTGCCGATTTATGCGCTGACTTCGAAGATTTCGACTCAACGTGCCCTCAGCACTTATCGTAATGTCATTCCACTCAGTCTTCATTACAGCAAGGATCGTGAAACTGCTTTGAAAGAAGTTGAATCTTGTTTGAAGAAAGCAGGGGCTGTTAAGGAGGGTGACACCGTAGTGCTTACCTCTGGCGAGCCAATGGGAGAGCCTGGTGGTACCAACACCCTAAAAATTATTCACGTAAAGTAAGCTATTTAATTAACCCTTAACCTCAGATTAAGAGAAAAACTATGTCCCTTGTATCAATGCGCCAACTCTTGGATCACGCTGCAGAAAATGGCTATGGTCTACCAGCCTTTAACGTGAACAATCTTGAGCAAGTTCAAGCCATTATGGAAGCCGCCAATGAAGTTGACTCTCCAGTCATCATGCAAGCATCAGCTGGCGCCAGAAAATATGCTGGTGAAGCGTTTTTACGCCACCTCATTTCGGCTGCAGTTGAGGCTTATCCCCATATTCCAGTAGTCATGCATCAAGATCATGGACAGAGCCCTGCTGTCTGTATGGCTGCTATCAAGAGCGGCTTTACGAGTGTGATGATGGATGGCTCTCTTGAGGCAGATGGCAAGTCCGTTGCCAGCTATGAGTACAACGTCGATGTCTCAAAAGAGGTGGTGAAGTTTTCTCATTCGATTGGTGTAACAGTAGAGGCGGAATTGGGCGTTTTAGGCTCTTTGGAAACCATGAAGGGCGATAAAGAAGATGGTCATGGCGCAGACGGAATGATGACTCGCGAGCAATTGTTAACTGACGTTGAGCAAGCTGCTGATTTTGTCAAGGCAACACAGTGCGACGCCTTAGCGATCGCGATTGGCACTAGTCATGGTGCTTATAAATTTACCAAGAAGCCTACCGGGGATATTTTGGCAATAGAGCGTATTAAAGAAATTCATAACCGTATTCCAAATACCCATTTAGTAATGCACGGTTCATCTAGCGTGCCTCAAGAATTGTTAGCTGAGATTCGTGAGTTTGGCGGCGATATGAAAGAAACCTATGGCGTTCCAGTTGAGGAAATCCAAGAGGGCATAAAGAATGGCGTACGCAAAATTAATATTGATACTGATATTCGTTTGGCGATGACTGGTGCAATTCGCCGTTACTTGTTTGAAAATCCCAGCAAGTTTGATCCGCGTGATTATTTAAAGCCTGCTCGTGAAGCGGCCAAAAAAGTCTGTATCGCCCGCTTTGAAGCCTTTGGCTCCGCCGGGCAAGCGGCGAAGATTAAACCCATTTCACTTGAGAAAATGGCTGAGCGCTATCGCAGTGGTGAATTAGCCCAAATCGTAAAGTGAATATCTAATGCCCACTCTGTATTCCTCCTCAATTCAATCTTTACCTCTGCTCTCTAAAGGGAAGGTGCGTGACGTTTATGCGGTGGGCAATGATAAGTTGCTCATGATTACGACTGATCGTCTATCGGCATTTGATGTGGTGATGGGTCAGCCCATTCCAGAAAAAGGTGTCGTACTGAATCAAATGGCTAATTTTTGGTTCGACAAGTTAGCATCAGTCATTCCAAATCATCTGACGGGTATCGATCCAGCATCGGTTGTATCCGCTGATGAGATTGAGCAAGTTCAAGGTCGCGCTGTTGTCGCTAAGCGTCTTAAACCCATCTTGGTCGAAGCGGTGGTACGGGGTTATTTGGCTGGTAGTGGCTGGAAGGACTATCAAGAGACAGGCAAAGTATGCGGCATTACATTGCCTGAAGGTTTAGAGAATGCACAAAAGCTTCCTGAGCCTATTTTTACCCCAGCTGCTAAAGCGGAGCTAGGTGAGCACGATGAAAATATTTCCTTTGAACAAGTCATTGCGCTGATTGGCGAGAAGCTTGCTAAGCAAATCCGGGACGTTAGCATTCGCTTGTATAAAACGGCATCGGATTATGCTGCAAGTCGCGGCATCATCATTGCGGATACCAAGTTTGAGTTTGGACTTGATGCAAATGGCGAATTAGTCTTAATGGATGAAATTCTGACAGCCGATTCTTCTCGCTTCTGGCCTGCTGAAACCTATCACGTTGGCTCAAACCCACCTTCCTATGACAAGCAGTTTGTCCGGGATTGGCTCGAAACTGTTCGTCTTGATGGCAAACCTTGGCCTAAGAGCCCTCCAGCCCCTGAATTACCTGCAGCAGTGATTGAGCAAACGGCCCTTAAATACCGTGAGGCACTAGAGCGCCTGACCCAGGCCGACTAAGTTCGTCTAGCAAAATCGACTAAAAGGCTGGGATAATAGGGCCTTATTCAAGAATTTAGCTGCGGAGAAGTCAATGAGCGAGAAGTCGGGCAAAAAGCCAGTAGTCGGAATCGTCATGGGATCCAATTCAGATTGGGACACCATGCAACACGCCGCTCAAATGTTAGATTCATTCGGCATTGCTCATGAAGCTAAAGTCTTATCTGCGCATCGTATGCCCGATGATATGTTTCAGTATGCAGAGCAGGCCCGTAAAAATGGCTTACAAGCCATTATTGCTGGTGCTGGCGGAGCTGCCCATTTACCAGGCATGTTGGCCTCTAAGACGATTGTCCCTGTTTATGGTGTTCCAGTGGCCAGTAAGTATCTTCGTGGTGAAGACTCTTTGTTCTCGATAGTGCAGATGCCAAAGGGTATCCCAGTCGCCACTTTTGCAATTGGTGAAGCTGGAGCGGCTAATGCAGCTCTCCATGTCATTGCGAATTTAGCAATTTCGGATCCAGGCCTAGCAGACCAGTTAGAAGCCTTTCGCGCTAAACAATCTGAAACAGCGCGTGCCATGAATCTTCCAGGGTATTAATGAAGATGGCCCCGCATTTAGAGCCTGTATTACCAGGCTCCTATCTAGGAATTTTAGGTGGCGGTCAACTCGGTCGAATGTTTACCCAAGCTGCACAAGCGATGGGATACAAAGTCTGTGTACTGGATCCGGATGCTGATAGTCCCGCCGGATCCATCGCAGAAAAATTTATTCAAGCCGACTATACTGATACAAATGCACTAAAAGAAATGGCTGCACTTTGCATCTCTGTGAGTACCGAGTTTGAAAATGTACCCGCTCAAGCTTTGGATCAACTTGAATCGCTCGGCGCCTTCGTCGCACCTAAAAGTGCATGTGTGTCTTTGGCGCAGAACCGGATTGCTGAGAAAAAATTCTTAGCGACCTGGAAATCCGAGACCAATATAGGCCCAGCGCCTCACTTTGTGATTGAGCACGCTGCTGATATCGCTCACGTGCCTGAAGATTTATTTCCAGGAATTTTGAAAACAGCTCGGATGGGTTATGACGGTAAAGGTCAAATTACGGTTCAAAATAGGGAAGAGCTGAGTGCGGCTTGGAATCAGTTTGCGCACGTCCCTTGTGTTTTGGAAAAGCGGATGGATTTGGATTTTGAGGTTTCTGCTCTTGCTGTGCGAGCTTATGACGATACCGTCGTTGTTTATCCGGTTTCGCAAAATATTCACCGTAATGGCATTTTGCATACTTCGACAGTGCCAGCGCCTGCACTCCAGTCTGCGCAGGAGCAAAAAATTATTGACGCTGCCAAAGCACTAATACGAAAAATTGATTACGTTGGTGTTTTGTGTATTGAGTTTTTTGTGTTGAAAAGTGGTGAAATTATCGCCAATGAAATTGCGCCACGTCCACATAATTCTGGGCACTATACGATGGATGCGTGCATTAGCAGTCAATTCGAGCAGCAGGTTAGAGCGATGGCACGTCTGCCGTTAGGCGATACCCGTTTGCTGGCATCTGTTTCAATGCTCAATTTATTGGGCGACCTTTGGTTCGAGGGCAGTGATGATTTAGCAAAAGAGCCGGCATGGAATAGGGTACTTGCACACTCCGATGCTAAATTGCATCTGTATGGCAAGTCCGCTCCTCGTATAGGTAGAAAAATGGGGCACGTTAATTGTTTGGGTGAGACTTTGGATGCTGCAAGAGCAACCTGCGCCGCAGTTGCTGCAGAATTAGGAATTGAGCCATAGGCAATGCCTAACAACATTTCCTCATTGCAATCTTCGGCAATTATTAGTGAAGCAGCGCAAACCCTTCGAGATGGTGGTTTAGTCGCTTTCCCAACTGAGACTGTGTATGGCTTGGGCGCTGATGCAAAAAATCCCGAAGCAGTAAAGAAAATCTTCTCCACTAAAGGCCGACCCTCAAACCATCCTTTGATTGTTCATGTAGCGTCCCCAGACCGATTTGATCAAGTCGAGATTGACTGGAGTACGGTACTAAGTCCATGGGTTCGGGATTTATCAGAACAAGCGTTAGTGCTCATCCATGCTTTTTGGCCAGGTCCTCTAACCTTGGTTTTCAAGAAAGATAAGAGTGTGCTGTCCGCAGTGACTGGAGACCAAGATACAGTAGCGATTCGTGCTCCTGCCCATCCCATGGCCCAAGCGTTATTGAGAAAGTTTAAAGGCGGCGTCGTTGCACCTTCTGCAAATCGTTTTGGCAAAATCTCTCCAACGAATGCAGCTGATGTCCGAAGTGAATTTGAGGGCGCGCTGGACTTGATGATTTTGGATGGTGGGGACTGTGAAGTCGGAATTGAGTCCACTATTTTGGATTTATCTTCTGAAGGCCCGCCAGTACTCTTAAGGCCTGGTGCCATAACCCCTTCTGAAATTCTGGCTAAGACAGGTATTCAGGTATTAAGACCTGGAGAGCAAAATGCTACTGATCAGGAATCCCTGCCTAGGGTTTCTGGTAGCTTGCGGGCTCACTATGCACCCAATACTCCATTAAGAATGTATTCCTCCGGTCAAGTTCTCGATGCACTCACAGAATTTCCCGATATTAAATCCCGGGTAGCAGTGGCTGTTTGGGATTCAGAATCATCTTTGGGCTTAGAGGATCATCCTTCGGTAGATGTTGAAGAGATCTCAATTTCAAGCAATCCGCGCCATTTCGCTAATCGTTTATACAGAACTCTAAGAGATTTAGATGAGCAGGGTTGGGATCTGATCCTCATACCAGAGCCACCTCCAGGTGAGGAGTGGGATGGCGTGAGAGACCGACTTCAGCGCGCTTGCTTTGGCTCTGGACCATCCTCTAGTAGCCACGAGAGCAATTGATCTTGTGCCTCAATGCCTCGATTGGCATTGGGATGATTAATAAAAGAAGTTACTGCATACATTCTTCCGGATTTACTAATAACGTATCCTGAAATTGAACGCACATCTGATAGCGAGCCAGTCTTGATGCGAGCTTCTGGTTTTTTCTGAAGGTGAAGGAACTTACGCAATTGGCCCAGTAAGCGATTTTTCATAGTGCCATCTACCCCGGCAATCGGTAGGCTATTATAAAAAACCTCTCCTGTCGGAAGGGTGCGCGCAAGCACTAAGAGTTGATTCAGATGTTCAGGAGCAATGGCCTCATTTCTTGATAGCCCAGCACCATTCTCAATAACCAGTTCCGAAAACTGGAGATTCAATTTTTTTAGCCAATTCCGAATCACTGCATCACCGTTCTCGACGGTGGCAGGCTTACCCATTTTTTCTAAGGCTAGGGTCAGTAACACTTGTCTAGCCATCACGTTATTTGAAAATTTATTGATATCCTGAACATCATCAGCAAGCCTAATACCTTCAAATTGAAGTAATGGTCTGGCAGAGATAGATACAAGGCCATCTTCACCATTGGGTGCTTGCACCCAAGTGCCACCAGCTTGTTCCCAGGCTGCAGTAAAGCCTTTTGTTAAAAAAGTATTGGCATCGATGGCAACAACGTTATAACCGGCATTAGTGCAAGCAGAGGGAAAGTAGCCATTGAAATTTGCTGTGAGTATTCTCTCGCCAATATTTTGCTGATTGTTAGCACTCAAATCAAAAGTAATCCCCTTCTTCCAGTTATCACAAGACTGATTAACAAGTCTGAGTTGATTATTTATGCTGAATTGAGATAGGGTTGGCGTGTAATTAATATCAATAAAATCAGCGGTACGAGATTTTCTGAGTGTAAAAGATAAGGTTTTGAAGGAGTAGAGCAGGGGATCTGGCGAGACGTTGTAAGCACGAGATTCTTCGCCGTCAATTGACGATTGCTCCATCACGCTTCTGGCATAGGCACTTCGGTCAAATATCAGGCCCCCATCAATCTTTTGAATTCCTAGGTTCTGGAGAGCCTGCATCATTTTGGCCAATTCTTCCGGGATGAGTTTGGGATCACCGCTACCTTGGAGGTAGAGATTACCCTTTAGAACACCCTGACGTATTACTCCATCTGTGAAGACATTAGTGCGCCAACGATAGTCGGGCCCTAATAGTTCTAGACTGCTTAATGTTGTTAAAAGCTTCATAGTAGAAGCGGGATTCATGGGCTTGCTAGCATTCCAATCTAAGATCACTTTAGACTCAGCCTTACCAGCTCCTGATTTGAAAATCTCCACAACTGAGACACCGATTGCATCAGACGGAATTTGATTCTTTTCTAGACTGGATAAAACAGAATTCGGTAGTTGATGGGGTGCGCCATCCTGTGCAGCCTGAGCCAGCTGGCATATGAGACAGAGGGTAAGGATGCGAAGTGGGGTAAGTAGAGACATTCCTAAATCCTGGGCGTAGATTAGGATCCATTAAAGCACTAATTTTTAGGATTTAAGGCGAATTTATTTTGATACCTCTCGATAATTAAATTCTGTTCTTCCAGCAAGTCAATTAAGCGTGAAATTCTGGTCTCTAGGGAATTGCCTTCTTCTAGTTCAACACAAGCAGCAACAAACTGATCTGCACTTAAAAGCAATGCGCCCCCTTTGATTTTATGGAGCAGCCGATCAAAATCTTTGCTTGAGAGAGGCGCATCCTCTGATATGCATCTCAAGGTACTGAGGGAATCATCATGTACCTTTTTAATCTCCTCCAGAATCAGCAGGATTTTGCTAGGGTCATTTTTTATAAGCGATCCGAATTGGTCAAACGAATAGATATTATTTAGCTCCTCTGAGTATTCAGAGAAGTAAAAATATTGTTTGAGCTCCTTCTCAAGTGTCTTCAGACTAAGCGGTTTTATGAGTACGTTATTCATACCGGCACTCATGAATATGCTCCGGGATTCAAGGGCATAAATATCAGCAGTAATGCCAATGATAATTAAGCTGGTATTGCCTGATGCTCTAATTTTTCTTGAAAGCTCAGAACCCTGCATACCAGGGATGGACTGATCGGTTAGCAATAAATCGAAATGATGGTTTTGAAGCAATGCAAGTGCTTGATCTCCTGACTCGCAAATGCAAACTTGAAATCCAAGAGCCTCTACTTGCAAAGATAGAATTTGTCGACTAGCGGCGTGATCTTCAACAACCAAGGCCGATAGGTTTCGACCCTGTATTTTTTGTTCTGTTGAAATATTGGAGTTTCGGTAAGCACGCCCACTTGTAAAGCCTGAGTAGCTTATGGCGGCATCTCCTGTTCTGGCCAGTGCAACTGAAAAATGGACATTTGTTCCAAATCCAGGCGCACTTTCAAAATAAAGGCGACTATCCATGGTTTCTAGTAGCCGTTTAGTGATGGTCAAGCCTAACCCAGTGCCTTGAATAGTAGCGCTTTCATTTTCTCCAGTCGATCCTGGAAGTTGCTCAAATTCTTGAAGGGCTAATTCAATTTCATTAGATTGCATACCAATACCTGTATCAATCACTCTAAATTCAAGGAGCTGACCAGCATGATCATCCGCTAGTACGCTTACTGAGAAAAAGATTTCACCTTGCTTGGTAAATTTGATGGCATTGCTAATCAAATTTTGCAGTATCTGTCTTAATCTTAAGCCATCAACTATCAGCACTTCTGCTAGTCGTGAATCAATTGTTGTGTGCAGAATTAAATTCCCTTTTCTTGCAATTGGTGAAAAGGCAGCATGAATATCATCAATTAAGGTTCTTAAATTACAAGGGCTAGGGTTTAGTGTTAGCTTACCTGCCTCGATTTTCGAAAGATCTAAAACCTGATTCAGGATTCCCAGTAGAGATTGAGCAGAGTTATGTGCACTCTTGAGTAATGGTTTCTCATGAGAGGGGATCCTCGGGTTATTCAGCAATAGCTCCTGAATGCCCAGTATGGCGTTCATCGGTGTTCGGATTTCATGGCTCATAGTTGCCAAAAAAGAGGATTTAGCAGCGTTCGCCTGCTCAGCTAAATTTTTAGCTTTCAATAAGCCCTGGCTAAGTAAATCTTGTGCGGCCCGCTTTTTCTGGAGATTCCAAATCAAAGCGCCCCCAATGCAAAATAAAAAGAGACTAAAGAGCCATGAACCATAGCTAGACACTTTATTGGGCGTTACTGGCGAAAGATTAGGTAAGCCAAAGTTGTTTGCTGAGTCAATAGGATCTTGATTGTTTAAAAAGCTTTGAATAATGCGATTGAATGGCGCATGATTTTTGGAAATGAGTAGGCGATAGGGAAAGGGCTTATGACCATACTGCCCCAGAATAGCTATCTCAGAATGATTCCATTCCTTTATTAGTTGAGCAGCCAGTCTAGCTGGGATAACTAGAGCTTCAACCTCTCGCTGCAGGAGGGACGTTCTAAGCCGCCCCAAGTCAGAGCTAAAGATATTTGGGATTGAGTCTTGATTCGGAATTTTGGAGTAGCCGCGATCAAAATAGCCCAATTTGTTAATGCTGGAGTTCCCTCTTGATAGATTCGGTTTGTAGCCTAGTAGCACATCTTGTCCCCAAAACACGGGATCAGAAAACAGTAAAGCAGGATGTTGTTGCTGACCAAAGTCGGGAGGGTCAATCACAAAATGGATCTGACCTGTGGTGAGCTGATCCAGTATTTCATCATCAGAATCCCGCCAAATCGGATGAAATTCTTGTTGAGTAGACTCGCCTAAATGATTAAGCAGCATTCTGAATATCCCTTCTCCTTCCTTGCCACCTGCAGACGCAAGGAAGGGGCGATATTTTTCATGAATACTGAATCGGACTATCGGATTTGCATCGATCCATTGTTGCTCTTCTGAAGATAAAGAAAATGAGTGCGAAAGCTGACTTACTGTTACGCACACGAATACTGTGCTCAGAAAAATGAATCGATGCATTACCAAATCAACTTTCGATAATGTGATTGTTACGACAAAATAAAATCAAGTCAGCGATATTATTGATCCCCAATTTATCAAAGACACGCGTTTTATAGGTGGCTACTGTTTTATTACTTATGTGAAGCATGTCTGAAATTTGCTGATTGGTATTCCCTTTACCAAGGTATTTCATGACCTGTAATTCACGATCAGAGATGAGCGCCAATTTGTCGTTATCTGTCAAAGAGCTATTGCCGTTGCGACCATGTGCAAAGAAGTTATAACCTTGAGAAATGGCAAGACAGGCAGACAGAATAATATCGGCCCCAGCAGTTTTGTTAACAAAGCCGTGCGCACCCAGTGAGCGTACTCGGCCTCCGTATACTGATTCATCGAGGCTGGAGAGCACCAGAATGCGTATTTCTGGATACATGAGACCTATGCGTCGAATCACATCAAAGCCATCAGTTTTGGGCATGTCTAAGTCAAGAATAATCAAATTGGGATTCATCTCTTTGATCGAGCGCAAGCATTCTTCACCATTTTGAGCCTGACCAACCACTTCAAATAGCAGTTGATCTTGCAGCATACTTTTGAGAGCCATCAGCATAGCGGGATGGTCATCTACTAACATCACTTGTTTTCTCATTATTTGTCTCCATTTTGGTTGAGGTTGTTATGTGAGTGCAGCGAAAAAATGGCTTTAGCAATACGGCTATCGTTAATGTGAAAAATTTGATGACGACTTACTGGAGGCATCATTAATCCCCCATAGCAATAATCCACTTGCAGACGTTTAGCGTTCTCAAGATCGTGAACTAAAGTCATATTGCTGGCATATGTTTCGATGCCAGAATTTTTGATTTGGGAAAAAAGGTCAAACGGTAAATCTTGATTGCGAAATTGAGGTAACGCGATATGAATTCCATCGAGCTTAAATTTCTCAATCAGATTGATTTCATACAAAGTGCTAGCAAATTCCAAAAGATGAATGCCAACACCCAGTCGACGGATGCGAGAGAGGCCATCTTCGCAATCTGAGGTGCACTTCGTTTTAGAAATTTGCTGTATTCCTAGGCTGACTGACCCCACCGGTAGTCGGGAGTTCAGAATCAGGTCGATTAATGCGTCGACACGAGTTTTGGAGGAAAGTGTATGAAACGGAATTGGTAAAACACCAGAGATCGATCGACCACTGCGATGCCAAAAAGCAATGGTGTCTAAGCCCTCCATAAATAGCCGCAGGAGCTGGGTATCTTTGGCTTCTAAAAGGGGTCTATATAAAGAGCCAGTCAGTTTGGTACCTTTCAGATTAAAAATGGGTTCATGGCTAATCTCTTGGCGCTTTAACCAGGATTGTTGTTCAGCGATTTCTTCGGGGTTTAGGCTTAACCAAGACTCCGAGCATGCATCGCGCACCTCTTGGAAGGGTTTGTTCTTCCATGCTTTTACAAGGGTGTACAGCCGGGATTTCGGGCTCATCAGCTTTCTCCAATCTGTGACCGTCCAGTCTATGCAGGACGGATTGGAGCCGAAAGGGCTTAAAGCTGATTTATCCGTAGGAAACTTCCTACCCCAGCCCTATTGAGTATAGGAAAGCCTAAATCCTTAAAGAATTTATGGATTCAAGATCTTGAAATGCTGGAAGTCGGACCTATATAATCAGCACTCCCAACACGTGAGTGCTAAAACAGGTTTAAAACCCCTATTTTTGCTAAGTATTCGCGTGTAGAGATTACAAATCATTGATTTATATAGTTTTTATTTAGTTAACATTCACTAACTTAGGAGAAGGAATGAATCTGCGTCCTTTACATGATCGCGTAATCATTAAGCGTTTAGATCAAGAATCAAAGACTGCCTCAGGAATCATCATCCCTGATGCTGCTGCTGAAAAACCAGACCAAGGCGAAGTTTTAGCGGTTGGTCCTGGTAAGCGTGATGACAGCGGAAAACTCAATGCACCTGATGTCAAAGTGGGCGATCGTGTCCTGTTTGGCAAATATGCGGGTCAGACAGTCAAAGTCGACGGCGATGAACTTCTCGTGATGCGCGAAGAAGACATCATGGCTGTGGTACAGAAGTAATTCGGTATTTAAGAAAGGAATTCAATCATGGCAGCAAAAGACGTCGTATTTGGAGATAGCGCTCGGACCAAGATGGTCGAGGGTGTCAATATTCTCGCGAACGCAGTAAAAACAACTTTGGGACCCAAAGGTCGCAATGTGGTGATGGAGCGCTCCTTTGGTGGCCCAACGGTTACCAAGGATGGTGTATCCGTAGCTAAAGAAATCGAACTCAAAGATAAGCTCCAGAACATGGGCGCGCAGATGGTTAAAGAAGTTGCTTCTAAAACTGCTGATATCGCCGGTGATGGAACAACTACCGCAACCGTTTTAGCTCAATCGATTGTGCGTGAAGGCATGAAGTATGTTGTATCAGGCCATAACCCAATGGATTTGAAGCGCGGTATTGATAAAGCGGTAACAGCTGCTCTGGAAGAGCTCAAGAAGATCAGCAAACCTTGTACTACTACCAAAGAAATTGCTCAAGTTGGCTCAATATCGGCTAACAGCGATACCAGTATCGGTCAGCGCATTGCTGAAGCGATGGAGAAGGTTGGTAAAGAGGGTGTCATTACTGTAGAAGATGGCAAGTCTTTGGAAGATGAGCTTGAGGTAGTAGAGGGTATGCAGTTTGATCGTGGTTACCTCTCACCTTATTTCATTAATCAACCTGAGAAACAAGTCGCTGTTTTAGAAAGCCCTTATGTTCTGTTGTTTGATAAGAAGATCGCCAATATTCGTGATTTGCTCCCAGTACTCGAGCAAGTTGCTAAGTCCGGCCGTCCATTGTTGATCATTGCAGAAGACGTTGAAGGCGAAGCCTTGGCAACTTTAGTTGTGAACAATATTCGCGGCATTATCAAGACCTGTGCTGTTAAGGCCCCAGGCTTTGGTGATCGTCGTAAAGCAATGCTCGAAGATATCGCTGTCTTGACTGGCGGTACCGTTATTGCTGAAGAAATTGGCTTAACACTCGAGAAAACAACGCTTGAGCATTTGGGTCAAGCAAAGCGCATCGAAGTTGGTAAAGAAAATACCATCATTATTGATGGTGCTGGTGATGCAAAAGCGATCGAAGCACGGGTTAAAAATATTCGTGTACAGATCGAAGAAGCAACTAGCGACTACGATAAAGAAAAGTTGCAAGAGCGCGTTGCTAAGTTAGCAGGCGGTGTTGCAGTGATTCGCGTTGGCGCTGCTACTGAAGTCGAAATGAAAGAAAAGAAAGCGCGCGTTGACGATGCATTGCATGCTACTCGTGCGGCTGTCGAAGAGGGTATTGTTCCTGGCGGTGGCGTAGCTTTGATCCGTGCAATGCAAGGTATCAAGGGCTTGAAAGGTGACAATGCTGATCAAGACGCTGGCATTAGCATCGTTTTACGCGCAATGGAAGAGCCACTTCGCATCATCGTTTCTAACGCTGGTGATGAAGCAAGTGTTGTTGTGAATGCAGTATTGGCTAGCAAAGGCAATAACGGCTACAACGCAGCTACCGGTGAATACGGTGATCTCGTAGCCCAAGGCGTCATTGATCCAACCAAGGTAACTAAAACTGCATTAGTCAATGCAGCTTCTGTTGCAGCCTTGTTATTGACCACCGACTGCGCTATTTGTGAAGCGCCTAAGGATGAGTCTGCTGGCGGCGGCATGCCTGATATGGGTGGCATGGGCGGAATGGGTGGCATGGGCGGAATGATGTAATTGATTTCCCCATGTAGCTCTTAGCTGCTGAAATTCAAAATGCCTGGTTCAAAAGACCAGGCATTTTGCTTTAGTAGCTAGGATATAGGGTGGGCACCATCATGGGGCAAATCTCCGTATTTACCCTCAGTAAATCACTAAGATGAGAGTATCAATTTTGAACTTGATTTACTAATGGGAGGTAAGGAATGAGTACAGCAGAAACCGCTAGTAATCCATTGAAATCAAAATGGGTTCAGCTGGCACTGGGCGTTATTTGCATGATGTCGATTTCAAGTCCGCAATACGTATGGGCATTGTTTACTAAACCCATTATGGGTCAGCTTGGAGTGAGTTTGACCGAGTTGCAAGTGACATTCTCTATTCTGATTGTGCTCCAGACCTTTTTCTCACCATTCCAGGGTTTCTTGGTAGAAAAGTTTGGTCCACGCCTTTTGCTCTCAGTGGGCACGGTATTGACCGGGCTGAGTTGGGTGCTCTCGGCTAATCTCACTACAGTTTCTAATCTCTATATCACCTATGGTGTATTGGGTGGCCTAGGAACCGGTATTGTTTATATCGGGGTAGTCGGCTTGATGGTTCGTTGGTTTCCGAATAATCGCGGCTTCGCAGTAGGTATGGTCGCGGCAGGTTATGGCATCGGCGCATTACTAACGACCTTTCCGATTGCAGATAGTTTGGCATCATCTGGATTGCAGGGGACATTAACTTTCTTTGGTTATGTCATCGGTGCAGTTGGTCTATTGGCTGCGCAAGGTATTCGAGTGCCTCACGCTGATCGCGTTCAAACCTCGAGCCAATTAGAGGCGGCCGCATCTGGCGTAGCTCCTAAAACTATGCTGAAGACACCCGTTTTCTGGCTGATGTTTTTGATGATGTCCATGATGTCAACTTCTGGTTTGATGGTTATCTCTCAGATGGGTGCCTTTGCTAAAGATTTTGGGATTACAGGCACCATGGTTTTTGGTATGGCAGCCTTACCTTTGGCTTTAACTATTGATCGAATAACAAACGGGTTTACCCGTCCATTTTTTGGTTGGATCTCCGACAAGATTGGTCGCGAATATACGATGACGATTGCCTTTGGTCTTGAGGCTGTTGCCATGTTTGTATGGGTAATGACCCGCTCAGACCCTGTCCTTTTCGTATTAATGTCTGGCGTTGTGTTCTTTGGTTGGGGTGAAATTTTCTCGCTCTTCCCATCTACCTTGACAGATACTTTTGGCCAAAAACATGCCACTACTAATTATGGCTTTCTATATATGGCCCAGGGTGTTGGATCAATTATTGGTGGACCAATTGCTGCCTATATTCATGGTGCAACTGAGAGTTGGATGCCGGTATTTGCGATCATGATTGCCCTAGACGCTACAGCTGCGGCATTAGCTTTCTTTGCATTGCGTCCAATGCGAGCTAAATATATTAAAGGCGCATTAGCTTAGTTTCAAATACCGAGATATTAAACATAAAGGCTACGTCTGTAGCCTTTATGTTAAAGCTGGTAACAACAATTCATTCGAGTTTTATTAATTCTCCTTGGTGCAGCTATAAAATAGTAACCATGAACTCCCAAATTCAATTGGTAACGCAACAAGCTTTTCTAAATGGAAATTTAGATCAGGTCAGTACAATCTTAAATCAGTTTTTACAGGACGAATCTGATAATGCAGGTATCGTTTTTGGATTAGGCATTGCATATGCAAAAGCTAATAAATTTGATGAATCAATATTCATCTTTGATATTTTGCAAGCTTATACAAAGAATGATGAAAGAGTTTTCTACAACATTGGCCTCATTCGTGCATTACAGGGAAATCATGAGAGTGCTTTAGAGAATTATCAATTAGCCCTAAAAATAAAGCCTAATGACTATGAAATTTTTATCAATATTGCCTCAAGTTATATTGATATTAAAAATTATTCTCTCGCATTAAATTCTCTTGATAAGGCAATTCAACTGAGACCTGACATCACAGAAGCATGGTCTAACAAAGGTATTGCACTTAATCATCTAGGTTTATATCAAGAGTCCCTAGATGCATATGGCGAAGCAATTAAGCTTAACCCAAATAATTACGAGGCATGGAGTAATAAAAGTGCACCTTTGATGAAGTTAAAACTTTTTAAAGATGCTTTAGAAGCTTGCGAAACAGCTCTCATATTAAGGTCTAATTATGCGGAGGGATGGGTTAACAAAGGTGCCGCTCTGCATGAGTTGAAGCAATACGAAGAGGCAATCACTTGCTACGATAGGGCACTCTTTTATAAGCCTGACTATTTTTTAGCTTTGTCCAACAAAGGTAGCTCCTTAAACAAACTGAATCGTTTGGGGGAAGCTATCACTTGCTACGAAAAGGCATTGAGTATTAATTCCTCGATGGATTGGGCATATGGAGATTTGCTCCACATGAAGAGGAAAATATTTTTTACTCAGAATTTTAAAGATGAGCTCAAAATTCTTGAGGGTAGTTTGTCATCCAATCAGAAAGTGATAGCACCTTTTGAGTTCCTTTCTTGGAGCGATGACCCAAGTTTACAAAAGAAGGCATCAGAGATTTTTGTAAATGAAAAGTATCCCTTAAGCGACCAATTAGGCCCATTAAAAAAATACCTTCCAAAGGATAAGATACGTATTGGTTATTTTTCAGCAGATTTTAAACATCACCCTGTTGCTTTCTTGACTGCTGAACTTTTTGAATTGCACAATAGAAGTAGATTTGAGACCTACGCATTTTCATTATCAGAGGCCGACGATGAAATGAGGGGGCGATTATTAGGCGCTTTTGATCATTTTATAAACGTAGATAGTCAATCAGATATTCAAATTGCTCGGCTGGCTAGAAAGCTAGAGATTGATATTGCCATTGATTTGTCTGGTTTTACAGCAGACTCAAGAACGGCAATTTTTTCTTATCGCGCAGCACCTGTTCAGGTAAATTGGCTAGGCTATCCGGGCACGATGGGTACGGATTACATAGATTACATCATTGCTGATGAAACCTTAATTCCTCCAAAATCTCAGCGGTTCTTTACCGAAAAAATAGTTTATTTGCCGAACACCTATCAGCCTAATGATAGGAAGCGTTTAGTTTCAGACAGGCGGTTTACTAGACGGGAGTTAGGACTTCCTGAAAATGCATTTGTCTTTTGTTGTTTTAACAATAACTTTAAAATAACCCCAACAACCTTTTCGAGTTGGATGAGAATATTGAAAGCAGTACAAAATAGTGTTTTATGGCTTATTCAGGACAACCCTTTGGTAGTCAAAAATCTTAAACAGGAAGCTATAAATTGCGGGGTTGATGAACGAAGACTTTTTTTTGCAGAGAGATCAGTTTTATCAGAGCATTTAGCCCGTCATCGTCAAGCCGATTTATTTCTAGATACCTTGCCTTATAACGCCCATACAACCTCTAGTGATGCCCTATGGGCAGGCGTTCCTGTTTTGACATTGATTGGCCAATCTTTCTCTGGGCGTGTGGCAGCCAGCCTTTTGAACGCTATTGGTCTTCCAGAGTTAGTAACGACTACTCAGCAAGAATACGAGGAGCTAGCAATTCAATTAGCTAGCAATCCACAGAAACTTTTAGATATTAAAAATAAATTAGCAGAAAAACGCTTATCTGCCCCATTATTTGATACGCCACTTTTTGCTAAAAATTTAGAGGCGGCTTACTTCAAAATGTATGAGCGGTATCAGGCTAATTTGAAGCCTCAGGATCTAGTGATTGATTAGATTGCTTGTTTGTAACCGTCAAATAAGCAACGGCAATAAATGGCATAAAAATCCTAATAGCCTCACTTCCATCTGTACCTATTAGCGGGAATATAAGTCCCATGCTAAAAAATATAAGTGGAAAAATATAAAAACGATTCTTTGAAAAATTCAAAATAAAAATAAGGTAGGTAAAAAAGAGGCTAACGTAATAAATAATTGAAATAATTATTAGGTGTACATTTTTTGGGTGTGGATCAATGCCGGTACCTGGCCAAAATGGGTTTGCAAACATAAAAGTCTTGACAATCCTTTTGGGGCTAAATAGTCCAAGAAATACTGTAGGTTTTGTTAGATAGAGATGGGTCGCTTTGCTTTTATTGATATTTGAGCAGTCGACCATTTCTTTTGTATCGTAGTTTCCTCGCCCTAAGATTTCTTTGCAATCTAAAAATTGGCTTGGGTTTTCTCCTGAGCTTGCAAGTGCCTCAACTAAATTTGTTCCTGAGTAGGTTGATAATGTAAAAGTATCAAACTTATTCAATTGAATAATGTGAAATGGAGCCATTACGAGAGCGGTCACTGCAATGGCAGGCATAATCCTTTTTCCTACTTTGAAAAAAAAGTAAGCATAAATCACTAGTGCAAAATACATCCCGAATGGGCGACTCATATACATCAGAGTTACCCAGAAACTTAATTTAAAAATCTGAGTAGGGGAGATTTGCTCGCCAATATCCATTAGATACAAGAGAGATACTACTAAAGATACTGCAAATGTAATATCGAATATAGGGCCTGGGCTCGCAGAGAAAAAGATAGCAATCAGCAGACCAGGAAGTACTAGTAGTAGTTTTGAAAAATTATTATTATTTATGGCTCTATTACATATCAGATAAATTAAATAACCTGCAAATAAACCGTAAACAAAATTGTTTGAAAGATATAACTCTCCAAAATGAGAATATTCAAATTTTTCAACTATTGTCCAAATTCTTAAAATAGACATCCCGGTTGTGATATCTGGAAAATTAGGCAGCTGATAAGCACCCATTAGTCCGAAATTAGGAATTTTTGAGGTGCCTGAAAATCCTAAAATGCCAAAAATCAAACAAAAAACTAACCCAGATTTATTAATAAGACTTTCTTTTAGGTGAGCATTAAAGGATCGAAGATTTTTGGGAAATGTCATTGGGTATGAGTTATTGATATCTAAGGGCGAGAGTCTTTGATAAAAGATTATCACAATGGGATTGCATATCCAATTTATTCTGATCAAATTTGAATGGCCCTAGAGGTCTTGGCGACAACCTTAAACAATTAATACGCTAACTCAGCATTCCAATCTAATGTGCTTTTTAAATATCTAACATAACTCTGCTTTAGAATAACCCCATGAATGCCCAGCTCCCATTAATGTTGCAACAGGCTATTGAAGCCTTCCAAGGCGGTAATTTTGAGAGGGCTTCTGCCATTTTGCAAAGGGTGATTCAGGTTGATGCCAAGAATCTTCCAGCCCTGCATATCTTAGGCTTAATCAGGGCATCCCAAGCCAACTTTAAAGAGGCGGCCCATCTTTTAGCTAGAGCAGCACGCATCCATCCCAACGATGCCTCGATTCAATATAACTTGGCCAAAGCTTTAGCCGATATGGGTTCGGATAAGGAGTCAGTTCCACACCATAAAAAAGCCGTTGAACTGGCCCCCCAAAATCCCGAGGCATGGCTCAATTATGGAAAAACAGAATCCAATTTAGGCCGTCACGAGAACGCCCTTATTCATTACGATAAAGCGCTCAATCTCAACCCACATTATGCGCAAGCTGCTTCAAACAAGAGTGCCACCTTAAGAGAGCTCGGGCGTTATGAGGAGGCTCTAGTATGCGCTGAACAAGCCTTAGCCATGAGCACTAGCTTGGCAGAAGCGTGGACCAACAAAGGGGTTGTATTAAAAGCGCTCAAACGTTATGACGAGGCTATTACCCATTATGACCAAGCTCTTACTTTAAAGCCAGATGATTACGTGGCCTGGGCTAATAAAGGGGTAGCTTTGCATGAACTTCAGCATTATGTAGAGGCCATAGCTTGCTACGATGAAGCCTTAACTCTTAAGCATGACTATGCTGAGGGTTGGGGAAATAAGGGAGCGACCCTTCACAAACTTAAGCGCTATGACGACGCAATTGCTCATTTTGATCAAGCCCTGACTCTGAAGCCAGATTATCACGAGGTATGGACTAATAAAGGAGCCACCTTGCATGATCTCAAGCATTACGACCAAGCCATAGCTTGCTACGATAAAGCTCTAAGCTTAAATCCACGATACTGCGAAGCATGGAGCAATAAAGGGACCACATTACATGCGCTAAGACTTTACGATGATGTTATTAATTGTTATGACAAGGCGTTGATAATTAAGCCCGACTATGCTGAGGGTTGGGGTAACAAGGGTGCCACTCTTCACGAGCTCAAACGTTTTGGGGAGGCTATCTATTGCTACGATAAAGCTGTTAATCTGAACCCTGATATTGATTGGTTTTTAGGATCTTTGGTGCACCTTAAATCGAGGATTTGTTCTTGGATCAATATTGAAGAAGAAGTAAAAAGCCTTATTGAAAAACTACAACAGTCAAAAAAAGTAATCCAGCCATTTGCCCTGATGTCATTGTCCGATGATCCTGCTTTGCATAAAAAATCTTCAGAGATTAATACTAATTTTAGATTTTCGTTTAATTCATCATTAGGCTCTATTCCTAAGCACTCACAAAAAGAAAAAATTCGCATTGCTTATTTCTCCCCTGATTTTAGAAATCATGCTGTTTCTTTATTGACTGCTCAGCTTTATGAAATTCATGACAGAAGCCGCTTTGAAATTTTTGCTTTTTCATTGCTTAAGCCTCCAAATCAAGATGAAATGAACACGCGATTAAGAAATAGCTTCGACCATTTTTTAGATGTTGAAGATATCTCAGATAAAGAAATTGCCCAAATGGCAAGAGACCTGCAGATTGATATTGCAGTAGATTTGGCTGGGCACACTCAGCATGCTAGAACAGGTATTTTTGCTTATCGAGCTGCGCCAATTCAGGTTAATTGGTTGGGCTATCCCGGCACTATGGGAGCTAATTACATTGATTACATCATTGCTGATAAGACTCTCATCCCATCTCAAGCTGAGCAATTTTATTCAGAAAAAGTAGCCTACTTACCTGACACATATATGGTGGATGACTCCAAGAGAATTCCCTCTTCTAGATTATTCTCCAGGCAAGAGTTTGGGTTACCAGAAAACAGTTTTGTTTTCTGTTGCTTTAATAATGACTATAAATTTAACGCAAAAGTATTAGATAGCTGGTCTAGGATTTTATTGGCAGTAGAAAATAGTGTTTTGTGGATTTCAGAAAACAATCAACTTTTCAAGACTAATATTACCGCTGAATTCGAGCAACGTGGCGTCAACCCTAGTAGAGTAATTTTTGCTCAAAGGGTGGATTCCATGGCTGACCATTTGGCTAGATACAGTCTAGCCGGTCTATTTCTAGATACTTATCCCTACAATGCCCATACAACGACTATCGATGCTTTAAAAGCAGGCGTACCAGTCCTGACCTTGATTGGGCAATCCTTTCCCAGTCGAGTGGCCGCAAGCCTACTCAATGCCATTGGCATGCCAGAACTAGTTAAGACAACCCAAAAAGAATATGAGACGCTGGCGATCCAATTGGCTAGTGATTCAAGCCAGCTCTTAGCAATTAAAAACAAATTAGCAGGTAATCGTTTATCTGCCCCATTATTTGATACACCTATTTTTGCTAAAAACCTAGAAGCAGCTTATCTCAAGATGTATGAGCGCTATCAGGCTGATTTAGAGCCTGAACATCTAGTGATTGAATAAGCTAATTTAGCTTATTCAACAGCCTTGACCATCTCCTCGACCACCTTCTTTGCATCACCGAAGACCATCATGGTTTTATCCATGTAGAAGAGTTCGTTGTCTAGGCCTGCATAACCAGCAGCCATTGAGCGCTTGTTAACAATGATTGTTTTAGCTTTGAAGGCTTCTAAGATAGGCATGCCAAAAATCGGGCTACCAGGCGTTCTTGCTGCGGGGTTAACAACGTCGTTGGCGCCGAGAACAAGTACTACGTCAGCTTGGCCAAAGTCGCTATTAATGTCTTCCATCTCATACACTTGGTCATAAGGCACTTCGGCTTCAGCCAAGAGCACATTCATATGTCCAGGCATACGACCTGCAACTGGATGAATCGCATACTTCACGGTAACACCATGATGAGTAAGTTTTTCTGTCAGTTCTTTGAGAGCATGTTGTGCTCTGGCCACTGCTAAACCATAACCGGGAACAATAATGACGGTGTCGGCATTTTCCATCAGGAAGGCCGCATCTTCTGGCGAGCCTGTTTTGTAATTCTTAGGGCTGCCATCATCACTACCTCCAGCACTAGCTTCAGCACCAAAGCCACCAAGCAACACGGCAAGGATGGAGCGATTCATGGCCTTACACATAATATAAGAAAGAATAGCGCCAGAAGAGCCCACGCAAGCCCCGGCAATAATCAATACAGGATTATTGAGGGTAAAACCAATGCCAGCCGCAGCCCAGCCAGAGTAGCTATTCAGCATGGAAACTACCACTGGCATATCTGCGCCACCAATTGGGATGATTAAGGTCACGCCTAGTACTAGCGCAATTGCACACATTGCCATAAAGGCAGCATGACTATCGGCCATGTAGTATGCGACTCCGCTTCCAATCATGGCAAGTGCCAGAATCAAGTTCAGTAAGTGCTGACCAGAGAAGCTAACAGGCTTGCCGCTGACTTTTCCAGATAATTTACCGAAAGCAATAATGGATGCAGTGAAAGTAATTGCTCCAATGAAGGCGCCAATAAATAGCTCAATCTTTTGTGCGCCAGTATGCTCATGCGCTGGATTAAATACTGCCGCTACTGCGATCAGGACGGCTGAGAGTCCAACAAAAGAGTGCATGAGAGCAACTAGCTCTGGCATCTTGGTCATTTGAACGCGTTTAGCAGCTATGGTGCCAATGATAGCTCCCGCAATAATTGCACCAGCAATCAAGGAGAAGGCTGGCTTGAAGTCAGCCACAAAGAAAGTGGTGATCACTGCAAGTAACATTCCAATCATGCCAAAGGTATTACCTTGGCGCGATGTGGTTGGTGAAGATAGGCCTCTTAGTGCCAGAATAAATAGCACCGATGAAATGAGGTAGGAGATAGCGGTAAGGTTTGACATGAGCATGGTCTCTATGGAATCTTTTTTCTGTTTTTCTTTTACTTGCTTGTAGCTGCTTCAGCTTTAGGCGCTTTTTTCTTGAACATTTCAAGCATGCGACGGGTCACCATGAAGCCACCAAAAATATTGATCGAAGCCAAGAAAACGGCAACTGCGCCGATGATGCTTGTAAAGGTAATGGCTTCGCCATTAATCACTTCAGTTTGAAGCAGGGCGCCAACAATAATAATTCCGGAGATCGCATTGGTAACAGCCATCAAGGGAGTGTGAAGGGCTGGTGTGACGTTCCAAACCACGTGATAGCCCACAAAAATCGCGAGCACAAAAACGGTGATGTTTTGAACAGTCAGGATGCTTTGAAAGGCAGCGTAATCCATCTTATTTCCTTTGCAATATTTTTTATTATGAGTTTTTACGAATAGCCTGACCATCGCGACACATGAGGCAGGCAGTAACAATGTCATCATCAGCAGGTATCACTAGTTTGGCTTCTTTATCAATGATGAGTTTTAAGAAGTCTAGTAAGTTACGGGCATAGAGCGCAGAGGCATCAGCTCCAACCATACTGGCCAAATTGGTGTAGCCCACGATCTTGACGCCGTTCACATCAATAACTTTGTCTGCTTGAGTGAGAGGGCAGTTACCGGATCCGTTATCACCTTTGCCGGCTGCAAGATCAATTACTACCGAGCCTGCTTTCATATTAGCGACGGTATCACTATGCAGTAGGACTGGTGGTTTGCGACCGGGAATCAGTGCAGTGGTGATGACAATATCTGCTTGTTGTGCACGCTCTGCTACTAAGGCAGCTTGACGTTTCATCCAGCTTTCAGGCATGGGGCGTGCATAGCCGCCGACACCTTTAGCAATTTCACGCTCTTCGTCAGTTTCAAAAGGAACGTCAACAAACTTGGCGCCTAGAGACTCAATTTGTTCTTTTGCGGCTGGGCGAACATCAGATGCCTCGATAACAGCGCCGAGACGCTTTGCAGTAGCAATAGCTTGCAAGCCAGCAACACCAGCGCCCAAAATGAGTACACGTGCAGCCTTTACTGTGCCTGCAGCAGTCATCAACATCGGCATAAAACGTTGATATTCATTCGCAGCGACCATCACCGCTTTATATCCGGCGATGTTTGCTTGTGAAGACAATACGTCCATACTCTGTGCGCGCGTAGTTCTTGGCGCAGCTTCGAGAGAGAAGGCGGTAATCCCTTGAGCTGCCATTGCAGCAATGTTGTTGTTATCAAATGGATCCAACATACCAATTAACACGCTGCCAGATTTGATCTGTGAGAGTTCGCTGGCTTCGGGAGAGCGGACCTTTAAAACGATCTCAGATGCAAAGGCATCTGCTGCGCTGCCAATAGTTGCTCCAACGGCTACATAGGCAGAATCCGGTTGGCTCGCTTTCAGGCCAGCATCTTTTTGAATGAGGACTTGGTGACCCTGTCCAATGAGTTTTTTAACTGTTTCTGGTGTGGCGGCAACTCTTGTTTCGCCAGCCCTGGTTTCCAGCGGGACCCCTATGCGCATTACTTGTCTCCAAAAAGCGTATTTTCAAAACGTCTATTTTAATTAATTAGGTCAAATTGCACCTATTGACGATTTCTTGCTCGGAATGTGAAGTTTTAAGCCATTTTCGGTGGAAGCGGCCTAAGACTTTTACAATAGAAGCAGAAAGCATTTATTGAATTTTCGCATTTTTCATGAGTGAACCCCATTCTTCCGTGATCTCTCCTATCAAAACCTCCAAATCTCCATTTAAGCCCTCAAAAGTCGTGATTGGGATGTCTGGGGGCGTAGATTCTTCAGTAGCCGCCTGGATGCTGAAGGAGCAGGGCTACGAGGTGGTTGGCCTATTTATGAAAAACTGGGAGGACGATGACAATGATGAGTACTGCTCAGCCCGCCAGGATTGGCTAGATGTAGTCTCTGTTGCGGACTCAATCGGGATCGATGTCGAGGCCGTCAATTTTGCTGCAGAGTACCGCGAGCGCGTCTTTTCGGATTTCTTGCGAGAGTACGCTGCTGGAAGAACACCAAATCCAGATGTACTCTGTAATGCGGAGATCAAATTTAAGGCCTTCCTCGATCATGCAATGAGTTTGGGTGCAGATGCCATTGCAACTGGGCATTACGCACGCGTTCGTCGAGACGAGGATGGGGTGCAATTACTCAAAGCTATTGATGCCAGTAAAGATCAAAGTTATTTCTTGCATCGACTGACGCAATCGCAACTGGAGAAAGTTCTTTTTCCACTCGGCGAAATTGAAAAAACAGAAGTTCGCAAAATTGCACAAGAGATTGGCCTACACAACGCGCGTAAAAAAGATTCGACGGGCATCTGCTTTATTGGTGAGCGACCCTTCCGCGAATTTCTGAATCGCTATCTCCCTCGAACGCCCGGACCTATCAAAACAGTTGAAGGTAAAACAGTCGGAGAGCATATGGGCTTAGCTTTTTTTACCCTCGGTCAGCGGAAGGGCATCGGGCTGGGAGGTAGTCAGGATGGGACTGGTGACGCTTGGTATGTGGCACGTAAAGACGTCGTAAACAATACTTTGTATGTTGCTCAAGGCCATGAACATCCCTGGTTATTGACAAATGCACTATCGGCTATGGATGCAAGTTGGATTGCAGGCTCTGCGCCCATAGCAGGAAACTTTTCTGCTAAGACGCGCTACCGTCAGGCTGACTCAGCTTGTGCAATACAGACTGGTCAAAATGGTGCCCAGAGTTTTCAGTTGCAATTTCCTGAGCCTCAGTGGGCAGTGACACCAGGACAATCTGCAGTGCTATATGACGGTGATATTTGTCTAGGCGGCGGAATCATTACCGCGTAGTTACGAGAATCCACTAAGCAGCTGGTGGAGCTGTCTCAATAAAAGAAGGACGCTGCATCAGTTTTTGATACAAGCCATCCAAGTTGGCAAACTTCGTTTGCCACTCCAGTTTTGGAAAGCGGAACAAGAGATAGGCTAGCGCACATCCCACGGCGATATCGGCCAAAGTCATTTGATTACCGTGGCACCAGGCGTTTTCGCCCAATTCTTGGGACATTTGGGACAGGGCAGCCTCTACCTTCCCAATTTGACGCTCAATCCAGGCCTGACTTTGCTGTTCTGCAGGACGCCAAGTGGCTTCTAGGCGCGCCAAAATGCCAGCATCCATGATGCCGTCTGCCAGGGCTTCCCAAGTTTTTACCGTAGCACGCTCACGGCTTTCTGTGGGGATAAGCTTACCTACGGGGCTTAAGGTATCGGCGTATTCCACAATCACTCTAGAGTCATAAATAGCCTCACCATCATCCAGAATGAGGCAAGGCACCTTGCCCAGGGGGTTCAAGGAGCCAATTTGGGTCTTGGCATCCCATACGTTTTCTAGTTCTAAGGCCGCTTCAAGCTTTTTCTCTAAAAAAACGATGCGTACCTTGCGTACGTAGGGGCTGGTGAGTGATCCGATAATTTTCATAGGTTCCAAGTATAGCCAGTAAGCAGTGGCTGGGGCAGACTCAAGAACGCATTAAAATTAGACTTTGGTGACCTATTTCTTAAAAAGGCAATATCCGTGAGTCAGCCGCTTTCAACCCTCAATGCGCTTTCCCCACTAGATGGGCGTTATGCCGTAAAACTGGATGCTTTACGCCCTTGGCTTTCTGAGTCCGCCTTCATGCGTCAGCGCGTCTTTGTTGAAATTCATTGGCTATTAGCGCTTGTATCCGCTGGTTTACCAGACGTGCCTCAAATCAGCGTAGCCGATTCTGAATTCTTGCTATCCCTTCCAAAAAATTTCTCTGACGCAGATGCGCAGCGGATTAAAGAGATTGAGGCCGTCACCAATCATGACGTCAAAGCGGTTGAGTATTTCCTAAAGGAGAAAGTTGCAGGCCGCCCTGATTTATTGAAAGCCAGCGAATTTATTCACTTTGCTTGTACCTCCGAAGATATCAACAATACATCCCATGGTTTGATGTTACGTGGTGCGCGCGATGAAGTCTTGTTGCCGCAACTCCGAAAAATACTTTCCGTATTAACTGAGTTAGCAGTCGAGCATGCCAAAGTGCCTTTGCTCTCGCGTACTCATGGTCAACCAGCTTCCCCAAGCACCTTGGGTAAAGAGCTTGCCAATATTGCAAAGCGTTTAGAGCGTGCGATCGCCGGCATTGCTGCAGTTCCTCTAATGGGTAAGATGAATGGCGCAGTTGGTAATTACAACGCTCATCTTTCTGCATATCCTGATTTCGATTGGGAAAACTTTTCACGTAATGTCGTTGAGCAGCGTTTGGGCTTAACTTTCAATCCTTACACAATTCAAATTGAGCCACACGATGGCATGGCTGAGCTATTTGATGCCATTGCGCGCGCCAATACTATTTTGCTAGATATGGACCGCGATTTTTGGGCATATATATCGGTTGGATATTTTAAGCAGCGCACTAAGGCGGGCGAGATTGGTTCGTCAACCATGCCGCATAAGGTGAATCCCATTGATTTTGAAAACTCAGAAGGTAACTTAGGCGTTGCTAATGCACTCTTACGTCATCTCGCAGAAAAGTTACCTATATCTCGCTGGCAGCGTGATCTAACTGACTCAACCGTATTGCGCAATTTGGGGCCGGCCTTTGGTCATAGTCTTTTGGCGTATGACAGTGCTTTACGTGGTTTAAGTAAGCTTGAAGTGAATCATGCCGCCATCGCAGCTGATTTGGATGCTTGTTGGGAGGTGCTTGCTGAACCAGTTCAAACAGTCATGCGCCGTTATGGCATCGAAAATCCCTATGAGCAGTTGAAAGAATTGACGCGTGGTAAAGGGATCAATCAGGCTGATCTGCAAGCTTTCATTAAAGGATTAAAGATCCCTGAAGATGCAAAAGCCCGCTTACTGGAAATGACTCCAGCATCCTATTTGGGTAAGGCAGTCGAATTGACTGAACGTCTTAAAAAGTGAGTGTTCAGAAGTCAGGCAGGCCAATTATCTGGTTTGCGGTTTATCAGCTGCTTTGGCATTTACTGCTCCCTTTAGCCTTTATCCGTCTGGCGTGGCGCGCTCGCCATTCGATTCAATACCTAGGACATTTATCTGAACGTTTAGGGTTTGGTTACACAAAACCCACTATACGAGATGCAATTTGGATTCATGCGGTCTCTGTTGGTGAGACTCGTGCTGCTCAGCCTTTGATAGAAGCCTATCTAGCTCGCGGTGAAAAAATCCTGCTGACGCATATGACTCTAAATGGTCGTCGTACTGGTAAGCGCTTGTTTGCATCAGCCATAGTAACTGGCCAGATTCGTCAAGTGTATTTACCTTACGACCTTTGTGGCCCAGTAGAACATTTTCTGAAAACCTTCAAGCCTAAGCTAGGTTTATTTATGGAAACCGAAGCCTGGCCAACAATCGTATTTCGTTGCGCTGAAATTGGTCTTCCTTTATTTCTTGTGAATGCCCGCTTATCGCAGCGTAGTGCAAAGCGAGTACAAAGTTTTGGTAAAGCAGGACAAGCTTTATTTCAGGCTTTTGCTGGCGTCTTGGCACAGACTGCATTTGATGCAGAACGCTATCAGCAGTTGGGTGTGCGTAATATCGAGGTGGTTGGTAATCTGAAGTTTGATGTGCCACTAGATTCCACTCAACTACAAAAAGGCCATCAGTGGCGGGCTAAGCTTGAAGCAGTCAAGCGACCGATGGTTTGTGCTGCGAGCACACGTGATGGAGAGGAAGCCATCATCTTGAAGGCTTGGCAAGAACTATTACAGGGTAATGTGTTAGCCCCTCCTCCTTTGCTATGTTTAATACCAAGGCATCCTGAGCGTTTTGCAGATGTAGCCAATCTCATTGCTAATATGGGGCTCACATTACGTAAGCGAAGCGAGTGGCTTGATACTCCAGATGCTTGCAATGGCGTTGAGGTTATCTTAGGCGACTCGATGGGTGAGATGGCCATGTATTACAGTGCCGCAAGCTTGACGGTAATGGGTGGAACGCTGTTGCCCTTTGGAGGGCAGAATTTGATTGAAGCCTGTGCAGCAGGCTGCCCAGTTTTGTTAGGTCAGCACACTTACAACTTTCAGCAAGCAGCGATTGATGCGATTGACTGTGGAGCTGCAAAGCAAATGAAGGATGAGGCGCTCTTGAGCGAGCCGCTTGCACTCGTTGAGACTCTTAAATCTTGCCTGCTGAATGCAGACCAGCTTGAGCAGATGTCGAAGGCAGCTAAGCAATATGCGCTAGACCATCAAGGTGCTACGCAAAGCATCATGACGATCTTAGATCGCCAAACTCATTTGGTTAATTAAACTCTCGCACCAAAATTAGGGTCATCGTTACGGGCCGCATCATCCGGTTTACGATCCCCTTTGATTAAGTCTTCACGCTTGACGCCAAGCCACATTGCCAAAGCTGCGGCTACGAAGACCGAAGAGTAAATACCAAACAAAATACCAATGGTTAATGCCAGCGCAAAATAGAACAGCGTAGGCCCACCAAAGATCAGCATAGCCAAGACCATCATTTCCGTACTGCCGTGAGTAATCATGGTGCGGCTAATGGTGCTGGTAATTGCATTGTCAATAATCTCGCGGGTATTCATCTTGCGATATTTGCGGAAGTTTTCCCGAATTCGGTCAAAGATCACCACAGATTCGTTGACGGAATAGCCCAACACAGCCAAGACTGCAGCCAATACGGATAGAGAGAACTCCCAATGAAAGCAAGCAAAGAATCCCAAAATAATGACAACGTCGTGCAAGTTAGCGATGATGCCGGCAAGAGCGAACTTCCACTCGAAGCGAAATGACAGGTAAAGGACAATGCCAATAATCACAAAGATCAATGCTTTCAGGCCGTCGAGGGCAAGCTCTTGACCCACTTGAGGACCGACAAATTCCACTCTTTGTAATTTAGCCCCAGAGTTCGCAGGGTCAAGTGCTTTCATAACAGCAGTACTTTGATCAGCAGAAGCAATCACTTTGCCATCAGCATCTTTTTGAATTGGCAGACGAATCATGACATCACGCGAGCTACCAAAGTTTTGAATTTGGGTATCGTTGTAACCCAGTTTCTGCACGCTATCTCTAATTGAGTCTAAGGGAGCAGTTTGTGGATAGCTCACTTCCATTACCGTGCCACCCGTAAATTCGATCGAGAGATGTAAGCCGTTGTGCCACAAGAAAAAGACTGCCGCTAAAAAAGTGATTAAAGAAATAATATTCAGCACCAAAGCATGGCGCATGAATGGAATATCTTTTTTGATCCGGAAAAATTCCATGGCTTATTTCTCCTTTGGGCGCCAAACTTGGCCGATAGCGAGTTTCTGAACTTTCTTATTTCTACCGTACCAAAGGTTAACAATTCCACGTGAGAAGAAAACTGCAGAGAACATCGAGGTCAAAATACCCAGACAGTGCACAATCGCAAAACCTTTGATGGGGCCTGAGCCAAAAGCCAGCAGGGCTAGACCAGCAATTAACGTCGTGACGTTAGAGTCCAAAATTGTTGCCCAGGCTTTATCAAATCCTAAAGCGATGGCAGTCTGGGGAGCGGTACCGTTGCGTAGCTCTTCACGGATACGCTCATTGATCAATACGTTTGAGTCAATTGCCATGCCCAAAGCCAGCGCCATAGCGGCAATGCCAGGTAGGGTGAGGGTAGCTTGTAGCATCGAGAGCACAGAAATTAAGAGTAGTAAGTTAACGCCCAAAGCCAGTACCGAGAAAGTGCCGAACAGCAAGTAGTACACCATCATGAAAATAGAAATAGCCGTAAATCCAATGAGCAAAGATTTAAAGCCCTTCTCGATATTTTCAGCACCAAGACTAGGTCCAATCGTGCGCTCTTCAATAATTTCCATCGGAGCCGCTAGGGAGCCAGCTCGAAGTAAAAGAGCTAAATCATTTGCACTTGCAGTAGTAGGTTGTCCAGTAATCTGGAACTTGGAACCAAACTCGCCTTGGATTGTGGCGATGGTGAGCACTTCACCTTTACCCTTTTCAAACAAAATCATTCCCATTGGCTTGCCGATGTTTTCACGAGTCACTTCTTGCATGACTCGACCACCAGTGGCATCAAGCGAAATATTGACAGCAGGGCGTTGATTTTGATCAAAGCCTGCACTCGCATCGGTAATACTTTCGCCACTAAAGATGACGGACTTCTTGAACACGCCATAACGATTTTCGCCAAAGCGGAAGACATCCATGCCAGGAGGAGCTGCTTCACCCAGGCTGATAGAGGGTGTAATAGGATCGGCTAAGCGTGATTCTAGAGTTGCCGTACGACCAATGATGTCCTTGGCTCGCGCAGTGTCTTGTACTCCAGGGAGTTGAACGACGATCCGCTCGGCGCCTTGCTGCTGAATGACTGGTTCTTTAACAGCCAGCTCGTTCACTCGCTTATTGAGGGTAATGATGTTTTGCTTGACCGCATTATCTTGCACTGTCTTTAATGCATTGGGCTTAAATTGACCAAGCAATTGAGCGCCTCCGCCAGCCGTTTTAATTTGCCAATCTAGTTCAGGCTCGCTGCCGAGTAACACAGAACGCGCAAGGTCTGCATCATCTCGGTTGCCAAAGTTAATCGTAATCGATTCATTGCCGCGATCAATGCCTTGGTGGCGGATATTCTTTTCGCGCAATTGACTGCGAATATCACCTGCTAATGAAGTAATTTTCTTTTGCACTGCACCCTTCATATCTACTTGCAACAGAAAGTAGACGCCGCCACGCAAATCTAGACCCAGAGGCATTGGTAAAGCATTGATTGCATTTAACCAATCAGGCGTATTGGATAGGAGATTTAAGGCGACGGTAAAACTAGGATCATTTTGATCGCTATTGAGTTTTTGTTGTAGCAAATCTCTAGCACGTAATTGGGTATCAGTATCGGCAAAACGAATCTTGATGGATCCAATGTTATTGGCATTCTCGAAAAAGATACCGGTGCTATTAATACTTGCATTACTCAGAATATTTTCAACTCTGGACTCAGTTGCTAAATCTACTTTGATAGTTGGTTTAGCTGATGAGACTTGAACCGCTGGAGCCTCTCCGAAAAAATTAGGTATTGAATACAGCGTGCCAATGAGTAGAGCAACGACGATGACAATGTATTTCCAGAGAGGGTAGCGATTCATAGTGAGGCAGTATTAAGCAGACTTGAGTGTGCCTTTTGGCAAAACAGTGGTGATTGCACCTTTTTGCATCTGGACTTCAGTACCAGTAGCGATTTCAACGCTGACAAATTGATCTTTTAGTGCTGTTACTTTGCCTACGATGCCACCAACAGTAACTACCTCATCGCCAACAGCCAATGCCTCAAGCATTGCTTTGGTTTCTTTTTGACGCTTCATTTGAGGGCGGATCATGATGAAGTACAAAACGACAAACATCAAAATTAATGGTAGGAAACTCATCAAGCCACCAGATTCAGAGCTCCCAGCTGCAGCTTGGGCATAAGCATTGCTAATCCACATAAAACCTCCGTAAAAGACGAAATAAAAACTGATGCTTTTTTGGGCTTTTTAACTAAAGCCGTAAACCCGCAATTCTAAACTGTAAGGGTGCTCTAGGGCAGATAAAACCCTGATATAAGGGGTAAAGGGGCCTAGAGTAGGGCTAGTCTTGTCCTGGCTCTACGCCACGCTGACGATTACGGTGAAATTCTTCTCGGTAGGCCTCGAAACGATCTTGGCTGATGGCTTCACGCACTTCGGTCATGAGCTGGAGGTAGTACGCTAGGTTGTGGATCGTATTGAGCTGTGAGCCAAGAATTTCATTGGCTTTTTGAAGGTGATTCAAATAGGAGCGGGTGAAATGCTGGCAGGTATAGCATGCGCAGCTTGGGTCAAGAGGGCGATCATCATCCTTATAACCCGAGTTACGCAATTTCAGATCGCCAAAGCGGGTAAACAGCCAGCCGTTACGTGCATTGCGAGTGGGCATTACACAATCAAACATATCAATACCTAAACTGACGGCCAATATGAGATCTTCTGGCGTGCCCACTCCCATGAGGTAATGGGGCAGGTGGGCGGGTAGCTTAGGCGCTGTGAAGTTGAGGATGCGCTCGAATTCAGGTTTGGGTTCACCAACGGATAAGCCGCCAATAGCGATGCCATCAAAACCTTGCTCACTGACTCCAGCCAAGGAAAGCTCTCGTAAGTTTTCAAACATGCCACCCTGAACAATGCCAAATAGGCCATTGCCTGTTTCTAGTTCTCTAAAGCGCTTGATAGAGCGCTCACCCCAACGCAAAGAAAGTTCAAGTGATTGCTGAGCTGTTTTCTCGGTTGTAGCTTTGCCATGACTCTCGTAGGGTGTGCATTCATCAAATTGCATTGCAATATCACTATTGAGAACAGCTTGTATCTCCATCGACACTTCTGGAGACATAAATAATTTGTCACCATTAATAGGTGAGGCAAAAGTCACGCCTTCTTCTGAGATTTTTCTTAGCGCACCTAAACTAAAAACCTGAAAGCCTCCCGAATCCGTCAAGATCGGTTTATCCCAAGCCATAAAGCGATGCAAGCCACCATGTTTTTTGACAACCTCTAAACCAGGCCTAAGCCATAAGTGGAAAGTATTGCCCAAAATAATTTGCGCGTGAGCCTCTTCAAGGTCGCGCGGGGTCATTGCTTTGACCGTGCCATAGGTGCCTACTGGCATGAAGATGGGTGTTTGAACGCTGCCATGGGGTAGATCAAGTTGACCTACTCGGGCTAAGCTAGAGGAGTCACGCGCTGAGATGTTGAATTGAATGGGTTTTGTCATGTGTGCGAGATTTTAAAGCCGCGTGAGAAACATCGCGTCACCATAGCTGAAGAAGCGATATTCCTGAGTAATGGCATGTTGGTAGGCTTGGCGGATATTCTCCATACCAGCAAAGGCGCTGACTAGCATCAGTAGGGTTGATTTTGGTAGATGAAAGTTGGTAATCAGGCAATCAACTATTTTGAATGAGAAACCGGGGGTGATAAATAAATTGGTATCACCAGAGCGTTGTTGATTGATTGCAAAGCTCTCAAGGGTTCGTAAGGTGGTGGTACCAACAGCAATGATCCGCCCGCCAGCAAGTCGCGTTCTGTCAATTGCAGCAAGTGTGGCTTCTGGAATCGAGTACCACTCTGAGTGCATTTTGTGCAAACTTAAATCCTCTTCGCGCACCGGTGTGAAGGTACCTGCGCCGACATGCAAAGTAATGCTGGCTTGTTCGATTCCCATGGCCTGGAGTTTTTTAAGAATAGCCTCGTCAAAGTGAAGCCCTGCAGTAGGTGCGGCTACAGCGCCGGGATTCTTGGCTAGCACTGTCTGGTAGCGATTGGCATCCACTTGGTTGGGCTGATGCTCAATGTACGGAGGTAAGGGGAGCTCGCCAAATTTTTCTAATAGATCGAGAATTACTTCGGGGAATTCGATTTCAAAGAAGCGACCATCGTAAGCGGTGACCCTAGCCTCAAAACTGTCTCCATCACGATTATGGATTCGAATCATCGAGTCCAGCTTAGGTACTTTGGAGGCCCGTATCTGAACCCAGGCTCGCTGATTACTAGTGATGCGTTCAATTAGGAGCTCGATAGCTCCGCCGGTGGGCTTGTTGCCATGTAGTCTGGCTGGAATGACCTTCGTATCGTTCATGACTAGCAAATCACCGGGTTTCAGCAGGCTCACAATCTCTGTAAATTGCCGGTCGACCAGCTTGGCAGCCTGCACTTCAAGAAGGCGGCTTGCGGTCCGTTCAGCCAAAGGATTTTGGGCGATCAGGTGGGCAGGGAGTTCGTAATTGAAGTCGGAGAGTTGCATAGCATTACCATCAGAGCTTGGATTCTAACCATCATGACTAAGACTGTACCTTCAGCACTCCAAAAAATGGGCTTAGATAGCCCTATGGCGCTCGTTTTGCATCTTCCGATGCGCTATGAGGACGAAACTGAGCTTTTGAGCATAGAAGAGGCTCTGGAGCTTGGGCGCTTTCGGACGGTGCAAACCCAGGGGGTTGTGATCCGCAATCAGGTCATGTTTAGACCAAGAAGGCAGTTGGTGGTCACAATTGAAGATGCGGGGGAGGTTTTGCAACTGCGCTTCCTCAATTTTTATCCTAGCCAGCAAAAGCAAATGGCAGTCGGAGTCCATGTTCGCGTGCGAGGCGAAATCCGGGAAGGATTTCAGGGGCCCGAGATGGTACATCCCACCGTTCGAGCCCTTGCACCCGATGCGCCACTACCCAAAAGTTTGACCCCAGTGTATCCAGCTAGTGCTGGAGTAACGCAGACAGTGCTGCGTAAGGCAGTTGCCAATGCACTGAAGGATTCCAATATTCACGATTTGCTTACAGAGTTCCTGCCAGCTCAATTATTAGCTGAGCTATTACCTAGTTATCAGTGGCCTAATTTAGAGACTGCGCTGACCTTATTGCATCAACCACCCGCTGACGCTGATACTCAAGCTTTGTTAGATCGCACTCACTTGGCTTGGCGTCGTGTGCAATTTGAAGAATTATTGGCTCAGCAGATCTCATTAAAACGAGCCCATTTGATTCGGCAAAAAAGACGAGCGCCAGAGATTATTAAAGCAACTGAATCAAGCTCTAAAAAAAGGATTGAGTTAGGACTACTCAAAGTTTTGCCTTTTAAACTTACATCAGCACAAGATCGGGTTTGGAGTGAGATTGGTTATGACCTCTCGCGAGGTTTTCCAATGAATCGATTACTACAAGGCGATGTAGGCAGTGGTAAGACTGTGATTGCGGCACTAGCGGCTGCAAGAGCGATAGACAATGGTTACCAAGCTGCCATTATGGCCCCGACCGAAATCTTGGCAGAACAACATTTTCTGAAAATGCAGGAATGGTTTGAGCCTCTTGGCGTCAAAGTAGTGTGGTTGTCGGGCAGCCTTAAAGTAAAAGAAAAAAAATTAGCACAAGATCTGGTTGAAAGTGGTGAGGCACAACTGATTGTTGGGACCCACGCCTTAATTCAAGAGTCAGTCCGTTTTGCAAAACTGGGGCTTGCAGTAATCGATGAGCAGCATCGCTTCGGAGTAAGACAGAGAATGGAAATTCAGCAAAGGATCGGCTCAGAGTTACTTTATTGCCACCAGATGATGATGTCTGCGACGCCGATTCCGCGTACGCTTGCCATGACCTATTATGCTGACCTCGATGTTTCAGTCATTGATGAACTCCCGCCAGGTCGCAAGCCGATTACTACTAAAGTTCTCAAGGCGAGCCGTCGCAATGAAGTGATTGATGGCGTCAAAGAATGGCTCGGTAAGGGCTTGCAGGCATATTGGGTTTGTCCGTTGATTGAAGAGTCTGAAGCTTTGCAATTACAAACCGCAATCGAGAGTGCAGAACAGCTTACGCTCGCCTTACCAAGCTTTAAAGTTGGCTTAGTTCACGGTCGCATGAAGAGTGACGAAAAGGCAGCGGTTATGGCTGCCTTTAAAGCCAATGAAATTCAGCTTTTGGTAGCTACTACTGTGATTGAAGTTGGGGTCGATGTTCCAAATGCTGCTTTGATGGTAATTGAGCATGCAGAGCGTTTTGGTTATGCTCAAATTCATCAACTACGGGGGCGAGTAGGTAGAGGCTCTGCAGACTCGGTGTGTATTCTGATGTATGCAGAACCACTATCTCAGGCAGCTAAAGAGCGCCTACAAACTTTACGTGAAGTATCTGATGGATTTGTGATTGCTGAGCGAGATTTATCATTGCGCGGACCTGGGGAATTATTAGGAGCTCGACAGTCCGGAGATGCAATGTTGCGCTTTGTGGATCTGCAAAGAGATGCTTGGTTGATAGAATTGGCCCAGAAAGCGGCGGAGCGTATGCTGGCAGAGTACCCAGATTTAGTTGAGAAGCAATTGGTACGGTGGCTAGGATCACGCGCCGAATTTTTAAAGGCCTGATAATTACCCTATGACATTAACTGAACTTCGTTATATTGTTGCCGTCGCACGCGAACGCCACTTTGGGCGTGCAGCAGAGGCTTGCTTTGTCTCGCAACCCACGCTCTCTGTGGCTATTAAAAAGCTAGAGGAAGAGCTCAATATTCAGATATTTGAGAGAACCAGTTCTGAGGTCTCGATGACAGCATTGGGAACCTTAGTGGTTGAACAAGCTCAGCGCGTGATCGAAGAAGCGAATACTTTGAAGCATTTAGCAAAGCATGGCCAAGATCCTTTATCAGGCCCACTCAGATTGGGAACGATTTATACCATCGCGCCTTACTTGCTCCCCAGCCTAGTAAGAGAGGCTAGAGAATCTTTACCAAATGCCCCTTTATTTCTAGAAGAAAATTTCACTGCCCGTTTGTTGGAGATGTTGCGACAAGGAGAGCTTGATTGTGCTGTACTGGCACATCCTTTTCCCAGTTCAGGCCTAGAAATCATTGATTTATATGATGAGCCATTCCTAGTCGCTGTACCAAAAGGGCATGCTTGGGAGACGCGTCAATCCATTGCCCATCAAGAGTTAAAAGCCCAGAACACTTTGTTGCTTGGAGCGGGACATTGTTTCCGAGACCATGTCCTCGGGGTGTGTCCCGAACTCAATCGTTTAGGAAGTGGTTCGACCATTGGTGAGCAGCATAGTTTTGAAGGATCCTCTCTAGAAACCATTCGTCAAATGGTTGCTGGCGGAATCGGCATCAGCGTTTTGCCAAGGACCTCTGTAGATGACCCCAAAACCCAAGAAGGCTTGATTCGTTACATTCCGCTCGAGGAGCCAACTCCTACCAGACGGGTTTGCCTGGTTTGGCGAAAAAGTTATACCCGCGCCCCTGTGATGCAAGAGCTTGCCAAAACAATTCGTCGTTGCGATCTTTCGGGTGTGAGTTTTATTGATGGCTGAACGCTTGCGGGCCTATGCACGCCTGATTAGGCTCGATAAACCCATCGGCACTCTACTGCTCTTATGGCCTACCTGGTGGGCTTTATGGCTAGCAAGTGGCGGTTTTCCCGATCTACAGGTTTTGATTATTTTCACGCTCGGCACTTTCCTGATGCGGAGCGCAGGTTGTGCCGTTAACGACTATGCGGACCAAGATTTTGATCGAGATGTTCTCAGAACTCAGCATCGTCCTGTCACGAGTGGGCAGATCTCAGGTAAAGAAGCGGTTGGGATTGCAATCATATTGGCCTTACTAGCCTTTGCTTTAATTCAGCCACTCAATTTTTTAACCAAAGAGTTGTCCGTTTTTGCAGTGCTCATTGCTGCAGTCTATCCACTTACAAAACGTTTCTTTGCGATTCCGCAAGCGGTGCTTGGGGTTGCGTTTGGTTTTGGTATTCCGATGGCTTATGCAGCTGTAATCGGATTCATTCCGCTAGAGGCCTGGATTTTATTTATCGGCAATATTTTCTGGGCAATTGCTTACGATACTGCCTATGCGATGGTAGACCGAGAGGATGATATTCGCATTGGTATAAAGACCTCGGCAATTACTTTTGGCCGTTTTGATGTGGCCGCTATTGCCATTTGTTATGGGGTATTACTAATCAGTCAAATCATCATTGCTCGACTGGCTCATCTCAGCCCTTACTTTTGGTTGGGCTGGGGTGCTGCGCTGCTATGCGCTTTGTATCATGTGACGCTAGTTTCCACGCGCTCGCGTGAGAACTGCTTCAAAGCATTTCTACACAATAATTGGTTGGGTGGATTTCTATTCCTCGGAATAGTATTAGGCCTATCCCTGACCTAATTCATCACCCATAGTCTTGCTGCGCTCTGCAGCAGCAGCCAAGGCCTTCTCCAATGTCGTCTGCCAGTCCATGTCCTTGAGAACTGCCAGAGCAGCCGCAGTGGTTCCGCCTTTTGAAGTCACTCTCTCACGTAAGGTACCGGCACTCTCTGCAGAATGATTGGCGAGCTGTGAGGCGCCCTCAAGCGTTGCATACGCTAATTTACGAGCCGTGATCGAATCTAACCCAAGCTTTTCTCCGCCCGCCTGCAATGCTTCTAAGAAAGCAAATACGTAAGCAGGGCCGCTGCCAGATAAAGCAGTCACTGCATCCAGGAGTTGCTCTTGATCGACCCAAACCGTTTGTCCGAGTGTGCTGCAAATGGCTTCCGCTAAGTTGCGGTCAGCATCACTCAGGGTAGTTTCTGCAAAAAGACCAGTGATACCCTTGCCAATCAATGCTGGGGTATTGGGCATTGCTCGAACACAGCGAGTGAGGCCAAGCCAACGAATCATATCGCTTGTTCGAATGCCTGCAGCGATACTCACTATCAAAGGAGGGGAAGATAATTGCAGTTTGCCACTCAATACTGTTGCTGCCGTTTTAAAGTCTTGAGGCTTGATCGCCATGACCACAATATTATTTTTAGACTCATCCGGAGCAATAGCATCTATTGATGCGATGGTGCGAATGGAAAAATCTTTTTTAAGTTGACTGGCCGTTTCAGAATTGGTTTCAATGACTGAAATTTGCTGCGCGAGAAGGCCTTCTTTCAGAAGACCGCCAATCAGGGCGCGCCCCATATTGCCACCACCCAAAAAGGTAATGTGAATATCGCTATTCAATGTATTTTTGTTCGTCATGCGCTTATCTTATCTCGCTTGCCAAATATTGCAGTTCCAACGCGAACAATCGTACTCCCATGGGCAATCGCCGCTTCCATGTCGTCCGACATCCCCATCGAGAGGGTATTGAATTCTTGAAAACCAGCCACTTGAGAGTATTTAGCCTGAATACTTTTAAAGCAGTCCTCTACCGCCCCAAAGGCTTTTGCCTGACTTGCTGGATCTGAGGTGGGTTCGGGAATAGCCATCAAGCCCCTAAGGGTAAGGTGGGGTAATTGAGCAATGGCAGTACAGAGTGTGTCTGCTTCCTCTAGAGGGATACCGCTTTTGGAGTCTTCGTTACTGACATTGACCTGAACACAGACTTGTAGTTTCTTTGCAAGAGAAAGCGCTCCGCGTTGATTGGAAAGTCTCTCTGCAATCCTCAGGCGATCAATACTATGGACCCAGTCAAAATAACTGGCTACATCTTTAGTTTTATTACTTTGAAGTGGACCAATAAAGTGCCACTCCAGTTCAGATCGAAAAGCTGCCAAGGTTTGTATTTTCTCAACCGCTTCTTGTACATAGTTTTCACCAAATACCGTCTGTCCCGCTGCAATCGCTTGCTCAATATCTTTGGCAGGAAAGGTTTTGCTAACCGCCATCAGGGTAATACTGTTAGGGTTGCGCTGCGCAGCTAAGGCAGCATCATGTACCCGTCTTCGAACTTGATCAAGATGGGCCGCAATCAGCGTCATTTCTTCCCTGCTTGTTGACTAAGAAGTTGATCGACTAATTCAATCCAGTGAACAACAGGGGTTTGATCTTGCTGGAGGTGAGCGATACAGCCTACATTTCCTGAGACGATCATTTCTGCATCTGATTCTTCGCAAGCAGTCTGTAGGTGTATTAACTTTTGTTTACGGAGTTGCTCCGATAGTTCAGGCTGTGTAATCGAATAAGTGCCAGCAGAGCCACAGCATAAATGACTATCGGTACATAAACGCACCCCTACACCAAGGCTGGTAAGCAACTTTTCAACTTGTCCGCGAATTTGTTGCCCATGCTGCAAAGTGCAAGGTGGGTGGTAAACCACACCTGGCTTTTGATCGCTACCGATTAAGTCCAGCAATTCATTTTGGAGTAAGGGGAGAATTTCAGAGATGTCTTTCGTTAACTCAGAAACTCTTTTTGCTTTGGCTGCATATATTGGATCAGTAGCTAAGAGGTGTCCATAGTCTTTGACCATCACACCACAGCCAGAGGCAGTCATCACAATGGCCTCGACCCCGGATTCAATGAAGGGCCACCAAGCATCAATATTTTGCCTCGCATTGTCTAAACCACCCGTCTGATCGTTGAGGTGATAACGCAGAGCGCCACAGCAGGTCGCCTTAGGCGCACTAATTAGCTGAATATGCAGCGCATGCAATACCCGGGCGGTTGCAGAATTTACATTCGGTAGCATCTCAGGTTGGACACAACCCTCCAGCAAAAGCATCTTGCGTGCATGCTCTGTTTGAGGTCTATGGTGGGGATTGGTATCGGGGTGAAGCGCCTTGTTCTTGAGTTGCGGAATTTTTCGCTTCATGCTTTGCGGCAAGATTGGGTGTACCAGACGGCCTAATTGCATTGCCCTCTTCATTAAAGTAGGGTTAGTTAAACCTTCTTTGAGAGCCCAGCGGGTCAGGCGATCTTTGAGAGGGCGTGAGGCCGTCTTGTCTTCAGCCCATTGACGACCAATATCAATCAGCTTGCCGTACTGAACCCCGCTAGGGCAGGTGCTTTCACAATTTCGACAGGTAAGACAACGATCAAGATGTAAGCGTGTTTTCTCGGTTGGAGCTTGGCCTTCAGCCATCTGTTTAATCAGGTAGATGCGACCACGAGGGCCATCTAACTCATCGCCAAGCAATTGATATGTAGGACAGGTGGCCGTACAAAATCCGCAGTGCACGCACTTACCTAAGATGCGTGCAGCCTCAATACCTTCGGCTGTATTTTGAAATTGGGGAGCGAGTTCAGTTTGCATGGATTACTTAGGGGAGACGATTTGTAGCAAAAACGCCAGAAGGATCAAAGCTAGCTCTCAACCTCGCTTGAATTGGCTCAAGTGCTTGAGAGTGGGTTTGTTCACTCAGAAGAGTAAAGCGTTGATTGGCAGGGTTTACCTGAGAACCTTGCCGAAAACGTGTTGCATGACCGCCATGAGTATTGGCCAGTTTTTTAAGGGCAGCAAAAGTAGCATCATCACCCTGGCCTTTGATCCAGCGCTCTTGACCATGCCACTCTAAAACTATTTCAGAAGACATGTTGCCCACATTCCCTAAGTCAAGTGGACCGCAAGCTGCTGGGAGAGCAAGGCGATATAGGGTTTCATCTGCCTGGAGATTGAGAAACGGTGCCAGCTGTTGCTCACGCAACTGGGCCCAGAATATTTCAGCTGCTTGAGAATCTAATTCTTTTGCATTGAGGGTGGAGCAAAGCGATATCTTTGCCGCATAGACGGCTGCTTCTGCTCCTGCCAATCGAATAGTCAATTCCCCAAGGCTATCAGCCTGATTTTTACCAATCCAGCAGCTTGCTGAGAGAGGTAAGGGTTGGCCAGCGGATTGATTCAAGCTTTGCAAAGCAGCAGCTTGGGTAATTTGACAACGAATACTGGTGCTGGCGGCTGGCTTTGGTAAGACCTTTACCGAAGCTTCTAAGATCAGAGCGAGAGTGCCAAGGGATCCTGGCATGAGACGGGATACATCATAGCCAGCAACATTCTTCATGACTTTGCCGCCAAAGGATAAGTCTTGACCTTTGCCATCCATGATGCGGGCACCTAAAACAAAATCACGCAAATTACCTACGCTAATCCGTGCTGGACCAGCTAACCCTGCTGCGATTGCACCCCCGAGTGTGGCTTTGTCGCCAAAATGGGGAGGTTCAAATGCGAGCATTTGATTTTTGTCCGCTAGCACTTGTTCAATCTCGCGCAGTGGCGTGCCCGCGCGAGCAGTAATCACTAACTCTTCTGGTTGATAGTCAAGGATGCCACTAAAGTTTTTGGTACTCAGTTTAGTGAATGGATTGCTATTGCCATACCAAGCTTTACTGCCGCCACCCTCGATAGAAAGCGGTGTTTTAGATTGGGCCGCTTCTAGAATTTGTTTACGAAAGGAGTCAATCTGCTGCTGAGAATCTGGTAAGCCCATTAAAAGCGCTCCAACTCAGGATGAGGCAAGATGCCTTTACTAACCCGCATCCGACCATACTCTGCACAACGATTGAGAGTGGGAATCGCTTTATCGGGATTCAGGAGTTTGTCTGGATCAAATGCGCTTTTAACACCCCAAAACGATTCGCGCTCACCTTCACCAAACTGGATACACATCGTATTGATCTTCTCAATACCCACACCGTGTTCACCTGTAATCGTACCGCCTAATTCAACGCAAGCTTCTAATATTTCAGAGCCAAAGTCTTCAGCACGATGCCATTCATCTTGATCGGCGCCATTAAATAAAATCAGTGGATGCATATTGCCATCACCAGCATGAAATACATTCAAGCAACCAAGACCATATTTCTTTTCCATCCCTTGAATGCGCTTGAGTAGGGTGGCGATATGGCGCCGCGGAATAGTGCCATCCATACAGTAATAATCTGCAGCAAGTCGTCCCGCAGCGGGGAATGCATTTTTTCTGCCGCTCCAAAACTTTAAGCGCTCGGATTCATCGCGAGAGATCTGAATACCGCTAGCCCCAGATTTTTTTAGGACTTCTGTCATGCGTTCAATCTCTTCAGCCACTTCTTCAGGGGTTCCGTCAGACTCGCAAAGCAAGATAGCCTCCGCATCGAGGTCGTATCCTGCATGAACAAATTCTTCTACAGCACGTGTAGTAGCCTTATCCATCATCTCTAAACCTGCAGGAATAATGCCAGCTGCAATGATGGCTGCAACAGCATTGCCACCTTTTTCGATGTCGTCAAAACTAGCCATGATGACTCTTGCGAGTTTCGGTTTTGGCACTAACTTGACAGTCACTTCAGTAACAACGGCGAGCATACCTTCGCTACCGATCATTACAGACATTAAATCTAGACCGGGCGCATCTGGAGCTAAGCCACCAAACTCTACGATCTCACCATTCATGAGAACGGCTCGAACACGTAATACATTTTGTAAAGTCAGACCGTACTTTAGACAGTGCACTCCACCAGAGTTTTCATTGACATTACCGCCAATAGAGCAGGCAATCTGAGATGAAGGGTCCGGGGCGTAATACAAACCTAAATGAGCAACTGCTTCAGAGATTGCAAGATTGCGTACTCCTGGTTGGACAACGGCAGTCCGAGTAAAGGGATCAATGCTGACAATCTTTTTGAGCTTTGCTAGCGAGAGGACTAGGCCTTGTGCGATGGGCATAGCTCCACCAGAAAGACCCGTGCCAGATCCCCTTGGAACGACGGGGATGTTCATGGCATGACAAATCTTCAAAATTTCAGAAACTTGAGCCTCAGTTTCTGGGAGGGCCACCGCCAAAGGCATTCTGCGATAGGCTGCCAAGCCATCGCACTCATAAGGAATCGTATCCTCAGGCTCCCAAAGTAGGCCATCTTCAGGCAGGATAGGGTGCAAAGCACTAACAAGCTTGGTCTGTAAAGCACTAATGATTGCGAGATCTGGGGGTGGGGCGATCATGTTCATGACTCCCATTTTAGCCATTTACCTATAATGAGTTCATGGGGAACCGACTTTCAAAAATTGCGACTAGAACGGGTGATTCCGGGATGACTGGCTTGGGCGATGGCAGCCGGGTCGAAAAGGATCATTTGCGCATCTGCGCGATGGGTGATGTGGATGAGTTGAACTCTGAAATTGGTGTTTTATTAGCGACTTCTTTGCCCGATAGCGTCTCGCAAGCCCTTCAGGATCTACTTTTGCAGGTACAGCACGATTTATTTGACTTGGGTGGTGAGCTTTGTATCCCAAACTACACCTTACTCAAGCCAGAGCAGGTTGCCCGTTTAGATGAATGGCTTGCCCAGTACAACGCCACCCTCAAACCCCTCTCCGAATTCATACTTCCTGGCGGAACTATGGCAGCAGCACAAGCCCATGTCTGCCGAACAGTGTGTCGTCGAGCTGAGCGCTCAGTCGTTCGTTTAGGTTGGGACGTGGAAATTAATGATGCTCCACGTCAGTATCTCAATCGCCTCTCTGATCTTTTATTTGTTCTTGCCCGAGTTTTGAATCAGGCTGCTGGCGGTAAAGATGTATTGTGGAAACACGAAAAAAAAGAGACTAAATAAATTAGTCTCTTTAGTCAGTTGAAGCAATTTTTTATTTCTTCAATTTGCGGCGGTTCTTAACGGCAAGCGCTAATCTTTCTAGAACATTGACTGAATCTTCCCAGTTAATGCAGGCGTCAGTAATGCTCTTGCCATACTCCAGCTGATTAGGATCATCTTTACCAGGTGTAAATTTCTGAGCACCATCTTTAATGTGACTCTCAATCATTACCCCGAAAATTTGGTGTGAACCAGACTCAATTTGTTCAGCAACATTCTCTGCAACAACAATTTGACGCTCATGTTTTTTACTGGAGTTGGCGTGTGACAAGTCCACCATTAAGCTAGCTGGAAGCTTTGCTGCTTCGAGCTCGGCGCAGGCTGCTTGGACATATTTTGCTTCGTAGTTGGGTTCTTTACCGCCACGCAAAATGACATGACAGTCCTTGTTCCCCTTGGTTTCAACGATAGATACTTGACCGTTTTTATGAACTGACAGGAAGTGGTGTGGGCGACTAGCCGCTTGAATAGCATCAGTAGCAATTTTGATATTGCCATCGGTACCATTCTTAAATCCAATCGGAGCAGATAAACCAGAAGCGAGTTCGCGATGAACTTGGCTCTCAGTTGTGCGTGCACCGATTGCACCCCAAGAAATTAAATCAGCAATGTACTGTGGTGAGATCACATCGAGGAATTCGCTACCGGCTGGCATACCAAGACGATTGATTTCCATCAACACTTGGCGTGCAATGCGCAGACCTTCTTCAATGCGATAGCTCTCATCGAGATAGGGGTCGTTGATTAACCCTTTCCAACCAACCGTAGTGCGAGGCTTTTCAAAATAGACTCGCATGACGATTTCAAGTTCGCCAGCAAAACGATCCCGTTCAGCCAAAAGACGTTGGCAGTATTCCAATGCAGCTCTGGGATCATGAATCGAGCAGGGGCCAATGATGACCAGCAGACGATCGTCTTTGCCGTGAATAATGTTCCGAATCTTGACGCGGGTTTTACTGATGAGTGCTTCAGTAGGCGTTCCAGAGATTGGGAAAAAACGTATCAGGTGTTCTGGTGGTGGCAGAACCGTGATGTTATGAATGCGTTGATCGTCGGTATCCGACGTTTTATCAACGGCGGCATACCAATTGGCGGGGTTGGTGTTTTGTTGGCTCATACGGCTATTTTAAGCCGTATTAAGCTGTACCACCGACAGTCATGCCATCGATGCGTAAAGTAGGTTGCCCAACTCCGACCGGAACGCTTTGCCCCTCTTTGCCACAAACCCCGATGCCGCCATCCAGTTTTAGGTCATTTCCGATCATGGAAACCTGTTTTAGGGACTCTGGTCCGTTACCAATAATCGTGGCACCTTTGACGGGATATTGGATTTTGCCGTTTTCGACCCAATAGGCTTCCGATATCGAGAAGACAAATTTGCCACTCGTAATATCGACCTGACCACCGCCAAAATTGACGGCATAAAGACCCCGTTTAATGCTTGATACGATTTCTTGTGGATCGTCTTTTCCTGCCAGCATGTAAGTATTTGTCATGCGAGGCATTGGTAGGGATGCGAAGCTTTCGCGCCGACCATTGCCGGTCAGGGGCATGTTCATCAGACGAGCATTCAGACTATCCTGAATGTATCCTTTTAAAACGCCATCTTCAATCAACGTCGTGCATTGTGTTGGAGTTCCTTCATCATCAATATTGAGGGAACCCCTACGACCTGAGAGAGTGCCATCATCGACGACAGTGACTCCTTTGGCTGCAACACGCTCGCCGATACGTCCAGCAAAAGCAGAGGATCCTTTGCGATTGAAGTCGCCCTCAAGACCGTGCCCTACTGCTTCATGTAACAAGACGCCTGGCCATCCTGGCCCCATCACAACCGTCATTTGACCCGCGGGGGCGGGTCTGGAATCGAGATTAACTAAGGCGCTGTCTACCGCTTCATCGACATATTGATTCACCAGCTCAGAATTGAAGTAAGAGTAATCATGCCGCGCTCCACCACCTGAAGAGCCCGATTCACGGCGACCATTTTGTTCGGCAATGACATGAACTGAAACTCGGACCAACGGTCTAATGTCAGCAGCCAGCAGGCCATCAGAGCGGACTACTAAGATCACATCAAACTCACCCGCAAGGCTGGCCATCACTTGGATAATGCGGGGATCACGGGCCTTTGCTCTGCGCTCGATACTTTCGAGAAGCGCAATTTTTTCTTTCGGTTGCAATGAATCTAAGGGGTTGAGATCAGAGTAGAGCTCGTTGGAGGTCGGAATAAAAATATCACTACCGAGTGCCTGCTTGCCACCTTGTGGCCCAATCACTCGCGTCGCTTTTGCTGCTTTATTGAGGGCCTCGAGATTTATCTCATCTGAGTACGCAAAAGCCGTTTTATCACCATAAATTGCGCGCACACCCACACCTTGGTCAATGCTAAAACTTCCGGACTTCACGATCCCCTCTTCAAGACTCCAGCTTTCATTGCGGGTATGCTGAAAGTAAAGGTCGGCATCATCGAGGTGATGCGCAAACATATTGCCGAAGGTGCGATGCAGGTCTTGCTCAGTCAAACCGGTGGGCTCAAGCAAAATCGACTTTGCTAATTTAAGTAGCTCAGGCTGTTTCTTGGCTTGGGTCCAACTGCTTGGAAATAATGCTTCAGGTGCGTTCATGTATTTAAAGCTTGCGGTGTTTCAGGGCGGGTAACTTGGAGCGTACCTCGTTTAGCTTGTCTTTGCTCAGTATCCCAGAAATGAAGCCCTCTCCCTCTGGTAGATGGGTCAGAACAGTGCCCCAGGGATCAATCAGCATGCTATCTCCCCAAGTACGGCGACGATTTTGATGTTGGCCGCCTTGGGCTGAGGCAAGGACATAGCATTGGTTTTCAATTGCGCGCGCCCGCAATAGGATTTCCCAATGGTCTTTTCCGGTGGTGTAAGTGAAGGCCGCGGGAATAATGTGGCAGTCAACGGGGCCTATCGATCGATAGAGCTCGGGAAAGCGTAAGTCATAGCAAATGCTCAGCCCAAAACGCCAATTGATTCCATTGATATTGAAGTCAAAAGTACCGGGCTGATTTCCAGATTCGATCGTCTCTGCTTCGGCGTATCTCTCTGTCTCAGTCTCAAATCCAAATAAATGGATTTTGTCGTAACGTCCAACTTGCTCCCCAGCCGGATTAAAGACAAGAGTCGTATTTAAAACTTTATTGTCTACGCTGGCTTGCAGTGGAATCGTTCCCGCGACTAGGTATATTGAATTCGATTTGGCAATTGAACGCAGCGCCTCCTGAATAGGCCCCTTGCCTAGCTGTTCCCGAGCCTTTAACTTATCGCCATCGTTTGTACCCATGAGACAAAAATACTCTGGTAGCACTACTATCTGCGCGCCTGCCTCGGCGGCAGTTTTAATGAGCCGACTTGCCGTCTGAATATTTTCTTCAGGCACCGGTGTCGATACCATCTGAATTGCTGCAATTTGGATTTCAGAAGAATTCATATTATTGAATGGGCAATCAATCACTAGGGCTTGCTACAGCTGGTGCGGCGTTGCCCGAAGAGCTTGGTTTGCTTTGCTCTTTCAGCAAACCTTTTTTGCGGATGGTGTCCAGAGTATTTTTATCTAAGGGCTGTCCTTGTTGATTCAGTGGAATAACCTCTGGATCAACCCATGACCCTTGAATCAGATAGTCTGATTGCATGGAACGATTGATTTGGTTGGTGACCAAATATTGACCAACTAGAGCGCTCAGACCCACGATTGGGTTAATCGCAAAGAGTGCAAGTGAACCCGCAGTGGCATCAATGGTTGGGAAAATAGTGACACGTAAATCTTGTGTTTGTTTGGGGACATCGATTTGCCCATTCATTGCAACGCGAGCTTGATCCAAAATCATCACAAATTGATCCGTTTTGGCAATACCATTCTGAATATTAAAGCTACCCGTAATGGAGTTGTAGGCTGTGCCTTTAGTTACCAGATTGCCAACGCTACCCTGCAGATCCAGGGTGGCAAATTTAAATAAGCTTTGCAAACTTAAAACATTCAAGATCTGCGCAGCACTTGAGTTGACTTCAAGCAAACGACCTTTTTCAAGCTTCAGATTCAGTTGCCCATTGAGAGTTTGGAAATCAGGAGTGAAGGGGCTACTCATCCACTCTAGATTGCCATTTAATTGACCTTGACCACCCTCGATAGATTTCGTGGGCGTCCAGTGCGCAATGATTTGGCCTGCATCCTTGATTTGGAGATCTTGAACTAAGGAGGTCTTTTGTTTACCCGTCTGAGGGTCTAGGCTCCACTGGCCAGTAATAGTTGCATTATCTTGAGGATTGATTACTTGCAGTTTTTCTATATTCAACAAATTTTTAGTAGTTTGGCTCTTGATTTTGACAACACCCAGTTGAGCACGTTCCCAGGAAAAATTATCCACTGTGAGATCAAGAGTGGGTATTGCATTTGGTGAAAGCTTGCTATTCGTCGCGCCCATCTTTTTGCTACTAGGCAAGACTTTAGGATTCTGATCATCAGAAAATTTCAGAAGAGCGAGACGACCCGTAACCATGCCGCTCGGCTGGGAACTTGAGGGTTCGCTGTAAATGACTTGACCAGTAATTTTGGATGAATTGATATTCAGTTGCCAATCATTATTTTTGAGCAGCGCACTCAGATTGAAATTCGGCCATACATAGTCGGCGGCCGTTAATGATTTGATTTGCGCATTAACTTGAATACCAGTGTTTGATCCAGCTGTATATTTGCTACCTGGTGCTCTAGCTTGATTGCTCAGAAGAAAGTTGCGCCATGTGTCGAAATTGAGTTCATTGGCTTGTATGCCAATACTTAAGCCTTTTGCAGGCATAGTTGCAGGTGAACCAAGCCCAATGGCATAACGCAATTCATTATTTATATTCAGGGCGCCCTGAGTAAAGTACTGATTACCTAAGTTGCCAGACCAGTTGAGTCGATCTGAATTGGTCTTCTTAGCAAAGGTTTGGAAGAGAAACTCGCCTTCTAATGGGGCACCACTTTGTTTTTTGAGTGGCACGGGTGCATTGCTGGCCCAATTATTCAAATCGAATTTCAGTTTAGTCTCGCTACCAGCCTTGCTAAAGCTAATAAGGCCATTGTATTTTGCAGAGCCGCTCATACCATTCAGAAGCGTTGTGACTGATTCAGAAACTTCAGAGAAATACTTTCTGAGAAAATCAGCACTCAAGTCTCCAGCGATCGAGAAGTTTTGCTTATCTCCAGAGGATGGCGCACTTGCCATTCTGATTGAGCCTCCCAAAAATTGAGCGCTCACATCTTCAAACTCAGGGTTTGTTTCTGTAATGCGAACCTTACCCTTTAAGTTTTCTAAGGGCGGTATGCTTGCCCACTGTGCTGTGTTGTTGATCAGGTTCAGATGCGCATCTATTTTGGTGTCATCGCTGTTGTAGAGAGGTACTTGCAACTTGAGGTTGAGGTCTAGCGGCCCAGATACCTTGAGATTCTTTTCAAGCTCGGGACGTTTTTTCCCAAAAGGGGATGAAAAAAGATAGTTCAGCATCTGGGGGGCTTGCCCCTGCGCATTACCGTTGACAGTAAGTACTAATTGCTTGGCACTCACATTAGGAATTTGTGCATTGATATTACTCAGGCTGACTTCTTGATGATTGGCTTGCGATATATCCACATTCAACGCAGACTGTTTCATACTGATGGTTCCAGCAACATTTGCAAAGCCTCCCCAGACCCCTTGATCAGTAGTAATCAGTGGTGCTGGCTTAAAGGTGACGCCGCTGATTGGGAAGTTCAATGCAAACTCCCCAGCAGTGCCAGGTGGGAATGGCGCGTTATTGGGATCCCCACTGATATGTAAGCTGCCGTTTACCACCTTGCCTGCAGCAAAGGCCTTGCTTAAGTAGAGCTTGGTATCAGCGGACATCGTCATTGGGAGATAGCGATAAGCCTGCATTAGATTGGCTTGCTGAAAATCAATATCTAACTTGAGATCATCCGGTTGCTTAGCCCCAGTCATGAGATAAGCAACATTCACTTTGGCGGTGAGATCTGTATTTTCAATAGCAAGGCCTTTAGAGCTGATTAGCCAGCCCCCACTTTGTTTATTCCAATGAATTTGTCCTTGGGCTTGATCTAGCTTGATGATGGGATCAAGCAAGAAGTTGTCAACCTCGACTATGAGATTAGGTGAATTGAGGGTCAGTACACCTTGCTTTTGATCTCCTGCGATTTGTCCAGTGAGGTGTGAGACGCTAGGGATGTCTTTATCGATACCGGTAAAGCTGAGATCGACCATGCGGGCATTGATACTGAAATCAAGCTTGTCGAAGTTAAACCACGAACCAGGAATGGACAAGCTGGCAAGTGCAGATTGTTTTTCTGACCAATGGATATCGAGATCTTGCAACTCCCCATCCGCTTTTGCAATTTCAATCCACCGATGTACTTTTTTAGAAAGTGGAAGATTGAGTGCAAAGCGCGTGACATCTTTGACCAAAATTTTAGGAGAGCTAAAACCAAACTCTTTGATTTCACCGCCTTGCTCCGGAGGGCGCCACCGGAATGTCATTGGACTTAAGAACTCGAGTGGGGCGTTGCTTGGCTTCGTAATATCGCGCCATGCAAAGTTTTGAGCCGTTACCGAGAGAAACTTACCATCGCTTTCTTGAGTGAGTTCAGTTTCAAGTCTGCCAAATTCTATAGCTGCATCTTCTTTGGATAGTTGAAGTCGGAACTGATCTGCAATGAAACTCATCTGACCGCCGTCTGGTCTACCGCTATCCAAACTCATATGGCCTTTTGAGCTAATGTTGCCGCTCAAAAGATGCAGTGGAACATCAAAATCCTGTGCAACTTTCTGAAACTCTAGGCCAGAGAAATTCCATGCAAACTCGCCAGCCCAATCATGCCAATTTCCGGCTTGCCCGCCGAAGCGATGAATGAAGTGAGCATTGAGATCTAGCGGGCCATTACTCCAAGGGGTTTTAGCTTGAACCAGAGCATCATGCTTACGTATGCCGTTAGTTAAATGAAATTCAGTTAACTCAATATCAGTGTTCAGCGCCTTGCCTTGAAAATCTTGGAGATGAATTTGGGTATTGGTAATCTGAATATCATTTTGTGCTAGTAGCCAATTACCTGTAGAAAAATCATCAGAGTCATTTTTGATGAGTATTCCAGCGATCCGGATTGCGCCGTCTGCAGAGCGCTTGATTTGAATTTGCGCATCTTCGACTTCAAGTTTGTGAAAATAGGGCTCGAGGTAATAAAAGCTAATGAGGCTTAATTCCCCATGAATTTTTTTGATCTGTAACGGGGCAGAAGCTTTGTTGTCACCATTAAAACGTAAACCTTCCATAGAAAATTGGGGGCGTAGGCCACCCCAAGAAACTTGAAGAGAGTCGATGCTGACATTCGTGCCCAGACGTTTGCTGAGCAATTGTTCGATGGCGGGCTTTGATTTTTCGATGCGGGGCCAGACAATATAGCGAACGCCAGCATGCACTAATCCCAAGAACACGATCAAAGCGATTACTAGGATCAAGAGACGTTTGCGCCATAGATTTTTAGAGCCCTGCCAATATTTCTGAAAGACGTTTAGCGGGTCAGGCGGAAGCAAATTTCGAAGCATGGGTCTTATTATCCTTCAGCCCATTGGAGATGACCAGTCTTTGCGGGTTTGAAGGAATGAAGCGATTAAGATGAGGGAATGATGGACTTTCCAGCCCAATTGGATTTTTTAAAACAGCACTCGACCTTTGCTAGGCGTTGGCTGAGCGCTCATCCTGATTGGGAGCGCTGGCTCAGTGAGGTCCGTTCAACTCAGGTAGATCGAGATCAGATTTTTGCCTTACTCCAGCCCTGCGAGGCGCTATTGGAGCAAGCTCAGGTAGACGAGGCGCAATTCATGAGTGCGTTGCGTTTGGCTAGGCAGCGCTGCATTATCTGGCTCGGTTTTCGGGATCTCAATGGTCTGGCCAGTCTTGATGAGGTGATGCATAGCCTTAGCCTTTTTGCAGAGTCTGCCATCAATCTCAGCATTGCGTTCATACGCAAAGACTTGAAGGAGCGTTTTGGTCTGCCTTGGAATGCCGAACTCAATCTTGAAATGCCTTTGATGGTCGTAGGTATGGGCAAGCTAGGTGGGTATGAGCTGAATCTGTCCTCTGATATTGATTTAATTTTTCTATATGAGCATGAGGGGGAGACGCGGGGCGGCCCCAAAAGTCTTTCTCACCACGAGTGGTTTACCCGCATGGGCAAGCGCTTAATCAAATTACTGGCAGAGCACGATGCCAATGGATTTGTATTCAGAGTGGATATGCGCTTGCGACCGAATGGCGACTCAGGTCCATTGGTGTGCAGTCTAGATATGCTCGAGGAGTATTTGCTAGTGCAGGGTCGTGAGTGGGAACGCTATGCTTGGATCAAAGGGAGATTGCTTGCCCCATCAGCAACATCCAATACTTTTAGACATTGCGAACAAAAATTAGAGCAACTTATTCGGCCATTTGTTTATCGACGGCATTTGGACTATGGTGTCATCTCGGCGATTCGTGAACTACATCGACAAATTCAGCAAGAGGCTGAGCGCCGATCGCTCAAGCATGAGGGCCGGTCTCGGGATATCAAGCTAGGCCGTGGCGGTATTCGTGAAATTGAATTCTTAGCCCAAATGTTTCAGTTGATGCGAGGTGGGACTGATCCACAACTGCGAACTCGAGGGACCCTCCAAGTACTGGCTTTGTTGGCGCAAAAAGGCATCTTGCCAAAAGAAGAGGTAGATCAACTGAGTCAAGCCTATAGCTACTTGCGTCGCCTAGAACATCGGCTTCAGATCTGGGAGGACCAGCAGACCCATTACTTGCCAGAGGATTCAAGCTCCAGAATGCGTTTAGCCACGAGCATGGATCTCACAACACCTCCCGAAAATGTAAACGCTTTCATGGCTTGCTTAGATGCTCAGCAAAGTGCAGTAGCGCGATACTTTGAAAAAGCTTTTATCTTGGATGCAGACGATAGTCTGGGACAAGAGCCTATTGAATTAGATTGGCAGGTCAAATCGGCATGCTTTCCTGCTTCTTCGAAGCGTTGGCAGGCATGGATAGAAAGTCACAAACAAAAACTTTTGCCAGAAAAAAGTCAATCGATTGTTAGGAAGTTAGTGCGTAAGGCGGTAGACTTTTTAGAAGCAGATAAGGAGATATCACCTAACGCTGATGAAGTGCTCTTGCGTTTTTTTGATCTATTAGAGGCTATGGCGGGACGTACTGCCTATCTAGCGATATTGGCAGAGTATCCGCAAGCACTTCAGAATGTTTTGCGTCTCTTGACTGCTTCCCAATGGGGTGCTCAATATTTGACTCGGCACCCTCATCTTTTAGATCACTTATTGAATCCGCGCGCTGAAGTTGCGCTAACTAAAGAGCCCATTGAATATTGGAGAGATGTGCAGGCAAATCTCAATTTACTCTTAGATGACGCCTTAGCTCATGCCGATGGTGTCGAGCAAGCAATGGATGTTTTACGAGTCACCCACCATACTGAAACTTTTATTACACTTCTAGCCGATTTAGGGATTGGGGTAGAAAAAGCGTTAACTGTCGAAAGAGTGAGCGATCATTTATCTACTTTGGCTGACCTCATTGTGCAAGCAACGTTTGAGCGTGTGTGGCCTAGTGTTGCCAAGAAGTTTGATCAGTCTGCAGCGCTACCTCCTTTTGCTGTGATTGCGTATGGGAAGTTGGGTGGCAAGGAATTGGGCTATGCATCAGACTTAGACCTCGTATTTTTATTTGAAGCCCAGGAGCAAAACTATGCAGCCCAAGAAATGTATGGACTCCTCGCTAAACGAATGATTAATTGGTTGACAGCCTATACCTCCGCTGGCGGCCTTTTTGAAATCGACACGCGACTGCGCCCGAATGGCTCAGCTGGATTTTTAGTCACCAATGCAGAAGCTTTCAAAAAATACCAATTACGAGGGGGCGATAACAGCGCTTGGGTTTGGGAGCATCAGGCTTTAACAAGGGCGCGCTTTTGTGCCGGTAGCGAGCAAGTCGGCAGCTTCTTTGATGATGTTCGTGCAATCGTGCTGACCCAAGTTCGAGATATTGATGCTTTGCGCCGAGAAATTTCAGAGATGCGTCAGAAAATTCATGCTGGGCATCCTAATACTTCTGGTAAGTTTGATCTCAAGCATGATGCAGGCGGTATGGTTGATATTGAATTTACCGTGCAGTTTTTGATTTTGGCTTACGCCTCACAATATCCTCAGCTGATTCAAAATCTTGGAAATATCGCTTTATTGGGCATTGCTGCTGAAGTAGGCTTAATCGATAAAGATCTTGCCCAAGCGGTTTCGAGTGCTTATCGTCTCTTTAGATCTCGGCAGCACCGACTCCGTCTCGATGGCCATGAAAAAACACGGATTGATATCGCTTCAGAGCCGGAATGTATTGAAGCGCGGTCTGCAGTATTAAGACTTTGGGAAAACGTTTTTAAGTGCTCAGCTCTGCTCGAGTAATTCTCGCGCATGCCGGCGAGTCGTGTCAGTAATCGTGGCGCCGCCCAGCATACGCGCAATCTCTTCAACCCTTTCATTTCTTCCCAACACATTGAGCTGAGAAAGTGTCTTGTCACCGGACTGAGATTTGCTGACTTTAAAATGTTGGTTCCCTTGAGCAGCCACTTGCGGCAAGTGAGTGACACATAAAATTTGGTGAGATTCACCGAGCTGTCTGAGTAGTTTGCCAACCGTTTCGGCTACAGCCCCCCCAATACCAGCATCGACTTCGTCAAATATCAAGGTTGGTGTAAACGAAGCTTTGCTAGTGATTACGCTGATCGCTAGGCTTATCCGTGCGAGCTCTCCCCCAGAGGCAACCTTGGCCAGAGGGCGCGGTGTGCTACCGGCATGACCAGCCACTAAGAACTCGACTTGTTCCAGTCCAAATGAAGCGCCCTCATCCAGAGGTTTGAGGGCAATTTCTAGTTGTCCGCCAGCCATGGATAAATTCTGCATTGCTGCTGTCACGAGCTTACTTAATTCAGCGGCAGCTTTAGATCTCTTCTGAGAAAGAAGTTTTGCTGCTTTGAGATAAATAGCTTCTTGCTCCTTCACTGTATTGCGGAGGGCTTCAATGTTTTGTGAGGCGCTCAGTGCATCTAAGCGTTCAGAGGTCTCAATCAAGAGCTGAGGCAATTGATTGGTATCTGTACGATATTTTCTGGCAGCTGCATGAAGCGCTTGCATGCGTTCCTCAAGCTGACCCAGTCGCTCAGGATCTAAATCTATTTTTTGGAGGTAGCGGTTTAGACCATGCACTGCTTCATCAACCTGAATTTGCGCAGACTCAAGTGCTTGGCTGATTTCACCTAGGGTAGGATCATGCTCTGCAAGACCGCTGATACTCAGGCTGGCTTTAGACAAAATAGATTCAGCCGAGTTCTCTGACTCGCTTAGGCCGTCAATCGCTTCTTGACAGCCTGTAATAATTTTTGCCGCATTGGCTAAGCGAGCATGATCTACCTGAATAGAATCCCATTCACCCTCTACTGGTGAGAGTGCTTTGAGCTCCTCATATTGCCACTCTAAGCGCTCGCGTTCACGTTCGATATCTTGCCCCGCATTTTCTGCCTGGCTTAATCGTTTACGAGAGTCATGCCATTGTTTATATAGTTCACCAAGTTCATTGACCTGAGGCAGAAGACCAGCGTGTCGATCCAGTAGTTCACGCTGAGCCCCGCTTTTTAACAGGAGTTGATGAGCGTGCTGTCCATGAATATCGACTAACTGATCGCCAGCTTCTCGCAGTTGTGCCAGCGTTGCGACACTGCCATTAATAAAAGCACGACTACGACCATTCACTTCAATAGTGCGTTTTAGAAGTAGGGTGTGCCCCTCATCATCAACTGGAAAGCCTTGATCATCGAGCCACTGATTGCAATGCGCAATCTGCTCATCAGCAATTTGAAAGAGCGCACTGATTTCTGCGCGCTGGGCGCCCTCGCGAATCTGACTGCTATCGGCACGTTCGCCTAAGACTAAACCTAGCGCATCTAAAAGAATTG